>Ga0187846_10000506_pt1 | contig 22809 bp, 20 predicted proteins | sample TC_taG_FD_161473 | JGI IMG/M metagenome (GOLD analysis project Ga0187846, IMG submission 161473) | Biofilm microbial communities from the roof of an iron ore cave, State of Minas Gerais, Brazil - TC_06 Biofilm (v2) | ecosystem: Environmental > Terrestrial > Deep subsurface > Cave > Wall biofilm...
GGATGCCATCGTGCAGCAGATCACACACGGGCCGCCCCCAGAGAGCATTGAGGCGAAGATCGCCACGATTCCCTCAGCGACAGATCTATTGGTGGACCTGTTCAACGGGATGCGTGAAGCACGGTCGACACACCTACTGGTCGATGTTCGACATTGTCCAGGCGGGAATTCGCTCTTTGCCAGCATGCTGCTCTATTTTCTTTATGGCATGGAGGATTTGTTCGCGGTTGACGAGGGCTACCAGATCAAACGCTACTCACCGCTCTACTTCGAGAACTATCACCAGGTCCCACCCGAGTCGGTGCAAGAGGCGTTGCAGAATGGCGGGTACGATTTTACCGAGGAGGACACCTGGCGGCGCCACCAGCAAACGGGGATCTCTGCCCAGGACCTTCAAGAGAGCTACCAGTACTATCAGCGCTCCTTCTCCAGACTGCCAGCCTTTGCTGCACTCTTTGAGCAACGGCAGGGTGAAAAAACCTGGACACCCGAGGTGGTAGTGCTGACGTCCGCAGATACGTATAGCGCTGGGTTTGATCTGGTGATCGCCTTGCTCTCGCATGGAGCGCGCCTGGTCGGAGTGCCCTCCGCTCAGGCTGGCAACTGTTTTATCGATGTGCTGAGCTACAAGCTTACTCATTCCAAGCTGGAGGGGTATATCTCGTTCAAACGGAGCCTCGCTTTTCCCAACGATCCCGAACGCGGCAAGCTCCTACGTCCCACGTATGAGTTGACCTATACTTATCTCGCATCCCAACAGTTTGATCCGCATGCGACCATCAGCTTGGCGCTTGAGCATCTCATCGGCTAAAAATGCAACCTTCTTTTCAGAGACTTTGCACATCAAGGTCGAGGCCAAGTTTTCGGATAAGCTCTTAGACAACATGGGTCATCTAGGTGTCACCCTCACCTTCTTGGAACGGAACCGACGGGCGTCGGATGCTCCGCAAGACACCCAGCGTGACAGGCGGACAAGATCAGCCAGTTCGTCTTCAGCGCGGCTGGTTGTTTTCATATTTTCTATTGTTTTTCAAGAACGGATGGTCCAAGGAGTCACGACAGGGCAGACAAGAGAGGCAAGTTCTTCACCTGCTTACACCCTCTTCCACTCCTGAAATATCCGGAGGAGTTCTTCCTTCGTCTCAGGGAAAACCGGTTCAGCCGATAACATATGCAGCCTATCAATCGTCTGTCGTACCTGTTCAATATAAGCTGTGCAGCCAGGGCAGCCGACCACATGTTCCTCGAACCGCGCCTCTTCCCCAGGCAGCAGCGACTTTTCGAGGTAATCGGTTACCAGTTCAACTACTTCTCTACAGGTAAGTTCGCCAGGGGTTATCATGCCAGACCTGTCCTTTTTTCTTGAAGTACGTGCTATGATCCTTTTGAACCAGATGTACACACTGCTTGCTTTCAGTCCCATACTCGACCTACTCCTCACCGAGGTACTGTTCTAGTACATATCGCACTTTCGATCGAGCACGGTGGAGCAGCACTCGCTGATTGGCTTGAGAAATTTCCAGAAGGCGGCAGACTTCCTCTGATGTCCATCCCTCGATATCTCGCAAGGTAATGACTGCGCGTTGACTTGGCGGTAATGCTTCTATCGCACGCTCAATGTAGACACGGGTTTCTTGTGACAACAGGCGAGCCTCGGGGATATGATCCCATCTTTGGGGATACGTTGCCCAACGACCTTTCCCCTGGGGATCATCCGGTGGAATAAAACGCTCAGGGTCCACTGCGGGCTCATGGAACCGGGTTTCATAGTCTGGCATGGACGAGAAGGCAATACTGCGGCCTTCCCGTAAGGCACGTGTTTTCGCACAATTCGTGAGAATGTGAAAAATCCAGGTCTTGAGGGAGGACCGTCCCTCAAAGCGGTGAAGCCCCTGAAGCACCCCCAGCCATGCTTCCTGGACGACTTCCTCAGCTATTGCTTTAGTCGGAACATACGCCTGAGCGAGGCGTAACATTGAGGTGTGATAGCAGTCAATTAATGCAGCAAAAGCGGCCTCATTGCCATCGCGCAGCATTTGGAGCAGGTCTATATCATTCACTGCTTCTTGTGGGATAGATGAATGACCACCATCTGCAACTACTGGCTGGACGACGACTTCTTCGTCCGAGCTTGCTGGGGAGTTCGGTTCTGTGCTCATCACCTTCTGCCTTCGATCTAGCAAATGCAGCGAAGTTTTGGAATCGAGTGAAAGAGCCGCGTTGATCTAGTAACCTAAAGGAAGTATAGCCCACTCTTTTTGCACAGTCAAGCCAGCTTTGTTACCAGGTACGAAGCCCTGGTTGATTATATCAGCGCTCGTTACAAAAGGAACTGAGTGTTCAACGAGACGTTGAAGGGGAAGGTAGCTGTTATTAAGGAACCGGGGGCGTTCTCGGCACACCAGGCAGTATGAAGCAGAAACGGCTCCCTTCTCCAGGATTTCCAGCACTTTCGACCCACATACGACCTCCCATTGCTTCAGCTAATTGTTTGCTGATGTAAAGCCCCAGTCCCATTCCTCGCACAGATCCGGACATATCTCGCTGAAGACGGACAAATCGTTGGAAGAGCAGTCGTTGTTCCGCTGGAGGAATGCCGGGGCCGTTATCCTGGACACATATCCACACGAACCGTGCCGTTTCCTGGAGACTCACTCCTTCGGCTGGGGCGGCTGTGATGCCAATGACTGCACCTGGGGGACAATACTTAAAGGCGTTCGAGAGCAAATTGCGGAGTATTTGATGCAGGTACTGCTTGTTGGCCCATACGCAGAGGTTGTCTGGAATGTCTACAGTAATTGTATATGCGTATGTTTCCCGTGCAGAGAAGCTTGCCAGAACATTGTGTGCAATCTGAGCAAGGGCAAGGCTGTCACACTGACCTGCCTTCGACATACTACTAACATCGATGGCATCAAGAATCGTGTTGACGAGTTGGACGAGTTCGCTGCAGCTCTCTAGTGCATTGTGTAGGAAGGTCTGTGTTGTTGCGTCGAGCCCGTCCTTGTACATACTGAGCAGTTCAAGGAAACCTGAAAGTTCGGTCAGTGGAGTGCGCAATTCATGGCTCACATGGATGAGGAATTGATCTTTCAATCGGTTGTACCGTTCTTGCTGCTCATAGGCTACTTCCACCTGATGCCAGCGCACCAGGGCTCGTTTGAAACGGCGGCTCGATAAGACGGCATGTGCCCATGCAGCAGAAAGAAGCAGAGTGGCTCCTGCTATAAGTCCAATTCGTAGAAGGATTTTAGATGAAGGAGCCAGAGACAGATGGTCAACGAGAAAGAAAGCTCCAAGAAAAAATGCCAACGCGAGATGAATGAGCAGGAAGGAAACATACGGGAGACGTTGCGCTGCCCTGCGCTGTTGCTGCCGCTCATAGAGTAGCTGCTCCTTAGTAAGAGGTGTGTCTGTTGAAAACTGCATGATAAGGTTCGCTTTCCGTTATCTTCGTAGTCGGACCTTCGCTGCCACGACAGCAGCGAAGTGCATATGGCCTCTGAGCGAACTTCCTTCTTTTAGAACGATGCGCCGTTCGAGTGTGACTGCCTGATCATAGGGTCCATCAACGACCCATCCTTCCAGGAGGTAGGGTTGAATGGCCTCATCGATCTGCTGATGGGCTGTCTTTTTCACCTGGTCTTCTTCTTCGTCGGTACTTGCTCGCCACGCATCGGTCTCGGACGAGACCCAATATCTTGTCAAAGCTGGATCCAGCCGCAGATGGATGTTTTTGAAGTGAGGACGGTTTGGCATCGATTCCCTCCGTTCCGTTCGCGTTGCTAAAGCTCGTAATAAGTCTCTGCCGAAACAGTCTCCCTTTTTCATGCAATCGTTACACGAACAGCGCTATTGGCGGAAGAATTCATCACAGCGGCTGAAACTCCATTGAACAACCTCGACCTTTCCAGATGTAACGAAAAGAGGCAAGCTGGTACTATTAACAGACGGAGTGCATCGAGAGGCACTCCCCATTCCATTATTGCGAGGTTGTCATGCCGGATGTCTCATTTTCCGGACTGCTCATTGTCACTGTAGTGGCCTTCCTGGCACCGCTGCTGCTCGGCCTCTCTCCCGCGCGTCGCCTACCAGCAGTAGTTCTTGAGATCGTAGCAGGTATCGTCATTGGCCCTGCTGTGCTCGGATGGGTCAAGGTCGATGTGTCCATTTCCATTCTCTCAGTGTTCGGGCTGGCCTTCCTCCTCTTTCTCGCAGGCCTGGAAGTCGAACTCGAGCGGTTGAGAGGTCGTCTGCTGCTGTTCGTTGGCTCCAGCTTCCTCATGTCGCTAGCATTGGCATTGCTGGTCGGGTACGCGCTGTATCTGGCCGGGCAAGTGGTGTCGCCGTTGCTCGTTGCGATCATCCTCGTAGCGACTGGACTGGGCATCGTCATCCCCGTGCTCAAGGATGCAGGCGAAAGCTCATCAGACTTTGGACAACTCATCATAGCGGGTGCCATGTTCGCTGAATTCGGCTCGATTATCCTGCTCTCGCTGTTCTTCTCTCGTGAAGCCACCAATACCACCACGAAGCTCGTCCTGCTTGCTGGTTTCGCTCTCATGGCCGCTGGATTCGCCTTTGCCGTGCTGCGGCTAGAGCGGTCGATGCGCATAGCTGCCGTGCTTCAGCGACTCCAGGACACGACGGCGCAGATCCGCGTGCGAGGAGCTTTCATGCTGCTAGTAGCCTTTGTCACGTTGGCCTCAGTACTTGGGCTCGAGACCATTCTCGGTGCCTTTATAGCGGGCGCGATCCTCAGACTCGTCGATGGCGACAGCATGATGACGCATCCACACTTTCGTCAGAAGCTCGAGGCCGTCGGCTTCGGTATCTTCATCCCGGTCTTTTTCATAACCAGCGGGTTGCAGTTCGATCTGGCCGCGTTGTTCTCAAGCCCTTCAACCCTGTTACGTGTGCCCATCTTCCTGGTGGCGTTATTGCTTGTCCGAGGTGTACCGGCATTCCTCTACCGCCCACTTGTTGGCACCCGTCGTTCAGTCGTTGCGGGGCTCCTACAGGCAACATCGCTGTCCTTCATCGTCGCGGCATCACAGATCGGCCTGGAACTGGGCTTGATTACCAAGGCGACAGGTGCGGCTCTCATCGCTGCCGGTCTGCTGTCAGTCCTCATCTTCCCGATCATTGCGCTCACGCTCTTACGAAGTAGTGAACCCGGTCCCACAGCTGTAGATCAACAAGTGTAACGAATCGGTGATCCACAAGACTATATCACTGAAGCATGCAAACACGGCGAAAGAGGAGGAAAGGCGCGTTTGTACCGACACCTTTTCCTTGGTCAAACTGCTGATTACCGCTTACGTGCAGTTTCCTTGCTGGACGAACATGTTTGTGATGAGAATACGACAGAGAGGGAGAGAGATCATGAGTAATGTGCCAATTGCCGATTATGCTTTACTGTCAGATTGTCGTTCAGCCGCGCTGGTCAGCCGCACGGGTTCCATTGACTGGCTGTGCTTTCCCCGCTTCGATGGGCCCTCGGTCTTTGCCCGCCTGCTGGACGAGCAGGCAGGATACTGGTCCATCTCCGCAGTTGGTGCGAACGAGGTGAGCCGCCGTTACAGTGAAGGGACGATGGCAGTTGAGACCACCTTCCGCACCCCAGCGGGCAGCGTGGCGCTGGTCGACGCGATGGCGATTGGACGCAATGAGCGCGGCCACGAACTGGGCGTCGACTCGCCTGGCATGGTGCTCCGTTCTGTCTCATGCCAGAGCGGCACAGTGGAGATAGAGTTTGAATATGCGCCCCGGTTCGAATACGGCCTCATCTTCCCCCTGCTCAGACCAATTCAGGAAGGCATCCTCGCCCGCGGTGGCGCGGACATTCTTGTGCTATCTACACCGATAGAGTTACACATCGAAGGCTCGACTGCACACGCTCGCTTCACTCTCCAGGCTGGTGAGCAAGTGGGCTTCGCACTGCAGTATCGGGCGAGCTGGGAGACCCTCCCACAGGTCTACACTCAGGCAGGGGTCACTGACTATCTGCATGACACCATCGTGGGATGGCGTACCTGGTCAGAGCTGCATCAGAGGTATGATGGACCATGGCGGGACCTGGTCCATCACAGCGGTCGTGTACTGCAGGCACTCATGTTCCGCCCCACTGGAGCCATTGTCGCTGCACCCACCACCTCGCTGCCGGAGTCCATCGGGGGAGAGCGCAATTGGGACTACCGCTACACCTGGGTTCGTGATGCCAGCTTGACGCTGGAAGCACTGTGGGTCTCTGCCTGCCCTGATGAGGCGCACTGGTTCTTCTCCTGGATGGCTGGTGCAGTAGCTACTCAGATTCGGCGAGGCGCCGATCTCCAGATTATGTTCGGAGTTGGTGGCGAGCGTGACTTGAGTGAGCGTTCGCTCCCCCACCTGGCGGGATGGCGTGGCAGTCGACCGGTACGTATTGGCAACGGGGCCTGGAACCAGCGCCAGCTCGATGTGTACGGGGAACTCCTCAGCGCAGCTCGCCGCTTGCGCGACCAGCTTAGTGAACTCGATGAGGTCACGCGCACCTTCCTGGTCGAGGTGGCCGAAACCGCGGCAACACGCTGGCGGGAGCGCGACCAGGGCATCTGGGAAGTACGTGGAGACCCGAGGGATTTCCTGTACTCAAAGCTCATGTGTTGGGTAGCACTCGACGCCGCTCTCGATCTTGCCGATCTCTTGCATGCACAGGACCGCATTGATGCATGGACAAGGACACGTGAGCAGATCCGCGAGGCCATCCTCACGCAGGGCTGGAGCGAGAAGGCCAGGGCGTTCACCCAGGCGTTTGGCTCCGATGACCTGGATGCTTCTGCGCTCATGATGCCAATTGTGGGGTTCCTGCCCGCGACCGATCCACGCATGCGGTCCACCATCGACGCCATTGCTGAGCGGCTCACCGATGAGCAGGGACTGGTCTACCGCTATCGCGCCTCCGATGGATTAGCTGGTGAAGAAGGGACCTTCCTGCTCTGCACATTCTGGCTTGCTCAGGCGCAGGCATTAGCCGGGGAGGTCGAGCGAGCCAGGGCGACCTTTGAGCAGGCGATTGTTTATGCCAATGACGTCGGCTTGCTTGCCGAGGAGGTAGATCCGGCCAGCGGCGAGTTGCTGGGCAACTTCCCGCAGGCATTCAGTCACATCGGCCTCGTGAATGCGGCCTGGGCGATCTCGCAAGCGGGGTGATAGGCGTGCGCGAGGAAAAGAAGAGCGCCACGTCCGCCAGTGCTTGCTTGACCGGGTTGGCGTGTCGGTTGTAAAAACTTATCATGCTGGGAGGAGAGTTGTAACATTTTCAGTTGCATCGAGACGAGACAAAAAGAGAGATGCCTATAGAGTAGGCCGATAAAAAGATGATGTATCCACTTCATCATCAGGAGAGGTGTCCTATGACAACCAATCTTCAGATGAACGATCAGTTTCCCGACATCGCTTTGCCGAATCACCAGAACGAGCTGACGCGACTCTCACACTTCACGCAGCCCGGTCTCCTCGACAAGCATCTGGGATTCCTGGATGGCTACCCACTGATCCTCGTCTTTTTTCGCGGGTTCTTCTGTCCACGTGACCAGCAGCAAATGCGGCAGTTGGTGGAGTTTCAGCACGAGCTCGCTGTGAATTACGGAAAACTCGTGGCAGTGAGCGTGGACCCTCCACTTGTCCAGGCAGCCTTCCGCGCCGGTCTGGGAGCACGGTGGACCTTCTTGTCTGATGAGCAGCGCACCGTCATCAAGCAGATCAACCTTCTCGACGAGACGGAAGGCGAGTATGCTTATTGTGCGCAGCCGTACACATTCGTGCTGCGGCCCGATTTGGGCATTCACGCCATCTATAACGGCTGGTACTTTGTTGGTCGACCCACGAGCGAAGAACTGCGGCATGACCTTCGTACCATTATGGAGACACGCTCTGATTACCACTATGAGGCGTATGATGCACCAGAGGTGCGACGCATTCGCATCCCTCAACAAGAGTGGGCGGATGGTGTGCCGCCACTCGGTGCGAACGGTCTACCGGTAGCACAAGGCGTGGTGCGCTGGTTCGATCTGGGCGCTGGGATTGGCATGATTGCACGAACGGGATCAGGTGATGATGTGTTCTTTCACTTTACAGCTCTTCCTGGAGAGGGGTACCGCACCATCAAGCCGGGTATCCTGGTGCAGTTTGAGGTGGTTGAGACGAGAACTGGCCCGACTGCTCGCAATATCCAGCAGATCAAGGAATCGGCGCTATGACTGCGCTTCTCCATACGTTTGTAGGTGGCACAGCTGGAATGTGGAATGCCTCAGTCAACTGCCCTCCTTACGTCAGTGTCAGGCGAGCAGCTCCAATGTCAGCCCAGTGCGGTCCTGCGTGGGCCGCAGCAACTGCTGATCGAGTGGGAGAAGTCCTCGTAATGGTTGCTTTGTCTCCGGTGAACGGAAGGCGAGCCAAAAGTGTAACGAATGCACACCCATCGGGACAATAGAGTTGAAACTGCAAATAATTGCCAAGAAAGGAGCACACTATGCAACTTGGAATGATCGGATTGGGCCGCATGGGCGCATTTATGGCACAGCGACTAATTAGGGGAGGCCATACAGTCGTCGGTTACGTCCGGCACGCGGAAACCGTGGAGGCTCTCATCAAAGGGGGAGCCATCACAAAAGGAGCCACATCTTTGCCCGACCTCGCCAGCAAGCTTTCCACGCCCCGCGCTATCTGGCTGATGGTACCCGCTGCCTCGGTAGATGCAACGTTGGAAACCATCGTTCTGCATCTCTCACCCGGCGACATCGTTATCGATGGCGGTAATTCCTACTACCACGATGATATTCGACGTGCGGCCCAACTCAAACCGCAAGGTATCCACTATGTGGACTGCGGAACAAGCGGAGGCGTTTGGGGACTCGAGCGCGGTTACTGCTTGATGATTGGCGGTGAGGAGGAGATCGTCCAGCAGCTCGACCCGATTTTCTCTGCCCTGGCTCCGGGCATCAATGGAGCACCACGCATTCCTGGGCGTGAAAAGGTGGGGGGAACTGCCGAGCAGGGATATCTCCACTGCGGGCCTAATGGCGCCGGTCACTTCGTCAAAATGGTCCATAACGGCATTGAATACGCTATCATGGCCGCTTACGCTGAGGGTTTGAACATCCTCCATCATGCCAATGTTGGGAAACAGGAACGAACAGTCGATGCTGAGACATCCCCGCTGCGAAATCCGGAATACTACCAGTATGATCTCAACCTCCCCGATGTGGCAGAGCTTTGGCGACGCGGCAGCGTCATTGGTTCGTGGTTGTTGGATCTCACCGCCGGCGCACTTCTCAAGAGTCCTGACCTTGCCAACTTCCATGGTCGAGTCTCGGATTCTGGAGAAGGACGCTGGACCATCGCTGCTGCCATCGACGAGTCCGTTCCAGTACCCGTGCTCAGCTCGGCGCTCTTTGAACGATTCAGTTCTCGTGGTGAGGCCGATTATGCCGATAGGTTACTGTCCGCTATGCGCTTTGAGTTCGGCGGTCACCTGGAAAAAGCTGATACAACAGGAGGAAACGCCTCATGACAGATACAGCTCCACATTCGGACGCACTTGTTTTCTTCGGTGTCACCGGTGATCTCGCCTATAAGCAGATCTTTCCTGCTTTACAGTCGATGATCAAACATGGTCACCGCAACGTGCCAGTCATTGGCGTCGCAGGCAGACCATGGAGCATCGAACAACTACGCAAACATGTCCATGATAGCTTGGAGCAGCATGGTGACGTGGACCCTACATCATTCGAGAAACTAAGCTCAATGCTTCAATATGTCTCCGGTGACTATAAAAACGAGGCGACGTATACAAAATTGCGCGAAGCGCTCGGCGGAACCATGCAACCGTTATACTACCTGGCGATTCCGCCCAGCTTCTTTGGTCCCGTTGTCGAAGGCCTGGGAAAATCAGGCTGCGCAAATGGCGCCAGGGTCATCATAGAGAAGCCCTTTGGACGTGACCTTGCTTCAGCCCAGTCCCTGAATCAGATCCTGCACTCGGTCTTTCCCGAGCCATCCATTTTCCGTATTGACCACTACCTTGGGAAAGAGCCTGTCCAGAATGTGTTGTACTTCCGCTTCGCCAACTCTATTCTTGAACCCATCTGGAACCGCGCCCACGTTGAAAGTGTGCAGATCACCATGGCCGAACATTTTGGCGTGGCAGGTCGGGGAAAGTTCTATGAAGAGGCAGGTGCCGTTCGCGATGTGGTACAAAACCACATGCTCCAGTTAGTTGCTCTCCTCGCAATGGAACCTCCCGCTGGCAATTACCAGGAGGCTGTACGCGACGAGAAGGCAAGAATTTTCAAGGCCATGCGACCGATTGATCCCGCAAATGTCGTGCTAGGCCAATATATTGGCTACCCCCAGGAGGACGGTGTTGCACCCGGGTCTCAGGTAGAGACCTTTGCCGCGCTCAAACTGTATCTCGACACCTGGCGTTGGGCAGACGTGCCTTTCTACATCCGGGCTGGCAAATGCTTGCCCGAAACAGCCACCGAAATCCTGGTGAAATTCAAGACTCCCCCGCTGACCCTGTTTGGCGAGGTAGAGCCGCCCCAATCCAACTATTACCGCTTCCGTCTCAGCCCCGACGTGTTAATCTCACTTGGCGCCAGGACCAAGATTCCTGGAGAAGCCATGTGGGGTGAGGGAGTAGAACTCATCGTGAAGAGCCATCATACCGATGACATAGCACCACCTTATGAGCGACTCCTCGGAGATGGGATGCGAGGCGACCCCACGCTCTTCGTACGTGAGGATGCAGTTGAAGCTGCGTGGGAAGTCGTAGAACCGATTCTGGGCAAGGTCTCTCCTATCTACCGGTATGCTCCTAACACCTGGGGCCCGCTTGAGGCAGACCGGATCATTGAACGCGATGGAGGCTGGCATAATCCGGTACCGGCGCAACCCGTGACTGCTTTCAAGCCACATACACATGATTAGAAAAATGCTGGAGGAGATGTGAAACATGTCAACATATCCAACACCTCTGACGTAGCGCCCTGCCTGTGAATGGAGGAAAAAATATGAATGATCAAATGGCCCTCGACCAGCTGTGCATTAATACCATCAGAACACTTTCGATGGATGCCATACAGCAAGCCAACTCCGGTCATCCTGGCACACCAATGGCACTGGCTCCTGTCGCCTACTGTTTGTGGCAACGCTTTCTGCGGTTCGATCCCGAGGACCCGATCTGGCCAAATCGCGACCGCCTTGTCCTCTCGAATGGTCACGCTTCGATGTTGTTGTATAGCCTGCTGCATCTTGCCGGTGTCAAGGCGGTAAACGCGAAATACGAGCAAATTGGTCAGCTCTCCGTGACCCTAGACGATATCACGCACTTTCGCCAGCTCGACAGCAAATGCCCTGGACATCCGGAATACCGCTGGACCTCTGGAGTTGAGACAACCACCGGTCCCCTCGGTCAGGGCGTGGCGACAAGCGTCGGCATGGCCATTGCCGGGCGCTGGATGGCTGCGTACTTCAACCGCCCGGACTTTGAGATGCTCAACTACGACGTGTACGCTCTATGTGGCGACGGCTGCATGATGGAGGGTATCAGCAACGAAGCAGCCTCGTTGGCCGGTCACCTGAAGCTCTCGAATCTGTGCTGGATCTATGACAACAACCACATCACCATCGAGGGGAATACAGCCCTGGCCTTTAGCGATGACGTGGCTACACGCTTCATCGCCTATGGTTGGAACGTGACGCGAGTTGGGGACGCGAATGATCTGGAGATGTTGGCCCGGGCTTTTCAAACGTTCAAGGCCACCAGTGATCGGCCTACGCTCATCATCGTCGATAGCCATATCGGCTATGGCGCTCCACATAAACAAGATACCAGCGCGGCCCACGGTGAACCGCTTGGCGAAGAGGAGATACGCTTAACAAAGCAGCGCTACGGCTGGCCTGCGGACGCCAAGTTCCTGGTGCCTGACGGAGTACGCGAGCATTTCCAGGGTGAGATGGGCAAGCGCGGCGCTGAACTACGCGGCAAATGGTTTGACTCGTTCGAAGAGTACAAACAACACTACCCTGAATTGGCCGATCATCTCTATCGGATGCAGCATCGTCAGCTTCCGGACGGCTGGGATCGTGATTTACCCACATTTGAGCCTGATCCAAAGGGGCTCGCCAGCCGCGAATCCTCCGGTAAGGTGCTCAATGCCATCGCTAAGAATATGCCCTGGCTGATCGGTGGTTCAGCGGATCTGGCGCCCTCGACCAAGACTCGCCTGAATTTCGCAGGAAGTGGCGATTTTCAAGCAGAAAACCATGCTGGACGGAACTTCCACTTTGGCGTCCGAGAGCATGCCATGAGTGCAATCCTCAATGGTATGGCACTGTCCAAAATCCGGCCTTTCGGATCCGGATTCTTGATCTTCAGTGATTACGCACGCACGGCAATCCGGCTCAGTGCGTTAATGGAAATCCCAGTGATCTACATCTGGACGCACGATTCGATCAGCCAGGGTGAAGATGGACCTACCCACCAGCCGGTTGAGCAGCTCATTTCACTGCGAGCTATGCCCGGGCTCATTGATCTGCGTCCGGCTGATGCGAACGAAGTTGTTGAGGCCTGGAAAGTGATCATGCAATTGCAGCACGAGCCAGTTGTAATGGTGCTCTCCCGGCAGGCGCTGCCTACATTCGATCGAACCAGATATGGCCCTGCATCAGGCGTTGCGCGCGGCGCCTATGTGATGGCTGACGCTGTTGATGGCAAACCAGATGTCCTGCTCCTTGCAACTGGCAGCGAGGTTTCGCTCTGTATTGCAGCGTATGAACAACTCAAAACAGAGGGTATGAAAGCACGTGTGGTGAGCATGCCTTCATGGAAGTTGTTCGAGCGCCAGAGTCAGGAATACCGTGAGAGCGTTATTCCGCCAGATGTACACGCACGAGTCGCTGTAGAAGAGGCATCCACCCTTGGCTGGGCACAGTATGTTGGTCTTCATGGTGCCATCATTGGCATGCACACGTTTGGGGCATCTGCGCCACTGCAAGCCGTACAGCGATACTTCAAGTTTACACCCGAGCATGTCGTCGCTGCGGCCAAAGAACAAATCGCTCGTACACAGGACAGTATCCACCATTGAACGCAACCCGCGTAGGGGCCTGTTATACTGATTAACAAAGGAGAAATCATGAAAGCAACACAAAAACTCCACGATGCTGGACAGAGTCTCTGGCTCGACAACATTACTCGACATCTGCTTACGAGTGGCACACTCCGGCAGTATATCGCTGAACTCTCGGTTACAGGGCTCACCTCAAATCCTACGATCTTTGACCACGCTATCAAGAACGGCCAGGATTACGACGACGCCATTCGTCAGAAGATCGCTGAGGGGAAGTCAGGTGAAGCACTCTTCTTCGAACTCGCGCTGGGGGATCTTACCCAGGCTGCTGATCTCTTCCGCCCGATACACGACGCAACAGGCGGCGTTGATGGCTGGGTGTCGCTGGAGGTCTCGCCCTTACTGGCCTATGATGCCAAAAGCACCATCGCTGAAGCCAGACAACTGCATGCCAGGGCGGCACGACCCAATCTTTTTATTAAAATTCCAGGAACCGGCGAAGGACTTTCCGCCGTCGAGGAAGTCATCTTTGCTGGCGTCCCAGTCAACGTGACACTCTTGTTCTCTCACGATCATTATCTCGCAGCCGCAGAAGCATATATGCGAGGTATCGAACGACGCATCGCTGCTGGGCTCAACCCTGCTGTGCATTCCGTTGCCTCGGTCTTCGTGAGTCGCTGGGACAAAGCAGCCGGGGCGGAGGTGCCTTCGGACCTCCATAATCAGTTGGGGATCGCTGTCGCCAGTCGTACGTACAAAGCGTACCGCGCTCTGCTTGACACAGATCGCTGGTTACGGCTCGAAAATGCGGGAGCTAAGCCGCAGAGACTCTTGTGGGCCAGCACCGGCACCAAGGACCCTAAAGCATCTGATATCCTCTACGTCAAGACCCTCGCAGCTCCTCATACAGTGAATACGATGCCCGAACAAACGCTGCTTGCATTCGCCCAGCATGGCGAAGTCGGAACTATGCTTGCAGCAGATGGTGGGAATGCGGAAGAACTCCTCGACCGGTTCGCAAAAGCTGGCGTTGACTATGATGCGCTTGCTGTAAAACTCCAGAGCGAAGGTGCGGAAGCGTTCGATGCCTCCTGGAATGACTTGATGAGCTGTATCGCTTCAAAGAGCGACTTGCTTACCAAGGCCGGTTGAAGTTCATCATAGAGAGTGTTCAATTGAGGAGGAGCAGCAATTATGTCTAGCCATCTAACACCACTGATACAACGCCCATCCTGGCAGAAGCTCGAAGAACATTACCAGAACATACGAGATGTGCACCTGCGAGCGCTATTCGCCAAAGATCCACATCGAGGCGAGCGTTTTGCGCTCGAAGCTGTTGGCATCTACCTGGACTATTCGAAGAACCGCGTGACTGACGAAACCATGCGATTACTCCTGGAACTGGCAGTGTCCTCGGGTCTGCGCGAGTGCGTCGATGCCATGTTCAGAGGTGAGAAGATCAACGTTACCGAGAAGCGAGCTGTGCTCCATGTGGCCTTACGCGCTCCACGTAATCAGTCAATCATTGTTGATGGCGAGAACGTGGTGCCTGAGGTGCACACGGTGCTGGACCAGATGGCGGACTTCTCCAACCGGGTGCGCAGCGGTGCGTGGACGGGATACACTGGCAAGCGTATGCGTAATATCATCAACATTGGCATTGGTGGATCCGACCTTGGTCCTTCGATGGCCTACGAAGCCTTAAAGTACTACAGCGATCGCACCCTGACCATGCGCTTCGTCTCCAACATCGACGGGAACGCGTTAGTGGAAGCCACACGTGACCTTGATGCGGCTGAGACCCTGTTCATCGTCTCCTCCAAGACCTTCACGACGCTGGAGACCTTGACCAATGCGCATTCCGCCCGCCAATGGTGTGTCAACGCCCTGGGCAGCGAGCAGGCCGTAGCCAAACATTTCGTCGCTGTCTCGACCAATGCTGAAGAGGTAGCGAAGTTTGGGATCGACACGGCCAATATGTTCGAGTTCTGGGATTGGGTGGGCGGCCGCTACTCCTACGATTCAGCGATTGGTCTTTCCCTGATGATCGCTATCGGCCCAGACCACTTTCGCGACATGCTGGCTGGTTTCCACGCGATGGACGAGCACTTCCGCAAGGCTCCCTTTGAGCACAACCTGCCAGTGCTCATGGGACTTCTCGGTATCTGGTACAACAATTTCTTCGGCGCCCAGACCGTGGCCATCTTGCCCTACGATCAGTACCTTGATCGCTTCAGCGCCTACTTACAGCAGCTTGACATGGAAAGCGATGGCAAGCATGTCGATCTACAGGGCAGGCAGGTGGACTACCAGACCGGACCCATCATCTGGGGGCAGCCTGGCACCAACGGCCAGCACGCCTTCTACCAGCTCATCCATCAGGGAACCAAACTGATCCCGTGCGACTTCATCGGTTTCTATCAGGCACTTAATCCGTTGGGGCGGCATCACGATCTCTTAATGGCCAACCTCTTTGCTCAGACCGAGGCGCTTGCGTTCGGCAAAACTGCCGGGGAAGTTGCGGAGGACGGAGTTCCGACCTATCAAGTTCCACACCGCACGTTCGAAGGCAACCGCCCGACCAACACGATCCTGGCAGAGCGACTCACCCCGGAGACGCTTGGCAAGCTGATTGCGCTCTATGAACACAAGGTCTTCGTCCAGGGCACCATCTGGAATATCAACTCGTTCGACCAGTGGGGCGTCGAACTCGGCAAAGTGCTGGCCAAGCGCATCATTCCCGAACTCGAGAGCCCCAGTGAGCCAACGCTAGCGCATGATAGCTCGACCAACACGCTCATCTGGCGATACAAGAGGTTCAAAACGATATGAGTAGTACGGTGGAAACTTACTGGCGCTTTACAAAAAAGTGAGGTTATCGCATGGCAAACCAAAAACAGTATGCACTAGGCATTGATCTGGGTGGAACGAAAACTCTGGCTGCGGTGGTGGATATCACCACTGGTGAAGTCATTGCTTCGGAGCGCAAGCGCACACATGCCGAAAAGGGGCAGGAATATATCTCACAGCACATCACACACCTCTCGAAAGCCGCACTCGAATCGGCAACATTGCCAAACGGCGTTCACATTGCTGCGGTGGGTATTGGAGCAGCCGGGCAAATTGATCGCAAACATGGGGTTGTGGTCGATGCACCCAATCTGGGAGTCAAAGATATGCCGATGGCTGAGATACTTGGCAAGCAATTTGGCAAACCCGTCGCGGTGGGCAATGATGTCGAAGTGGCAGCCCTGGGAGAATACCTGTATGGTGCGGGTCGAGGATATGCGACCTTCGTCGTCATGTTCGTTGGCACCGGCATTGGGGGAGGCATTGTCCAGGACGGTCGTGTGTATGCGGGATTGACCGGGACTGCTGGTGAAGTCGGCCATATGATGATTCAGGCAGGTGGGCGTATCTGTCCGTGTGGCAGTCGTGGCTGTTTAGAAGCGTACGCATCCCGCACGGCTATCACCGCCGCCATCATGGCAGAAATACATCATGGGCGTACTTCGATGCTGACCGAGGAAGCAAAACTTCAACTAACAGAAGGCGAAACGATTATTCGTTCCGGATTGCTGGCACATGCGCTCAATCAAGGCGATGCCCTGGTCACCGAGATTGTCACGGAGGCAGCGGACTACCTGGGATATGGCCTGGCGTCGGTCATGAACTTCTACAATCCTGAGTGCATTATTGTAGGTGGGGGCGTCATTGAAGCCATTGACCTGCTCTTCGAACGTGCAGTTCATCGTGCGCGCGTGACCGCCTTGGCGAATCCAGGCCGCAAAACGAAGATCATGCGAGCGAAGCTGGGGGATTTTTCTGGAGTTGTGGGTGCAGCTTGTCTTGGGGCACAGGCAGCTGGCTTGCTCTGAGCACACCCATCTGCGCGGTTGTTCTAGGCCCACCAGAACTGGTGTGATCAGGTAGTCGTAGCGCCCAGTTTCTTAACTGTGACCGACAGTTGCCACACTCGTCGGCTCGTTCCCATCCACCAGGGCTGTAGCCCTGGATAGGTGGGCAAGATGAGCCAGGATATCGAAATGCGAGAGGACACATGAAGATTGGATACAACAAGCCACTCTATATCTTGCCCTTTGACCATCGCAGCTCTTTCGAGAAAGGTCTCTTTGGCTGGACCGGAGCTTTGAGCAACGTGCAGGTAGAGAAGATCGCCCAAAGCAAAGAGGTAATTTACGACGGCTTTCAACTCGCTGTGAGCAAAGGGGTTCCTAGGGAGAGCGCCGGCATCCTGGTGGACGCACAGTTTGGCGCCGCTATTCTGCGCGACGCACACAGGAACGGCTATATCACATGCATGCCCGCTGAGAAAAGCGGACAGACCGAGTTTCAGTTTGAATATGGCGAGCAGTTTGCGACTGAAATTGAGAGGTTCAAGCCAACATTCGTCAAAGCACTTGTACGCTACAACCCGGAAGATGATGAAGCTCTCAACCGGCGCCAGGCCACGCGACTGAAGGAATTGGGAGACACCGCGCACAAACAGGGTCGGTACTTCATGTTCGAGCTGCTGGTTCCAGCGACGGCCGAGCAGTCGGACCGGCTCGAAGGAGACCATGATGCTTATGACAAGGGCCTGCGCCCTTCGCTCATGATGGGCGCCATCAAGGAGTTGCAGAACGCGGGTGTCGAGCCGGATGTGTGGAAGATCGAAGGATTGGAGAACCGCGAGGACTGTGTCAAGATCGCTGGAGTGGTGAAGCGCGATGGCCGCAGCGATGTCAGCTGCATTCTCCTGGGTCGCGGCTCCAATGCAAACAAGGTCGTCGATTGGTTGCGAACTGCGGCAAGCGTGCCGGGCTTCATCGGATTTGCCGTGGGCCGTACAACGTTCTGGGATCTGCTCGTCGCACTCCGTGACGGTAAGATGTCACGGCAGCAGGTCGTAGAGGATATTGCCGAACGCTATATGAATTGGGCACACATGTTCATCGACACAAATTAAGACCGCCACCTTTGTGTAGGAGTACATGAACCATCGATGATTGGAGCGCGAACCATGTCCATAATTACCGTCTATACTGATCTTGAGAGTTGGGCCAATGGAGTTGCGGATTATATCACGGAGTTGGCTACTACGGCCATTGCCGAGCGCGGCCACTTTACGTTTGCGTTCTCGGGAGGCAACACGCCACGACCCGTCTATGAACGTCTGGCGTCGGTGGGCTACAGCGACCGTATCGACTGGTCCAAGGTGCAAATCTTTTTTGGGGACGAGCGCTGTGTCCCACCTGATGATCCGAGGAGCAACTACCATATGGCCCGAACCACGCTGTGCGACCATGTGCCGATCCCGGCTGCTAATGTAAATCGTATCCACGGCGAAGATCAGCCTGAGCAGGCGGCGGAGAAGTACTCCGAAGAGCTCGAGCGGACCTTTGGTGATGACGCCAAGATGGGAGGATCGCCACCGGATGGATTTGATCTCGTCCTACTTGGCATGGGAGATAATGGCCACACAGCTTCGATCTTTCCTGGTCTGGCTGCGGTTACAGAATCGGTACACTGGGTCATGGCACAGTATGTCGAGATTGTAGGCATGTGGCGCGTGACGCTGACACCAGTGATGTTGAACGCTGCTCACCATGTGGCATTTCTTGTGGCGGGCGCTGACAAGGCTGAGATGCTCTCGAAGGTGCTGGAAGGGCCGTACCAGCCCGTTGTGCTTCCAGCACAGATCATCAAACCAATTCACGGCGATTTGCACTGGCTGGTGGACGCTGCCGCAGCCGCACAACTGCGGAGGATATCATGAGTGAAACCCCTGCTTTGCCTGATGCGCAGACCCGTTTTAAGCAGGAAGCTGCCAGGTACGCGGTCACATATGTTCAATCGGGGATGATTGTGGGGCTAGGTACCGGCAGCACTGCCATCTTTGCTACACGGCACATCGCGGAGCTTTTGGATCGTGGCCAGCTCCGTGACATCCGCGCGTTCGCCACATCAAAAGCAGTGTGGGATGAGGTAGTCAGGCTGGGCATTCCTATGCTGACAGAAGATATGCCGCAGGAGATTGATCTGACCATCGATGGGGCCGATGAGGTGGACCCGCAATTGAACCTCATCAAAGGTGGCGGTGGGGCCCTGCTGCGCGAGAAGATTGTGGCCGAGGCCACTCACCGCGAGATCGTCATCGTCGACGAGAGCAAGTTGTCGCCTCAGTTGGGAACCCACTGGCCCGTGCCGGTGGAAGTGCTCCCCTATGGCTGACAGTCACAGGCTCGCTACCTGTCTTCTCTGGGTGCTACAATCACTGTCCGGCGGGCGCACGACGGTAGCGAGGCGCGCACAGATCAGGGCAACATGATCCTCGACAGCCGCTTCGGGCCTATCGCCAATCCGCAAGGCCTGGCCGAGAAACTGGCGGCGCGGGCCGGCATCGTGGAGCATGGCCTCTTCCTAAACCTGACGCGAGACGTCATCGTCGCTGGTCCTGAGGGGGTGCGACATCTGACACTTGAGCGAGAGCCGAGAGAGCGAACTACGTCATGATCGACCCGTCCGCTCGAACCCTGGCTGTCGTGTTATCTATTGCTCTCATGAAAGAGGTACTTGTATGATTTTAGCCGTCATCTTCGACCTGGATGGGACGTTGGTGGAAACAGAGGAACTCAAAGCGCTCTCCTACGCTCGCGCCGCCGTTGCATTACGACCTGAGGACCTCAGTGTAGCAGACGTGATAGACGCGTTTCAAGAAGTGGTGGGTCTTTCGCGTCGAGAGGTGGCGATGGCATTGATCCAGCGTTTCGGGTTAGAGGAAGCTGCGCAGGCGCGTATCGCTGAATTTGGCGTTGATGCGCCTTGGCAGGCTTACGTTCAGATACGGTTGCGCATCTACGAAGACATGCTCAATGACCCAACGTTGTTGTGGCGTTACCGCTATCCACACACGCTCGCGCTGCTCCATGAGGTCCGGCGAAGGGGTTGCCTTACCGCCCTTGCAACGATGTCCTACTGCGCTCAGGTACGGCGGGTGCTGGACATATTAGGCATGCCGAATGCATTTGATTTCGTAGCTTCAAGAGATGACGTGGAGCATGGCAAACCCGACCCTGAAATCTATCTCTTGGTGGCACACCAATTGGGCATTCCTCCGGAAGATTGTTTAGTAGTTGAAGATTCACCGACAGGAGTGAAAGCAGGCCTGGCAGCAGGAATGAATGTAGTGGCTGTGGGTACCAACTTCACGCGCCAGCGTCTTCACGAAAGCGGGCTACTGCCAGTGGGTCATATTGTGGACGATCCTGCAACGTTGCCACAGATTGTTGCGCATGTGATTGCTCATCATTCTCATGAAGACTAAATGATATAGCATGTTGAGAACTGCTCGTAGATCATCCTCAAGAAGGGAAGAAAGCTTGAGGATCAATTTGTTGTAAGGATACATAGCTATGAGCTTTTACCCGGTTCGTTTCAGTGTCCTTTTCATTTGAGGGAGAGCACATTCATTCTTCATTGGTTCCAGAGAGGAGAGGATCGCATGAGAAGCGCGCTTGAAGATGTATTTATCGGCCCAATGGCTTCGCCTTCATTCAGCTCGGGATTCCGCTGGGAAGATAGCCGCCGACGGGTGCGCGTTGATTTCGGCGGCATTACCATCGCAGACAGCAAGCGCGTCATGTTACTGCATGAATTTGGACGGTTGCCCGTTTTCTACTTCCCTATGGAAGATGTGCGTATGGACCTGATGGAGGCGACCGACCATCACAACCACTCACCACTGAAAGGGGTTGCCTCCTACTGGACCATACGGGTTGGCGACTGGGTGGCTGAACACGCGGCCTGGAGCTATCTCGATCCGTCGCCCGAAGGGCCGAACGTGCGAGGCTACATGGCCTTTTACTGGGACCAGATGGAGGCCTGGTATGAAGAGGACGAGCGGGTCTTTGCACATGCGCGCGACCCATATAAGCGGGTGGACATCTTGCCCAGTTCCCGTCATGTACGTGTCGTGCTCGGTGGCGTGACCATCGCCGACACCCAGCACCCCCAGATTCTGCTCGAAACGGGCCTACCAACTCGTCATTACCTTCCTGAGCCAGATGTCCGGATGGAGCTACTTGAGCCTACGGAGACCACTACCTGTTGTCCCTACAAAGGCATGGCATCATATTGGTCCGCCAGGATCGGCGGGAGGGTCTTCAAGGACATCGTGTGGAGCTACCGCAACCCGCTGCCAGCATGCCTGCCAATTGCCAGGCTCCTGTGCTTTTTCAATGAGCGAATAGACGCCATCTACGTGGACGATGCACTGATGCTAAAACCCAAAACGATCTGGTCTGAGTAGGGCTAATTTTCCTCCTTGAGCAAGTCGAGGCAACACGGTGTGTGTTGTGTAGTGTTTAAAGCCCAGAAGAGAAGGTGAGGGGAGCCGTAATCATTGGCTCTCCAACCTTATTGATCAATGGTCGAGAACAGATTATTGAGCGACTCGGCCAGCGTCGGATGAGCAAAGATGGCATCGCGCAGGACAGTATAGGGCACCTTGCCCAGCATCGCCATTTCCAGCATGGCCATAATCTCGCCGCCTTCGATGCCCAGGACGGCAGCACCGAGAATCTGGCCCGTCTCAGCATCCACCACTGCTTTCATGAAACCACGCGCCTCGTCCAGTTCGAGCGCTCGAGCCACATAATTCATCGGCATCTTAGCGACCCGAATGTTGCGACCCTGCGCCCGCGCATCTGTCTCGCTCAGCCCGATGCGCCCGAGTTGTGGATCAATGAAGACCGTATAAGGCACCAGCCGTTCATGGGTAGTGGCATTCCCCTTCTCGAGCAGGTTGGTGCGAAGAATGCGGAAATCGTCATAGGAGATGTGCGTGAAGGCCGGACCACCCTTGATATCACCCAGTGCGTAGATACCTGGTACGTTCGTCTCCAACCGCTCATTCACCTGAATGAAACCGCGCTTGTCCGTCTGCACCCCGGCTGCATCCAGATTGAGCAAATCGGTATTGGGTACCCGTCCGGCCGCCATAAGCAGGTGCGATCCGTTGAGAATACGTTCTCCCATCTTCGTCTGCACCGTCATCTGAATATTTCCCTGAGAGAGCTGTTTGACACTTACAGGCTTTGTTTCTAGCAAGATTTCTAAGCCGTCCTCGCGCATGATGTTCGCCACTTCCTCAGCAACATCTGGATCCTCACGAGCCAGCAGATTCGCTCCCCTTTGGATGACAGTCACTTGACTACCAAAGCGGCGGAACATCTGGCCAAATTCCAGCCCAATGTAGCCTCCACCGACGACCAGCAAATGCTCAGGCACTGTATCCAATTCCATAATCGAGGTCGAATCGAGCGTAGCTACATCTTCTATGCCAGTCATGGATGGCTTTGCTGGCCGGGCACCGGGATTGATAAGGATTGTAACGGCTGTGAGTTCACGTATCTCGCTATTGTTCAGGCGTACTTCCAGGGTCTTCGGACCTGTAAAACTGGCCTCTCCCATCAAGAGGTCCACACCTTCGGTCTTTTCAATGCGACTTTGGCCACTATCGCGAAAGCTATCTACAATATTGCGTTTTCGTTGCCTGACCTTGGTCATATCTACTGCTACCGGGCCAGTCTGTACACCGTAGTCAGCACCTCGTCGTGCTAAATAGGCGACGCGAGCGCTCGCAACCATCGTCTTGGTAGGTGTGCAGCCCTCATTGATACAGGTGCCTACT
>Ga0187846_10000507_pt1 | contig 22804 bp, 22 predicted proteins | sample TC_taG_FD_161473 | JGI IMG/M metagenome (GOLD analysis project Ga0187846, IMG submission 161473) | Biofilm microbial communities from the roof of an iron ore cave, State of Minas Gerais, Brazil - TC_06 Biofilm (v2) | ecosystem: Environmental > Terrestrial > Deep subsurface > Cave > Wall biofilm...
TGACGCTGTCTGCTGTGCCGTCGAAGTTTCCGGAATGCAAGAATTGATAGCCGCCGAAAATCTCCACGTTGGATTGCGCCTGCCCCAGGAGCGGAATCGCCAGAAAGCTCGCGCAAACCACTGCTGTCATGAGTCTCCGCATTCGCCCCCCTCAGGAGCGGATAGACTGAACTGCCTGCCACAGGAGCCGGGTTCGTAAGCTGACAAATGTATAGCAGGTTGCGGAAAAACTCATTTCGCGCTGCAAACGTTCCTCGGCGGCCAAAGCCGCCACTGATTTTGTGGCACTTCCGGCGCGGCTCGAAGCCGAGCCCTTTCAAAACACGAACGAAAGTCGAGTTTTTCCGCAGCCTGCTAGAGTACATCGATGCTGTCATTGACCTCAGGAGTTGCAACCTCCGAGCTCGATGCTACGATGCCTGATCTGTTTTCGTGGGCCCGAGGTTGAGGAGAGCATGGCTCAAGTTTCCGAAGATGGATATCTGATCGGGGTGGATATCGGCGGCACGAAAGTGGCGGCGGGCATGGTGAACTCGGCGGGAGAGATCCGCAACCAGACGCGCACTGCGATGGTGGCGAATGAAGCGGCGGCCGGCTTGGCGGCGGTGATGTCGGCGATCGACGCGGTCTCAGCCAGGAGCAAGGATGATCCGGAGTCTCGCGGCCTGATCCGGGGGATTGGGATTTGTGCGCCCGGTCCGCTGGACCCGCACTCGGGCGTGGTAATCAATCCTCCGAACCTGCCGGGATGGAGGGATTTTCCGCTGGCGGCCGAAGTGGCAAAGGCGTACCGCCTGCCGGTGCGGGTGGACAACGACGGCAACGCGGCCGCGCTGGCCGAGGCGCTGTGGGGCGCAGGGCGTGGCTTCCGCAACGTGTTTTGCGCGACGATCGGTACCGGGATCGGGACCGGCATCGTTTTCGACAGGCGGATCTATCACGGGCGCACGGGCGCCGCCGCCGAAGGCGGGCACATGACGATCGACTATCGGGGGCCGCGCTGCGCATGCGGGAAGCGAGGATGCATCGAGGCGCTCGCGTCGGGACCGGCGATCGCACGCAGGGCGGCGGCGAAGATCGCCGAATCGGGCCGCCATTCGCCGGTTCTGGACCTGGCCGGGGGCAAGCTGGAGCGCGTCAGCACAGAGATGGTGGGAAAGGCGTTTGCCGCGGGGGATCCGCTGGCAAAAGAGATTCTGCAGGAGACCGCGGGATTTCTGGCGGCGTGGCTGGGCAATGTTGTGGACCTGCTGGAACCGGATGTGATGATCGTCGGCGGCGGAGTGGCGGCGATGCTGCAGCCGCTGTTCGACGAGATCCGGAATCAGCTTCCGACCTGGAGCGTAAATTCGCATGCCCAAGAGATTCCGCTGGTGATGGCTCACTATGGCGCGGAGGCCGGCATTGCGGGCGGGGCAGCGTTGTGCTGGGAGCGGCCGCAAGTCGGCGCCCAGGGCGCTCCCCTATAATGTTCGGACACTCCGGCGACGATGCTCGATCCCGACTACAAAGAGTTCGCGCGGCGGGCGCGCTCGGCCACGCTGGTGCCGGTGGTCAAATCGGTCAGCGCCGATCTGCTTACGCCCGTCTCGGCCTTCCTGGCGATCGCCGAGGACGAGCCGCATGCCTTTCTGCTGGAATCGGCGGAGCGCGGCGAGCAGGTCGGACGCTACACGTTTCTGGGCGCGCGGCCTTACATGCGGGTGCAGACGCAGGCGGGCGCGATCGAGATTGAGCGTGGCCGCCGCCGGGAGCGCCGGGAGAGCAACCCCTTCGATGTGCTGAAGCAGTTGTTGCGGGAGCACAAGCCGGCGATGGTTCCGGGTTTGCCTCCATTCACCGCGGGCGCGGTCGGCTATTTTGCCTACGACGTGGTTCGTCAGCTGGAAAACATCGGCCGGCACGCGAAGAACGACCTGTCGCTTCCCGACTGCGAGCTGATGTTCTTCGACCGGTTGCTGGCGTTCGATCACCTGCGCCACCAGATTCACATAGTGGCGTCGGCCGATGTTTCCCGCGAAACCCCGCGCCGGGCCTACGATCGCGCGGTCCGGGATATTGCTGCGCTGGAGAGGAAGCTGGCCGCCGGCCTGCGTTCGTCGCTGTGGCGGAAGCCGGCAAAAGCCTGGCACGGCAAGCTCAAGATCCAGGGCGGCACGAGCCAGCGGCGCTACGAGCAGGGCGTGGAGCGCTGCAAGGAATACATCGCGGCGGGCGACATCTTCCAGGTGGTACTGTCGCAGCGGCTCGACTTCGTCCCCGGGGTCAGCCCGTTCGATCTATATCGCGCGCTGCGCCAGGTGAACCCGTCGCCCTATCTCTACTTTCTGCAGATGGGAGACAGGCACATCCTGGGATCGTCGCCAGAGATGCTGGTGCGCATCACTGGCCGCAAGCTGGAGTACCGTCCGATTGCCGGCACCCACCCGCGCGGGCGCGATGAGGCAGAGGACTTGCGGCTGGAGCAGCAGATGCGCCACGACGAAAAAGAGCGCGCCGAGCACGTCATGCTGGTCGATCTCGGCCGCAATGACCTGGGACGGGTGAGCGAGTACGGTTCGGTCAAAGTGAAAGACCTGATGTATGTGGAGCGTTACTCGCACGTGATGCACCTGGTGTCGGCCCTGGAAGGGACGCTGCGCAAGGATCTCGACGCGCTCGATGCGTTCGCGGCCTGTTTTCCCGCGGGCACGCTGAGCGGCGCGCCGAAGGTGCGTGCCATGCAGATCATCGAAGAACTCGAGCCGACGTGGCGCGGCATTTACGGCGGGTCGGTGTTGTATGCGGACTTTGCGGGCAATCTGGATTCGTGCATCGGCATCCGCACCATGCTGATGAAGGGCAACCACGCTTACCTGCAGGCTGGGGCGGGGATTGTGGCGGATTCGGATCCGGCGAAGGAGTACGAGGAGAGCATGAATAAGGCCCAGGCGCTGCTGCGGGCGGTGGAAATGGCGAGAGGCGAGGACTAGGGGTCACTGCCTCACAAAGTTTCCCACCAGCTTTTTGCCCGCGTCGGTCAGCACGCTTTCGGGATGAAACTGCACGCCCTCAACCGCGCAATGGCGGTGTCGCAGGCCCATGATGGTTTGCGCGCCGTCTTTTTCGGTGGTCCAGGCGCTGACTTCCAGGTCAAGGGGCAGGGTTTTTTCTTCGACAATGAGGGAGTGATAGCGCGTGGCGGTCATGGGCATGGGCAGGCCCTGGAAGATGGTTCTGTTGTCGTGCACGATGGCGCTGGTTTTGCCGTGCATGATGTGAGCGTTGCGGATGACGCGTCCGCCGAAGGCTTCGCCGATCGCCTGATGGCCGAGGCACACGCCCAGGATGGGGACTTTCCCGGCGAAGTGACGGACAAGGTCAATGCTGATGCCGGCTTCGTGCGGGGTGCACGGGCCAGGCGAGATCACAATTCGCTCGGGCTTCATGGCTTCGATCTCGGCCACGGTGACCTTGTCGTTGCGGCGCACCTCGACCTCGGCCCCCAGTTCGCCGATGTATTGAACCAGGTTGTAGGTAAAGGAATCGTAGTTGTCGAGGACGAAAACCACCGAACCCGCCTTTTATCAGCTTACACGACTCCTTGCCGGAACGGGCCATTGGCCTCCCCAGGGGTGGTATTGACGAAGCGGGCATGTAACGGTCATTCTTTGGCGTAAGCAAGACGCCACTTCACTTGGGGAGAAACGCATGGCCGAAGCCCAGCAGGAGAAAAGGGCTGCACGACGTTTCGCGCTCAGGGTCCCGGTTACTGTATCTCGCGACAATTCCGCTCAAGGCGAGCCGGCGCAGATTCGCGACGTCAGCGCGCGCGGCATCAGCTTTTATCTGGATGCAACGGTCGAGAAAGGGTCTCCCATCGGCTTTGTTCTGACTCTGCCGCCGGAGATCACGCTGACCGAGAGTATCCGCGTGCAATGCAAAGGACACGTGGTTCGTGTCGAAGACAACATGCCGGGAGGCAAGATGGCCGTGGCCGCGGTCATCGAGGAATACGAGTTCCTTCCGGAAAGCTGATCGCCTCATCGGCTCGGCGGCCCGGCAAAACGGGCGCGTGCCTATTGCGCCCTTTCTGACGCTGCTGCCAACTCTTCCTATCCGTCCCTTCACCACTGGTGATATGTTTCTTTTCATAAGGTCGAAGTGCACTCAGGGGATGGTCTTTGCGGCAATTTGCTGCGCAATCGGTTTGCGTGCTGCTGGCATGGTTGGTGGTCGGGGAAGGCCTGGGTCAAACGGCCGCTCCGGCTCCGCCGGCTGAACCCGCCCCAAAAACCGTTTCCTCCCCGTTTCCTCGCGCCACGATCACCAGCGTTCGCATCGTGGAGGAGCACGGCACGCCCGCCGTCGAGATCGTCGCGACGCAACCGGTGATGCCGTCGATCCAGCTTCTGGATTCGCCTCCCCGGCTGGTGATCGACTTGCCCAATGCGCGCATGGGGCTGCTGCACAAACGCATCCCGGTGTTGAAAGAGAACATCCTGGCGATCCGCGCCGACCAGTTTCAGAAGGAACCTCCGGTCACGCGGGTTGTGCTCGATCTGCTGGCGCCCTATGGCTACACGTGGGACGAGGCAGGCCATCGCCTGATGGTCCGGCTGAAGCCGCCGGAAGACGCGAATGCGGGCGCGAAGAGATCGCCGTTCCAGCCGCCCGGGGTTGCGGGGCTTTCGTCGTCTGGCGCGGCGGTTGTGCCGGTGACTCATGGCCGGGGAGCGGTCATGCTGGCGGGGACCAGAATCGGCTCCGGATCTTCGGTGACGGCAGGTACGGATACGGCGGTGCTGAGTCTGGCGCGCGGAGGAGAGATTCGCGTGTGCCCGGGAACGACGGTTTCGGTGACGCCTTCCAAAGACCGCCGCGATTTGATGCTGGGCATGAGCACCGGGGCAATCGAGACGCACTATGGGCTGGATGCTTCGGCTGATTCCGTGCTGACGCCGGACTTCCGCATTCAGTTTGCGGGGCCGGGAGAATTCCATTTTGCCGTCAGCGCAGACGTGCACGGCAACACCTGTGTGCGCGGGCTTATGGGGAACACTTCTTCGGCGATCGTTACTGAGCTCATGGGCGACCGGGTTTACCAGGTGAAGCCGGCGGAGCAGGCGATGTTCCACCTGGGACGGATCGACAAGGTCGACACCGACGTGCCGCTGGAATGCGGCTGTCCGCCGCCCGTGCCGGTACTGCGAGCCGAAGCGCCTGCGTCGCCGCCGCTTCCCGATTCGCAAATGCCTGCGAGCGTGCGCCTGGCGCAAGGGGACTCAGCGCCGGAAGGCGCGCAGCCGGCAGATGCCAGCAAAACGAGAGCGGCGCTGAGCAATAGATCAGAGACGCAATCTCTGCCGGACCCGGACCCGAACGCGGTTCATGTGCAGGTGGACGCGCCGTTTGTGTTTAACGCCAAAGATCAGCCCGCCCCACCGCCCCCTCCGCCACCGATGGCGGAAGCGTCCCGCCTGCCGGTAGAAGAAACTTCGGCCCGGCAGGTGAAGCTGGATACGGTAGTGCAGGCCCCGCCCGCGAGCCCGGCGAAGCCCCAGCGCCGGGGATTCATGGGCCGTCTCAAGGGCTTTTTCTCCGCAATTTTCCGCTAAGGCTGGAAACGGTGGCCAGTGGCTGGTGGTCAGCGGAGAGCTGCCGACTGGCTGCTGACTACTCAAGTCAGCCTCTGTTGATCGCCCGACGCAGGGGCTCGACTTTTTCCTTCGCCGCATCGCGAAGATCCTCGGCCAAGTCGACGCCCCGCTCGGCGGCCTCGCGCACGCGGCCTCCGGCTTCGCGGGCGCGATCCTTGGCTTCGTCGGCCCAGTCGCCCAGCGCGTCTTTGGCGTCCTCGTAGCCGCGCTTCAGATCGCGGCGCAACTGCTTGCCGGTCTTGGGAGTGAGCAGCAACGCAGCCAACGCTCCGGCGCCCAGTCCAATCATGAAGAAGGTGATCGCGGTTGCTACGTTGTTGCTCTCAGAAGATTCATAGCGTCCGATGCGCATGATGTAAGACCTCTTTTCTGCCCGGATTCCGCCAGCGGTGCAGTTTGATTCGGAAGCGAGCGAAACGGTTGCGAACTAGCCGAACGACCCTACAATTCTAGTCCCGCGGGAAGAGCTCTTGCGAACCCCAGCGCAAGAATCAGACGCTTCCCACGAAAGGATTCCGCAGCCGGGAATTGAAGCAAGCGCGGGAAATGAGGCTATAATTGCGACCCACAGATGGGACTTTCTTCAGGAACGAAGCTTGGGCCGTACGAGATTCAGTCACCGCTGGGGGCGGGCGGGATGGGGGAGGTGTATCGCGCCCGCGACACGCGCCTGGAGCGTACGGTGGCCATCAAAATTCTGCCTTCTCATCTCTCCGCCAACCCTGAAGCGAAGCAGCGCTTTGACCGCGAAGCCAGGACGATTTCCAGCCTGAATCATCCCAACGTCTGCCATCTCTACGACGTTGGATTGCAGGACGGAACCAGCTATCTGGTGATGGAGTACCTGGAGGGCGAAACGCTGGCCGACCGGCTGCGCAGGGGTGCGCTGCCCATCGAGCAAGTCCTCAAGGTTGGCATGGAAGTCTGCGAAGGGCTGGAGAGGTCGCATAAGAGCGGCGTAATTCATCGCGATCTGAAGCCGGGCAACATCATGCTGACCAAGAGCGGGGCGAAGCTGATGGACTTTGGCCTGGCAAAGCCCGCCGCTGTGGCAAGTCCGGTAAGTTCCGGGCTGACGCAGACGCTGGCGACGCCCGCGCACCCGCTGACCACCGAAGGCACGGTGATCGGGACGTTCCAGTACATGTCACCGGAGCAGGTGGAGGGCAAGGAGGCGGACGCGCGCAGCGACATCTTCGCCCTGGGTGCGGTGCTGTACGAAATGATTACGGGCAAGCGAGCGTTTGAGGGTAAGACCGCCGCTTCGGCGACGGCGGCAATCCTGGCTGCCGAGCCGCCGCCGATCTCGTCGCTGCAGCCGCTTTCTCCGACTGCTCTTGAAGCCGCGGTAAAGGGATGCCTGGCGAAGGATCCTGACGAGCGCCTGCAGACCGTGCATGACGTGAAGCTGCAGCTGCAGTGGATCAAAGACAGCGGCTCATCGTCGCGCGCGTCAGGGGTCGTAGCTCCCGCGGCGCGCAAGGTTGCAGGCCGCGCCGGGTGGATGGTTGCCGCCGTCCTGGCGTTGGCGCTCGTGGGGGCGGCGATCTGGTGGATGGGCAGCCGCGCTCCTGTTGCCGTCATGCATTTCAACAGCGCGATCGCCCTCGCCGCCAACGACCTGGCGCTCGCGCCCGACGGCCGGACCCTGGCGCTGGTCGCGTATTCGGACCAGGCCAACAAATACGTTCTCTGGATCCACGAAGTGGGCAGCCGTACCGCGACTTCGGTGCCGGGGACGGAAGAGGCGATCCATCCTTTCTGGTCGCCGGACAGTCGGTCGATCGCGTTTTTTGCGCAGGGCAAGCTGAAGAAGGTCGACCTGTCGATGCCGGGGTCCGCCCAGGTGTTGGCTGACGCACCACATGGGCGGGGCGGGGCTTGGAACCGCGATGGCGTCATCCTGTTCTCCCCCGATTTCTACACCGGGCTCTACAAGATGTCGGTGGCGGGAGGGGCTCCGGTGGAATTAACCAAGACAGACGCGTCGCGGATGGAGTCCAGCCACCGCTGGCCGATCTTTCTGCCCGACGGAAAACACTTTCTGTACATGGCGGGGAACTTTTCGGGGCATGTCGAAGACAACGAGATTTTTCTGGGCTCGCTGGACTCCAACGAGAAGCGCCCGATCGTACCTGCCAGTTCGAACATGGGCTATGCCGACCCGGGCTATTTGCTGTATTTGAAAGACAATGCCCTGGTGGCGCAGAAGTTTGACCTGGGAACTTACACGCTGACGGGCGAAGCGCACACGATCAGCAGCGAGGTGCAGTACTTTCAGCAGACCGACCTGGCGCTGTTCGGCGTCGCAGGCAAATCGGTTGTGGTGGTGCAAACCGGAAAGGGCGCCGAAAAGTACCAACTGCTGTGGTTTGACCGAAGCGGAAAAAACGTGGGTGCGGTGGCGCCTCCCGGAGGATTTGCCAATCCTAGGATTTCTCCCGACGGGCGGCGGTTGGCTTTAGAGCAGACGGACGCGGATGGCCGGCACGTCGATATCTGGGTTCATGACTTCGCGACCGGGGCAACATCGAGGCTCACGTTCGGACCCGGGTTGAACGAGATTCCAGTGTGGAGCGCGGACGGAGGCCGCATTGCATTTGGAGCGCAGACCAAGATCAACTTCTCGCTGTTTGAGAAGAACGCCGATGGTTCCGGGGCAAGCCGTCCCCTGGCCGACCTGGGAGTGCCCGAGCAGGGCGTTTGGGACTGGTCGCGCGACGGAAAGTATGTTCTGGTGAGGAAGAACCTGGAAATGTGGTACTTGACTGCGAATGACGCTCAGGCCAGGCCGTACCTGCAACCGAAATTCTCCGTGCGCAATGGGCAGTTTTCGCCCGACGGCAAGTGGGTGGCCTATTCCTCGAACGAGACGGGCAGCTGGGAAGTCTACGTGTCGCCGTTTCCCAGCCCATCCAGCAAGTGGCAGGTCTCGCGAGGGGGTGGGGAGGAACCGCGCTGGCGGCGCGACGGCAAAGAGCTGTTCTACATCTCAGCGGACAGAAAAGTCACCGCCGTGCCGGTAAATCTGGGTACGACCTTTCAATCAGGCCAGCCCGTTACGCTGTTTCAGAGCCACTTGCGGCAACCCATCTCCGCGCAGGACGTGTTTTCCTACGATGTGACCGCCGACGGCCAGAAATTCCTGGTCAACACCAAAGTGGATTCTCCCAATGCCGCGCCGCTGTCAGTGATTCTGAACTGGTCGGCGGACCTGGAAAAGTAGATAGGCCCGGGCGTTTCCCTTCCCCTACACCTATGTGTAGAATAAGTTTTTGGCCCAGTAGCGGCGGAATTGTGTGGCAAGCCCGCCTTCTTCCGCCGGCTCCGCAAAGCGCAATCGTAAGGAGATTCTTGAAGCGATGTCGATCCCTGCCACCCAGCTCCGTCCCGGCATGATCATCAAGCACAACAATGACCTGCACTCTGTTTTCTCGGTCGAACACCGCACTCCCGGCAACCTGCGCGCCTTTATTCAGGCCAAGCTGCGCAACCTGCGCACCGGCGCCATGTTCGAGCACCGCTTCCGCTCGCCCGACCCGATCGAAAGGATCAACGTCGATGAAGTGGAGATGGAATTCCTCTACAGCGACGGCGACAACTACTACTTCATGGACACGTCGAACTACGAGCAAACCCATCTGACCAGGGATACGCTGGGTGACGCCGTGGACTACCTGATTGCCAACCTGCAGATCAAGGTGGAATTCTTCGACGGCAAGGCAGTGGGAATCGAACTGCCGCAAACCGTGGAGCTGACGGTGATCGAAACCGAGCCTGGACTGAAGAGCGCAACGGCCTCCAGCGTGACCAAGCCGGCGAAGACCGAAACCGGGCTGGTGGTGCAGGTTCCTCCGTTCATCAACGAAGGCGAGAAGATTAAAGTGGACACCGCGGAAGGCGTGTATCTGTCGCGAGCCTAGGCCGGCAGCGGTTCCTCCCTTCAGAACCCGTACTGGTGTGAAACGCCGCCTTACGCCTGTGCCTCTTGGGGGCGGGTCTTTCCACTGGGCGCGCGATCGAGCCAAAGACAGCTCCGGACACCGGTTCCCGACAAAATACCCCATTTAGGGGATTACAGGCTTCGGCCTCCCGTCCAAAGTAGCACTCCGGGAGGATTGTCGAATGCCACGCAGACTGCGCTTCTACAGCGGACCTGCAGCGATGTACGTCTTGGCTGCGGCCATGCTGATCCTGCTCGTGCCAGTATTGGCGCAAGCCAACAGTATTCCTCCGGCGGTGTGCCCGCCCGATACGATTTGCGTTCAGAACTCCGGGGGCACTGCCGGAACCAGTGGTGGCGGTAGCGGGAATTCCTTCAGCCTTAGCAACGCTACTGTTACCGAGATCGGAAATGTCTTTCAGAACGGGACCCTCAACTTCAGCACGGGAACGTTTATCACTGGCTCGGGAACCTTGGCTGCCGGCGGAATGTTCAACGGTGGCGGGTCGTTTGTGGTGACCGGTACGTTTGCGGGGTTCACCGGCATCATCTTCAACGGGAGCTTCAGCGGACCTGTGAGTTGGATTCTCGACGGATGCAACAAGTCCGGGAGTTGTTTCTACACGCTCACCGGTGTGGTGAGCGGGACTTGGTACAACGGTGAGCAGGTGAGCGGGGTCACAACGCAGCTGTTCTTCAAGACGACAAAGGGACGTTATACAGGGGGATCAATTCAGTCGGAGGATGGCAGCACGTTCGTTGTGACTCCGGAGCCGACCACAATGGGCTTGATGGGGACCGGTTTGCTGGGGATGGGATTCCTGGTCCGGAGCAAGACTCGGCGCGGTCAGGGCTAGCAGCCTTCCAGTAGAAAACGAGTTTACGCCGCTGAAGTGACATTTTGGTGCCGGCGCCTCCGCCAGAGTGGTGCCGAGCCCCTCCTGAACCGTGTCACCGCAGGGCAACGCAGCGTTGTGGATCGGCGGGGAAGACCGCGTTCCGCTTCGCTGCGTATTTTTTTGCCAGCCGCGAGCCTCTCTGGGCATAATGAAATCTGACGCCGGTTCGCGTTGGCGCGAGCCGGGGACGCAGCTTTCCTCAGAACGGGCGTTTCACACATGAGTTCCAGCCAACCATCGCCGGAGGCTCGCCGCTTCGTGGTGCGCGGACGCGTGCAGGGCGTCGGCTTTCGCTGGTTTGTGGAGCGGGAGGCGCACATGCTCGGCATCGCCGGCTGGGTGCGCAACAATCATGACGGCAGCGTGGAAGTGCTGGCCCAGGGCACTCGAGATCAGCTCTCGGGCTTGCGCTCCCGCCTGCGCGAAGGGCCGCGCGCCGCCCGTGTCGATGAGGTCGCGGAAGCGGAAGCCCAGCCGGTCGCCGGCCTCAGTTCATTTCGCATCGAAGGAGCGTGGTGAAATGTCGAATTCAGGTCTGAACGCAGACCAGCTGAAGAAGTTGATCCGCGAAGTTCCCGATTTTCCCAAGAAGGGGATACTGTTCTACGACATCACCACGCTGCTCAAGGACAAGGTCGGCTTTGCCACGCTGATTGACAAGTTCTCCGAACACTACATCGGCCGCGAAGTGGATGTGGTAATGGGCATCGAGGCCCGCGGGTTCATATTCGGTCCGGCGCTTGCTTACCGCCTGAATGCCGGATTCGTGCCGGTGCGCAAGCCGGGCAAGCTCCCGGCAGAGACGGTGAAATACGATTACGCCCTGGAGTACGGGCTGGGCACGCTGGAGGTGCACAAGGACGCGATTCAACGAGGCCAACGCGTGCTGATCGTGGACGATCTGCTGGCCACCGGCGGCACCGCGGAGGCGACGGCGAAACTGGCTGCTTCTCTGGGCGCCGACATCGCGGGACTCGGCTTCGTGGTGGAACTCGATTTCCTCAAAGGCCGCGACAAACTCAAGGGCTACGAAGTGACATCGCTGCTGCACTACGACAAGTAGCCGCCGGAAGTCGAGGTGAGTTGGGCGCTGCACCAGCCAGCGAGCGCCGCTACTTCCAGAAATGAGCCACCAGCCAGGCCACACCGCCCCAACCGGCTGCGCTGATCACCGCCATCAGCGTAAGGCCGGCGATGAGGTTCCAGTTGATGCGGCCTCGAGTGCGGGTCATTTCGAGGTCCGAATCGTACACCAGCCACGAGCGAAAAAACCTGGCGTCCTCCAGATTTCCTGGAGGCGTGCCCCAGCGGACCTGCACCGGAATGCGCCAGGGCGACTCGCGAGTCTTGAAGACGGGGGAGAGCTGTAATTTGTGGCTCATGTCTCGCACCTCGAATTGTTGTCGTGCAAATCGGGTGCCATCTCCTGACCCTCTCGCAACTGCTTGATAATAAGACGACTCCTGCGGCGCGGAGGTTGCACGTTTGACGTCCTCGGCGTCAAAAAAAACCAAAACGGGACAACTGGCGTTTGAATTTCCGCCGCTGAACCCGCTCCTCCCATTGATTGTTGTTCTGTTGTTTCAGTTCTTAGCACAATTCCAGCGGAGAAAAAAACTAAATTCTCCAGGTTGCCCGGTCGGTCATCAGGTTTCCTGGAGGAATAGTTTCGCGTCTTTGGGCAGGTAGCTTTTGCGGCGAAGCCAGTCTTCCATGGCATCGCGGAGCTGGCCGAGAGGCACACGAACCCCGATTTCCAATAGTCCGTCGGCGACTGGCAGCGTGTCGTCGAAAACGCTGGCATTGGTGAAGTTGCGCATGGAGAAGCTGTCGAGCCACTTCTGCGGGCAAGGAAAGCGCCGGCCATTTTCTTCATACTCGACGCGAATCTTGCGGGCAAACATGGAATGATTAGAACACAGCGGCCAGCGGTGAATGGTCGGTGGCCAGTGGCCAGATGAAGCGCCCACGGATCGCTGATGACTGTCCACCGTTCTGCCCCTGATTGACAGATCTCCGCACGACTCGTAGTCTCCTCACCACACTCTCTGTCCACGGAGGACTCGATGCTGACAAACCTGATTTGGTGGGCGGTCGTCGGTCTGATTGCGGGGTGGGCCGCAGGCAAGATCATGAAGGGCGGCGGTTATGGCGTGGTGATGGACATCGTGCTCGGCATCATCGGAGCCATTCTGGGAGGCTGGCTGCTGGGCGCCCTCGGGATTCACGCCGGCGGCTTCATCGGCACTATTGTGGTCGCGATCATCGGTGCGGTGATCCTGATCTGGATCACGCGAATGCTCAAGAAGGCGTAAACGGCCAGGGTTAGTGGCCAGTGATCGGTGGCCCGCGAAACACCGCGGTTACTCATGGCTGATTACCCCCACTAACTCCCCAGCCTACAACGATCAGCGCTCAGCGCTCATCTTTGCGGCTCCAGAAGCCTCCGCCCGGGGTGTCTAAACCCGGCAGGGTCTGCAATGCCCCGCAAAAAGCGCGGCCCCGCGCGTTCTATCAGCGGACGGACCCTGATGCTTCGGAGGAGCTATGGACCTACTAAGAAGAGCAGTCGTGTGTGTGTTGCTGGCAGCAGTTACCTCGGGCCAAGCCGCGCTTGGCCAGATCTCATCTCCCGCGAGCGGCGCCGACTCTGCGGCGCGCCTGCCGGTTACGCGAGTCGTCCTATACAAGAACGGCGTCGGCTACTTTGAGCACGCCGGGCGGGTGCGCGACAGCCAGGATGTGAATGTCGAATTCACCACGGCACAGCTGAACGATGTGCTGAAGTCGCTGACCGTGCTCGATCTGGGCAAGGGACGCATCACCGGCGTGAGCTACAACTCGACCGCACCGCTGGAAAAGCGTCTTGGCTCGCTGCATCTGCCCGTGGGCGAAAACCCCACAACGGCGCAGTTTCTCGATGCCCTGCGCGGCGCGCGGCTGGAAGTGCGCAGCGAGTCGTCGAGCGCGGCCGGGCGCCTGTTGAGCATCGACGAGCGCGACATCCCGATCAAGGGGGACCAGAAGGTCACCATCGATCAGGTTTCGCTCATCACCGACAGCGGCGAAGTTCGCGTGTTCGACCTCACGCCGTCGACCAGCGTACGCATCGCCGATAAAGACGTAAGCGACGAAGTCGGCAAGTACCTGGGGCTGGTGGCCTCAACACGCGATCAGGACGTGCGCCGCATGACGATTTCAACCGCCGGCGACGGCGAGCGCGACATGCTGGTCAGCTACATCAGCGAAGTGCCGGTGTGGAAGAGCACGTACCGCATCGTCGTTCCAACCGATGGCAAGCCGCTGCTGCAGGGCTGGGCCATCGTCGACAACACGGTCGGCGAGGACTGGAAGAATGTGGAATTGGCGCTGGTGGCGGGCGCGCCGCAGTCGTTTGTGCAGGAACTGGCTCAACCCTACTACGCGCGGCGCCCGGTGGTGGCTTTACCGGAGAACGCGATGATCACGCCGCAGACGCATGAAGCGACGCTGGACGAGGCGAAGCTGCAGCTTCCGCAAGTTGCGAGCCCTACGGCGATGCATGGCGCCGTCGCCGGCGCCTTATACGACAAGGAAGGCACTTATGACTTAAAGCAGCGGGCCAAGGTTGCAGGTAGCGCCGGAGTTGTCGGCGGCGGTGTGTTTAGTTCGGCGCCGGCGGCGCCTCGTTTCCAGGCCAATCAGGCCGTCGCGCCTCTGGAAGCGAACATCACGGTTGCCCAGACCCAGGAGCTCGGCGACCTGTTCGAATACAGGTTGAAAGACCGCGTCACCATCCGCAAGAACCAGTCGGCGATGGTGCCGATCCTGCAGACGCGCATCGACGCCGAGAAGGTCACGGTGTGGAACCCGTCGGAAAGCGCGCCCCTGCGGGCGCTGTGGCTCAACAACACCAGCGCGCTCACGTTTGACGGCGGTACGTTCAACGTCCTCGAAGGCGACGCGTTTGCCGGCGAAGGGTTGATGACGCCGATCAAGCCCGGCGAAAAGCGGCTGCTCTCCTACGCCGCTGACCTCGGGCTGGTCGTCGACGCCAGGCAGCAGGCCGAGGCGCAGCGGGTGAGCCGGTGCTCGATCACGCACGGCGTTCTGATTCAGACCACGCAGGAGCACGAGTCCCGCACCTACACGGTGCGCAACCGCGATACAGCGCCTCGGACCGTGATCATCGAGCATCCGGCACGCGCCGGGTGGGACCTGGCGGGCGGCGAAACACCGGCGGAGAGTTCGGCGTCCTACCACCGCTTCCGCCTCACGGTGGAGCCGAAGAAAACCGCAACCCTGACGGTCAAGGAAGTACGGCCGGTGACGAACCGCTACGAGATTTCCAATATCTCCGACACCCAGATCAGGTTTTTCATGGCGCAGAAGATGATCGATCTGGAGACGGAGCGGGCGTTGCGCAAGGTGATCGCGCAGAAAGACGGCATTGCGGCGCTGGAGGCCGAGATGGCGTCGCGCAAGTCGCAGATCGCCGGCATCTCCGAAGATCAGCAGCGCGTGCGCGAGAATATGAAAGCCCTGAAAGGAAGCGCGGAAGAGAAGGCGCTGGTGGAGCGTTACGTCCGCCAGCTGAATCAGCAGGAAGACCGCATGCAGTCGCTGCAACATGAAATGGCGGACCTGCAGCAGAAGCGGAATGCCGCCCAGAAGACGCTGAACGACATGATTGAAGGCATGGCGATGGAGGTGACGCTGTAGCAAGAGTCGCGACGCCGGCTCAACCGGCAGTTACGCCGCGATTCTTAGCGCCAAGAACGGCGCGCGAAACGCCAAGGAGACTACCGCTGGGCCTTCGGTCCCGCGGCCTTTACCTCGGCAGACGCGTCGAAGTTCTCGAAGTTTTTGGCGAAGCGGTTGCGCAGGTCTTCGGCGGCTCGGTCGTAAGCGGCTTTGTCGGGCCAGGCATTGCGGGGATTGAGCACGTACGCCGGCACTCCGGGGCACGCCCGGGGGATGCTGAAGCCGAAGGTCGGCTCAATCTCGAATTCTTCTTTCGCGAGTTGGCCTTCGACGGCCGCGTCGACCATGGCGCGCGTGAAGGGGATGTCCATGCGCTTGCCCACGCCATACGGCCCGCCCTGCCAGCCGGTGTTGACCAGCCAGCACTGCGCGTGGTGCTCGCGCAGGCGCGATCCCAGCATCTCGGCGTAAATCTTGGGAGGCAGAGGCAGGAAAGGCGATCCGAAACAAGTGGAGAATGTCGCCGCAGGTTCCTTCACGCCGGCTTCAGTGCCGGCGACCTTCGCGGTGTAGCCGGAGAGGAAGTGATACATGGCCTGCTCCGGCGTGAGTCGCGAAATTGGCGGCAGCACGCCGAAGGCATCGGCGGTGAGAAACACCACATTTTTCGGATGTCCGCCAAGGCCGGGGATCACGGCGTTGTCGATGAAATCCACGGGATAAGCGGCGCGCGTGTTTTCCGTTTTGCTGTCGTCGTTGTAGTCGGGGATGCGCGTGTGCGGGTCGAGCGTGACGTTTTCGAGCACGCAGCCGAAGCGCAGCGCGTTCCAGATCTGCGGCTCGTTTTTCTGCGAGAGCTTGATGCACTTGGCGTAGCATCCGCCTTCGAAGTTGAAGACCCCGTTGGCGCTCCAGCCGTGCTCGTCGTCGCCGATGAGTTTGCGCGAAGGGTCGGCCGAGAGCGTGGTTTTGCCCGTTCCCGAAAGGCCGAAAAACAGGGCGCTGACGCCGTCATGGCCGATGTTGGCCGAGCAGTGCATGGGAAACACGTTGCGGTGCGGCAGCAGGAAGTTCATCACGCTGAAGATCGACTTCTTCATTTCTCCGGCGTAAGACGTGCCCCCGATCAGCACCGTTCTGCGGGAGAAGTTGAGCAGCACAAAGACTTCCGAGCTGGTGCCGTCGCGCTTGGGGTCGGCCTTGAATTCCGGCGCTGCGATCACGGTGAACTCGGGATGGTGCATCTTCAGTTCATCGGCGGTCGGCCGCAAAAACAGCTGCCGCACAAACAGATTGTGCCAGGCATATTCGTTCACGATGCGAACCGGGAGGCGGTATTGCGGATCGGCTCCGCAGAAAAGATCCTGCACGAACAATTCCCGCCCATGGAGATGCTCCATCACGCGCTCATACAGAGAGTCGAACTTCTCGGCCGACATCGGGGCATTCACCGCGCCCCAGGCGACGGTGTGGGCGGTGGTGTCGTCCTTTACGATGAACTTGTCCTTGGGAGATCGCCCCGTGCGGTTGGTGTAGCCCACAATGGAGCCGTTGGCGGCGAGTTTGGCTTCATTGCGCCGCATGGCGTGCTCTACCAGTTGGGCAGGCGAAAGATTGAAGTGCGGCCTGCCTTCCGTCAGCAACTGGGCTACGTCGCTGACGTGCATCGTAGTAGCCATACAATCTCCTCAAATAACGACAAAAGCAAAGCGCTTTATTCTGCCTCAAAGCGTCCGCCCTGCCAAGTCTGCGCCGCCGCCACCCGAAGCGTAAGCCCGCAAAGTCTACCGGCTCATACAGATGCCGATTGTTGATGGCGCCGAGCAGGAACTGATTAAGAGTTTCTTCTCAGCCCCGATGGACGGTCAGCGCTAGGCGGTCGCGGCCGACACCTGCATTTCCGCCACTGCGGCCTCGAGGTGGGCGAGCGTTTCCTCCACGGTGAGCGAGTACATCTCGCGCCCGATCCCTTCGCCGGACTCCAGGGCGCTTTTGAGATAGTGACCCGCGATCTCCACCGCCAGAGAGTCGGTAATGATCTTCCCGGTCCGCTTCTTGTATTCCACCCACGCGGGATGGGGCAGAGCGATCCAGACCTTGCGTCCGTCGACGAGGAACTTGATGTCAACCGCGTCGGCATGGCGCGTGGCGATGGCCACGATCATGGCCTGGTAGACGCAGTGGACCGGCTTCTTCGTCCAGCGATCGGTCGCGGTAAAGTTCTCAAACATCCTTCTAAAACTATAGCGGAGCGAATGCAGGAGGAGCAAACCCTGCCAGCGGACAAATCCCGTGAGATGCCGGAGCGCGGGCCTTCAGTGGACGCCGCGTGCGTTGAGAAACGCGCTGTATTGCTGGTCGGTCTTCAGCACGTGCTGCTTGAGCCAGCCCTGCATGAAAAACATGAGCGCGACCGGGACCCCGGGCTTGGCGGCGGCGTGCTCCTCAAGAAAAGCGGCGATTTTCTTGCGGAAAAGGTCATGCTGGGCGCGATGAGTCGACAGCCCCGGATATTCATGTTGCGCCATCAGGGATTCTTCGGCGGCAAAGTGCTCGGCCGCGTAATTGACCAGCTGGCCCAGCACGGAGTCGATGGCGGAACTGCCTTTTCCCTCCCGCAAGGCCTGATTCAGCTCCTCGATGGTGGCGAACAACCGCTGATGCTGGGCGTCGAGCTCAGCGATGTGGACGCTGTAGGCTTCGGTCCAGCGGAAGGTGGGAGGAGAGGCGGGCATGTTCCTTCCCCAGCCTAGTTTTCGCGCCGTCGATTCGCCCAGATCACCAAGGTATGGGTCGAGCCCAAAGTTCCTCTATCATGACCAGGTGCCGACCCGCTCCTCGAACCAGACCAGGATTACGATTCTTCATGCCAGGAACCTGTGCAGGTTCCCCTGGCTGACGCATGGTTTTTCCACGCGCAGTGGAGGATTCTCTCGAGCTTACGGGAGGTCGGATCTCAATCTGGGCTTCACGAAAGATGACGCGCGGACAGCGGTCGAGCGCAACCGCGCCGCTTTCCTGCGGGAGCTCGGGGCGTTCACTGCCGAGCGCCGCGGTCGTCGCGCGAGCGCGCCCTGGCCGGTTGTAACCCTGCGGCAGGTACACTCCGATCTGGTGCATTGTGTCGATGCACCGCCGGAATCTCCCCTGTTTGGCGACGGCCTGATCACTACGACGCCGGGCTTGCTGCTGGCGATCCAGACAGCGGATTGCCTTCCGATCATTCTCGTCGATCCCAGGCATCGTGCTGCCGGAGTTTTCCACGCGGGTTGGCGCGGCACGCTCAAGCGCATCGTCGAGAAAGGGGTGGGTGAGATGCAGCGGCGGTTTGGAACGCGCCCGGGAGATATCAAAGCCGCCGTCGGGCCGGGCATTCACGGCTGCTGCTATGCCGTTGGCGCCGAGGTTCGGGAGAAGTTTGAATCGCAGTTTTCTTACGGAGCGAGGTTGTTTCGCGAGCTCAAGGAATCGGACCCGGTGAGGGAAAAGTATCCGCTGTTGTTTCTCACAGCACGAGCGCCGGGACACAGCGAGTGGCCGAAGAGAACCTTCCTGGATCTGGTGGAGGCGAACCGGCGGCAGTTGCTGGACGTGGGCGTGCCGGCGAAAAACCTCGAGGCGTCGTCGTGGTGCACGAATTGCCGGCCGGACCTGTTGTTTTCTTATCGCGCGGAGAAGGGAAAAACGGGGCGGATGATGGGAGCGGTGGGAATCAGGGAATGAGTTTCGTGTTACCCATGCTCACGCGGAAGGAGGGGTTGCCGGCGGCGTTGATGTTGCGGCAGCCACCGCGCTCTCGTTCACAAGATCCTTTAACTCCTTGCTGGGCTTGAAGAAAGGAATCTTCTTCGCGGGAACCTCGACGCGCTCCCCGGTCTTGGGATTGCGCCCCACGCGCGGCTTGCGCTGGCGGGTGCGGAAGCTTCCGAAGCCGCGAATCTCGATCTTGTCGCCCGCGCGCAACGAACGCACCACGCTGTCAAAGATCGTCTCCACGATTACTTCGCTGTCTTTGCGCGTAAGTTCCGCTAAACGCGAGACTTCGTCAATCAGATCGGCCTTGGTCATAACCTACCTTCCGCGTGCATGGTCAAATTCCGATTCCCGCGATCTGGAGGTACGGTACCCCCCCGAATCTCCATAACCTTCTCAAATTTCAGGGGGTTAATGCAAGTTACGGCGAAGGAACGCGCAAGACGGCAAGAACATGGGGCGCCAGGCTTTCGCCGCAGGCTCACTTCCACAGGTAGTAGAAGCCGGCTTGCCGCTCCATCAGCTTCTCGCGGGTAGGAAGATAGTCGGAAACATCTCCCACCAGCAGGTCGAGCAGGGTGCGCCTCTCTTTTTCGGGACGCACCAGCGTGGGCTCCCCTTTGATGCCCACCGTCTTGGCCGTATCGGCGACGGCGGCCTCGAAGTCATCCACCTGGTCGATCAACTTCATCTGCAGCGCCTGCTCGCCGGTCCAGACCTTGCCGTTGGCAATCGGCTTCACATCTTCGACCTTCATGCTGCGGCCGTCGGCGACCGCCTGCACGAACTGCCCGAACATGTTCTCGATCAGCGACTGCATATAGGCCTGCTCGGCCGGCGTCAGGTCGCGGGCCGGGTTGCCGGTGTCTTTGAATTCGCCGGTCTTGAGCACCACATCTTTCAGCTTGGCCCACTTCAACAGATCGCCGTAGTTCACCCACTGCGCGATCACGCCGATCGAACCCACGATGCTGCCCTTGTCGGCGTAGATCTTGTTGGACGCGGAAGCGACGTAGTATGCGCCGCTGGCGCCCACGGTCTCGATCGAGACCACGATGCGCTTTTTCTTTTCTTCCTTGATCCGTTTGACTTCGCGGTAAATCTCCTCCGACGCGGCCACGCCACCGCCGGGCGAATTCACGTGCAGAATGATGGCGCGGATGGTGCTGTCGTCGCCGAACTTCTTCAACTGCCCGACCACCGGCTGGGGCGAGAGAATCACGCCGTCGAGATCGACGACGCCGATGCGATCGCCGAAGCCGCCAAACCCGGCCTCGCTCGAGCCCGCGTGCAGCGTCAGATAAATCAGCGTAAATACGGCGAGGACGAAGAGGAAGAAAGCTCCTCCTCCGATCAGAATCCAGAGCAGGGTGCGGGAGCGGGCTTCAGGCATGGGGAAAGTTTAGCACTGCAGAACTAAGACGTGAGAACCTTCAACGCGTCTCGCTCGACGCCCGCTTCCACCGGTGTACGGCAGACGAACTCTCCATCGGCGTACACGTCGAGCGGGTGTTCGCTTTCGAGTCGCAGCCGCGGGGCCTGGAAATACTCCACTTCGCGGATACGCAGGTGCCTGCCGAAATATACCGTGGGCGTCAGGCAGAAGAGTTTGAACGGGTTGATGCCGCCGATGACGCAGACGTCGAGCAGGCCGTCGTCCATTTTCGCCAGCGGAGCGATCTTCATTCCGCCACCGTAGACCGGCGTGTTGGCCAGGGCGGCCAGCATGGTGGGCTGGTCGCTGCGGATCGTCCACGACGAGCCGGGTGCATCAACGCTCGTCAGAATCTTCATGGGCAGCGGCGCGAACCGGAACAGCGCCAGGGGTAGGCTCAATAGATATCCGCCGTGTCCGCGCAGCCAGCGCGGGAGATGGTTGGCGCGGCGCGCGATCTCGCCGTCGAGTCCGACCCCGGCGACGCAGCAGAAGAAACGGGTGCTGCGACCTGAGTTGTGAGAGGGATCTCCCGGTGAGCGAGGCGAACTGTCGGTTTGATCGCTGGAGATCACGCCCAGGTCGATCGTCTTGACATTGTCGTTGCCGGCTCGAAACTTCTGCCACGCCGCCAGCGAATCGCGTACGCTGCGCAGCCCGAGCGCGCGGGCAAAATCATTTCCGCTGCCCGCAGGGACGATCAGCACCGGCAAGCCGAGCCGCACCAACTGCCCCAGGTGCCGATGAACCGTCCCATCGCCGCCGAATAGCAGGAGGACCTCGGCTTGCCCGGCACTCGCCGGCATGCCGATGAGCCACTCAACACTCCTGTCGGTCTGAAACGGCCTCAAGTTTTTCGCAGAGCATCCCAGCCCGAGAATAGCCGCAGCGCGCATGTGCGCGGATGAGAGTAGCAGAATTGCGCGGCTGGCGATTACCCGGATGTGACCTTTGGAATGCCCGATCGCCGGAGTGGGACACGGGCTTCGGCAGTTCCCCATGGTAACTACCGAACTTCTCCTCAAACCCTTCCGCGGCTGTCATCATGGTTACCGGCCTTTTGGAGGCGAAGGGATGTCGAGGCTGTCGCTGACGAACACGCTTCTCGTTCTTGCGCTTTGCCTGGCTTTGCCCGGCTGCGGCATTGGTTACCATTCGGGCAACAACGGCGGCCCTGCCGCCCCTTCCATCACGACCCAGCCGTCGAGCCTGAGCGTCGCGGTCGGAGGACCGGCGACCTTCTCTGTCCTTGCCGCGGGCACTGCTCCCTTGAGCTACCAGTGGCAAAAAGGCGGCGCTGCGATCTCGGGCGCAACCTCGGCCAGTTACACCATCGCAGCCACCACGCTCTCGGATAACGGCTCGCAATTCAGCGTGGTCATCACCAATTCAGCCGGAACCATCACCAGCGGCGCCGCCACGCTCACCGTAACCGCCGCCGGCCCGGCCACCGATGTGCTCACCTACCACAACGATATTGCCCGCACCGGACAGAATCTGAACGAAACCATCCTGACCACGAGCAATGTAACCTCGGCCAAGTTTGGGAAACTTGGTCTCTACTCGACCGATGGTGGAGTCGATGCTCAGCCGCTTCTGGCCTCGGCCGTGGCAGTTCCGGGCAACGGCACTCACAATCTTCTGATCGTGGCCTCCGAGCACGACACGGTGTACGCTTTCGATGCCGACAGCGGAAGCACGATCTGGCATACGTCGATGCTCAAGTCAGGCGAGACGACCTCCGATACTCGCGGATGCGGTCAGGTCAGCCCGGAAATCGGCGTGACTGCGACCCCGGTGATCGATCGAACGCGCGGGCCGAACGGCGCGGCCTACGTGTTGGCGATGTCGAAGAACGGATCTGCATATCATCAGCGCCTGCATGCGCTCGATCTCGCGCTGGGCACCGAACTGTTCGGCGGCCCGGTCGACATTCAAGCCACCTATCCGGGGACCGGCGACAACAGCAACGGTTCCAGCGTCGTCTTCGATCCGGCGCAGTATAAGGAACGGGTCGGATTGCTGCTGCTGAATGGAGTGATCTACACCGGCTGGGCTTCACACTGCGACATTAGGCCGTACACGGGATGGATCATGGGCTACAGCGCGGCGACGCTGGCGCAGACGAGCGTGCTCGACGTTACGCCCGACGGCAGCGGCGGCGCGATCTGGATGGCCGGGGCTTGCCTCGCCGCCGACAATTCCGGCAACATCTATTTTCTCGATGCCAACGGCGACTTCGACACAACCCTGAACGCGAACGGCTTCCCCAGCAGCGGTAACTATGGCAATGCGTTCATGAAACTCTCCACGTCCGGCAACCAGGTTGCGGTCGCCGACTATTTCGAGATGGACAACCAGGCCTCGGAAAATGCCGGCGACACCGATCTGGGTTCCGGCGGAGCGATGGTGCTGCCCGATCTCAGCGATGGCGCGGGCCACACCATGCATC
>Ga0187846_10000508_pt1 | contig 22777 bp, 27 predicted proteins | sample TC_taG_FD_161473 | JGI IMG/M metagenome (GOLD analysis project Ga0187846, IMG submission 161473) | Biofilm microbial communities from the roof of an iron ore cave, State of Minas Gerais, Brazil - TC_06 Biofilm (v2) | ecosystem: Environmental > Terrestrial > Deep subsurface > Cave > Wall biofilm...
AAGAAACAAGTCCTCAATGGCAAGCCACAAGAAAAGAAAAATAGTTTATTGAAATGATTATAGAACTTTGACTTTTCCCGTCTTTTTATTTCTGGTTATGTATAATATATCACTACGAACTACAATAGGGGCATACCACTTTTTGCCTTTCCATTGAACTGGCTTGTCTCCAATCCACCCATCGATGTTTTGTCCATCTTCCTCGTCTGTACTTGGACGAAAAGGTAAGTTCATTTCTCTTGCACATTCTCGCATTCCCTCAAGTTCTTCGCCGAATCCCTGAATACTCTTTTGCCCTACAAAATTATAGAGCCAAGCTATAATTGGCATCTGGAGCATTGCCGAGTTTTGAACTTTCCCAAATCCAAAAGGCATTACTATCTTCTTAATAGAATCTGCTATTTTCTCAAGGGCCTTATCCATGCCACTTACGAACAAAGGCTCATTTTTTCGGAGATAATTAAACCAAAGACTAGTGCTTAGTTTGTCTGGACATTCTAACTTCTTCCAATGTGGTCGCAGCCGCCCAATAAACTTGGTAGCGGTTCTATTTCCGGCCCATTTGTTGGCTGTATTTATCAGCGGCTCGCACACAGAGTTAAAAGGAGCTACATCAGGATAGCCAGTGTAATTTTGATCGAATCCATCAAGATAAATCTTGCGCAACATTGTTTACCTTTCGTTTATTTGTCTTCAAAAGAAAACTCTACCAATTTTGTAAATGGAAGTCAACTATATTTAACCAAATAGGTATCGTCGTTACTCTTTTCCAAACTCTTTACGGAATAAAACCCCACCATATTGACTTCTTGTGAAGTAATGACTTTGAAACTGTGGGTTTTATTGAAATGTTTTGTTTCCCTGTCCTTGATAAATTCCTTATGTCTATCCATTCGTTCAGTTGTATAAATTTTAGAAGTTTCAACAAGTGAAGTAAGTTGCTGGTCGAAACTCTTCTGAAATTCAGGAAATAACTCGTATCCAATAGAGTTTCTTCCCGTTAGCATAGCGGCAATGGATGTAGTCCCCATGCCCCAAAATGGGTCAAGCACCGTGTCTTCATAGATTGAGAACATTTGGATTAGTCGCAACGGGATTTCAAGTGGGTAAGCAGCACTCCTGCTTCTTGCTTCATTATCTATTTGTTGTTTTACTCCGAGTATCTTTTCCCAACAATCGCAAAACCACACATTTCTTTCTTCCCAAAAATAAGCACTCTTTCTACGCCTTTCTATATCTTTAATCTCTCTTTTGTGACCTTTTCTGAAAATAAGGATATATTCTTGTTCTAATGTAGGATAAGCAGAGGGCGGCAACATTCCCGAACCCATAAACTTAGTTGGTTTATTTGAAGGCTTTCTCCAGTTGATGAAAGGCAAACATTGAAAACCCAGCCTAAGAAAATGCTCTGTGATTGTAGTGTGGTTAGGAAAATAGTAAAAGTTCTCGTCTAATGTCCGGCAAGTATCACCAATGTTTACACAAGCAATACCACCATCACATAGAGCATCAAAACATTTGTCCCAAACCCTATTTAGCTGTTTATGCATCTGATAATATGCTTCACGAAATTCTTTCTTATCAAAGTGATTTTTACAATCTCCTTCTTGAAAGAACATTTCATCCCACATTTTTATCATGGGGTAAGGCGGAGAGGTTATGACAAGATGGACGCCCTCTTTTATGCTCATCTGATTGGCGTTAGTGAAATGTATTTTATGTTCTGTTTTCATTTGCCTCCTATCTTATCTAGAACATCATTGCTAATATTGAACTCTATAAACCCTTTTTTCTTTTCATAATAAATGATGTTTGCCTCGATGTTCTCTGGGTGGTGTTGGATTTTGTAACTTTCGGGTTTGATAGAAAGTGGAATATCATTTATAAAGGCATCTTGGCCATTTTTTTCTTCTTTTGGATTTCCAAATCTAAAGTTTTTGGTGTTTAGTTTTCTGGCTATCTCGTTAACTATAGCGTATTGCACTAAGAAGCCTTCAGGAGTCTGATAAAGAATAAGTTCTTCCACAAACGCATTAGAGTTTTCCTGACTCAATTGCTCTTTCGTTCCTTGACGAATCGTATCATACCCCAGATTTTTTATCTTCTGCCAACATTTGTCTTGTGATTCTCGTATTACATCACTTCCTTTTTTGGTAACAATATTTTTCCCCGATTTTATCGTTATGTTGTTGGAACAGTAGTATGATTTCCAAGCAGTCCCTATTTCAAGCGGTGATGCTTTCGGATTTTGGTTTAAATATAGGCAGAGCCAGGATGGAAAAATGATAGATAGTTGCCCTACACTTTTAGGCCGTGTAGCCTGAGACCATTGATTGGCTAAGTTTATGATGGTTGATATGCCTTTTGCAAACTTGGTTTTTTTGCCGATATTTATATATGGAATTTTCAATTTCATAATTTTCTCAGAAAAGAATAAGACTTATTTCATCATATTACCACTGCCGTTTCATATGTCAACTGCTATTTGCTCTTGAATTCATTTTTTATCTTGCTATGTTATGTTCATGAGCAAGATTTTACTCTTCAGTGATATTCATATCCACAACCATAAACAAAGCCATCAAAGATTATTAGATTGCTTGAAAACTCTTGAATGGGTTTTTACCACAGCAAGAGAGAGACACATAAAAGATGTTCTTTTCTTGGGCGACTTATTTCAAGATAGGCAGAGAATACAAGTATATGCTTATCACGAAACTTATCAAATAATAAAGAGATTTCCAGATATAAACATTTTCTTGTTATTAGGCAACCATGATTTGTGGTATTTTGATAAAACAGATATAAGTAGTATTTTTCCACTTGGCGGGCTGGCGCATGTGGAGGTTATTGGAGAACCTTGCACAAAAAATATCGCTGGGTTGAACTTTGATTTCATACCTTTCACCCACAATCCACTTGAAGCCATAAGCAAGTTCAACAAAAAATCTCCCGTGCTGTGTGCTCATATAGCAATAGATGGAGCATTTCTAAATATAAACCGCCAAACGAAGTCAGAAGTGTCAGTTGAGTTTGAGAACGAGATGGTGCCAGTAGATTATAATGCTTTCAAGGAGTGGAAGAGAGTATTTTTAGGACACTATCACGGAGCACAAAAGTTGGATAATGTGGAATATATCGGCTCTCCTTTGGAGCTCAACTTTAGTGAAGCCCATCATCCAAAGCATATCTGTATTTTAGATACAGAGGATTTGACTACTGAGTACATTGAGAATACATTTTCACCCAAGCATATTATTACAACTCCAGACAAAGTTTTTGAGCATAATTTAAATAAAAACTTTGTAAGAGTTGATATACATGATTTACAGAATACTGACACTGTTGAACTCGCCAATAAGTTGAAGAGTATGGGTGCTATAGTAGAACTGCGTGATTGTAAGAAGATAGAGAAACTACAAGAGAAGGACAAGACAAAGTTCAGTTTGGCTGAAGGAGACCTGCTTGAACGCTGGGTTGAAGCAACGGAATGCGGAGACATGGATAAGAAAATGCTTTTGAATTTAGGCAAGGAGATTTGTTTAGAACAATGAAAATAAAAAGTATTCGAGCAAAAAACTTCCTATCCATAGGTGAAACGCCAATAGAAATAGATTTCACGAAATACCAAAACATTATAAACATCAAAGGCGAAAATCTTGATGTTGGTGAAGGAGCAAGCAATGGTGCTGGAAAAACAACTATTGTAGAGATTATAGTCTATGCCCTCTATGGAAAACTTATAAAAGGACTTTCTCATAAAGAAGCAATCAATATAAAGACAAAGAAGGGTTTAGAAGTTGAAATCCGTTTTGATGATTATCGCATAGTAAGAAGGAGAAAGCCCGATGAACTTCATTTGTGGGAAAGCGGTGAAGGTATTTGGAACAAAGAAACCGAGATTACTATTGGAGGTGGTCCTGCTACACAAGAGGAGATAGTGAGAAGGATAAAACTCAACTACAACTCTTTCATCAACATTGCTTGCTTCGGTCAGCATAATACCAATGCTTTTCTTTCTTGTAGTGCTGGTGATAAGAGATCCATAGCAGAAAATCTACTTTCGTTAGATAAGTATGTTCAATACTGTGAGAGAACTAAAAAAAGAAAAGGCAAAGCAGAACAAAAGATTGATAATGTTTCTGCTGTATATGATGCTGCTCTACAAGATTATTCTTTCCAACAAAAGCAAAACGAACAAATGCTGGCTCAACAAGAGCAATGGATTACTAAACACCAACAAGAAATAGAAACTCTCTCCACAAAGTTAGAACAAATCAAAAAGAAACTAGCTGCTACTAAAGATGGTGATGCTCTACTTCTTTACCAAAGACAACAGGAAGAACTGGAGAAAGTCAATGAAGATTTAGAAGAGGTAGAAACAAGCCGACAAAAAACAATCAATAACTCAAGATTGGCAGAAGATAAAGCAGAGAAAGTAAAAACGAGCAAATATGAAGTAATGGCGGAACAGAAAGGAAATATGTTTCAAATTACTGCTATACAAAAAGAACTCAATGATGCTGAGGGCGAAATAAGGGGATTGACTGATAAATCAGGAACAACCTGCCCTGTTTGTTATGCTGAGGTGTCTCCTGCGAACTTCAATCATATCATTGAACATCATGAAGAAGAGAACAAAAGGAGAAGGCACGAGTTGAAAGGGCTTTTGGATTTGGATAAAGATTATAAAGAGAAACTCCAAAAGATTGAGAAAAACTTATCTCTAATCAACTCTGCGAGAGAGCAAGTTGCTAACACTGAAATGGTATTGAGAAATAAGATAAAAGATTTGTCTAAAAGAAAGCAAGAACTATCTAAAGTATCTCGTCCTAATGCGGAAACAGAGGCACTTCTATTACAACAAGAGATTTCGCATATAGATACCCAACTCAAAACGAAATCAGCGGAAATCAATCCTTACAAAGATATGATTGAGATAAGCAAAGAAGAGTTGATAAAATCCCAAAATAAGGTAGGAGAATATAAGAGAGAGTTGAATAATCTCAAAAGTCAAATCCCTTATTTAGATTTCTGGATAAGGGCGTTTGGTGATAAGGGTATTAGAGCGTTTGTAATAGATGAAATAATCCCTATCCTCAACTCTCGTATAAACTATTGGCTTCACTTTCTTATAGGTGGAAAGATACAACTCTTCTTCAATAATGAGTTGGAAGAAAGAATAGAAAGGAACCCAAGCGATGGTGATCCTTTTGTATATCAAGCAATGAGCGGCGGGGAGCATAGGCGCATTGATTTGGCTATAAATCAAGCATTTGCCTATGTGATGTCTCTTCAAACAGGGGCTTGTCCTTCTTTGGTTTGCCTAGATGAAGTAGCAACCAATATGGATAGACTGGGAGTTATGGCGATATACAATATGATTCAAGAGTTGAGTCGAGATAGAACCTGCTTGATTACAACCCACGACCCAGACTTATTAGAAATGCTCAGCGGATTTGAAACTATAACTATTAGAAAGAAAGATGGATTTAGTAGGAAAATAGATTGAAACTTTGTGCTCAACTCAAGCAAACAAAATAACAAAAAATATATTACAAGGATACTACAATACTATCCCAAATGATGATAGTAGGAGAAAAATATGTCGGCGAAAGATGAAAATGTAAAAAAGATTATTATGGAAAAATTAGAAGGGAGGGCAAACTAATGACAACAAAAGCCCTCATGGATTATACTTATACAAGTCGGTATGCAAGATATAATAAAGAAGAAAAAAGAAGAGAGACGTGGGAAGAAGCAGTAAATAGAGTCAAGCAAATGCATCTCAAAAAATACCCACAAGTCAAAGAAGAAATAGAGTGGGCATTTCAACAAGTATTAGAAAAGAAAGTATTAGGTTCTCAAAGAGCCCTTCAGTTTGGCGGAACTCCAATAGAGAGAATAAATGAAAGGATGTACAACTGCGCTTTTGCTTACGCTGATAGAATCAGGTTTTTTCAGGAAGCATTCTTTCTATTACTTGCTGGTTCTGGAGTTGGTTTCTCTGTTCAAAAACATCACGTAGCCAAACTTCCCAAGATTAGCGAAGATGCTATAAAAAGATACACCTCTCTTCTCATCAATCAACCTATAAAAGTAAAAACCTATACTATTCCTGATTCTATTGAAGGATGGGCTGATTCTTTAGGCGTTCTACTTTCTTCTTATTTCAATAACCCTCAGTTTCCTGAATATAAAGATTACCAAGTGCGTTTTGATTTCTCGGAGATTAGACCCAAAGGTTCTCCGCTTTCTTCAGGCGTAGGAAGAGCACCAGGCCCAGAGCCACTAAAAAATGCTCTATACAATATCAAAAAACTCCTTGATAAGCGTATTAGCGAAGGGCATAAATCTCTCCGCCCGATAGATGTTTATGATATCATTATGCACTCTGCCGATGCTGTTCTTTCTGGTGGAGTTAGGAGAAGCGCTACTATTGCTCTCTTCTCTCACGATGACGAAGAGATGCTAAACTCAAAAACTGGGAACTGGTATTACGAAAATCCACAGAGAGGCAGGAGCAATAACAGCGCTCTTTTACTACGAGACGAAACTACTTTTGAGCAGTTTGAGAAGATTATGGAAACCGTAAAGGAATACGGCGAGCCGGGTTTTGTTTGGGCTGACTCATTAGAATCTGGTTTCAACCCCTGCGTTGAAATAAACCTTTATGCTTATGATTTTCTTGGGCGTTCTGGTTGGCAAGTATGCAATCTTACAGAGGTAAATGGAAAGCTAATCAAAACCAGGAAGGACTTTGAGAATGCCGCAAGAGCCGCCGCTATTATAGGCACACTACAAGCAGGATATACAGATTTCAAGTATCTTGGTGAGGTAAGCCGGCTTATCACAGAAAAAGAAGCATTGTTAGGCGTCTCTATAACTGGGATGATGGAAAATGATGAAGTTATTTTCAATCCAGACACACAAAGAGAAATGGCTGAACTTATTAAGCAAGTCAATAAAGAAATGGCTAAAAAAATCAACATCAATCCAGCAGCGAGATGTACCTGCGTAAAACCCGCTGGAAGCACTTCTTGTGTTCTCGGCACAAGTTCTGGTATTCATCCGCATCATAGCCATCGTTATTTCCGCAGGGTTCAAAGCAATAATGCCGAAGCCACACTTCAGTTTTATAAAGCTTATAACCCCCTTGCTGTAGAAGACAGTGTTTGGTCAGCCAACAAAACAGATGGAGTTATTACTTTTTGTATCGAAGTAAACCCAAAAGCTATAACCAAAAAGCAAGTCAATGCTATTGATTTGTTAGAAAAAGTGAAACTCACACAAAAGAACTGGGTAGCCGCAGGAACTAATCAAGAACTTTGTGTTCAACCTTGGCTGAGACACAATGTAAGCAATACCATCCACGTCCAGCAAAACGAGTGGGAGAGCGTAACAAAGTTCATTTATGAGAATAGAGAGTTTTTTGCTGGGATTGCTTTATTGCCCGCTTCAGGTGATTTGGATTATCCGCAAGCACCTTTCTGTCATGTAAGTGATGAAAAGGAAATCGTAGAAAAATATGGTATAGGAAGTATCTTTGCCAGTGGTTTGATAGTAGATGGCTTACACGTTTTCAATGATAATCTATGGCAGGCGTGCGATGCTGTTATAGGAAAAGGAAAAGGAAAAGGAAAAGGAAATGGATTAGATAATACCCAAAAGGATTGGGTGCGAAGAGCCAAGCAGTTTGCTTTCCGTTATTTTGAAAATGATATAACCCGTATGCTCTATTGCCTAAAGGAAACAAATAACTGGAAGTTATGGAATGATTTGAAGCGAGAATACATTGAAGTAGATTATACGCTTCTCTGCGAGGAGGAAGATGAGACAAATCCTTTAGTGGAATTGGCTTGTGCTTCAGGCGCTTGCCTCATTTAGTCATCATCTATCTCTTCAACTGTATGAGCAGTTGTTTTAGAATCATCCGTAAGAGCTTTTTGAGCTAAACTATGGTATCTTTTTCGTAGTTTTTCTATTTCTGCTTCTGAAAGGTCTTCTATATGAAGTAAACGATTACTCGCTCCACTATGAGCTGCTAGAAGTTCGTTTAGTTTTAGATGAAGAGCAAGTTGTTCTTTATTTTGAGTTCTTTGGATAAGGAAAACCATTAGAAATGTTACGATTGTCGTACCTGTATTTACGTACATTTGGTAATCTGTATCAAACCCGAAATACAAAAGACCGCCAATGGTCCAAATGATTATTACGAGAAATGCTAGTATAGTAGCAAATGTAGAGCCAGCCCAATGCGTAGTAAACCTCGCCATACTCTCACAAAAGCGATGTATTTTTCTTATCATTTTATCCTCCCATTTGGATTGACCTTCTGTAAAAGTGTTGCTACTATATACTATCCGTAAACGCAAAGGTAAAGGAAGAAATGAGTAAATACATAGTGGTTTCTGGGGGGGTAGTGAGTGGGTGTGGTAAGGGGATTTCGGCGGCTTCTATCGGTTTACTTTTGAAAATGAGGGGCGAACGGGTTCAGGTCATAAAGTTTGACCCATATCTCAATGTCTCTGCTTCAACTCTTTCTCCTTACCAACATGGCGAATGCTGGGTTTGTGATGATGGCTCCGAAACTGATCTTGATTTAGGACATTACGAGCGTATTACGGGGTGTGAAGTCAGTTTTCGTAACATCTGTACAAGTGGAACACTTTACTCTAAACTTTTGGAAGAAGAACGAGAAGGAAAGTATCTGGGTGAAACTATCCAAATCGTCCCACATATAACCAATAAAATACATGAGATACTTACTGATTTGGGTAAGGAAGTTGATATAGTTGTTTGTGAAATAGGTGGAACGGTAGGAGATTTGGAATCAGGTCAGTTCTTCGAAGCTATAAGACAATTCAAACAAAAAGACCGAGATGGAGTTTTGATTGTTCATGTTGCACCCATTCTTTGGTTGAATACAATAGGTGAGTTCAAAACAAAGCCACTACAGAAAAGCATCATAGAACTACAGCGTTTTGGTTTGATGCCTGATATATTGTTGTGCCGTGTTGACCGCCCGATTCCAGAGAAAATACTCACAAAGATAAGCGAACTAACTGGTGTTCCAAAAGATGCTGTATTTGATGCTCCCGATGTCACCAGCGTATATGAAGTTCCCATTTCCTTTTATGATAGACACATCGATGATTTGATTGCTGATAAGTTTCACCTTCGTAGGACAGGCGTAAGAATACACAAGTATCGTGATTTAGTAGAAAAGTATGTTCACGCTGAGAACATATCTGAAATCAATATAGGCGTAATCGGTAAATATACCGCTAATGTTGACGCCTATCTAAGTTTGAAAGAAGCAATCTATCACGCCGCTATTGCTAATAATGTGAAAGTCAACATCCGCTGGATTGAAGCGAGCAAGTTAGAGGATTGCGGTTCTTTACGAAGTATGGCGAAGTATTTTGAAGGCATTGATGGAGTTATTGTCCCTGGAGGATTTGATAATAGAGGCGTAGAAGGCAAAATAAAAGCAGTTCAATATGCTCGTGAGAAGAAAATACCTTTCTTGGGCATCTGCCTTGGTTTACAATGTGCTGTGATTGAGTTTGCCCGTAATGTCTGTGAAATCCGCAACGCCAATAGCCAAGAGTTCAAAAAAGAAGATGCCACGCATGTAGTTCATTTTATAGAAGGGCAAGAAGCAATAAAGCGAAAGAGTGGAACGTTGCGGCTTGGTGCTTATGAATGTGATTTAGTAAAGGATACTTTGGCTTATCAAGTTTATAAAAAGAAGACAATCAGCGAAAGACATCGCCATCGCTATGAAGTAAATGAAGAACACATCCCCCAAATAGAGAGATGTGGCTTGAAAGTTTCGGGTAGAAATCCAGGAACAAACTTGATTGAAATAATGGAGTTAGACCAAAAAACTCACCCGTTTTTCATTGGAACGCAAGCCCATCCTGAGTTTCGTTCTCGGCTAACCAGTCCAAGTCCGCTTTTTGAAGCATTTATAAAGGCATCCAAGAAAGAAGAAAAAGCAACACTCTAATAAATAGAATATGCCGAAATTCAAAGAGTTTCTCATTTGTGAAAACAAGTTCTATCTGGGGCAAAAAGCCGGAGATTTGCTTACTGCCGTTCAATCTCTCAGGGATGATGCTCCCCAAATCGGCAACCGAGCAATGATACGAGCCGCACAAGGCATTGTAAACCAGATAAGGCGCATTCTTCACGGAAGATGGGATGACGAAGATGTAAAATACCTGAAGCAACTACAAAAAATAGGAGTTGCTATTGCAAAAGCGATTGATTCTAAGGAGAATATGGATGAGGTAATCGCCTCAGCGAGCCAAGAACTAGAAGAGTTGCTTGATAAGCTGGAGGTTCCGGTGAATGCTTTAGGTAGTGAAGAAGAGCCAGAAGCCCAAGAACCAGCAAATTCACCAGAATACCAACAAGGTTTTCAGTTAGGGGCTTGACTTGATAAAGTTTATTTGCTATAATCTACCTAATCGGGAACAAAAACGCTAAACAGGAGTAGTACCTTGTGTGGAATCTGTGGTTTTATCGGCAAAAGCAATGACCCAAAGGCGTCTTTTGATCTTGCTACTGCTTTGATGGTTAAAACTGAAACCCGTGGCGAGCACGCTACTGGTTTTTATGCCTGTGAAGCGGGAGCAGGGCTTGAACCGCCTGTTCTTTGCGACAAGGAACCAAAAAAGTCATCTCTGTATGTTTATGGCGATGTCTGGAAAGAGCAGTTTTCCCAGATGGATCCAGACTTATTCGTTGGACATTGCCGACTTACAAGTATGGGTGGCGGGCCTGAGCGAATCAACAAGAATAACCATCCTCATTGGTCGGAAGACAAGCGTGTAGCGATGGTTCATAACGGCAAGATTCCTGAATACAATGCCCTGAAAACTCGCTACGGTACCTGTAGCGAGTGTGACTCGGAGATTCTGTTGAGAATGTTCGAGAGTGCCGAAACTTACATGGATAAGGAAGATTTCTTGAAAGGACTCGTTGATAAGCAAGAAATCCCCAACCTTGTTCCTTTCCTTGCCTATCGCCTCTTAGGATTGAAAGAAATCTTCGCTAACGTGAACTACGGCGCAATGGCCGTTGCGATTGCCGAGCGTGGCGATGAAGGAAATCGCTATTTGTGGCTGTTCAGGGACGATGAAAGGCCACTTCACGTTGTTGATATGCGAAAATCGCTAGGGCAGATTTTCTTCTGTTCCACTGCTGAAATCTGGCGAGCGGCTGTTGAGGCTTGCCCAAGTGTCAAGCAATATCTCCCAGCAGATCAGGTAATCATTGAGTTTCCTGCTTACCATATCTGGCTTCTTTCTACGGATGCGAAAGAAGAAGATCCTCTTAGCTACTGGAATGTTCGCAAGTTCAAGATTACCAAGACGAAGTTCCATGATTGGCAAAAGGAAGACGAAGAAGAACAAAAGCCAGAATTTAAAAAGGTAGCCAGCACCCGTCCGACTCTAAAAGTTATAACTCGGTTGGGAGACAACGACGAGTTGCCCGCTTCTGCTGCTTCAACTAATGGGAATACAGGGAAGGTTCCTAACTTGGACGAAGAGGGTAAAAAAAAAGTTAGTGGAGACGGAGTTTCAACCATCCTACCCTCTGTTGTAAGGGATGGGCGTGATCCGGGTGATGAAACAGAAGAGCGCCCAAGAGATGTAGAAGACGACCTTGTGACCACAAACGACAATCGCACCCTAAGTAGGGACGACCTAAAAGGGATGACGGTTGTGAACGTAGAAAACGAGGGAATAGACATGGTTCTCTTTGAGAAGACCACGAAGGAAATCGAAGACCTGCTTTCTCAGGTGAAGGAACAGGTCAAAAAGACCGCCGCTGATGGCTCGCTTCACAACAAGGATTTCAGCCAGATTATGGATTCCTTGACCCAGATGAAGAATGAACTGAGCGGCACCGTCCTTAGTATGTTCAACTAATCAGTTATTCCTCTTTACGAAGAATGTCCAAAAGCGGAGATTATCCGTATATGGAATGGTTGTAGCCATTGATTAAACATTATGATTACGCAAGAAGACATTATCTCCTTAGTCAAAGACGAAATCGAAGCAATAAGCAAAGTGGTTGGAGAAGTAGAAGCAGCCATTACTATTTCATCTCAAAAACCCAGCATCAACGGGTTCAACATTGCTATAACCATTCGTCATGTCACGAAGCCCGGAACCTACAATCCATCGATAGCCGTGTTCCAAATGACTCAGTTTCCTGGCAACTGCGGGACGCTAATCTCGCACGATACGATTGTTTATGACTCTTTTCGTAACAAGGGTATATCACAGATTTTACAAAAAATGAAGCAAAAAATAGCCAGAATGACTGGCTATACGATAATGATGGCTACAACTACTCCTAAACAAGATGTCGAGAATCATATTTTAGAGAAGACAGGTTGGATAAGAACAGGGTCTACTTTTGAAAACAAGAGAACTTACAATAAGGTTAGTTTTTGGTGTAAGCCGGTGGAAACACCTGCTCCCAAAGAAGAGGCTCTTATAGGAAGAACAAATGAATCTATATAAACAAAATAGCGCTGAACTTGACTTTGGAAGACTTTTTATTCGTGGTGATAGTATTTATCTGAAGGGACAAATCCCTGATAGATGTCTGCGCTTCGCAACCCTTTCTTACAATGATGAAGTAAGGATAAATGATATGAGCAATGATGCTCCCGGTGAAGTTCTGTGCGCACAGGGAGATTTTACCGAGCAATACGCAGCATTAGAAGCGCACATCAAGGAAGAAAATAGAAAAGTTAAAGAAGCACGGAAACAGAAAGAAATGTTTGTTGGAGCTATGAAAGAGTTAGACCCTGCGCAAAAGGAACAAGTATTGGCTATGCTTTATCCAGAAGATAAAAGGAAAGAACTTCTCTTTGGTGCTTTCAATGTGATGTTTGCTGCTGTGGTTGATAAACTTTCTATTTCTCAAAGAGAACAAGTGTTGGACTTGGTTATGCCCAAGAAAGTCCCATCAGAAGATGCTATGACTACTCAAAGTTCTAGTATCACTTTTGCGTGTGGTCTCTAAACCAAAAATCGTCTTTTAGTTGAAGTAGTTCGGCAAGGGATACTCCAACCCACTCTCTGTAATGAAGTCTATAAATAAAACGTTCTTGCTTTACTAAATGGGTTTTGAGAAAGGCAAGCCAAGGTAGGCGAGACTTTTTCCAACAAAGCAAGGGCTCTTTCTTGATTCTCTTGCTGTCTCGTTCTGCTTGTTCCAAGAACTCATCCAGTTCCTTGTTGCCTTTCTCAAAAGTCGAACACAAATCTATGTCGTAACCAAACTTTGATTCAACAACGAATCGAAAGTTTGGTGGGCAAATAATGTCGCCAGTGAAGATTTCCTTCACCTCCTCTGATAAGTTTACTTGCGACCATCTATTGCCGCTCCCAACAACACGAGCAAACTGATGCTCTGAAAAGCGGGAAGATAGTTCTTTGATTAGTTCTCGCTCTCCACGACTTCCCTTTCTTTTGCTCGTATTGGGTTTTCTCTCTTTGTTTAGATTGCCCAATAAGTCATCTATATTCCAATCTTCGTTCATATTAGTAGATTTGAACCTGTTGTTTAGGGCTTATTTCAATCGTATCAGCGTAATCTAACTCAAACCAAACATCGTAGATTCCACAATCCATTTCAGTTGTATCAAGTTGATAGAAGCCAAAAACTTTATCTCTCACATCAACCAAATCTCCATCTATTACCATCCTCAAATCACACTCATTTGGAGGACAAGGCCCGCAGTTGAGTTGCATAAAGATTTTGAGATTGGATGAAATAGCAAGGTTGGTGTAGTATCTTAGTAAATCAGTAGCCCTCGGCACATTCGGTATAATCTGTATAATCAGCCACTTGATAGAACCCTGCCTAATGCGGTTTGGCTGAAACTGAAAATCAAAACTATAAACTGCTGGTGTTGTAAGGGTATACCACAAATCAGCATAAAGTGTAAATCTGTTGTGGACTTCTGCTACTGGGTCAGTAGGATTGAAAATAACTGACCATACATCTTGGTAGTTGCCGATTGTATATTTTGGGGAACTGGTGGTAAGAGATAATAAATAGTTTCCTGTATCAGTAGCAACTACTGAACTCCCCGGAAATGTGTCCACAAGGCATTTTGTTTCACTTTTACAACCATCCCTTTCTTTTTCTTTACATTCTATGAAGAATATATCTACCTTTTCAATGGAAGACACATTAGCAAGATTGTTACTATTGAAGGTGACGAGGCGAAGATTTATGTCGTCTCCAACTACCGGATTTTGATTCCTCTCTTTAGTTGCCATCTAATTATCTATTTCCTTTGTCGTTAGTTCTAAAGATTTGATTTTTTATTGGATTTGTTTTCATCTTTTCTTGTTCATCTCCTTTTTGGTCGCCTCGTGCTCCTTGTTTCGCTGTTCTACGTAACGGTCAATATAGAACTTACGATCAAGGATATGCCATTTACTTACTATTTGTGGCGGCATTGCCATATTATCCATAAAGAAAAAGTATTCTTCCAAGAGTTGTTTCCTTAACGTTACACTTGGGTCCGGTCCGCCTTCTTTGGCCGGGGGAAGAAAAAATTTGATTCATACGGCATTTCTACCTCAAAGTTCTCTGCACAACTCGGACAAGAAAGCCCCCACTTAGTATCAACGCCAAATGGCGGTTCATTTACAAGGTTTCTTAAATGAGTTATATCACCAATCGGCAATCGGCTAATCAAGGTAAATAGGGCTTGTTTATCAGTCAAACCTTCTATATCATTCACCAACAGAGCCAACCTGTAAGCGTTTGTATCGTCTAATGCTGTATCTCCCAATGTCCTTGCTCTTCTTTCTCTATGTTCTGTAATTAACTTATCGTCCGTTGCTGTTTGTAATCTATAAGAAAACTTATATTTAGTTACAGGTAGTGTTCCCACCAAATCAGGAGGCCCGAAGGTCTCTGGACAGAAGTTTAGGAAAAGTCTATCCAAGTTGATTTCAGTAGGAAACTTATTACTACAATTTGGGCATCTGGCTTCTATTTCATACTCATGGCCATAAGAAATACCACGAAGGTAAATCAACAAATAGTTCCTATCAACAATCAACCAACGCTCAGGCTTTACTGCCTCTTGTACGCAGTTCCGAAAGATCATGTCCATTGCCTGACCTTTCCTGATAAAACGGGTTGTGGATAAGATTGCTTCTTCATCGCCCGTCATCGGTCTTACATGGATAACACCACCTTCAGGACAATCATCTCCATCATAAAACTTTCCCTTACTGGGTAAAGTTATTTCTTCGTATTGGGAAATAGTTTGTTTTATTCCAGCGAGCAACTCGTTGAGCTTTGGATTATTTGTTGTAGCTAACCTTGGTTTGCCGACTACCGATCCATAGTTAGATGCATCGAGTGTTACTCCGCCTTGTTTTGCTACAATAGCATCCCAATCTTTTTCACTTTCATATTTGTAAATGGGTGATGGGTCTTGAATTTTGTTTTCAACCTTTTCTCCCCTGGTCTTTGCTTTGAGGGCTGCCTGAAAAGCAGGAGGTATTGGACCTTCTATATTCAAGTGATCGTTAGATTGAATAGGCGCTTCTTTTCTTGTTTTTTCCTTCAGTTCCTGAGCACTCTTGAAAGCATCTTGAGGGTCTACATTGTTTACATCTTGAGCCGTAACTGGCTTGTTGAGGTCTTGATCTGTAATCGGTTTGCGAGATTGTCTATATACTTCATTTTCCATATATTTCTCCATTTTCCCACTCTAATATAATAATGATGTTGATTATTACTTATCAAAATGTGGAAGATTTAGTATTCCACGATAAAGAACTACAAAAAAAACTACCCGACTTTGAAAAGCATTGGAAAGGATGGGCTTTTATGAGACAACAAGCCCATTTGCGATATATACTCCAACGAATAATGCTTGATTTTATCAACGAGATAAAAGACGAGCATATTCAAGTAATAAAACAACATTTCGGAACAGACGTTATTGTAAAGAAAGTAGATTATAATACAATACATAACTATTCTTGTGAAATAGATGAGGCAGAAAACCTCTTAAATAGTTTATCTGTACTGAAATATGGTTTTGTAGTTCATAGAGAAGATAATCAGCTATATATATCCTTCTGGAGATGATTTTTATGTGGTTTTTGTTTTTTCTTTTTGCTACTATTGGCTTGAGTCATATAATAGTTCACGGCTCTATTCTTCAACCAGTAAAACAATGGTTGAGCGACAATAAATATAATAAGATATTAGAAATGTCCAACTGCTATCAGTGTAGTGGTTTTTGGGCTGGACTTTTTGTTTCTCTTATAATGTTTATATTGGGACAAGGTTGGTTTTATCTATTAGGATCTGTGCTGTATGGTTGGGTTGGTTCTTTTGCTTCTGATGCGACAGGAACTATTTTAGATTGGATAAAAATGCTCCCAGCAGTAAAGTTAGAGGATACAGATGAAAAATAGACCACTTACTATAGCCGATATCAAACAAGCACTATGGGATGATAGATTTCGTACGCTCTTTCCTAACTTGAAAGAAGAAATCAGTTTATTCTTGAAAGATCCTGGTTGTAAGTGTAATGCTAATCTTTATAGAAAGATTATGTCCCAAAAAGACAAGTTGGAAAAATACTTTCCTACCAAAGAGGTAGTAGGGCAATCATTGGAACAAGAGATCATAAAGAAAGTTCAGCAAAATCAATGGACGGTAATCAACTGCCACATTGACCAGTTAGAAGAGAGATTGAAGCAACTACCTCATAGCAAAAAAATGGTGTCCCTTGCTCGCTGGCAGGATCAAGTAACTGTGGTTATAGATGAATTGGTCGCTTTTTAGTCTATTCAGCCATTTTCTTTTCCTTCACACTTAAGGCAATACCAATAGACAATACCATCTTCATCAACTGCCCACACGACAGTCCAAGTATTACAATGAGGACATTTACGAATCATTTTAGTCCCTGAGCCATTTGGAAGCCAGCAGAATCAAAGTTTGCTGTCCAAGTTACTTCGTGAGTTACGGATTTGAAAGTTCCAGCAGCAGAACTACCACCACTTCCAGATGCTTTTACACCTCCAAAATTTAAATGTGACTCTGCTCCAATACAAGGCAAGTTATGATATCCAAGTCCAAAATCACAGTTGTCCCGCATATAGCGGGCAACCGACATATTTTGAGTGATACAAGCCATTGAGAGTCCATAGTCTGTGTCGTTATAGATACGAACTGCGTCATCGGCGTCATTGAAAGGGATTAGAGCAACATGAGGCCCAAACACTTCTTGTTGCAAGAAAGAGTATGGGCTTTCTTCAGAGATTTCACCTTGATAAAGTTTATCCCACTCGCAAGCATAAACATGAGGTGTTAGATAATAACCTTTGCGTTCTATTCTGTGCCCCTCTAATAGAACATCAGTCAAATCCATAGTTCTCTTATTGTAATCTTGAACTCTAGTCATTTGGCTTTTATTGATGAGCGGTCCAAAATCAGTTCTTTCGGATGGGTCTCCTACTTTGAGGTTTTTACAGGCTTCAATGAACAGATTACAGAACTTATCGAATATATTCCGTTGGACTAACAACCTTCCAGCACTTACGCACCTTTGCCCACTCAACTTGAAAGCACTTGCTATACAAGATTGAATAGCCAAATCCATAGGGGCATCATCAAACACAATAACAGCACTTTTGCTCCCCATTTCACAACTACAAGATTTGTTCCAAGTATTTGCGCAATGTTGCCTAATAAGTTTTCCCACTGCTGCTGAGCCGGTAAAACAAATGTGGTCTACATTAGATTCTACTAACCAAGCCCCCGTTTGCCCGCTCCCGTGTATTACATTGAATACACCTTGAGGAAAACCGGCTTCATTATAAAGTTCAGCAATAAGTTGCCCTGTGAGTGGAGTATCCTCTGATGGCTTGAATACAACCGTATTGCCTTCTAAAAGAGCAGGAGCAGAAGTCCAAAATCCACCAATAGCAAAAGGGAAGTTCCAAGGGGCAATAACAGCAACTACACCTTTGGGTTTTCTAAAAGTTATTATGTCTTTATCAGCAATCTCGGAGGCAACAAACTCTCCGTATGGTTCTCTTCCTTGCGCAAAGGTATATTGAACCATATGTAAACTTTCGTTGAACTCGGCATTACTTTCATTGAAACTTTTCCCCGTTTCTAATGAGATGGTTCTAACAATCTCCCCGCTCTTGCTTTTCATTATCTGGGCGAGGTTATCAAAGCATTCTGCCCTTTTCACTCTACTGGTTTCTCGCCATTTTCTTTGCGATTTGCGAGCAACTTCTGAGGCGTGAAGAGTTGTTATGCGATCTGTTTCGGGAAAATAACCTATCGTTTCTTCTGTGGAGGGATTTATTTTAGCAAAAGTTTTTGCTTTGTTTGGATTATAAAACTGCCCGTCAATATAGTTTTTACCTATCATTGTTGCCTCTAATAGCACCACACAGGTTTATCATTTTCTCAGGATAATCTTTATATTTGCTTAGTTCAACCGGAAAGTCGTCATCAGTTTCTCGTTCTTGTCCAAGCACAATAGCATTATAGAACATTTCTTGGGCTTGTTCAACCATTCCTGTCTTGTAAAGGGCATCTCCTAATACACACCAGTATTCAGCCATCAATGGCTTTTCTGTAAGACAAAAAGTGATGTGCCTTATACACTCGTGAACATTGCGACTGTGATGTAACTCTACCAAGGCGTGGTAGTAATGTAAAGTGATGAGTGATTGGGATTTTTCTTTCTCTCTAAAGAAATACAGATTAGCATATTTGAGATAATCTTGGTATTTTTTATTTACTAAATGTTGAATGGCGAGATAGTAGTCAGGTTGAGGGTTCTGTGGTTCTCGTTCCTTCCACTTTACCAAAATATCCAAGTTGTCTGTTTCTTCAATCGAGCCAGAAATAAAAGCATTACAGATTTTTGGATTGGTGTCTGGCGAAAGGGTTTCATAAACAGGATAAACGAACTTATTACTTGATTTCTTCCATAATCTTGTTTCTTTTATAATCAAGTCATCACGAACTACAAACAATCTTCTTGATGTATGTTCTTCTTTTATTGCCTCTAATATATTTTCGTGTCCTGAAGATATAACTTCTCCAGGTTCAATATACATCATCCATTCATTTTTGTCTGCTTGAATAAAATCATTTCTTATTTTTGATCGCTCTAACTTCTTATCAACTTCTTTGATCTTGATATCATATTTTTCTACAAAATCATATTTTTTTTGTAGACAGCCGATGTTTATTATGGTAATATAAGCATTCAAAGGCAATAGAGATTCTATGGTTTTGAGTAGATTTTCATTGTTGTGCGACAAAATTTGAATTGTTAGAGGCGTCATTTTTTTGTACACGCACCTTTATGAGTTTACCAAAAGCATTTGCTTCTCGCAATAATCCCTTGCTCATATAGTAGCTTTGGAGTTCTCTATAGTTCTTTATAGCATACGGATTAGCAAAAATAGAAAAGTAAATGTTATGGATTTCCATAAAAGTTGCTGTGATTACTTACTTAGATAGTGGTAAAACACTATGTATATATGATTTCTGCAGAAATATTTAGATTTTTTGGAGGGCGAAAGCGGATATAAATATATGCCCGTAGAATATCTCAACAATAAAACCTTTGAATTGATTATTGCCCGTTTCAAAAAAGCCAAAAAGAACGGCAGTAGAAATAAAGTCGAGTTCAATAGTGCGCAATTGGAACTGGCTGAAGCTTTTTATTTATTAGCAAAAAACATTATTAGAGCATTTCGCTTTCAACTTGTTGATAAAGATGATGCTCTTCAAGAAGGCGTAATGATATGTTTTGAGAAACTACACCGATTCAACCCGGAGAAGGGACGAGCTTTCAACTTTTGTACAACCATCATCCTAAATCACTACCGCCAACTTTATAGAACCGCCAAAAACTACAATGAACTAAAAATACGATATCATGAGCATTTGTGCGAAAAGACAAATGAAGCGTTTTTGAGTGCTTTGAAGTCAAGGAAAAAGGGAGCATTTCAAAGGAAGCCCGATGAAGTCTCCAGTCCTTGTCCACAATAAGGAGGGTTCTAATGGCTAATCATGTTGACATCTTGGAAAGACAAGAAATCATTCAAAAATTAGTTGATAATGGCTATATGGGGTTTGTCGAAGCTTTCCTGTATAATGAAACAAAAGTTTATACAAAGAAAGGTAGATTGAATAAGTCAGGAGCTTGTAGGGTACTTGGGTGGAAACCCAAAATGCTCGAAGATGCCTTGGCGGATTGCCGGCGCATTATCGGACAGGATTTATTTGGGTAATTTTTTGATGTGGACAAGTTCCATGTAGTTTCTTACCCCACTGACAATTCCAACATAATACCTGGAATCCTTTGGGGAAGTTGTTTCTAAATAACCACCAATAAAATCTACATCCACTTCCATATACTTTTCTATCTTTTGCACCATCGTTATTGATGTGGTCAATAGTTAGGAATGCTTCTTCTGTTTCCTTACAACAAGTACAAATATAACCACCATATTTATTGTAAACTTTATCTTTTACTGCTTTGTTGCGTTTATTTTCTTTTTCCATACATTGTTCACACTGGCATTTTGATTTTAGTGGTCTAATACCACATTTTGTACAACAGTCAGCGGCAATGTATCTTGCTTTGCGCTTATCAGCAGACTCTTTTTGCTGCATCAGACAATATTCGCACATTGTTTCTGATTTCAATGGTCTTTTTTCGCATCTGGTACAAATTCCTTTCGCCAACAAATTTTTTCGTATTTGAGAATAACGCTCTGTATGGTAAGTGGAACATTCTAAACACATGGTTTTAGTTTTGAGAGGTTTATTTCCACAACGGGAGCATAAACCTTGAGAAAGATATTTCTCTTTCCTTTGCTTGTCAACTTCTTTCATATAAATATTATAGTGTTTAGATAATGAAAATCAATTGGAAACCAAAACAACTCGAAGACGCTCTTTCGGAGTGTCGGCGCATAATAGGAGCAGACTTTTTTGGATGAACTTATGACTAACTTTCAATAAAAAAAGCCCGTTCGTAGCGCAGAGACATTTCCACAACTACGATTTCAGATGAGTCCATATCAAGTTCTCCCCAATCTATTGATTGCGGATACGCTCCTTCAAATACCCAAGTGTCCAGCACATTTCCACATCCATCATAAAGTTCTAATGTACAATTTGTTTTGAAGTTATTGTCGCCAATAGTGTGAAAAGTTACATTAGTAGAGTTATTGCCGTTGTCGTCTATTTCATATAAATCAAGAAACCATTCAAAGACGGGATTTTCATTACATTTCAAGTCATATAGAGTTATACTTACAGGTTTCCAATCAACTTTCAATGGATACCAAATACTTTCTGATACATGCTGAAATTCAAATTCTTTGAAAGATAATCCAGGTCTTGCTGATTTTTTTGGGGGTAGAGCATTTGCTACAGCACTCACACCCGGTATAGAAAATAGCCAGCGAAACTTGCGTTTTAGAGTGGTATCTGGGGCTCCAAGACCAAACTGGAACCCCATATTATTACCACTGGTACAGTTATTAGAGAACGTAAGTAGAGACATATTACTCGCAAGGAGTACATTCGCAAGGCTCCACAGCTGGTGGACAGATTGGAATGTATGTTACGTCGGAATAACGCAGAGTTAGTTCAACTTCGCAAACATCCGAACTTGAATAATCCAGTTCCGAAAACTTGATTGAGGTTGGGAAAGCATTCTTCATTATCCATTGGTCAAGTACATTACCACAACCATCTAACCTTACAACGCTTGCTTCACCAGCCCAGTCTTGTCCTTTTGTAGCCATATGATTACATGGGCTTGTAAAGTCATATACAGTAGCAAGCCAAGAATACAAACTTCCGTTTGTCTGGGGAGTTGGATCTCCAGAAACATCAAGATAGGTTACAGTGATTGTCTCCCAAGCCGCTTTACCTGGAATCCAGGTCTTTGAGTTCAAGAAGTTCAACTCAGTATCTTCTACTGTAATGCTTGGTAGTGCTGCTAACTTCACAAAGGCTGGACTTACTTTTTTATCTCCATTGCAATAAGTAATACCAAACAAAAACCTAAACTTTCTATTATATGTAATGTTTGCAGCACCAACAAGGCCAATGCCCATAGATGGAACAGTGCTCCCAGAGGCGACTGTTGAAAATACTACATCATAATCTGCTGCGTTGAATGTACAAGCCATAATCTCTCCTAAAATCTATATTAGAAAACTGTCTGAGTAAAATCACCTGGTTTGTTCAATGTGAACTCGATAAATATGAACTCAGCGGCATATTCTGGTTGAATACCAATCTGTGCCCTCATTTCATTTTGTTCAATGATATCAGGAGTATTTAGTGTAGCATCACAAATAATCTTGAAATCAAGCATACCACGCCCGTTTTTCACAGGTGTCATAATGTTAGTTGCTATGGTAATGAACTGCTTCCATAGTGTTGCATCATTTGGCTCAAAGATTAGGTCTCTTGCCGCCAACTTGATTTGTTTTTCAACAAACAACATCATACGACGAACATTTACCCTATCCAAAGCGGATGGTCTGCGCTGTAATGTCTTCTGTCCAAAGATAAGGAAGTTTCCAAGGTCAGGGAAGGAGATAATAGGATTTACGGCGTTTCTATTACCATACATTGAATCTCTTTCTTCCAAGGTTGGACGAGAAAATACATCAAGAACGCCTGGACATACACCCCCCGC
>Ga0187846_10000509_pt1 | contig 22774 bp, 13 predicted proteins | sample TC_taG_FD_161473 | JGI IMG/M metagenome (GOLD analysis project Ga0187846, IMG submission 161473) | Biofilm microbial communities from the roof of an iron ore cave, State of Minas Gerais, Brazil - TC_06 Biofilm (v2) | ecosystem: Environmental > Terrestrial > Deep subsurface > Cave > Wall biofilm...
GGCATCTATAGCGGAGACGCCCCGTAACGGCATCAGAAACACGACAGGCCCTCGCGCTCGATTGAGTTTGTCGGCTGTAATCCTGCCCAGTTCGGCGCACTCTTCGGGCGTAGTACGCATTAAGGTTACATTGGGGTTATGAACATAGAGGCGTCGCTTCCTGTACCTTTCGGGAACCGAATCGAGAGGACCAAAGTTGACCATGTCGATGGCACCGGGGCACACGACCTGTGGAATCCCCGCCACGGCCGCGGCTTCCAGCCGATGGGGTCCGGCGCTCATCATACCGCCCGCCAGCTCATCCGCGAGCTCGGTTGTGGTGACATCCAGCACTCCGGCCACGTAGCCGTCGGCGACGAGATCCTCCATCGCCTGGCCACCCGCACCGGTCGCATGAAACACAAGGACTTCGAAACCGCGCTGCTCGAGCGCCTTTCTGGCGGCAGTCACACAAGGAGTGGTCACTCCGAACATGGTGGCCGCAATCAGAGGCTTGGCCTCGCGGGTTTCACTTTCCTGCTGTGTCACCATTCCTCCAATCGCTGCGGCCGCATTCCCCAGGATCCTTCGGGAGAGCAGATTGAGACCCGCGATGTCGACGATCGGGTACAACATGGCGACGTCTTTTGTGCCGACGTAGGGTCGAGTGTCTCCGGAGGCCAGCGTCGACACCATGACCTTAGGGAAGCCCGCGGGTAGGGACCGCATCGCCGCCGTCCCGATGGTAGTTCCTGCCGAGCCTCCCAACGAGATCAAACCCTGGATCCTCCCCTCCTCGAAGAGCCGCCGAACCACTACCACAGCGCCTGCTGCCATGGCGGCGATACTCTCGCCACGGTCACGCAGGGCGAGGAGATCCTCGAGTGTGTGCCCACTGGCTCTCGCCACCTCGCGGCGAGAGACGTCAGGCGCAAAAGCCGGCTCCCCCAGAACGCCGCTATCGATCACCAGCGTGGCCAGTCCTGCCGACTCGATCCGGGTGCGAAGGTAGGCAAACTCCTCGCCCTTTGTATCGAGCGTCCCGAGAATGGCAACCGTCTTCGGCCTCATCGCCCTTTCACATTCGTTCAGCATTCACGTTCGCAGGGCTATCTCACCCGGGGGAATCAGGCGGCAGCCCGGCAACGTGCGCAGGATCGCTTCCGGGCCAGGCGGACAGTAGACAGCAATCATTTTCAACGGTTCCCACCCCGTATTGACGGTGGCGTGGAAAACGTCAGCCGGGATGTGAACCAGCTCGCCTGCAGCGATGGGCTGCCATCGCTCGCTATCGAGATCGATCATCTGGTTTCCCTGCCCCGACACAACGTAGAGGATCTCCTCACAGCCCGGATGATTGTGCCGCGCGTGCCCCTTCCCAGGTTCAAGGAGGACCACTCCCATGGTAAAGCCGCCAGTACCCGTCACCCGCGGCTCACTCATCCACTTGATCGTTCCCCAGTCAAAGACCATCGTCTCGACATCGGAAGGTCGCACAAAACGAAGTCCGAGAAGGTCTGCCATGCATCCTCCTGTAGCGCAGGGTTTCCCGAGACCCCGTCGTCCCGCTCCGCAGCCCGCGATGCGCGGGACTCGGAGGGACGGGGCGCCTTGTAACCCTGCGGCCCTTGTGAAAGTCGCCCAGCTCAGCTCCGCAGCGGAATCGATTTGAACTTCTGGACCTGATCAGTGATGGCGCGCTCCGCCGGCAGTCGCTCCACGCTTGAAGCTCCAAAAAAGCCGGCGATTCCGCGGGTCCTGCTCAACAAGTAGGCGACATCGTCGGGTTCGGCCAGCGGTCCACCGTGACAGAGTACGAGGACCTCGGGGTTGACGGATGCGGCGGCATCGCGCATGGACTGTATGAGTGTCACTGCCTCGTCCAGCGTCAGAGCCGTCCGCGCGCCGATCGTTCCCTTCGTCGTCAACCCCGCGTGGGCGACAATGACGTCTGCGCCAGCCTCGGCCATGTCGCGCGCTTGCCCCTCATCGAAGGCGTAGGGGCAAGTCAGAAGATCCATCTGACTTGCCTGACGAATCATCTGGATTTCCATGGCATAGCCCATCCCTGTCTCTTCCAAGTTGGCCCGGAAGACCCCGTCGATCAGGCCCACGGTGGGGAAGTTTTGCACCCCGGCAAAGCCAGTATCGCGAAGCTCTGCCAGGAACCGGTTCATCAGGCGAAATGGGTCAGTGCCGTTAACGCCGGCCAACACCGGCGTCTGCCTCACGACGGGGAGGACTTCACGAGCCATTTCCAGCACAATGGCGTTGGCGTCGCCGTAGGCTAGCAGACCCGCCAAAGATCCTCGGCCTGCCATGCGGTAGCGACCAGAATTGTAAATGATGATCAGGTCGGCGCCTCCCGCCTCGGCGCACTTGGCGGAAATGCCGGTGCCGGCGCCAGCCCCGATGATGGGCCGGCCGGCTGCCATGACCCGGCGCAGGCGCTCGACGTACTCCCGCTTGGTAAGAGGCATTGGTTTGGTCCCTCGCGTTCTTCGGGCGCAGCACACCTTCGCTGCCTAGTCGCCGTCCTGGGATTCTATCACGTCTATGCTAAGGCCCGATTCGTCCCTCGAAACCCATCTAACCCAACCAACCCCAAGTCCAAAGTTGACAGAACCCCCCTCGAAGCGCGTATGAAACAGCTTGTTCTTCTGGGAGGACTTTGTTCTTGGCCGAACCGCAGACCCGAGGGCGGGGTTTGCGCTACCACTGGCGATGCAGTGCGGTCCGCGCTGCGCTTGCTGTCAACAACCAAAACCTACGGTCAGAAAAACACTGACCGTGGCTACCACTACTACCTGGTAGCGCGATGAAGTAGACTTGCCCCTTAAAGGAGTCCGTGCTATGAAAGCGACATCGAGATTCAGGGTCTTCTTTCTAGCGTCCTGCTTCACTCTCTTTGTCGCGGCGGTGGCGAGAACTCAGCCCGCCCGCGAGCCTTGGCGAAGCCAAGGCTCGGGTGGACAGGATGCCTACGCCGCAAGGGGCGAGACGCCCGCACTACATCGAAACGTCCAAACCCCAGGGACTTGGCGAAGTCAGGGCGTCATCTATCTTGACCAATCGCCTTACGCAAAGCTGCACACTGTTCCCATACACGCTGTAACGATTAATGGCGGATTCTGGGCCGAGCGCCGTCGTGTGGCCTTGGACAAGAGTATTCCCGCGGCTCAGCAACTGCTCGAAGCGAACGGATACGTGGACAACTTCCGCCGAATCTCCAAAGGCAAGGACGTTCCGCGCAAGGGTCCCGTTTTCACTGACAGTGATACCTACAAGTGGATCGAGGCGGTCGGCTTCTTCCTGCAGTCTGGTCCGCAATCAAAGCTTCGCGCTCAGGCTGAGGCTTACATCGACGAGATTCTAGCTGCGCAGGAACCGAGCGGCTATCTGAACACCTACTGGGTGGGTGATCACGCCAAAGAGCGATTGTTTCCCGACACGATGGATTGGGGCCATGAGCTCTACTGCCTGGGGCACATGCTCCAGGGCGCCATCGCTTATTACCGAGCCACGGGCGATACAAAACTCCTTGACGCCGGCAAGCGATACGCCGACTTCCTCATCGAAGGCTACGGTCCGGGCAAGAAACCATTGCTGGCGGGTCATCCGGAAATTGAGATGTCGCTCATTGAGTTTTATCGAACCACGGGTGACCCTCGCTACCTCCATCTCGCGGGCTACATCCTGAACGGCGACCCGCGCATTGTTCGCCGTCCGGACCGCGTGGTGTACACCTTCAGTGGTATTCCCTTCACCCAAAGAACAAAGTTGCAGGGCCACGCTGTGCGCGCCATGTACGCCTCTTGCGGCGCCACCGATTACTACCTCGAAACAGGCGATCCGAAGTACTGGCAGACGCTGGAGAATCTCTGGCAGGACATGGTCAGCTCTAAGATGTACGTCACCGGCGGCCTGGGTGCACGTTGGGAAGGAGAGTCCTTCGGCGACGCCTACGAACTGCCCAATGCGCGCGCCTATGCGGAGACTTGTGCGGCAATCGGAAGCCTGATGTGGAACTGGCGCATGCTGGCGGCGTCGGGCGACGCCCGCTATACCGACATCCTGGAGCGCACACTCTATAATGCGATCAATGTGGGGATGTCTCTCGATGGGTCGCTCTACTGCTACTACAACCCGATGGAGTTCACCGGCCGATCAGACCCTAACCGGCACAGTAAGGACGGCAGCGTGCGCAATCCCTGGTATGACGTCTTCTGCTGCCCGCCCAACATCGAGCGCACACTCGGCGCGCTGCCGGGATACTTTTACAGCACCAGCAAGGATGGTCTCTACGTCCACCTCTATGGAAGCTCGTTGCTCGATTGGCATCTGGAGGACGGCGCGGGACTCAAGATCGAACAGAAGACAAACTATCCGTGGGAGGGGAGCGTCGATTTGGTTGTGTCGCCCGCCGAGGCGCGCGATTTCACTCTCTACCTGCGCATTCCGGGTTGGACTTCCAGCGCCAAGCTGAGCGTGAACGGAGAATCCTGGAAGGGGGCGATGAAGCCCGGCGACTACGTCCCCGTGCGGCGCCGCTGGAGTGCCGGCGATCGCGTTCGGCTGGAATTCGACATGACACCACAATTCATCACTTCGAATCCCCGAGTGGCGGAGAATGTTGGCAAAGTCGCCGTGCAGCGCGGGCCGCTGATCTATACTCTGGAGCAGACTGACCAACCGGGCGGCACTTCGGTGTTTGACGTCGCGGTTTTAGCGGGCAGGAATCCGGCGGAAGACTTCAAGTTGGAGTTTCGACCAAACCTGCTCGGCGGGATCATCGTCCTGCGGCATCGAGGGTTAACGCTTGACACTGCGCCAGCCAGCCTGGCCCTTTATGGTCCACTCGGCGGCGAGAAACGGAAGGCCGGCGGCGAGATTGATCTGACTTTTATCCCCTACTACGCGTGGGCCAATCGTCAACCGAGTGCCATGCGAGTGTGGATTCCTGATGTCGACGCGAAGCGTGGCAGCGCCCGGCAGGGGGCGCGTTAGAGGCGGGCTCGGTTCGCCAGAACAGCAATCCTTCTCCCCAACCCTGCTGGCGGGCGGGTCGAGACCCCGGGCGCTTGAGAGCAAAATCAAGGTTGAGGTACCTTTGGCTTCAGAAGTGGAAGCGATAGCGCATCTCCCCGTAAATCTGCCGGGGATTCACGAAGTGGGTACCTCCAAAGGTGTTGCTGTCATCGAGCATGTAGCGCTTGTTACCAAGATTGGTTGCATTCACAGACACCGACCAGCTCTCCCCAAAGTACTTGCCCAGTGCAAGGTCAACCGTGGTGTACGGTGGCTTATGGGCCGGGCCAGTGCCGTTCAGATAGCCTGACCCGAAGGCAACAACCGGCGTAGCCCAGATGCGGTGAGGTAGGCTGAGAGAGAGGACGGCACGCGCGGTGTTGCGCTGGTCGTGATCGAGCAGGAAATAGCTGGTGGGGGCAAACTCGATCAAGCCTCCCGTGATCGGCCCCAGGCCCGCGGCAGTTTGGTTTGAGTAGACAAGGTGCAGTTGGGCGTGATGAAAGAGCTCCGGCGAGCGCACCGTGACCTCGGTTCCGTTAATCCGCGCGGCCAAGTCCGTCAATGGTATAAAGATGCCGGAATTGCCGACTACATCGTGATCCAGAAAGTTGCGAGCGTTAGTGTGAAAGTTATCCACATCAAGCGTCCAGCCATGAAGCGGAACGGTCAAGCCGAAATCGCGCTGAATGTCGTATTCGCCCGGTAAGGGGACGAAATTAAAACCCTGCGCCAGCGCAAAGTCCAGCGATGGACCGGATAAGCTATTGAGCGGTGGGGGTTGGTAATAGTACGCATAGTAGCCTCGCACGATCCAATGGATCCGGGGCAGCCGAATCGCGCCCCCCACGCGAGGGGAGGCGGCGTTCTCGCTTACCAGTCCACCGTAATGCGTCAGCCTGACTCCGGCATTCAGGGTTAGCCAGGAGGTCGGTGTGTATTGGTCTTCTGCGAAGAGAACCTCGGTGTTCGCCCAATGCTGCTGTTGCTGCTGAAGGACCTGCGTGCCCGGGTTGGCCGTCAATCCAAAAAAGGTATTGTTGTACTGGCCCCAGACGTCGAGGCCGAATCGAGCATTGTTTCTTTTCCTTTGCATCTGAAGCAGGGCCCGGGCTCCCACGTAACTCGAGCGACCATTATCGTCAAGGACGAAGGGTGTATCGGCTTGCCCCCCGACGAAATGCGCGCTATTGAAATGGAAGTAGGGGGAAAGGGAAAACAGTAGCCCGCCAGGCGCGGTGTGAGCCCACTGGAAGCCCACGAGGTAATCCCGCTCGATGTCAAGATCGCGGATGCCGGCTGCTTGGTCCTCGGGCGTGTTCGGGACCTGATAATGGTCCCCGCGCAGAGAGGCAATCCAACGCACCTGGTCTCTGGGAGAGGGGTTATACAAAAGCGAAAGAAACGCGCCCAATCCGCTAGCTTGATCGTGAATCACAGCCGACACGGGCGTGGCCAACCCCAGATCAGACCGGTTGCCATCCAGGCTGGCGTAGTAGGCAAAGCGTTCCGTGTGGCCACCAAAGTTAAGCTGATCGTCGGTGGTGTGGAAGTTGCCGTAAGAAACCACCAGCTCGCCTTGGCTATTGCGCTCGAATCCCGAGGGGGACACCACGTTGAAGATGCCGTAAGTGCGGTCGCCATATTCGGCGGAGTAGCCGCCGCGCTGAACCTCTAGGGACTCCACGTTCTTGGGATTGATCAAAGGGGCTACATTTTCAGCGATACTGGTGTTGAGTACCGGAATACCGTCAATAAACCAGTTCACTTGGTGGCCACCTCGCATGTGAAGCATGTCATGCACCATATAGGCGCCCGGCACGAAATCGGTAATCATCGCCAGGCTGTTTGTCTGGTCGGCACCGGGAGTCTGCACAATTTGTTGGCGCGACACCGTAATCTGAAGCGTGGAGGACTGAGTGCTGAGCTTGCTCGTCGTGCCTGACACCTCCACCGCCTGTTTCATCGCCCCGAGCTCGAGTTGGAAATGGAAAACTGGATTGTCGCCGGTGGTGACGGTGATTTCTTGTTTGGACGAGGCGAAGTTCGGAGCATCGACGGTAACCTCATAACCGCCAACGGGAACCGCATCGAAGTGGAATTCCCCGTCAGCATTCGACTCTGTTTTCGCCGACCAGTCGGAACCTCGCGCGCGGATCATCACCTGCGCACCCTCGATCGGGCGATGGCCGGGATCGTGCACGATGCCCCGCACACTTCCGAATGTGGTTGCAAGTGCCTCGGCACACAGAAATACAAGGACACCCACAAGAGGGGCAAGTCGCTCGTTCAGCATAAAATGCCTCCTAGAGAAGTCAATTAGTTGTCAGTGATGTCAGCGGTTCCAGTGACGAACGAAGAGAGCTAGTTCAGGTTACTGCTCAAGATAACTCATCGGTGTGTCATCGGAGCGGAGCCTTGCACGGCACGCTTACACGGCAACTAAACGAAACCGGCTCCGCCCTTCAAAATGACAAAGCGGTTGAACTTATCACTCGTCACTGGAGCACTTTCATTGCACTCTCGGAGGGTGATCGGGAGGGCTGCCATGGCCATCTCGAAGAGGTAGGAGGAGGGAAACGCTCAGCGTAGGAACTGGATCTAGCGCGGGAACCAGAACGGCCCGCGGCGGTTCGAGGTAGAACTGTGAATGCGTCGTGACTAGCAAAGACGAAGGGTTCTCTGACAGGGAACAGGTGCAGAGAAGAGCCTGCCGGATGTGCCCGGAGTGGGTGGGCCTACCGCACGACTCCCCCTCCGGAATGTTGTGCGAAGCAGGCAAGCAGCCGCCTCTGCAGCAAGCCGATGAGCCGCAGCATGTGGCAAAAGAACTGAGGGGAACGAGGCTCAGGATCTGCGGTGCGCCTGCGCAACCGAGCGCGAGCAACAGAACCCATGCGTGATCTTTGGCCCTCATCCGGATCCGTTGAAATTGTAACCGCTCTGACTGCGGATAGCAATCGGCGATACGCCATCCTCAGGCGGGTCGCACCGAAAGGCAGAAGGGTCACGGTTTCAATTTGGTCGGGAAGCCGCATAGGATTGAAAGAGAATCCCGGCGTCTTCGGATGCTCGGGATCTCCCCCCATGCGCCAATTCAGAACGCGTCGGGTGTTAAAACCTCCAATCCGATAGACAGGTTCGAGTCCCAGGCCCGACTGCCCGCCACCGCTTGGAAGCTTCTTGACAGTCAGACTCATTTCGGGACGACAACGGACCGGATTCGGTCCTTTATGAACCCAACCTCACTGCTTCCCTCCCGGCTCCGCGACTCAATACCAGCGGTCTGGCCGCCTTGGAGAGATCACATCCGGCAATCGCGATGCCTGCGCTTGCCCGGCCCTGCACCTCGAGGAAGGCTTTGCACGGGGCGAGCATCCGGCAAGCGGTAAGTAACGCGTCACGCGTGTCGGTAAAGCGCAGCAGCGACTCAGTTGTGGGGCTTCCCTGGGCACTGAAGGCGTTGACGGCCACATCTTCGATACGATCGAATACCAGGACCGACCGGCGGTCAGGAGCGGCCAGGTCGAACCGGGCGTTGTCGAGCCTGAGTCCCCGTACATTCCGAGCGTAAAGAGCGTACGCAGGCAGGACGCCGAATTGAAAATACTCGTTTCCGGACGTCTGAATAACCTGCTGGTTGGCCGCTTCTTCGGAGGTGCCGCCGCCTGGGAACGTAATGTGAATGTTGCTGAAGCTTATGCCCTCGATGAATTGGCCATCCACAGCAGTCAGGTTGATACAAGTCCTCATTTCACCGGGGAATGGACTTTCCCAGGGATACTCTTTAAGGTCAGGCGCAGGCGCGATGGTAGCCCGGATCCCATCAAAAGTGATGTTGCGAACGATTCCTCCAGGAAGAGGCTCCGCCCCCGCCTTGGGAGTCCAGTTCCACCACTCCGCAACATTCTTGGGAGGCGAGCCGAGCCCGATGTAAACCGGCCCGGTAACATTATTCATGACGAGATTTGAAAATTGGATATTCTCCAGTCGGCTCGTCCTTCCCACCTGCATTTTGATCGGGCAGCCGAAGGTGTCGTAGATAATGCAGTTGGAGATGGTGATGTTCTCCGAAACTCCCTCCCCAAATCGAAACACCGACCACCGGGTGCTGAACGTACAGTTCGTAATCGTTACATCGTTGTTGCTGCCGAAAAGGGCAGAGGCATCGTCGCCGCAGGCAATCTGGCAATTCGATACCTGAAGATGCCGACAATCGTCGAAGTGCAGTCCATCGTTGTTGGCATTTACGCGGCTATTGATCCTGATACCATCGATGTACACGGAGTCGCATCCATTGAAGTGTGTACACCAGAACGCACTGTTGGCCAGAAAGCAGTCCCTGACCGACAGATTCCGGCAACCGTTGAAGAGAATCAGAAACGGCCGATCGCTATCCGCCCGGCCGCGGAATGCCGCACCCTGGCCATCTATGGTTCCCTTCCCCTCCAGGGAGATATTTTCGGCGTCGCTAGCATAAATGATCGCCGAGCCTCCGTAAGCCCCTTTTTCAAGGCCTTTCGTGTAGTAGTCAAGGTTGGTGCTTCCCAAGAGACGGGCCGTGGCAGCAAGATGGAGCGTCACGTTGCTTTTAAGCTGGACGGAGCCAATCAGAAATTCGCCCGCGGGAACCAGCACCCTGCCGCCCCTGTTGTAGGTGCACGCATCAATAGCTGCCTGGAATGCCGCAGTATCGAGCGTGTTGCCGTCTCCTTTCGCTCCGTAATGGCGTACGTTAAAGGTCCTCGCCCCCTGATCCTCCTTCTCTCCCGCAGATTGCTGCGTGACCCCACCGCTTTTGCTCAACAAGCCAGGTCCGAGCGGAACTCCAACCGCTGCCCCGGACACCCGCCGCATCAAGTCGCGTCGCGATAACGAACGATTCGTCATGGTGGTCTTTTCCCCGGTTTTCCTAAAGCGTCAGAACTACCCTTGTCGTTAAATGAAGATCTGACTTATCACCTGAGGCGCGAGAATTGACTGCTGCAGTCTCCCTGCAAGAAGCTCTGCAGGAATACCGTGCTCTTAGCGAGGCGATAGTTCCTTGAGACGGAGCGCGCGAAGCGCTGCCGACTGACAAAATTCAGGCAGCGCTTCGCAAGTACGGCTTCTAAAACCGGAGCTTCATGCCGAGCTGGATTTGCCGAGGCGGCACGGCAACCGCGGTGACAACCCCAGCATCCGCGGTCCCAATGTCTACCCCTGGAGGGGCAAGGTTCTGGATGTTGAAGATATTGAATGCTTCCGCGCGAAATTCCAGCTGCAGGCTTTCCTTGATCGGGAAGACCTTGAACAGCGAGAAGTCCACATTGTAGACACCCGCCGACCGCAGCACGTTCTTTCCGAAATTCCCAAAAGAGTTGACAGGGATCGAGAAGGCGGCTGGGTTAAAATACTGCTGTGCGGTCGGATTTGAAACGTTTGGGTTGCCGACCAAGTCAGGCCGAGCATACGTCCAGTAGCCAATCGTATTTCCCACGTTGGCAACGTCTCCCAACACATCCAGGTTGTAAGGCTGCCCGGAACGGAGCGAAATGATGGTGTTGACTTGCCAACCCCCTAGAATGGCAGCGGCAGGGCCCTGGTTTAGGTATCGCTTGCCCCTGCCTGCCGGCAGTTCGTACAAAATGGAAGCGGAAAAATAATTGGGGATATCGAAAGCGGAAACGCCCCAGTTACTTTTGATGTTATAAATACTTTGAACGGCGGCAAACCCACCAGGGCCATTTTCAACACCGAAGTACCCGCTGCCGCCGTCGTCCGTTGCCTTCGACCAAGTGTAGGCAATTAGGAACTGCAAGCCATTAGAATAGCGCTTCTCCGCCGACAACTGCAGGCTATTGTAATGGGCGGAGCCGATGGACTCCCCCATAAAGGTAACGGCGGCCCAGGGGAAAGGGGTCAGGGCCTTAATCGCAGCCGCCGATCCATTCGTGGCTTGCGTAGCTGTGTTAAACAATCCGGTAACATTCAAGCGGTCGCTCTTCGAACCCACGTAAGCAGCGGTAAGCAGGATATTGTGGGCCATTTGCCTCTGGATATCCACGTTCCACTGATTCGACCGTGCCGGCTTTATGTTCGGGTCATACATCCAGTTTTGGGTAGACCACGGGGTGGCGGTTGGCAATGCTGAAGCGCTAAGCGATTGCAGGGCCTGTACCGAGGTTGGGGACGCACCGATGCCGTTGAAGGCCAATTGGGTATTGGTAGCGGCAGGCCAAGCGCCGACATTGGCTTGAAAGGTCTGGATCTGTCCCATCATCGACGCGTAAGCAATTCCGAAGCCAGCTCGCACAACCATGTTCTCCGCTGGTCGCCAAGCTACGCCAATGCGCGGACCAAACATGTCGTTTACAGAATTGGGTCCCACATCGGGGTTCCTGGCCAGCACGATCTTGTTGCCGTACGGAATATTTGCCAAGTTGCCGTCACCAGGGATACAGGGCGCCGCGCCGGAGATGTTGCATGCCGGTGGGAGCTTCCCTCCCCCAATCAACCAATTGCCAGTGCCCGGATCCAGTTCACTGGTCTGGCTCTGCACCAGGTGCGGCGTCGAGGTGTGGTCATACCGCAAGCCCAGGGTAACGGTAAGTTTGGGAGTGACCTGCCACTTGTCCTCAAAGTAGGGCGCCCAACTTGGGAAGTTAAAGTCGAAGTCCTGCGCCGCAAAGTAAATGGTGCTGGGCAATGCCAACAGCTCGGAAGCGAGCGAATCCCCGGTTGTACCGAGGTTGGCCGGGTTTCCGGTCTGCGTGTTGCTGTAAAAGTATTGATTCCTTTGCCCCTGGCCCGCTGTGAGGGCACAACACTGGTAGCGTAGCCAGAACAATTCAAAACCGGTTTTGATCGTGTGCCTGCCGCGAACATACGTCAGCGTCCCGGCAAAGTCCCAAGACGTTTCGCGGTTTTCATAAGGACCAGCTAGGCCGAGATCGCTATACGGAGCTTGAGGAATATTGTCCACGAAGCCGTATTTGTCAAGGCCCTGGTAACCGAGCGAGGAAAAAACGCTGCTCCCCGCATTCGGGCTTACAGCCCCGATACCGGGATACCGGTTGAAACCGAGATGGGCATCGAAGACCAAATTCGGGCTAAAAAGGTGCGTCTCGCCACCGCCCATGTTCGTCGGTACGTTGTTGGAGCCATTGGTTACAAGCTCATTAACAGGAATAGAGAATGGGTTATACATCCGGATAAAACGAAACCATGCTGTATCCCGCTGGCCGATGCGTTGGTCAACTCTGCCTTCGTAAGTACCGTCGTTGTTAACCAGTTCTCCGTTGTTAACGTAATTAAAGGCGGGATTTCCGACCAGGTTGGGGGGGCTATAAAGGGATTTAATAAAACCCTGCGTCATTGGGCTAATCTCGCTGGGGAGTATCTTGTTGCAAGGAGAAGCGCCGGCCGTTCCTTGAGCCACGGGATTACCACCGGCGCCGCACACAAACGGGGAACGAATAAATGCCCCCGGCGTTGTCGGATCGGGCCTCGTGGTATAGGGATCGTAGAGGACTTGGGTGGAATAGTCCGCGGAAAAGTCACCGTTGATTTCCGCGGCTGTGGGGACGCGGGCGAACGTCTGTGCTGGTTTGCGGTACCGCCACCCTTCATAGGTGAAGAAGAACCAAGTCTTGTTCTTACCATTCCAAACCTTGGGAATGACAATGGGACCTCCCACCGAGAACCCAAATTCATTCTGACGGAACGGGGCCGGAGACGACCGGTTAGCGTCCGAAAAAGGGTCGCGGGCATCAAAAACGTCGTTGCGCACGAATTCCCAGGCCGAGCCGTGCAGTCCGTTAGTACCCGATTTCGTCACCACGTTGATGATCCCGCCCAAGGCTCCACCATACTCGGCGCTGTCATTGTGGGACTGTACCTTGAATTCCTGAATGCCATCCAAGACCGGCAGAACAGAGTCCGTACCGGTGAACCAGGTGGTGAAATTCAACCCGTCCATGAGGAAGAAATTGGCGCGGTTCCATTGCCCACCCACGGAAGGCTGGGCAAATGAACTTCCCGGGATTCCCTGCATGCTTCCGAAGCCACCGCCGATACTCGCAAACTGGCCGGTCGACAAGGGGGTCACACCTGGTGATAGAACCAGCAGTTGAGAGAAGTTGCGGCCATTCAGAGGTAAGTCTACGACGGCCGTGCCGGTGATGACTGAGCCCAAGGCCGAGGACGTGGCCTGCAGTTGAGGGGCCTGCGCCTGGACCGTCACATTTTGTGTGACTGCCCCTATTTTGAGAACGGCGTCAAGGGCAAGAGTTTGGTTAACCTGTAGCACGATCCCTGGAAACTCCGTTGTCTCAAATCCCTGCTTCTCAACCGTCAGCTTGTAATTTCCAGGCGAAAGCAGAGGAATCACGTAATACCCGGTCCCACTGGTCTCGACCTTCCTACTCTCATTGGTGCCCACGTTGGTAATCGTGATCGTGGCTTGCGGCACTGCCGCACCCGTGGAATCCGTTACCTGGCCCGAGACCTGGGCTGTGGTCGTCTGAGCCCGCGCCCCAACTGCCGCGCAAATGCACAATGCAGTCAGTAAACCGCACAAGTACATTTCTCGTCCTTTCATATTGACCTCCATCCGCGGCTAACGTTCCTCATGATTCGACTTAGGTGCCCTTCATAGAAGTAAATCCTAGTCCGACCCTACTCACACTTGGTTTCACAGCCTATAAACTAAAAAGTGCCGCGTCAAGGTTTTTTTCTTTCTCGCGGCCGTCGCGGGCGAACATGCGCCTTGACAAAATCCAAGGCGTCTGGACAATTCTACGATGAAGGGCAGGCGAATCCGAGTCGTAGCGCACCGGTATGGTGAGCGGCCTAGATCTGAGAACAACGGTTAAGAAGAGTCCTTGACTTTGATTAGCTCGTTCTCCTTACCATTACCTCTCGTGCCTGGTTCACAAGGTTCTGTGAGTAGGGGTGAAAACCGACATGGCAACGCGGAGATTTTTCTTGAAGCAAGCTGTGGGAGTGGCTGCCGCAAGCGCAGGCGTCAGTGCTTCAGCCGAAGAGGGGAGCGATGTGCCGGGTGAGACACGGGTCGGGGGCGCAGCTATGGGGGCGCACGAGCCTGATCCTGGGACACAACGTGGCCCGGTCGGCTACATCCGTCCGAAGATTCCTGAGTTCGACATGCCCTCTTACAACGGGGAACGTTACGAGGCGCTCGTCCCCGATACGCTCGACCTCCAAGAACGCGCTGCACTGGCCGTCAATGTGTTGACCCGAGCGACAGATCCGGAAGCTGACTACGAGATGTATTTTTCCGTGGATATCCGGCGGAATCCACCCATGATGGATCACAATTTCTCAGACGTTTGTATCGGAAAGTTTATGGAGGCGCTCCCGCTGATGCGCCTGGTGAGTGGCAACAAGAACAACCTGGAAGTGGACCGCCGTTGGCGGGAGGTCACGCTGCACAACTTAGGACCGGACGGTATCTACTACTACCCTCTACGCGGGCGGCCGTGGGCGCTGCACGGGCCGTGGCTGGGGCTGGCGGGCGGATCGGAAGCAAGGGCCAGACGGGGCGAGCAGGTTATCGTACCTTTTATGGGAGGACGAATCCTCTCCGCCATGATGAATTATGCGCGCCAAGGCGACGAATCCTTATGGAAAAAGGAGGCCGAGCGATTGGTCGACGGGTTGGTTGGCTTAGCGGTGGACCGGGGCAGATATGCCGCGTTCGCGCCATCCGCGCTTTTTGCCGAGAAGGGTTGCACCGAGGACATCGGCAGTTCCAGTCCCGGCTGGGCCGCCCTGGATGCCTGGGTAGCGCTCGGCCTGGTCCATACGTACCGGGAAACAGGCTACGACCCGGCTATACGGTTGGCCCGCAGATTACTGAACCACATTGTGGAGGAGTTGCACTTCTTCGGGCGCGACGGAACTTTCGGGCCGACCGCATCCACGGCAATGCTCCCTCAGATACGGTCGAGCAAGGAAATGCAGGCTGTTGCGGGCTACACCGGATCCAATTACCAGCACTTCCATACTCACACCTACGTTCTGTTGGCCCTGCTGGAGTGTGCACTGGCGACAGACGATGACAACATGTTAGACACAGCCCGTCGAGGGTTCCTCTACGGCAAGGCCAACGGAAATGCTCTGGTCGGTTACTTCCCTGAAATGCTCGGCCGGCCCAGCTTTGAGACGTCCGAGATGTGCGAGGTGGCGGATATGATCGCACTGGGCGCAAAGTTGAGCGCCGCCGAGGCGGGTGATTATTGGGACGACGTGGACCGCTGGGCACGCAATATGTTCGCCGAGGGTCAATTGACCCCGGCTCGGGCCGCCCTTCTTCTGCGGTATTCGAGCGCCTTGCCGGTGACGCCTGTCGATCACCAAACCCCCGTGTGCGGCGGCGTCACCCCCTCAGGCTACGAGACCACTGAGCGGGTGATTGAGCGTAACATGGGCGGGTTTGCCGGCTGGCCAGAACCGAGCGACTGGGGCACTGCAATCATGCACTGCTGCACCGGTAACAGTACGCGCAGCATTTACTATCTCTTTGACAGCATACTGGGCTACGCTGGCGGCAAGTTGCGGCTGAACTTGCTGCTGAACAGGGCCTCGCCTTGGGCCGACGTGGACAGCTATCTTCCTTACGCCGGCCAGGTGGATGTAAGGATTAAGCATCCGTTGGACCTCGCACTGCGTATTCCGGAGTGGGTCAAGCCCGAGGAAGCCCGCTGCCAAGTCTCGGGCAAGGAGCGCACGATCACTTTCGAGGGGCGCTATGCCCAAGTGCAGGGACTCAAGCCGAAGGACGTAGTCACGCTGACCTTTCCTAACCCGGTACGCAAGGAGTCGATCTGGATCGAGAAGCATCCCTACACGCTGTTCATCAAGGGAAACACGATCATAGATGTTGACCCGCCAGGCCGAATCTGTCCGCTTTATGAGCGCGCCCATTATCGTGATAACACCACCCGCTGGCGCAAGATCACACGTTACGTGCCCGAGCAGCGGCGAGCCTGATCGGTTTTTCGAAAATGGAACGGGACCACACTTGCCGCGATTTGACCTATCTGTCGCTCTAGCTTGAAGGGATATAAGCAATGGGAAATCTGTGTCACTGCCTCGCCCAAGACGCATCTTGATTCCGCCGCGGCTCGTCGTACGCAAGTCAAGACACAGACGTAAGAGTTTCAGGGCAGGTCTCACTTTGGTTCAGCATGGACGTCGCCAGCCCCGCTGCCGGTTGATTTTGCTGCGTGGACCTTTTCCAACGCAATGTAAAGAGCTTTCGTGGCTTGCGCATCGTCGGGGTCTTCTTTGAGCACCCTACGCAACTCGACGATTCCTTCGTCCCAACGTCCCAAGCGGCACAAAGCCAATGCCATATTTCGCCTGAAGACCGTGACGTTGGGATCCAGGCTTACTGCATCGCGATACTTTTCCAGGGCGCCGCTGAGGTTTCCCGCTTTTTCGAGCTCCACCCCTGCATTGTTCGCTTGCGTCGAGGTTAGCTCGTTAGCGGCAGTGGCGAGACCCTTTTTGATTTTCATCGACAGCTCTTCCTGACAAGTTTTAGCGTCTTCCTCCTTCCCCGCTTTTTGGAGAGCTGTGCAAAGCTGGTACAAGACCGACCGATCGCTGGGTCTAAGCTTGGCGGCCTGCCGTAAAGGTTCTACTGCTTCGGACGCGGTGTGAGCGCGGAGGTAGGCAGACCCCAATTCATATTGAGCATCGAAATTCTCCGGGGCCAGGGCCACGGCCTTTTTGAACGCGGCGATCGTGGCTGCGTTATTGTGCTGCCACTTTCGGATGAGACCTTGAGCCACAAACGCCTCGGGATAGTTCGGCCGCAGTGAGATGGCAGCGTCGAGTTCCCTGAGGGCCTTTTCAGGCTCATTTTGGTCGATAAGAATTTGCGCCAGCAGGTAATGAGCTTTCGCTGCCGATGCGGTCTTTCCATAGATCTGGATCGCCTGTGTCAGGTGCTCACTGGCACCAGTTAACTCATGCTGTTGTCCCAATATCATCCCCAGACTGACATGTGCCTCTGCAAATGTTGAGTCAAGCTGGAGGGTCTTTTCGAACGACTGGCTGGCTGCCTCGGGATCGCCTAAACGAGCCTGAGCTGTTCCCAAGGTGAAGTGAGCGAGGGCGGATGAGGGCTGCAACTCGACGGCTCTCTGGAGTTCTTTGAGAGCTTCAGACCGCTCGGACGCCAGGGTCAAGGTCGAGCCCAGGAGAAGGTGGGCGTCACCATTCTCCGGTTCTTCCCGCAAGACCTCTCGTAAGATCGCGATGGCTTGATCATTCGCCCCCGCTTCGACAAGTTTCGTGGCTCGTACGATCTCCCGCTGGCAGTGCGCTGACGAGGGCGAGGGTGTGCTAGTGTTGACTGATCTCTCGGGCTCTTGTGCTGTTTGTGCCTGCGGTTGCAGAGGCCTGGCAAGCGCCAACAAAAAACAAAGCCAAACTTCGCTTCCTCTGGGGCCGCGCATATCTGATTCTTCGCTCCCAACTGAGAAGAAAGGGATTGTGTCTCGGCCTCGCGGAGGGCACGTTCAGTCCCTCCGCAGTCAAGCCTCCGCCAGTGTTTGCAGCGCAGCAGCCAATTGCTCCATGCGGCGTTGAGACATCTCCCCTTGTTCGGCTAACAGGCAAGTCTCACGTAATCCGATCAGTTGCCTCCCGCTTATCCGGTTGTTTCAGGTAACCACACCTGTGTTGTAAGAGAGAATGAGACGAACTGCCGCGTTCTTTCCTTACCCGAGGGCATAGAGCTGCAAGAATCCTAACACCACCCCCCGCAAATGCAAGTGGGAATCTCGTATCGCATCGCATTTGCGAATTTGCTCCTATCTCATGCAGCTATTTCGCGATGAAATTGGCGTGCGAAGTCTGGTAGGGTCTTTAAGGGTGTGGCGGGCTCCCCGAAACTGTGAAGGGGACGCGGGGCAGAACCGATCCAGCACCGGGCGCGGCTCTTTGACGCCGGCTTATGACGGGTGAGCGATTTCTACTGGCCCACCTCAAAGTCGTAGATGAGCCCGGGAAGCTCACGGCCGCGAAAGAGGTACAAAGCGTACTCACCGGGCTTGAGGTCCTTTGCGGGTACCAGCCGGTAAACTCCGATCTCCACTTGTTTTCGTAGGAGTTCCAATTGCGACCGCAAGGGAATGCCAGAGCTCGCTTTCCACTCACCCTCCGAACTGAGATCAAACTCCCGATGTCCGTGGGACGTTTTCAACTTCACCAGTACCAGGTCGGCGGCACCGGCGGCTTCGCCACCCGGAGGAACTCGGTAATAGAAGACCGGCGTGGAACCCACCCTGTTTTCGGCACGCTCGCTGAGAATTTCCGCCTTGGACCTATTCCCCTGCCGCGGTAACGTCCTCTGCAGGGGAACGTGATTATGAGACTGCTCGACGGTCACTGCCCGTCCTTCGATCCGCGTTAATCCCTGGGGGCTGAGGGAATAGAGCCCAGGATCAGGCGAAACATTCACCGAATCCACAGTCAGAAGAATCGCAAGGATGAATAGCACAAAGACCTCAGGATTTACGGCGGGGCTGAGCCCCGCCCTTCCTAAGCGCATCCCAACAGTTTTTCCGCGGCCTGTGAAGCCGTGCCCTGATGAATACAGCCGTCAAAATGCGCAACTACCTGTGGCGCTGCGCTTAGTTCCTAGTTCTTAGTTCGTGGTCCCCAAAGCTTTGTCTAAGCGGGCTGCCCCAGACTGCGGATTGCAGTTGCCGAACCTCCCGCGCCCAGGGAGTCAGGGCGGCACCCTTGGACTTCAAGGTCTGCCACTCTTCCGGGGTGACGACTCCTGTAAGGCCACGACCATCCTGCTCGGGAGTGGGCAAGACGGATTCCACAGCAGCTTTGGCGCTGCGGTACCGGTCTGGGTCAACACGCTCCTCCCGGGCCACGATTTCGTCCAAAGCGTTCAGGAGCAACAAGGCCCGTTGGACAATCTCCTCCTCGTCAGGTGTCAGCTTGGTGGCAGAGGACCTAGGGCTGTTCCTGATGTGCTTGAAGGCAGCGATCGTTGTGCGGTCTTCGGGCGCTGGATTCCGCGCGCGCTCTGCCGCCGCTCGCATCACTCTCAGGTACAGATCGACGTTTGCCTGAGTTACGACGGCTGTTTGGCGCGCTTGAGTGGACCGGACGGTCTCGGCGGCGCGCATGGGACCCAGGCGCCGTCGGATTGCTTCAATCCCGCAGATGAGGGAAATCCCAATCATCAATTGGATGAGCGAAGAGCCGACCTTTTCCATGCCGTGCGCCTCTACACATAATTCGGTCATTCTCGGAAGGCGCTTTAGGCCGGACCAGGCAGTACCTTTTTTCACCTTGAGCGGAACGCTGTCCAGCACAGAAACGACCAGACCACAGCCCTCACTCCCTTGGAGGGGAGGGTGGCGAGTGTAGCGAGCCGGGTGAGGGGGTTGAGTCGATGGTCTACGAAAAACGACGAGCCGCGCTCGGAAGCTGCTGTAGCACTGACCGCGCTCGAAGGACCTAAGGGAGGGCAGGGTTAGACTTTCTCAACGCGGGTTGGTGGGTCACGACAAGTTCTCTTCCCAGATACAAAGGGCCACCTGGAGCGGTGGCCCTCTGTGCCGATCTGCTCTTACGCACGTCCGTCAAACAACCGGTGCTTTACATCTTCTTTGCCGCGGCGACAGAAGCGATGGTAAGCGAATCACCCTTCACGTCCCCGCTGATCTTCACTTCCTGACCTTCGAACCCTTTCAGCTTGTCCTGATCGGCCGTCTCGTAGACCTTGCCTCCGGCGATCACAACCAGCTTGGAGCCTCCGGCCTCGCACTTCTTAACACAGGCCGCTGCGTCATCGCTGGCAGTGGCGTGCTTGGCGCCGCACATGGAGTCGCTCACTACCCCCGTGATGCTCTTAGCCCAGGCCATGCAGCCGAAAACCAGCATAACGGCCGCCAGCATCAAAAGTTTCTTGCGCATGGGTGCTCTCCTTTTTAGATGAATTGGTCGATCTGATCCCGACCGGCGGTCTCGCTCCCCGACCTAAACCTGAACCCCGAGCGGTGAATCTCCGGCCCCCCCCACCCCACGGGATACCGGCCTTATAATAGTGCAGAAGCAGAAAGGTGGCAAGGTCTTTCCTTGGATTTCCTTGGATCGGAAAGCTGATTGTCATAACCAATATGGCGGCGGTGTTGTAGCTGGCCGTCCGCGTGCCAGGGCCGCTCGCCTATGACGTCTGGCGCTGATTCCTCGCGATCGGGCCCAGGGTGGGCTTCGCTCGCAGGGCGCGAGAGCACCCGGTCGTCTCTTGCGCGGGGTGGACGTGAGCAAGCCATGCTACCATGCTCGCTATGAAAAAGCCGCTTAGCGCAGTTCTTCTGCTGGCTTCCACATGTGCAGGGGGTGCTACCGGGCCCTTTCCCGGTCCGCAGGCCAACGAGGCTGCAAGACAGCTTGCGCTTGACATTTTCAAGCAACTGATCGAGATCAATACCACAGACTCGGTGGGTAGCACCACCGTGGCAGCCGAAGGCATGGCCCGGCGTCTGCGAATGGCTGGACTGCCGGCGGACGACGTCGTCGTTCTCGGCCCCAACGAGCGCAAGGGGAACATGGTGGCACGATTCCGCGGCAGTGGTGCGCACAAACCTATCCTGTTAATCGGACACCTCGACGTGGTCGAAGCACACCGCCAGGACTGGACTACTGATCCCTTCCAGTTGGTCGAAAAAGACGGCTACTTCTACGGCCGCGGCACTCAGGACATGAAGGACGGCGACGCCATTCTCGTGGCCGATTTCATCCGGCTGAAGCAGGAAGGCTACAAGCCGGACCGCGACCTCATCCTGGCCCTGACCGCCGACGAAGAAGGCGGGAAGTCCAACGGCGTTGACTGGCTGCTCAAAAATCATCGCGACCTGATTGACGCCGAATTTGTCCTGAACGCCGACGGCGGCGGGGTGGACACTGAAAACGGCAAGCCGGTCATTATTTCCATGGATGCTACCGAGAAGCTGTATGCCGATTTCCAGCTCACGGTTACCAGCCCGGGCGGGCACAGCTCGCTTCCCGTGCCGGATAATGTCATTTATCACCTTGTTGACGGCCTGGCCCGCCTCGAGCGCTATCAGTTTCCCTTTGAGCTGAACCCGGTCACGCGGACTTACTTCGAGCGCATGGCCTCGGTAGAGACGGGCCGGAAGGCAGCGGATATGAGAGCCATTCTCAAGACACCACCCGATCCGGGTGCTATCGCCCGCTTGTCGGAGGATCCTCTTCAGAACGCCACCATGCGCACCACCTGCGTGGCTACGCGGCTGGACGCCGGACACGCCAATAATGCGCTGCCTCAGAGGGCGCTCGCCAACGTCAACTGTCGCATCCTGCCTGGACATTCCCGGGAAGAAGTCCGGCAAACCGTCATCCGGATCCTGACGGACCCTAAGATCGAAGTGAGTTATGCGAGTAGCGGCGGAGCCTTGGACAGCGACCCTGATTCCCGGGGGCTTCCTCCGGTCGAACTGCGTCCCGACGTGATGAAGCCTTTGGAACGGCTCTGCGCCCAGATGTGGCCGGGAGCGCCGCTCGTGCCCACAATGGCGACCGGGGCCTCGGATAGTGTCTACACAAACGCCGCGAGCATACCGAGCTACGGCGTTTCCGGCGTGGCTATCGATATGGACGATGTCAGGGCCCACGGGCGCGATGAGCGCCTGCGCATCCAATCCTTCTATCAAGGTGTGGACTTCTACTACAACTATCTCAAAGCGCTCACTGCGGTTCAATGAACGGTGCCTTGAACTATCTTGCCCAACACGACGGCGCGGTGTGCGCCCGTCACCGCCGGCAGGTTTCCTGGCAGCCCGCGCAGGGTGCGGTCTGCAAGCACCGCGAAAGCGATGGCCTCCTTGGCATCCCTGGGCAAGCCGTAGTCGTCCGAAAGCTGCAGGGACAGGTGTGGCATCAAATCCCTCAGCCGCGAGAGCAACAAACGATTGTGAGCGCCGCCGCCGGAAACGACCAAGCGGTGGATCTCTGTGCGGGGAAAAACAAACCGCTCCAAGGCTTCAACGATCGAGCGTGCCGTCAGTTCGGTTGCGGTCCGCAGCAGGTCTTTAGCGGCGAATCGCCGGCGAAGGAAATGGCGGGCGACAAAATCCTGGCCGAACTGCTCGCGCCCGGCGCTCTTGGGGGGCTTGAGGCGAAAGAACGGCAGCCCCAGTGTCTCTGCGACCAGCGGCTCAATCACCCGCCCTTGGGCTGCCCGGCGCCCGCCGGCATCGTAAGCCTTTTGCCCGCGCGTGAAGTGTTGCATCAGGCCGTCAACGACTAAGTTCCCTGGGCCCGTGTCAAAGCCGAACGCCGCCTGAGGCGTGGCGCGGGCCGGGATCACGGTAATGTTGGCGATACCGCCGATATTGAGGGCGACCGTTCCGTATCGCTCGTGCCGTAGCAGCAAGTAGTCCACGAGAGGCACGAGCGGGGCACCTTGGCCTCCCACTGCAAGGTCGGCGGGGCGAAAGTCGGCCACGACCGTGACCCCCGTTCGCGCCGCGATGATCGCCGGCTCACCGATCTGTAAAGTGCTTGCTGCCTGGGGCCATTCTACCCCTCCCGAGGAGGAGCGACTGAACCCCTGATGAAAGATTGTCTGACCATGGGAGCCGATGAAAGCCAGGCGTTGGGGTGAGACGCGCCCTTGCCGGCACACGCGGAGGGCAGCCGCAGCGAACGCCTCGCCCAAGGCGAAGTTAAGGTGGCTGATCTCCGCTACCCCGCACGCCGCGCC
>Ga0187846_10000510_pt1 | contig 22755 bp, 15 predicted proteins | sample TC_taG_FD_161473 | JGI IMG/M metagenome (GOLD analysis project Ga0187846, IMG submission 161473) | Biofilm microbial communities from the roof of an iron ore cave, State of Minas Gerais, Brazil - TC_06 Biofilm (v2) | ecosystem: Environmental > Terrestrial > Deep subsurface > Cave > Wall biofilm...
GTATCTCGACGTCGTCGTGCCGCGCGTGCTGGAATTCTTGGCGCGTCGCAACCTTACCATCACGTTCTTCATCGTCGGGCAGGATGCCGCACTGGAGAGCAATCGCGAAGCGCTTGCCACGATTGCCGCGGCCGGCCACGAGATTGGTAACCATTCATTCCATCACGAGCCGTGGCTCCACCGCTACTCCTGCGGCCAGGTGGACGAAGAAATCGCCAGCGCCGAGGAATCCATCAAGGGCGCCACCGGCCGGTGCCCGATCGGCTTCCGCGGGCCGGGTTTTTCGGTCTCGCCGGCGGTGCTCGATGTGTTGGTGCGTCGCGGCTACCTTTACGACGCCTCCACGTTTCCGACGTTCATCGGACCGCTCGCTCGCGCGTACTACTTCATGACGAGCTCGCTCACGGCGGGTGAGCTCGAACAGCGTAAGGCGCTCTTTGGAACGTTTGCTGAAGGCTTTCGCCCTATCCGTCCATATCGGTGGCGTACCGACGCGGGCGAGCTGATCGAAGTGCCGGTGACGACGATGCCGCTGCTTCGCACCCCTATCCACGTCAGCTATTTGCTGTATCTTGGCGGCGTTTCGCAGGCGCTCGCGCAATCCTATTTCCGCACCGCTCTGGCGATGTGCCGTTGGGCACGCGTCCAGCCCTCGCTGCTGCTGCACCCGCTTGATTTTCTCGGCAGCGATGATACGAGCGATCTGGGCTTCTTCCCCGGCATGCAGTTGCGCAGCGATCGCAAACTAGCACTCGTTGCGATGGCGCTGGATGAGCTCTCGCGTCATTACGAAATCGTCACATTACAGCGCCACGCCGCCACGGTGGCGTTGCGTCCGCTCGCCGTGACGTTAGCGACTCGTGCGGGCATGGCGCAGGGATGAACAGCACCTCTTCCGCACCGTGGCGCGCCCTTGCAGCGGCATGCGCTCTGGCCGCGGTGCTCGTGGGGCTCGCGTTGCTCGCATTCGCCTTCGCGCCGAAACACAGTGCTTGGTTGGCAAGGAGCCTCGACCATTTCCATCGCGACGGCGATTTCCTCGCATATTATTGCGCCGGCAAGATAGCGGCGTCGGGGGTCGACCCATATCGCACTGAGCCGCTGCGGACCTGCGAGCACAGTTTGGGCAAAGAGACTTGGAACCAGACGGCGCTCGACGTGACGCCGGCGCCGATGCCGGCCTACGCTCTCGCGATGTTCGGTCTGCTCGCGCACCTGCCATACGATGCCGCTAAGGCGCTTTGGTATCTCGTGCTTCTCGCGTCGCTCGTCGTTGCTACCGTCTGCCTTTCGCGCGTGACCGGACTTCCTTGGTATGTCGTGCTGGCCGCTCTGGCGATTCCATTCGCGTACAAAAACTTGGAACTCGCACAGGTACCGCCAGTCGCCGTAGCCCTGTTATGCGCTGCTGCCTATCTCGTCCGCGAGCGGCGCTTCGCGCTGGCAGGCTGCGCTGCCGGGCTCTCGATGATCGAACCTCACATCGGTTTGCCTGCGTGCATCGCGACGTTTGCGTTTCTCCCGGCCTGCCGAATCGCTTTGACTGCGATGGCCGGCGCAGCAGCGTTCGCCAGCGTCGCGATGCTCGGCGTCGCGACCAATGTCGAGTTCTTCACGCGTGTCCTGCCGCTGCACGCCTACGCAGAAATCGGCAGCGTCGACCAATGGAGTCTCACTTGGTTCTTGCATTTTCTTGGCATCAAGGACTCTGTTGCGCTCGCCAGCGGGTCGATATTCTACGCGCTGATGACGATCGTGGGTCTGGCGCTTGGGTGGCTATGCGCTCGCGCATACGACTCCGAACATTTCATCGTCCTTGCTCCACCGGCCGTCGCCATGCTCGGCGGTGCCTTTGTCCACGACACTCAATATGCGGCAGTCATGCCGGCCGCGCTCGCAATCGCCGCTGCCGCCGGCACGGCGCTCGTGTGGACGGCCGTCGCGATACTCGCCTGGCCCTGGTCTTTCGGAGGCACGCTCTACCCGCTCGTGGCGATCGTTGCGCTGGCGATCATCGCCCGACACCTCGTCGGGCGAGCCTTGTTGCCGCCCCACGTATGGACGGCGGCAGGCATTGTCTTCGCGATCTTGACAGTCGCGATTGACCACGCGCCGCGGGCGCCGGTGCGCGGCGACGGTTCACCTACGGCGTTTTACGATTCTCTCGGCGCAGATCAGCAGTTCGCCTCAGCTTCGTGGGGAGTACAGGAGCGCCGCGGCAGGGGAGGTGCCTCGCTGCATACGCTCGCAGAAAAGGTGCCGTGGTGGTCGGGCATCGTGCTCATGCTGGCAGCCGCAGGTGTTGCACTCGCGCGGCGGCCTTCCGCTGCGTTGAGTTCGTCTTCTCGCATGGCGTCCACCCGCACCAGGCTGGCCAGCGGATGAATCGTCTCATGCCCGCGACTCCTCGCATTTTGATCGTCGCAGCGTGTGCGTTGCTTGCCGCGCTCGCAGTCGCTGCAGCAGTCCGCCATGGCGGCGTTGCGGGGATGCTGTCGCGTGCGTACTCCGATGAGGATTTCGCGGCGTTTTACTGCGCCGGCAAGATCGCCGTGTCCGGTGCCGACCCCTACCGAGTCGAGCCGTTGCGCACGTGCGAACACTCTCTGGATTCGTGGAGTGCTCGCGCGAATGCGTTCGACATCACGCCGGCGCCGCTCCCCGGCTACTCGCTCGCCCTCTTCGGACTTGTCGCCCGGCTGCCGTATTCCGTCGCCCTCCGGCTCTGGTATGTCGTATTGCTGGCGGCGTTTGGTGCGGCCGCCTGGTGCCTTGTCCGCGTCACCAAGCTTCCTTGGTACGTCGTCATCGCCGCGCTCGCCGTCCCATTTGCGTACAGCAACTTCGTCTTTGTGCAATTGCCGCCCGTTGCAGTCGCAGCGCTTTGCATCGCAGCGTATTGCGCGCGCGACCGGCGTTTCGTCGCCGCGGGCATCGCCGGGGCCTGTTCGATGATCGAGCCGCATATCGGACTGCCTGCCTGCGTGGCCATGCTGCTGTTCCTTCCCGCCGCCAGGCTTGCGTTGGTGGCCAGCGGCGCAGTTCTCGCGCTGGCGAGTATCGCGGCGCTCGGCATCCACGGCAACGTCGAGTACTTCGCGCGCGTGCTGCCGCTACACGCGCTCGCCGAAGCGGGATCGTCCGATCAACTAAGCTTCACGTGGTTCTTGCATTGGTTCGGTGCGGGCGATCGCGTAGCAGTCCTCGCCGGCTCGATTTCGTACGTCGTCATGCTGGTGATCGGCTGCATCCTCGCGCGGTGGATGGCGCGCTCGTGCGCTTCCGATCATTTCATCGTGTTGCTGCCGCCTGCGGTCGCGATGCTCGGCGGAGCGTTTGTCCACAGCCTTCAGTACGCCGCCGTCATGCCGGGAGCGCTGGCAGTAGCAGCCGCACTCGACACCGCGGCGGCGTGGGCGGCAGTCGCGCTCCTCGCCGTCCCCTGGCAATTCGAGTGGCATAGCAGACTGCTTGCGACAGTCGCGTCGCTCGCACTCGGGTCTATCACATGGCACGCCGTTCGGCACGCATCGCTCCTGCGGCGCACGGCGCTTGCCGTCGGCGCGGTCCTCGCATTCATGCTGCTGACGCTTGGCATCGCCAACTTGCCGGACACGCCGGTTCAGGCGGCAAGTTCGCCCACCGCATTCTTTGATTCTCTCGGAGCGGACCAGCAATTGGCTTCGGCGCCGTGGGGTGTGAAGATGCGAACCGACCCGGCGTACGCTCAGGCATCGGCGGAGACGTTTGCACAAAAGTTATTCCCGTGGACCGGACTAGTCGTCATGATCGCTTCGGTGATCGCGGCGTTAGCGGCGGGTCGTCGCGCAACCGGCGTGGCGCCCTCGAGCGACCGGCCCGCGCGCCTACCCGCGAGCGCGGGCGTACTCATCGCGCTCGTCGCGGCAAACGTGTGCATCACCCTGACGCTGAGCGCACTGTTGAACATTGACACGGATGAATCGTACACGATGCATACGACGTCGGGCAGCGCGCACTTCGCAGTGAACCGAGCGATCAACTTTGAGCTCCAGCCACCGCTCTACTTCGGGGCTATGTGGGCGTGGCGTTTGATGAATAGCTCGGTATTCTTCGGCCGTCTCTTCTCGGTGTTCTGCATCGCGATCACGCTCGTCATCGTGTGGGCGATCTCCAAGCGCATCGCTCCGGCGACGAACCCGGCATGGATCACAGCTGCGGTGGCATTCAACCCGTTCACGATTTGGTGCGCGGTCGACATGCGCGTGTACGCCCTCGTGATGTTGTTGTCGTCATTGCTCTTGCTCACGTTCTTCGGCGGCTTCATAGCAAGGCTCTCGCTGCCGGCACAGATCGGTTTCGCCGCCACGGCCCTTGTTGGACTGCTCACGTTTTACTACATCGGCTTCTTGCTCGTCGGGTTTGGCGCCGCGCTGCTTGAGCTGCGCCGTTGGCGCGCTCTCGGCATGTATGCGATGCTCAGCGCAGGCCTGGCGCTCGCGCTTGCACCGCTCGCGCTGGTCATAGGACACCAAGCCGCGGCGTTAGCGGCGGCCACCAGTACACATTTTTGGTTCGGCGATAATCTCGGACTGCTCGCCAAGGCGCTTGCGCTTGCCGCCATGCCGATTCGATGGGCGAAATGGCACGGGCTGTGGCTTGTGCTCCTCGTCGTGTTGGGGGCGTTCGGCATTCACGTCATCCGGTCGATGGCCAAATCATGGCCGCCCCGCCGAACGCCGGAACTCGCGGCTACCGCGTGTGTGGTCGCCTTCGCGGCATTCTCATTCGTGGCAGCCGTAACGTTCACACAGCAGGCGCTGGCAAACCGCTACATCGTCTTTCTCTTCGTGCCGTTCGTGGCTTGCGGCTACGCCGCGTTTGCTGCGTTCAACGACTACGTACGGCGAACGCTGGCGGCAGCGGCGCTGGGCGCTGCCTTGGTCGCCGGGAGCATCACGCTGCTGTTCCAATACGGCGCCCTCGCAAAATCCGGCGACTGGCAGCGCGTGGCGTCATACATCATGCGCGAGGAACAGCCGAATGAACCCATTCTCGTCTTCCAAGCGGAAGCAGCGGGGCCGCTCACATACTACTATCGCGGCGCCAACCACCTGGTACCCGTTCCGCGCGCGCTCAACGCGCAGACCTACGATCTCAGCCAGCTCGTGCTCACCAGCGAGAGGGAAGTCGAGCAGGCGCTCGCGAGGGCGCCGGGACCGCACCGCGACATTTGGGTCGTGACAACGACCTATTGCAGCACGGGTAGTCTCGACTACAACTGTCCGTTGTTCGAGTCGTACCTGGCAAGACATTACGTCGTGCTGCGCCGGCTCAGTTTCTATGAATCCACGCTGCGCAAGCTCGAGCGCGTCGAAGGGGACGACCGCTCGGCTTCGACGCATGGAGCGGCCGAAATGCTTCACTCCTCCGCCCGTCCGCGCGTTCGGGCTGAAGGGCCGAACTGACATGAGCGGGCGCGGCGCCTCCGCGATCCTCATCGACGGAGTTTGCAAGTCGTTCCCGCGCAGCTTTGGCTTGGCGCCTTGGCTCGCGAATTTCGGAAAAGTGCCGCGCCGAACCGTGCTTCACGATATCTCGCTCAATGTCGGCCAGGGCGAACTGTTTGGGCTGCTCGGACCAAATGGAGCTGGCAAGACGACGCTGCTCAAGTTGCTGGCGACGCTTTCCATTCCGGACCGCGGGCGCATCGTCATCGGCGGAATCGACGCCACCCGCGAGCCGCTGCTCGCTCGGCAATGCATCGGTTTATGCACAAGCGAAGAACGAAGCTTTTACTTCCGGCTCACAGCGCGGGCCAATCTGGAGTTTTTCGGAGCATTAGCAGGCCTGTCGGACGCGTCGCTGCACCGTCGAATTGATGAGGTGGTGGAACTCCTCGATCTACGCGGTGCACTTGACATGCGTTTTGACAGCTATTCATCAGGAATGCGTCAGCGCCTTACCATGGCGCGCGCATTGCTCGCCGATCCGGATGTGCTGCTGCTCGACGAGCCGACGCGCGCGGTCGATCCGATCTACGCGGATGCCATTCGCGCGCTCATCAGGGACGAGCTTGTGGGACGCCAAGGCAAGACGGTTGTGCTCGCCACCAACTTGCTTGAAGAGGCCTGGCACATGTGCGAGCGCGTCGCCATCATCAACGAAGGCCGCATCGTCGCGCTCGGACCGCCGCAGCTGCTCGACCGGCAACTCCATGCCGTGCGCCGCTTCGACGTGTCACTTGACGAAGTCGATGATGACTTGCTCACGCGGACGCGCTCGATTCGGGGGTTTGAAGCAGTGGACATCGCGCGCGAGCCGGACGGGGTGCGTCTCACCGTCACCGTGCAAGCCTCAGATTCGTCGCTGGCAGATCTCATGCGGGCGCTCACCGCCAACGGTCGCGTGCTGCGCGATTTCCGGCCGATCGAGCCGCAACCGGTGGATGTGTTCAAGACTGCCGTGCAGTTGGGGAACGATGATTGACCTCCGGCCGTCGCCAACTGGCGCCGCTTCGCTGGGTGTAGGCGGCGACTGGTCGAGAGCCTGGGCGATTTTCGTGCGCGATGCGCGTCTCGCCGTCTCGTATCCCGCGAGTTTCTGGATACAGTGGCTCAATATTCTTGTGTCGATCACTATGGCATTCTTCCTGGCGCGGCTTTTTGGGTCGTCGCCGAAGTTCGGTTTTCATGGACCCGCGAGCTACTTCTTCTTCCTCGCCGTCAATCTAGCGTTTGTGCGCTTCCAGCAAACGGCATTGATGAGCTTTTCGCAAGGGATTCGCGACGCGCAGACGGCGGGCACGCTGGAGGTCATCCTAGCGACGCCGACGCGACTGCCCGTCATCGTGCTCTCAGCCGGTTTGTGGGCATTCGGCTTCACGGCACTGCAGACGGCGGTCTATCTCGCGGTTGCGACGCTCTTCGGACTGGATCTGCAGCATACCAACATGCCTGCGGCGGCTACTTTCCTCTTCCTCACGGTGACCTGCTTGTCAACGCTGGGTGTGATGGCCGCAGCCGCGGTCATGACCTTTAAGCAGGTCGGTCCGCTTGATTTCATGATGGCCGGCGCGACGAACCTATTTGGCGGCGTGTATTTCCCTCTTTCGATCTTGCCGGTGCCGCTGCAGCTTGTCGGCTGGATGCTGCCCATCACGCACGCGCTAAGCGGTATTCGCGGCGCGCTGCGCGGCGAATCGCTGCTGCAGCTCATGCCCGATGCGTTGTGGCTGGGCGTAGCGACGATCGTCTTGCTTCCCATATCACTCGTCATGTTCGCGGGAGCGGTGCGACGCGCGAAAGTCGATGGCACGCTCGGTCAGTATTAGCATCGTGTTAGCGGAACAGCCTGCCCAACAGATAGAACTGGAACTCGCCGGCGGCGAGTATGTTGTGGCCGTCGCGGCCGGTTACGCCGATAACGTGATGCCGCGGAATTCGCGTTCTCTGGTCGCGCGGCTCGCCGCGGGTCTGGTGGAGAGCGGAGCGGACATCGCCATCGCGTCGCCGTTCGCGCGCGGCGGCCGGCTCGCCGACTCTTCTTGGCTGGCACGGACCGCCGCGTGGTGGGGGAACGGCTTCCTGTCGCTTGCGGCCCACGGTGAGCTCGCAACTGTCATCGGAACAGTTCGTATGTACCGGCGTGATGCACTGGTCCGCATGGTCACAGCTCGTCCCGATATCGACCTCGATTCTGAGATCATACTGGAAGCACGAAGGCAGGGCATTCGCATCATCGAGGTACCTGTCGAACTAGCACACGTGTCTGAGGAGAATGGACTTTCGCTCCGAAGCTTGCTCGCGGTAAATTCGCGCTTTTGGGCCCGAGTGCGGTTGGGCCTTTGTTATCGCCCTGCTCTTTGGCTCGCACTCCCAGGCCTTGTGCCGGGCTTGCTGCCGTTGGTCATCGCGCTGCTTCTCAGTGCCCGCGCAACGCCGGCGCAAACCATATTTTGGACTGTCGTGACGCTGGCGATACAGTGTGGTAGCCTCGCGATATTCTCGTGGCAGACATCGAGCTTCGTGACAAAGCGCTGGCTACGCCGCGCGTCGTGGTAGCAATGCGGGCAACAGACGGCGAAGGCGGCGCTCGTCCGAGCGCGCGAGCAGGTGCGCTTCAGACACTTGCGGTGACTGGCGACGACTTCTTCGTCAGCCGGCACCATGCGCTTTTTGCTGAGCTAGCTCGGCGCGTCCAGAACATCGTCATCGTCTCCGATCTGTCCCCACAGCAGCGTCTCGAGATAGCGTCAGCCGAGATCATGTACGCTGCGGGCCGCCTAGCCCGCCGGCCGTTTCCCTTGTCTGCCGCCCGTCTCCGATCGCTCCGCAGACGTTTTCGCAGGCACCCGGCCACGTTCAAACTCGTATCCCGGTTCCGAGCCGCCGCTCTAAAGAAGCTTCCAACTCGCCCTGATCTCGTGTTCGCCCTGTTTTCGAGGTCGAGCCCGGACCCCGACGGCGATGGATTGCCCTATGTCTATTATCTCGACTTCACAGCGGCGCTTTCACGCCGGCAATGGTCGGCGTGGGAGCCGTTCGAAGACGACGCGACAGCCGACGGGTGGTTCCGACTCGAAGGTGATTCGTATCGTCGAGCTCGGATGATTTTCGCGATGAGCGAGGCAGTACGGCGCTCGCTCATTTCCGACTACGACGTAGAACCAGCTCGCATCGCCGTCGTACTGGGCTCCGGAAATTTCGATTGCGTGCCGCCTCTTAGAGCTCGCCATCCAACCCGCTGTCTCATCTTCAACGGATCTCAGTTCGAGCTCAAGGGTGGCGATCGCGTGCTGGCAGCTTTCGCGCGTCTGCGCGGACGTTACCCGGACGCCAGGCTCATCATCGTTGGGACGAATCAAAAGATCAGCGTGCCGCAGGTTGAGGTGACAGGCTACATCCACGATCCCAAGCGCATGGACGAGCTCTTCGCAGCTGCTGACGTCGTCATCGCGCCGGCGCGAATGGAACCGTTCGGGTGCTTCATCGTGGAGGGGATGCGCTGGGGCGCGGTCCCGGTGTTGAGCGATGTCGGCGCCGCTCGTGATATAGTGGAGGACGGCTTTAGCGGCCTGATCGTTCCCGACCCTACGCCTGAGGTCATCGCTGAGAGGATCGCGGCTTTGTTCGAGGATCCGACTCGAACCCGAGCTATGTCAAAGGCAGCGCGCGATCGGGTGGCGTCGCATCTCACTTGGTCACGTGTCGTGGATCGGATGTTTGCTGCGCTCGGTGAGACTGCTCGTTAACTTGCGTTCACGAAAGTGCGCTCATAGCCAGCCGACCTTGCGCCTTCGTGCGCCAGGCGGCGCGTCCCACCCAAATGATGACTGCGATGAGGCACAGATCGAGAACCGCAAAAGGGTGGGCGGTGAAAACGGAAAAATGCGGATCGATGAGATGTCCGAGGGCAGGCAGCGAGATGAAGAACCCCGCGGTGAAGGTCGAAGCGCGCACCGCGTACGGTATGCACCAGCCCAAATACCACGGATAGACGATGGTGCTGATCGTGGCATAGCTGTAGGTCGCGGGCGCCGCGAAGCGGCCGCGCACGAACGCCCATAGCAATGCACCCGCGGCAATTCCGGCGACCGCGACATGGAGAACGATAGTCGTCAGATGGGCCGTGCTGCCCCGTGCCGCGATCTGCTTGAGCCCCATTACCCGCATCGCCTCGAAGTAGTCTGACCCGCCGAAGGTCGCCGAAATCAACAAGACCATCCCTCCCGAGAGGCCCAGGGCGAGCAACGAAGACCGCAGATCGCGTCTTCCGGCGTATGCGAACGTCGCCAAAGCGACAAAGGAGATCTTCACCAATCCGGCAGTGCTTGCGACGAGCGCCCCGAGGAGCGGACGACGGTCCGCGATCGCCGTTCCGGCCACGACGAGAACGATCGCCAGCAAATCATTGTGTGCTTGGACGACGTAATAGAAGTACAACATGGGATTCAACGCCACGAGCGCAACCACGTGGCGTGGCTGGCCTAGACCTCTTAGGGCCGCCAGCAGGCCCAGCAAGAGGATCACGTTGCAGAGCCGCAACGACAGGAGCGCAGACGCGTACGTGTGCGCAGGCCGAACGACAATGCGGTCCACGAGGAGCCAGAGCGGTCCGTAGACGTTTCCTGGTAGCTGCGGACCCCACTGCACGTTGATGACGTCGAAGCCGTTGCCGTGAAAGCTGACCGGCGGGGGCCGATACGCGTCATGCCAAGTTGCGAGCTTTGCGCGCGCGATATACGCGGATGCGTCGATGTCGGTGTTGACCGCATTGACGACCGAGAGCAGCACCATGGCGGCGACGCCGCTGACGATCCAGGCATATCCGCGACTTTCACCTGCGGCGAGCGCGCGAAAAAGCCACAATAGCGCTAACGACTGGAGCGCCCCGCAGACGATCATGGTCGCTGCGTAAACCGCGTGCGGTCCGCTCGCTGATGTGACATCGACGATCCAGATCTGCAGGGCGTACAGGACAAGGATCGTTGCAACGCTCAGGGCGACGGGCAGGACAGCTCCGCTGCGCTCTCTCACGGACGCCACCGGCGACATCTACCGAAGACTAGTGTCTGGGTATCACCGACGGACGCCGCGCGGCCGATGCTAAGCCGTTCGGAGAGAACGCATAGATCGTACCGTTGAAGGAGGCGACGAACAAGTGCGTATCGATCAACGGCTGGGCCCATACCGGGCCTGAGATGATCGATCCGCTGTTCCATAGCGGCGCTCCGCTCGATGCGTCGAAAGCATAGACTTTGCCGCCGGCCCCGTCCGTCTCGTAGACGACGCCGTTCGCGGCGCTGGGCGCGGAATGTGGGAGATCGCCGGACGTGGCGGTGGCGTTCGGTCCGAAGATCTGGTTCCAGCTGGGCGTCAGCGTGCAATTCGACTGGACGGCGAGCGCGGCGAGGCCGTGTTTGTAGGTTCCGTCCGGCGAATCGCCCGGCACAGGCACGTAGAGAAGGTTCGTCACCGGCGAGTATGCCGGCACGCCGATGAACGTACCGTTGCCGCTCGGCGGTGTCATCACGATTTCTTGCGTCGGCCCACTTCCGATACTATTGCGGTTGTAGACGACAAAGGCGGATTTGTTCATCGCGGCTGCGCAGACGCTCGCGAAGAGTATCGGCGTCGCGCCGAAATCGGTGTCGAAAGCAGTTAACAAGGGCGGGTAGTTCGCCGCAAGGAACCCGAGCGTTGGCGTGAGTTGTATGACGTTTTCGGCGTAGCCGTAGTTCTGTGGAATCCCTGTGCCGGTGTCCGCGTTGCCCACGGCGATATACACGTCGTTCGTCGCCGTGTCGACGGAGGCTCCGCCGAACCCCCAGATGCCGCCGCCGCTCTGACCCTGCGTGGGGAAGAATGTGCCAAGGCGCGCGCCGCTATGCGAATCGAACGCGTCGATCTGGCCGAACCACGGTGTGAGCTCGCACGTCGACGATGTTTCCGCATAGATTATCCCGTTGCTCGGGTTCAGCGTCAGGCCTGCGTAGATGATGTTGCGTGTTGTGTCGAGCGCCGAAGTTGGTATCATGACGGGCCAGCCGGCGCCCTCAGCTCCAGTTGACATGTCGAGCGAATGCAACTGCATGTTGCCGTCCATGATGAAGACGCGATTTTGCGCCCGGTCGAAGGTCGCTGTGCCGTCGGCGCTCCACGTCTGGCTTATCGTGCAGAAAAAGCTTGCGGCGGCCAGATTCTTCTGCCAGACGATTGCGCCGGAGTCCGCATCCAGCGCCGCAAAGAGACCGGATCCTGTACCGATGTACAGCAAGTTCCTTGCGGCGCCGGCAACGGTGACTTTGCTGGCCAGCACAGGCGACGCCGTTATGCCGCTCGAGCCGAGATTCGTCGACCACAGCACCTTCAGGCTGCCGGCGTTGCCCGTTCCGATCGTCGTTTCCGTTGGATTGTAGCCCGTACGGGCGAGATCGTAGCCGAAGGTCGACCAGTCGACATAGTTACCCAGCGGCGGCGGCGTTGGCGGCGGCGTTGGCGTCGGTCCAATGCCGCTTTGCGCGGCGGAGTAATGCGACGCGACGTCGGTGGCCGTCAGCGCCTTAGCGTAGATCGCCACTTCGTCGACCGTCCCCGCGAAGCCGGGGTCTGAGAAGCTGGAATCATCGCCAATCCCCAAGCCAAACCGGGAGTCGTAACCAGTTAGCGTACCGGCCTTAGTGGCGGACGCAACGAGCGAACCGTTGACGTATAGCGACCCCGTCGTGCCGTCATACGTCGCGACGATGTAATACGCGGTGTTGGGCTGCAATGGCGTTGGATCGGTGACGCCCAGGACGCCACCCGTCGTGTTGAACGCAGCGTTGAGCGTGCCGTTGGAGTAGAAATAGAGACTGTAGGGAGCGGTGCTGCTATCATTGCCATATGCGACTGGAACGGACCAGAGCGCCGGCACCGAGGTGAACTTCAAGAAACACTCAATCGTCACTCCGCTCGTCGCTTGAAACAGCGCATTGGGCGGCACGGTGACGGTGCTAAGGGCGTTGCTCGCGCCAGGGAACGACATCGCGGTGTCAGCGCTGCTGAGGACAAGTCCGGCGGCACTCTTGCCGACGCTCGCACCGATCGCGCCATTCAGGTGATTCGTGGTGCTGTCCAAAGCCGTCGTCCCGGTGTCGTCGAGGCGGTAGTACGCGAACGGGCCGCTGTTAAGCACCGCATTGGGATACGCGCCCGACGGTGGAGGCGGTGGCGCCGGTGTCGGCGTTGGTGTTGGAGTCGGCGTTGGCGTTGGTGTTGGAGTCGGCGTTGGCGTTGGTGTTGGAGTCGGCGTTGGCGTTGGCGTTGGTGTTGGGGTCGGGGTCGGTGTGGGACCCGGCGTCGGCGTCGGCGTGGGCGTCGGTCCACCGCCGCCTTGCGCGGCGGAGTAGTGCGACGCTAAGTCGGCCGCTGTAAGTGCCTTGTTGTAGATGGCCACTTCATCGATCGTCCCTGCGAAGCCGGGGTCAGAGAAGCTCGCGTCGTCGCCGATGCCAAGGCCGTATGTATTGTCGTAACCGGTGAGGGTCCCGCTCTTGGAAGCGGTTGCGACTTGCGTTCCATTGACATAGAGCTTGCCTGTTGCGCCATCGAACGTCGCAACGATGTGATATCCCGTGTTCGCTTGCAGCGGTGTCGGGTCAGTGACGACCAAGGATCCCGCGGTCGTGTTGAACGCCGCGTTGAGGGTGCCGTTGGTGTAGAAGTAGAGACTGTAGGGAGCGGTGCCGCTATCATTACCGTATGCGACTGGAACGGACCCGACCGTCGGCACCGAGGTGAACTTCAAAAAACACTCAATCGTCACGGCGCCGGACGCCTGAAACAGCGCATTGGGCGGCACGATGACGTTACCCGCGGCAGTTCTCGTCCCCGGGAACGACATCGCCGTATCGGCGCTTGTGAGGACAAGGCCGGTGACGTTCTCGACGACGCTCGCACCGATCGCGCCATTCAGGTGATTCGTCGTGCTGTCCAGCGCGGTCGTCCCAGTGTCGTCGAGACGGTAATACGCGATTGGGCCGCTGTTAAGCACCGCATTGGGATATGCACCTGAGGGTGGAGGCGGTGGCGCCGGTGTCGGCGTGGGTGTTGGAGTCGGCGTCGGTGTCGGCGTTGGCGTTGGTGTTGGCGTTGTGCCTGGTGTGGGCGTCGGGGTCGGTCCAACCCCACTTTGCGCCGCGGTGTAATGCGAAGTGACATCGGCTGCGGTAAGTGCCTTTGTGTAGATGGCCACTTCGTCGATCGTCCCGGCGAAGCCGGGGTCGGCGAAGCTCGTGTCGTCGCCGATGCCAAGGCCGTACGTGTTATCGTAACCGGTGAGGGTCCCGCTCTTGGAAGCGGCTGCGACTTGCGTTCCATTGACATAGAGCTTGCCTGTTGCGCCATCGAACGTCGCAACGATGTGATATGCCGTGTTCGCTTGCAGCGGTGTCGGGTCAGTGATGACCAGGGATCCCGCGGTCGTGTTGAACGCCGCGTTGAGGGTGCCGTTGGTGTAGAAATAGAGGGAGTACGGCGCGGTTCCGCTGTCGTTGCCGTACGCAATGGGAACGGCAAAAAGTGTCGGCACCGCCGTGAACTCCAAGAAACATTCAATCGTCACCGCGCCGGACGCCTGAAACAGCGCATTGGGCGGCACGATGACGTTACCCGCGGCAGTTCTCGTCCCCGGGAACGACATCGCCGTATCGGCGCTTGTGAGGACAAGGCCGGCAACGTTCTCGACGACGCTCGCACCGACCGCGCCGTTCAAATGATTCGTCGTGCTGTCCAGCGCGGTCGTCCCAGTGTCGTCGAGGCGGTAGTATGCGATCGGGTTACTCGCGAGCACCGCGTTGAAATACGCAGTGGCGTCTTGCTTGTGGATGGGAGGTTTTGGCTGCTGGATTGAAGGCACGGGCGGCAGCACCGGGCTCGAGTGGCCGCAACTGACCACGATCGCCGCCGAAATGGCCGATACGAGTAAGACGAGCGAAATACGAAGGCGACGCAATGCTCCCCCTTTTGCCGAGCCCCTGTACTCTAGTGTAAACGAGACGGCGCACCGGTAGTTTGGCCCATAAGACCTAAACAGAGTGAGCGGCTTCGCTCGAAAGCGCTTACGTTTGCCCCTGTTGCCGCCGGCGAACACCCGTTCGAACCCGTGTGAGCGATTCTGAGTCGGCACCACGGTATGCATGCCGGAGATCATTGGAGACGCCGGCTTTGTGTTGCCTACCTATGACGCCGTTTCGCTCGCGTGACGGCTGACCGAACTTCTGAAAGATCCTCAAGCTTGCCGTACGCTGGGCGAAAAGGGCCTCGTGCGGGTGCGAGATCAATACAATTGGGATCACGTCGCTGAGCGCATCTACAAAGCACTGCGCGATACCCGCTGAGCCGAAGCTGCTGACTATCTCCGTTCGAGTGGCGCAGCAGGCTGCTGTGAGCGACTGCCATGCGCGTATCGCAGAACGAGCCGCTCAACGACGCGCATCACGCGGACCCACATCTCAGTGCGGGTCGTTATCGGCGATGTGAGGATTGAGCGCAAGCCCAGAAGGCGAGCGCCTAACACATCTGTGAACAACTGATCGCCGATCACGACGGTCTCGTGCGGTGCTGTTTCGAGCAAAGCAAGGGCACGTCGGAATCCTCCTGGGAACGGTTTTCGCGCCCTCGCGATGCACTCTAGGCCGGTCCTCCGCGCGATTGCACGCGCTCGAGCCGCCACACCGTTCGAAACGATTGCTGCACGCAAGCCGCGCGATCGCACGCTGACCAGCCAAGCTGCCTCCTCTTCGGCCGGCGCGTCATAGCCGTAGCCGACGAGCGTGTCATCGAGATCCAGAATAATGCCACGGACCCCTTTTTCGGCGAGTTCGTCGACCGAAACCGCCGAGACACGTCTTGCGAAGGAATCAGGTCGGAGCACGAGGACCTACTTCTTGACCCCTTCTCATGTTTTCTGATAAACCGCGAGGTCATGTCCGTACCATAAACAGTTTATCCGCTCACGGCGGACAGGGCGCAAGCCGGCGTCCGCGACCCATCGATCTACTTCGTCAAGGTCGACGTAATGCACCCATTGTCGTGCCAGCACGAGATCGTGCAGCCTGTTGGCTAACGCGCGCCATCTCGGTCTTCCCCCGATGTCCTTGTACAAGAGGATTCCGCCCCGATCAACGCATTTTATGGCTTTGCGCACCACTGCTCGCTGCTGACTTGGCGGCACGTGGTGGATCACATCAATGAGCGCAACTACTGTGAAACGTTCGCTGCTGACATGCGCGTCAAGATCTCCACATACAAACTTCAGCGCCCGAGCGCTGTTGGGCGGGAGGCGGTCCTGCATGAGTTGGGCGAGCTTGATGGCTTGCGCGCTTCGGTCCACGCCAACGCCGCGCGCAAGCATACCGCGCTGTGCCAGCAAGCCGAGGAACAGGCCTGAGCCGCATCCGATGTCGAGAACGGAAGCCTGCTGCGGAACAAACTCGACCAATGCGGAAAATGGGCAAATGTACGGCCTCCAACTTTGGAATGTTCTAGCGATCAGTGGTCCTTCGGCAAATAGGGATTTTGCGCTGCGAGCAATTGCCTGAGTAGAAACACCGTTCATTGGATGTGCTCGGACGACTTAGGCGATCCAGCCCCCGTGCTTGCCGATGAAGATCGCAAACACCGCCATAGCCCACAAGGCGAGCGAGAGCAGCAGCGGCCCGTCGGTCAGGAGGACTTCTTCTGGGCGTTCGGTTGGAAGCTCTTCTCCCGTGCGCAGTGCTCTCGGGTCGCTTAGGTATTGATAGCGGAAAATCCCATAGATCACAAAAGGTAGCGTCACGAGCATCCATTGCGTCGATGCGCCCCCTACTTGTGGCCCGGAACTCCACAAAGCATACGTCATCAATACGCTTGGCGCAACCACAGATTCCATCCGGAGCAAGAGCGGTAAGCTGTAGGCAGACAGCACCGGCCTGGGCGAAAAATCGCCGACCGTCGCGAAGAGCAGCTCTCCTTTTCGCTTCTCAATCGCCAGGAACAACGCCAACATCGCAGTGCACAGCAGGAACCAAGCCGAAAGGCGAATGTTTGTGGCCGCTGCACCACCAAAGGCACGCACGATAAATCCGGCTGAAATGGCAATGATATCCAAGATAACGATGTGCTTGAACCAAGCATTATAGGAAGCGTGAAGCGCGGCAAAAGCGAGCACCGTAGCGCCGAGCCACAGCGATACTCCAAAGCCCGCGGCGGTCGCTCCCAAGAGGAGCACACCGGCCGCAATGAGTGCCAGCTGAGGATTTAGCGCACCCGAAGCAATGGGGCGATAGCGCTTCACAGGGTGGTTCCGATCAGAAGCTGCGTCGACGACGTCATTCACGAGATAGAAGCAGCTCGACGCGCAGCAGAATGCCGCAAATGCGATGAGGCTATCGAGCACGGCGTGGCGGGTAAGATGAAAGCCGAAGAAAGCCGCGCCAAGAATGACGAGGTTCTTCGTCCATTGTCGCGGACGCATGGCCGCGATGAGCGGCATAATCGCCGAGCGCGGACGTACGACGCCTAGTCCAGTCGCCATGCTCCTACCCTCCAACGAGCTCGCCCGCGCTCGCGGTTGGGCTATGCACGGGTGCGATTCCGCTGCGAGTCGCAATGCCGAGCGCCACCACCGCTACCGCGCACCAGAGCAACAGCGTCGCCCAGAACACTTGCGTGAGCATCAGAGTGTACGCGAGGCCCGCAACGACGGCCACGGCGAGGGCGCCATACCGCATCGCGCCTCGGTGCTTCCACAAGAGCAAGAGCGGCACGACAAGAATAATGCTGTAGAACATCTGTGACGTTGGGTAGACGATCAACGAAAACAAGATGAAGAGCGCGAGAGTCCACTCGTCGCTGGATCCCTCGAGCCGAAGCATAAGGGCGCATGTGAGCGCAAAAAAGAGGATTGCAAGGAGTACATAGGTGGCGTCGTACGGCGACTCGAGAAGCTCGCTGTGCCGAAAACGCAGAATCGTTGCTAGCAGCGACTGGTTGGTCGCCTCCGTGTACACCCATGCGGGAAGCAATGCATAGTGCCGTAGGTGGAAATACGACGCGAACGTTTGCCAACCAAACAAGACGCTGGTTGCAAACGACGTTATGATGAGGGTTGCTACTCCCGAAGTCAGGACGGTGAGCTGGCGGCGCAACAGTGTGAACAAGAACAAAATCGCCAGAAAGGGCTTCACGATGGTGCCGATGGCCATCCAGGCGCCTCCGACGAGGCGACCGCGAAAGAGCCAGAAGAGCAATAGTGCACCGAGTGCGATGAAATTGGTTTGTCCGTATGCGATTGTCTGTAACGTGCCTGGCAACAAGAGGAAAAGCGCGGCCATTGCGGCGAGGCTCGTGCGTTCGCGAGGCATGAAAATCAACCACAACAATGCTATATCCGCCGCTATTACCAACGTGTTGAAGCCGTACCACACGGCGTAAGCCGATCTCAGCTCGAAAAGCCCCAAGGGCGCAAAGAGCAACAGCGTCTGTGGTGGGTACCAAAAGCCCGTGTCAATTATTTCTTGCTTAAAGGCCGCGCTCGGATGTAAATTCGTGGCTAATGTCGCGACCGTACCTGGCACATACACATCTTGGCCGGCGAGTGCCGCCTTGCCGTAGAGCCAAAAACTCAAAAAGTCCCATTCGGGGAGGTGAACGATGTTCGCTCTCATGACCCCGGCTAAGCGCCATACGGTTATTGCGAGCACGACAGTCAGGAAAGCGACGTATGCTAGCTTCCAACCGGACGAGAGCCTGGGGTAAGCACTGATGCCAAGAAGAACGAGCACAGCGGTAACACCGATGCCGACCGCGATCGCCGAATATGCGAGATGACTAGCGGTGGCTCCGATCATGGCATCTTTCGCTGTCTGCGACCCGAGGTGTGTACCACATTGACGGACGTTGCGTTGGGAAGGACAACCATGCGGCCTGCCTGCGGCGCATGAGCTCCGCGCACACACGTGCTCTTGATAAGTAGGCGCGGCATAGTCGACGCTATGCCGTCGCTCAACTCAGCGGCGAATCTTGGCAAGTGTCCCACCTGGTAACTCGAGCCTCGCGGAGGCTGCACTTCCATCCTAAGTGCTCCATCAGACCCTCACAAGGGGCCAATGGCCCAGCGCGGCGTGGGAGGCCGGACCGACTGCATTGGCACCTCGAGCGGGCCTGTCATCGCGACGTCTTGGGTTTCTAAGAGCGTTTTGTTATCTTCGTCGGCGCAACAACTCTTGGCGCAATCCTTCCTGCCCCGCGATCCATTGACCACTTGTGGTTCCACGCGAGCAACGGGCGCCGCACCGGCGACAGCAGCCGAAGGAGGGGCTTTTCAAGCAGCACGTGCCACAAATATTCGACGTCGACGCCGCCGTCACGCGGCGTCAAGCGCCAGATCCCCGTGCCGACAAGATCTCCTGTCGCCTTGATCGTCGAGCCGTTGGGATGCGCTCCTCGACGACCATATATGTGAAGCACAGCGTGTACGGCAGATACGCGCGGCATTCGCACGCGGCGACCTGACCTAAGCTGTGGCCGGTGCTGGCCTTGACGATGCTGACGGTCTTCCACAGTTGGGGCCACCAGCGGCGTCATCGCCGTGATGTCCTCGAGATGTCCGCCACTTCATGGATGTCGCAGTCGAAACGCCACTTCGTGAGGAAGTCGTATTCTTGTGCTGCCATCGGCCCGAGGCAGCGAAGTCCCCGGCTGAAGGGCCGGGGACTTCAGGTTTTGGGTGTGCCGAGAGCCAGAATCGAACTGGCGACACCAGGTTTTTCAGACCTGTGCTCTACCAACTGAGCTATCTCGGCCCGTATGCTCGTTTTTCTTTTCAGCAGCGCTTTGCGCCTGCGAGAGCGTTATCGAACTTCTTGCGGCCCGAACGGTCGCGCTGCCTCAACGGCTAGGCGGAGTTTCTTGAGCTGAGAGAACCCGCGCAAACGTGTTGCCGCCGGCGCGTTTTGCCGAGTACATCGCTCGGTCCGCAGCCGCCAACAGATCGTTGGCGGACGTGCCATCCTCGGGGAAGTTCGCGATGCCGACGCTTACGGTCAGCCGTAGTTGAGTGCCAGCGACATCCAACGGCTGGGCTGCGGCGTCAACGATCTTTTGCGCCAACGCGTTGACGTCGCGCGGCAACGCGATCGGCGGCGTGAGAATTGCGAATTCGTCGCCGCCGACGCGTGCGCACAGGTCGCTTTCGCGCAGCTTGCCCGCGATGTTTGCGGCCACTCCTTTGAGAGCCTCATCGCCCGCGACGTGGCTCATGTTGTCGTTGACTTGTTTGAGCTGATCGACGTCGAGATACAGGACCGCGAACGACAAACGATGTCGCTGCGCCATGTTGATCGCACGTTGCAATTGCTGGAAGAACTGACGCCGATTGGGCAAACCCGTCAGCGGGTCGGCAAACGACAATTCGGTCAATTCTGACTCGACTCGTACCTGGTCCGTTTCATCGCGCGCGGAGACGTAAATGCGTCGCCGCCGGCGATCCGGTATCGCATTCCACATCATCCAACGGTACGAGCCGTCCTTAGCGCGAAACCGATTGCGAAAACCTCGCACCAGTTCGCCTCTGCCGAGGCGGTAGATCTCGTACGCCGTCGCGCCGCGATCGTCCGGGTGAACCATGTCGAGGAACGGGCGCGATGCGAGGTCGCGCGTCGCATACCCGAGTTTTCTCAGCCAGCCGGAATTCATGAAGCTGATACGGCCGCGTGCATCCGCGATCCCCACGAGTTCGTCGAGCGTTTCGAAGATGCGCTTGCGCTCTGCTTCGAGCACCTCACGGCGCTGTTCGGCGACGAGTACCAGGACCCCCAGAAGCCCGACGATGAAAGCGGCTACGAAAGCGGAGAGAGCGATCGCGCGAAGCCTGCTCGCTTCGGGTTGCGTGCCGACCGTTTCGGACGCCGCGAAGATGGCGGCGAAATCGTGCTGCATGCGATCCATGAGGGCTCTGTCACGGCGCAGCAACGCCACGGTATTTTGATGCGTCGGCGAGGTGTAAACAAGCGGCCGCGCTATTGACGCCACCCAGTTCTGGTACGCCGTCTGAAGATCGTTGAACGCAGGCACCGAGGTGCGCAGCGACGCGCTGGAAAGCTGTGCACCCAGTAATTTCAGTTCTGCGTCGAACACCGGCCGTGTCCTGAAATACGGCTCGAGGTCCGCTCTATCGCGCGTGCTCGTAAAGCGCAGCACGCTTGCGTCTTGCTCGAGCAGCCATTCTCGCAAGCTGCCGGTCATTTGCCGAATGGCACTCGCGACTTGCGGTTGCTGGGCGGGAAGAGTCGACGCCGCATACGTGGCCCAGATCGCAAAGAGGGCAAGCAAACAGGCAGCAGCGATCGCCACACGGGCGACGACGGCGCGCGTGGACGAGTCTCGTGATCGCGGAGCGGGTCCGTTGTCCGTCAAGGCCTGAAGGCGGCCGTGCGCATCGTGAACACCCCTAGCTCATACGCCAAGAAGCACATTTGCCTTCGTTCCGGCAAACATGCCGGCCTTCGGTGTCGGCTGGAGTGTGAGACGGAGTCAAAAGTCTCACCGAAATCGCGCGCACGTGTTCGAAAAAATTCTCATGGTTTGCTTCTCGCGCACAGCTCGAGGTAAAAACAAGAAAGGCGGCTCGTCGTTGACCCCCTTTCGGGGGCTAAGATCAGCGAGCCGTCTCAACCTTAGATTACCCGCTCCCGCTTGCGGTGAAATTGACGGCAGACACATTCCGCGACATGCTGATATAGGACCTTAGTCCTATTTTCTAGCCAGAAGTCTTGAGCGTGCGCAGTTCCGCCTCTTGCCGCGCGACTTGCTCCCGCAACGCCTCAGCCGCCAAGTGATCGTATGCGGACGCCGCGGCGACCGCCAATGCGTTGATGCTGCGGATCTCGTCGTTGTCGAGATCGGCGCCGTTGGTGTGTGCGCCGTAGAGCACGATCGCTTCGAGCTGCCGCCTCACCACCAGCGGTACGGCTAACACCGGTGCGCCCGAGGCACCACCGTCACAGGCAGGCTCCCACTGGATGTCATGCAGGCGCACCGGCGCATGATCGGATTCCAAGGTCAACGCTAGACGATCGTCTATGCCGACGGACCGTGGACCGCAGGCGGTGTCACCTGCGGTCGTGCGCCGCACGAATTCGCCGTTTTCGCCGCGCGCGAGGACGGCGGCAGAGACCAGTTCGAACGACTCGACCGGCTCGGCCGCGACGAGCCGATCGACCGCGCCCAGCGTATGCGCGAACGGCACGGCCGCGGCTGCGCGCGCGACGCGCTGCTCGGCGAGCTGGCGCCTCCGGAAGAACACGCGCTCAACGAGGCGGTCCACGCCACGGTGCATGCCGTTGAACCAAAAGCCGAGCGCCGCGGCGATGATCAACTCGGCGAAGAGGCTGCCCTTGCTCGCAAAAATCTTGATGAACAAGTCGTCGGAGATCGAGAAGATCACAACCACGAGCGACGTCAGGATGCCGTAGACGATCGCCCGATTGATGAAGAAACCGACGTCGACCACGCGATCGCGGAAAATAGCATAGGCGACCATGAACGGCCCGACACCGCTCACGAGTTGCATCAAGCCGTACAACCAATACGGTATGACAAGGAGCGACGTGATGTCGAACGCGTCTGCAATCGCGAGCGGAACGAGACCGACGGCGAGCGACAGGAACACCCAGCGCGTGCGTTGCCGCACTTCACCATCTGCGCGTTCCAGCGTATCGACGAAGACCACCAGCGAGAGCGTGATAACGCCGATGTCGACGCCGAACAGCCATCGGTACACTGCCTCAACCGGCGTGCCGTACCACAGGTACGCGAAGATCGCATACAGCCCTAACGCCGAGGAAGCCAGAAACAATACCGGCAGCAATCGCAGGCAAAAGGCCCGCCAGCCCACCGCGAGCTGGGTCGGAAACGAGAGCGCGAACAGCAGCAGTCCCGTCACGCTGGCGGCTCGCACGAGTGCTTCGAGTGCCGCCATCCATACGTACAGGTTTGGCGGCAGCACGATGTCCGTCACGGCGTTCGATCCCGGATTGCCCATGAACAAACAAAACAGGAAGTAGCCCCACGTCATGGGCGACGGCCGCCGCAGGACGAGCGTTGCGCCGATGATCACGAACATCCCCGCGACGATCGTGCGCAGGACGATGATCAAGTTCTCAGCCCAGGTGAACGTCTGCGTCTGCGCGGTGAGCGCCACCCGGCGGAGGCGGCCGTTTTGCACGATCGATAGCGCGACGGTTAGGCC
>Ga0187846_10000511_pt1 | contig 22720 bp, 23 predicted proteins | sample TC_taG_FD_161473 | JGI IMG/M metagenome (GOLD analysis project Ga0187846, IMG submission 161473) | Biofilm microbial communities from the roof of an iron ore cave, State of Minas Gerais, Brazil - TC_06 Biofilm (v2) | ecosystem: Environmental > Terrestrial > Deep subsurface > Cave > Wall biofilm...
TCACAGGCCGGCCCCGCGATTTTATCAGCCGGTTTCCGACCCTTCTTTCTCGGGTCTGCGATCTGGGCTGCCGTGGCGATCCCGTTGTGGCTGACTGCCTACGCCGAGGGGCTGGTCCTGCCGACGCACCTCGCGCCGCTTATCTGGCACGCCCATGAGATGGTCTTGGGCTTCGCCGCCGCGGCTGTCGCAGGATTTCTGCTGACTGCGATCCCCGATTGGACCGGCCGGATGCCGCTGCAGGGCGGGGCGCTGGCAATACTCGTTTTGCTTTGGGTGATCGGACGCTTCGGGGTGCTTCTATCCGCTGAGATCGGAGCACCCGCTGCCGCCGTCGCCGATCTCTGTTTCCCAGCCGCTTTTTTGGTGGTTGTCGCAAGAGAGATTCTTGCCGGCAAGAACTGGCGCAACCTACCGATGCTCGGTGCGCTACTGCTGCTCTTGGTTGGCAATCTTCTGGTTCATCTCGATGCGCTGGGCCTGGCCGACACCGCCGAGTTCGGCAACCGCCTCGGGCTCGTCACGCTGTGATGCTGATCTCTCTTGTCGGTGGCCGGATCATCCCGAGCTTCACGCGCAACTGGCTGGCAAAAGCGCGTCCCGAGGTTTCGCCGCCGATACCGGAGGGGCGCTTGGACCTGGCTGCGCTGGTCGTAACCGGGCTGGCGCTGCTGATTTGGGCGATTGCGCCGGATGCCGGCGTGACGCCTTGGGCCACTCTGGCCGCAGGGATTGCCGGTGTGTTGCGCCTTTCCCGTTGGCGCAGCCTGCAAACGATCCACGAGCCACTGCTGCTGATCCTGCATGTCGGCTATGCTTGGCTGGCCCTCGGCCTGCTGCTGCTCGGCCTCAATGGTCTTACCGAGATGCTGCCCGCCCCCGCGACCTTGCATGCGCTGACCGTCGGCGCCGTTGGCACCATGACGCTCGCGGTCATGACCCGCGCTTCACTGGGTCATACCGGCCGACCCCTATCGGCAGGGCCGGTCACGAAGGCGGTTTATGGCCTGATCACGGCCGCAGCGCTGCTGCGGATTCTCTCGCCGCTGGCCGGCGCTCAGATCGGGCTCGTACTGTGGCTTGCCGGTATCGCCTGGAGCTGCGCCTTCGGTTTGTTCGCAGTCTTCTACGGCTTCGTTCTTGGGCGACCCCGGGTCCGAGACGAGGTCACAAGATCGATCTAACCGCGGGCGCGGGGCTCACGCCGATCCACTTAGATCACACGACTTTCCGCCAGAACGGAGAGCTCGCTGCGCGACAGTCCCAATTCGTCGCAGAAGATTTCCGTATTGTGCTCGCCGATCAGCGGCCCCCGTCTGGAGATCCGCCAGGGAGAGCCGTTATAGATCGCGGCCTCGCCCGGGTAGACGAAGCTGCGGCCGAGCTCCGGGTGCTCCACCTCTTTCCAGAAACCACGGTCATGTAAGTGCGGGTCATTGAGGAGCTCCTCCGGAGCACGCACCGCCCCCCAGGTGAAGCCGCGCTCCTGGGCGGCGTGGTAAACCTCCTCGGCCGGCAAGCTGGCAATGAAGTTGGCGACCAAATCATCGATGATGTGAGATGTGTTCGCCGCAATGACCGCCGGGTCCTGGTACTTCGGATCCCGCAGATCGCCGGCCATGCGATTGGTGTCCAACAGGTCCGCCAACTCGCCGATGTATTTGGGGTTGAGCCGACCCGCGACCAGCGCGCAGACATACGTGCCGTCCTTGGCGCGGAACTGAGTGCGAGGAGTCGGATTGGCCGCATGATGCCGGCCCGTCTGGCGCCGCAGTACCTCTCCTCGGTACACATAGTTGGCAATCGCTGCCTCGGTCGTCAGCGCGCAGGCTTCGTGGATCGACGCATCGATATACTGACCGCGCCCCGAAACCGTCCGATAGACCAGCGCACCCATGATGGCCAAGTAAGCGAAATGACAACCCGTGTGCCAGGCGTTGCCGCCACCCGGCGCGGTCGGCGGCGCATTCGGCACGTCTGCCTCATCATAGCCCGATGAGGCCATCTCGCCGCCCGCCGCCATGTGGAGCAGGTCGCTGGAGAGGTAATCACGCCACGGACCGGTCTGACCGAAAGGGGTCAGGGCGCACATGATCAGCCCTGAGTTTTGTTTGCGCAAAGACTGGTAATCGAGGTCTAGGGACGCCAGGAAGCCTGGCCGGAAGGTTTCCAGGATGACATCCGACGCCGCCACCAATCGGCCGAAAAGCTGGCGGCCGTCGGTGGTGTGCAGATTGAGGGTGATGCCACGTTTGGATGTATTGTAGTACCAGAAGGACAGACTGCGCTCCGGGTGCGGGACGTCATCGAGGAACGGCCCGACGCGGCGGCAGGCCTCGCCGCCTGGGGGTTCGATCTTGACCACATCGGCCCCGAGATCGCCGAGAAGCTTGCCGCAGAATTGGCCGGTTTCATCCGCGAGTTCCAGGATCCTTAGGCCTGCCAGCGGGCCCGGCAAGCTTTGGGCATCGCTCACTCGAGCATCTCCGCCATGTAGGGAAAGAGCGCGCGCCTTGTCGGCCAAAACGTGCCGTCGGCAAAGCCGGCGCGCAGCTCCTCGTGGCTATAGCCCAATAAACCTTCGACAATCTCCCGAGTATGTTGACCGATCAGCGGGCTCGGCAGCCGGTTCTCCGCGGAGGTTTCCGAAAGCTTGAACGGGGCATTCTGCACCTTGTGTCGTCCGAGCGCCGGATGTTCCATCTCCAAGTACATCTCGCGGTGGCGCAATTGCGGGTCATGCTCGACCCGGTCTTCGGCGCTTTGTATCGGGATGGCGCGAACACCGGCGGCTTGGCAGCGTTCGGTCAGCTTGTACTTCCCCACCGTCATGCTCCACGCTTCGATCTTGTCGTCCAACTCCTGCTGGTGCTCCAAGCGGCCGGCGACGGTGGCAAATTTCGGCAAGGCGGCCCAGGACGGAGCGCCCATCACCTGCACCAGCCGCTGCCATTCCTCGTCGGAATGGCAAACGATTACGCACCAGTCGTTATACCCGCCGGGGTCCGTACGATAGGCATTGTGGGGCGCCACCGTTGGCCCACGGTAGTTATTGATGAGAGGCGTGCCCGGCCAATGCGCACGGTTACCGGGAGGATAGCCGGGCCGGCGCGAGCCGCGCCCGTTCACCGTGAAATCGAGCAGCGCCGGGCCGTTGAGAGGAACACTCGACACCATTTGGGACAGGTCGATGTGCTGGCCCTGCCCCGTCATGTTGCGGTGGTAGAGGCCAGTCAGGGCGCACATGGCTCCGTATATGCCGCCAGTGTCATCCATATAGGACCACCCCCAGCCCGCCGGCGGTTTGTCAGGCAAGCCGGAGATATACGTCAGTCCTGAGACCGCCTGGGCGACCGGTCCGAACGTCGTGTAATGGTGATACCGACCGGTATGGCCATAGCCCGACATCGAGACATAGACGATATCCGGCTTGATCTTGCACTGCTCCTGATAGCCGAGGCCCCAGTTCTGCAGCACCCGGGAGCTGAAATTCTCGATCACGATGTCGGAGATTGCGATCAACCGCTTCACGATCTCCAGACCCTTGGCGCTTCGTACGTTCAGACTGAGGCTCTTCTTGTTGACGTTCGTATCGTTGAAGTTTCCCGAGGTGTTCAGATTGACCTCAAGATGCTGCGGCGTGGTGGTGCTCGGCAGCCTGCCGCGCTCATTCTCCGGCCACTCGATTTTTATGATTTCGGCGCCGAGAACTCCCAGCCAGCGCGTGGCCCATGGCCCGGCCCGCACCCAGCTAAAGTCCACCACGCGAACGTTTTCAAGGGCTCGCGGACGAGACATCACATCGCTCTCCGGCATCGCCCGCCTGCGCCTCGTCGTCGTCTCGCAACCCACCGGCCTGATCGGCAGCCGGAATGCGCCGTCAATAGCTGGGCTTGGTCGGAAATGGCGTCAGCTGCAGCTCGTGGGTCCAGCACGACCGGTCCTGGGTGTGGAGATAATAGAACGCCTCGGCGATCTTCACCGGATTGATCACATGGTCGCGCCGGTTCTGGTTCCTCGGTAGTGCCCGGGTGCCGGGCGAGTCGATGGTGCCGTCGATCACGATGTTGGCTACGTGCACGCCGTGCTCGGAATACTCCTCGGTCAGCACCTGCGCTAAAGTGCGCATCATGACCCTCGGGTAGTACAGCGACTGTCCGGTCATGCGCTTCTTGCCGCGCAGCGAGTTGGAGTTGTTGGAGAAGAAGAACGACCCTTGGCCTTTTTTTCGCATCGCCGGCAACACCTCCTTGGCAACAAGAAACGGCCCGCGGCAGGCGATGTGCTGCGTGGTATCGAACATCTCGACAGGAATGTATTCGAGCAGTTCCTTGTCAGGCGAAAGGTCGCGGCCTTCCAGATAGCCCGCATTGTAGACCAGCACGTCCGGGTCGCCGGCTTCGCGTCGGATCGTGTCAAACGCCGACGAGATCGAGTCCTGCGAAACGAGATCCAGCTCGACGACTAAGCAGTCGCCGCCCCGCTCCCGGATGGCCCGTGCCAGTGCCGATGCATTAGACTCTCTGCGGGTCGTCAGCACGGTAAAGAACCCTTCCTCGGCGAATTTCTGCGCGATGGCGCCGCCCACACCCCAGCGCACGCCGACCGGCAGGTCACTGTCGTCTACCGGCTTGCCGTGCGCCAGCAAAGTATTGCGGCCATCCGACTGCCACTTTGAGGTTGCGCCCACCACAACGGCGACCGGTTTGTTCTTCGCATTCACTTTCATCGAATAATCTCCTCGGTTCTCACAGCGTTGAGACGGCCCGATCCCAGCCCCACCAGGCGCAAAGCGCGTCGCCCATGACGAGTCTTTTGTCCTCCTCGTTGAGCCACGGCAGCTCTTCGGTGAACATCGTCACGCATTGGCGCCACGAGCAGGGCATCTTCGTGATGTCCGTGCCCCAGAACATGCGGTGGGGGCCGAAGGCATCATAGACCTGCCGCAGGTAGGCGTGCAGCGTCGGGAACGGATACGCCTCGCTCGAGTAGTGAGGCACACCGGTCGCTTTGACCGCCACGTTGGGGAACCTAGCCAATGCCAGAAGGTCTGGTACGTGGGTCATTGCGGCGGCATCTTTTAGCGTGGTCGTGCCGCCTCTGCCACCCAGGTGGTCGATGGTCAAGCGAAGTCCTGGGTGACGCCCGGCGATCCGGCCAAAGTCGCCTAGCGAATCCGCTGCCAGCGCGGCAATCGGAACACCGGCATCTTCAGCGGCTGCCCACAGCCAATCGAGGGTGCCGTCACGCACCCAGCGCCGCGTGGGATCACTCAGAAATCCACAACGTAAACCCAGCATCCCCGGCTGCTCTCTCCAGCTGGCGATGCGTGCGCGAGATTCCGGTCGATCGAGCGGTACCGAGCCCATGATCGCAAACCGGCCGGGGTAGCTGCGAACCGCCGCAAACGCCATGTCGGTCGACCCCGGGTCCCAACCCGGTGGATGGATGACCGCGGCATCGACACCTCCTTCGTCCATCAAGGCGATAGCCTCCTCGGGGGTAAAGGCCGTCACCTGTCGATGCGAAAGGTTGCTCGGCAAGCCGGTTCCCCAGAGGTGAATTTGGGCGTCGACGATCTGCATCGCATACTCTCCCACATTCTCAGGCTGGAAATAATCGTGGATAGCAGCGGAGTCGTATAAAGACGAGAGCGATGATGCTGAGCGCGGCAGTGAACATCATGTAGAAGCTCGGCGACAGGCTGTTGCCGGTCATGAGGATGAGCCAAGTCGCGACAAAGGGCGTGAAGCCGCCGAAGATCGTCACGGCGACGGCGAAGCTCAACGACACGCCGATCCCGCGGATCCGGGTTGGAAAGAGCTCAGCGAGCTGAGATGGCAGCACCCCGCTGTAGCCGGCCTTGACGAAGCTGAGCCAGCCGGCGGCAAGGTCGCCGTCGCGAGCGAGGGGTCGGCGACCATCAGATAAAACACCGGAAAGGTGGTCAGGAAGAATAGCCAAGCCGCTCCCGTCAAGATGCCGCTGCGTCCGAATTTGTCGGAGAGGTGTCCGGCGAACGGCGAGGCGATACCGAGAACGACGGCGCCGACGAAGGTCGCGATGTAACCGGTTGTTTGCGGCAGGTGCAGCTCCTTCATTGCGTAGGTAGGAATGTAGAGGATGATATAGGCCGAGCTATTCGAGACAACCGAGGCGCCGATCGCCAAAAGACCCTCGATCGGGTGGTCGCGCAACGCGTCGCCCACTGGAGTGCGCGTCGGCGTCTCGTCGAGGCGGCGGCGAATATAGAGACCGACCGGACCGATCAAGATCCCGAACAGGAAGGGGACGCGTCAGCCCATTCGACGAGCTGCTCCGGCGACAATGTGCTCGCCAACGCTATCCCGAAGGCCGACGCCAATGCTCCAGTGATGCCGGTGTTGGCCCACTGCCAGCTCGCGACAAAACCTTTGCGCGCGGCGGTTTGCTCGACAAGGAAGGTGACGGCGCTGCCAAACTCGCCGCCGACCGAAAACCCCTGCATCAGTCGGGCGACTAGGATCAGGATGGGTGCGCCGAGCCCGATCGTCGCATAACCTTGCGGCCGGCGCGATCGGTATAGGCACCAATCACGATCGCGCCAACGGGGCGCACCAGAAACGAAACGCTGAAAGTGCCGAAGGCTGCCAGCAGCGACGCGGTCTCGTTGTCGCTCGGGAAGAAGACTTTCGAGATCGTAACCGCGAAATAGCCGTAAACCAGAAAATCGAACCATTCGAGCGCATTGCCGAGCGACGCGGCGATGATAACCCGCGTCAGCGTGGGTCTGACGCGAGTGGGCAGCGAAAGGGCGTCGGCTGTCATCACAGCCTCCCCTAAGCGAGCTTCTTGGTCATATAAAACCGCGTATGGCCGGGCGGTTCACACTCGATCCGGGCGGCGACCTCCCAACCCTGCTTCAGATAAAAGCCCGGCGCCTGAAAGTCGACTGTGGACAACACCGCGCGGGTACAGCCGCGGCCCCGCCCTTCTTCCTCAGCCATGGCGAGGATGCGGCTGCCGAGGCGATCGCGCCGCAGGCCCTCCGGCAGAAAAAACTGCTCTACCCGCAAGAGGCCAAGTGACGTGCGGCCGAGCAGGCCGCCGACAACCTTCTTTGTTTCGGGATCGCGGACGAGGACGGCGAGTGCACGACTGTCCGAGTATCCCGCCTGCGCCTCGTTGTAGGCGCGCAACCCCTCCGCGATCACCGCGCGCTCGTCGTCGTCCGGCGCATCGGTCAGCGTGATCGTGGTTTCGGCTTGGTTAGCCACCGTGTGTCTCCCCATCAGAATCGTGATCGCAGCCCAAGCGCCCGGTTCCCCCGAGACCACGAAAGCTTCGCGGAGGAGTGGCGCGCCCGGCCGACGGACTATATCAATCCTTTCGCATGGCGCAGAGACGACCAGCTTTCCCGCCACGGGCTGTCTTCGATGACGGAGCCGACCATGTTCGTCCGAGAGTGATCGGGCTCTACATGGTCCTGGTCGCCGCGAACCTGCTCGCCTGGGCCTGGGCCTTCGCGGCGTTTCACAGCTACCCCTTGTTGTTGGCGACGGCGCTGATCGCCTATGGTTTCGGGCTGCGGCATGCGGTCGATGCAGACCACATCGCCGCGATCGACAACGTCACCCGTAAATTGATGCAAGAGGGCAAGAGGCCGATTACTGTCGGGTTCTTCTTTTCCCTTGGCCATTCGACCGTCGTGATTGCAGCCGCGATGCTGATCGCCCTTACAGCGAGCGGCCTTCAGCAAAGCTTTCCCGGCCTGATCGAGGTCGGCGGTCTGGTTGGTACATTAGTCTCGGCGACTTTTCTCTTCGCCATCGCGATGATCAACCTCGTCGTCCTATTTGGCATCTATCGCGTCTTCCAGCGGGTGAAACGCGGCGAAGATTTTGCCGAAGAGGAGCTGAACGTCTTTCTTGCCCAGCGGGGGCTGCTTAGCCGGTTGTTCCGAACTCTGTTCCGATTGATTTCCCGCAGCTGGCACATGTATCCGCTCGGGTTTCTGTTCGGGCTCGGCTTTGACACCGCGACAGAGATCGGCTTGCTTGGAATTTCGGCGGCAAAAGCAGCCAAAGGGCTGTCGATTTGGTCAATCCTAGTGTTTCCGGCGCTGTTCACCGCCGGCATGTCGCTCGTCGATACCAGCGATGGCGTCCTAATGGTCGGCGCTTACGGTTGGGCGTTCGTAAACCCGCTGCGCAAGCTCTACTATAATCTGACGATTACCCTCGTCTCTGTCATCGTCGCCGTGGCTGTCGGTGCGATCGAAGCCCTGGCGCTGGTTGCGGAAAAGCTCGGTCTCACCAGCGGCATATGGAGCTCCATCAACTTTGCAGCTGGCAATTTCACAGCGCTTGGCTACCTCGTCATCGGCATCTTCGTGACGAGTTGGCTCGCCTCGCTCGCGATCTGCCGGGTGATGGGCTATGACAAGATTGGCTCCGCCTGACCGATGGCCGCCTGCATGGATAGCCGGCGGCCACGTCCCCAGCACACTGACCACCACTAGGATCGCGAATCCCAGCCCCTGCTCGCAGAGAACCGAGCGGGCCAAAGCAGCGGCGGCCGTTGACGTTTGTGGTTCCCGCCGCAGGCGCGGGAGGAGGCGAAAACGGTTGAAGAGCGCGACAGCGACCATCGTCAGGAACAACAAGATCTTCAGACCCAGCAGTCGTCCGTAGGGTGTGCCGACCAGCGCATGGATGCTTCCGACCAGCAGCAAGGTGTTGACCAGGCCGGTCGCAGCCAATAGCGCTACCGCGACGTATCCCATCTGCGAGAAGCGAGGCACCACTTCGCGTGCAACCGAGATCCAAGCCGTGCCCGTTGGGGACCGCGCTCGGGCAAGCAGCCACGCAAAAGGAAGCAGGCCGCCGAGCCATAGTCCCGCAGCAAGCAAATGCACCATTTGGTTGATCTGATGGACGAGCCTGGTCACTCCCTGGCCCTCCACGGCATGCCCGACCCAGCCCAAGCTGACCAGCAGCAACAGCGAGAGAGCAAGGATCGCCTGCATCCGCCAAGGCGCCCTCGGCGCAAGGCAAACGCCGATCGCGAGGATGGCAAACACCAGATGCCAGCACCACGCCCGCCCGAAGCTGGTGCCGAACAGCACCTTGTTTATCGTATCGGGATCGAGCGCCGCGGCAGCCGACCCGGCCATATTTGCGGTGACTCCAAGCACCAGGCTCAGCGCCGATAGCAGCGCAACGATACCGCCGACTGTCGCCACGCGCCAAAACCAGGCATCGAAGTTGGCGAGCACGTCGGCGTAAGTCGTGGTGGTCTCGACGCCCAGTCCGTAAAGCCGGAAGGCGCCACAGCCGAAGACCGCGATCACCGCAAAGAACTGCAGCAAACGCGAAACGATCAGCACTTCAGCCACGATCTAGTCCCATGCCACGACTCACGGCTTGATCTCGAAGGTGAAGGTGCCCTCGGTCGGATGGGTATCAACAGAGACGACGTGCCAGCTGACCAGGTAGGTCCCCGGCGGCAGCGGCTTCAGCCCAACCTGGAGCTCGGCCGGACTGCCTTGAGAAATCTGGGCGTTGCCGAGATCGACCCGCTGACCCGCTTCATTCGTCACCATCACGCCGCTGAACGCGGGTTCGAGGTCCTGCGTGAACCACAGTGCGACAGCCGGCGGCGAGGCCGGCACCGAGCTGCCGACCGCCGGGCTTGCATGGTCGAGGAAGGCGTGCGCCCGCGATGACGGTGTGGCGCCGATCACGCCCGCGACGGCTATCAGCGCCGCCAGGATCCCGCGCATCACCACCACTCCGATATCGGCTTGCCGATGCTGCGCGGGAAGAGATCGTCGAGGTAGACATGAAACTGGACGACGCCGCCGTAGCCGTGCCCGGTGCCGCGGTTCGCCGGTATGATGGCCTCAGCGCCGATCTGAAAATATGGACCGGCCCAGATGATTCCGGGCTGGATCTTGCCGGTGGTCTGATTGGCCGGCGCCCGGCTGATCGGCGTCGTAAAGGCAACCTCGACCAGCGGAATCAGCTGACTGAAGGGTGGACGAAGCCCGATGTCCTTCACGCAGCATTCGATATACGGAAAGCTGTATTCGAACGCGAAGCCGTAATTGAAATTGTTCGGGTTCGGCACGCCGGCGGTCGTTGCCTGGGTGGGAAAGTCGAAGCCGAGGTTGCCGGTGACGGCAAAGGGACGCAGAAAGGTAAGCGACCGCGGGATGTCGCCGAACCCTTTGCCGAAATCGAAGGTCGGCGACAGGGTCGTGAAGTCGGGAGCACCCACCGTTGCACGCCCGGTATGACCCCAGGTGACGTTGAGCCCCAACAGGCCCAACGCCTGGTGCGGTCCGTCGACGAAGAGCTGGTACTGCGCGCCGGTCTGCAGCGGACCGAGCCCGCCAACCGACGTGACGCCCGGCGCTCTCAGGCGTCGCCATTCATTGCTGATCGTGATGTCGGTATCCGGCGTAATGCGCTTGGAGAGATCGATCTGGATGTCGGTCTGTTGTGAGCCGTCCGGCCCGGGCGGGTTGAGGCTAACTTGCGGCAGTGACATCTCGTCGGCGACAAACGGGTCATCGGTCAGGATCGTCGCCGGAAAGAACCGTTCGCCGGCAAAGCCATGCGCCAGCGCGTTGTCAATCTGTGTAACCATCAGCGCGGCCGCGAGAGCAAGCTGTGCGCGGCCGTTGTAAGGAACGGAAAGCATTGGGACTTCCCCAATCCGGAGAGAGCAAGCGATCGGCAGGCAGCGAACCCGAAGGCGTGCAACGACCTGCTAATCAGGCGGGGAGGGGGTTAAGCTCCTGCCGGAGGGGCTCGGGCGCCAACGGTTCCGGAGAAGCGAGTTGGGATCTCCGCCGACGGTGCCGTGTACGCGATGGGAGATGCGAATGCGACTGGCTCGACGAGCGCAGCAGGCGCGAGAACAGCGTCGGCAACGCCGTGCCAGACGCAACACGCGGCAAAATCGTGATCCGCCCTAGGTGGTTTCTCAGCCGGTGCTCGGGGACCAGGCGCAGTGCTGTCCGGTGCTAAGCACAGCGCGTGCTCATCGAAGGCAATCGTGAGTTTGCCGAAGCCCTTTGCTGAACGGAGCGGTGCCGGAACATGGAGCCCCGGTCCCGCGATCTGCGCCAACAGAGCGACAACGGCAAGAACCAAGCCGAGTGGCGATGCCTTGCAGCGTTGTCGCGGAAGCGACAACATCGCCAAAGCGGCTGGAGCGCTGGTCACCTCGATTCGAGCGCTGCGACGCGGCGCCAGAGGCGGCGTCCTTCAAGAACCTGGCACGCGGCGAGCACCGGTAGTCCGAGCACAAGGTCGCGCGCTCGTTTCAATAGAGAGAGAGCGAGAGCCATCTCGGGGGTCAGCCCAAAATTCCCGCCAAGCAGAATGTAGGCCGCTTCTTGCACGCCAATTGCATTCGGTACGGCAAAGGCGACACTACGGACGGCATAGAGCAGGCCCTCGATCACCAGCACGACACCGAAATCTAGCGGTGCCCCGGCAAAGCGCAGAGCGAGCCAGATCTCAACCGTGGCGGCGATCCAGCAGACGAGATGAAGGCTAAAACTGGCGCAAAGTCGACTGCGACGTCGATAAATCTCGCCGATAGCCGAATGGAGCGCGGCGCCGCCGATGACCATCCTCTCCAGCCAATCGCGGCCGAGCGCCCTGGCGAGGCGGTCGATAAGATCAAATCCGCGCCGCTGGGACGCCAACAGGCCCGCAGCGAGAATTGCGGCCGCGGCAAGCCCGATCGCGACGGGGACCGCAACCGGCGCATTGGGCTTCAAATGGATGAGCCACACGAGCGCCAGCCCCGTGAAGGCAATTTGCGAAATGAATTCAAGGCTGACGTCAACGATCGTGCTCGCCGCGGCAACCGTGCCAGAAATCCCCGTGAAAGCGATCGCTCGAGCCCCGAGCAGGTAACCGCCGACCTGGGAAAGCGGCAACACTTCGGAGCCCGCATCGCGAACCAGACGTCCCCAAATTGAGATCCATAAGCTTTTCTTGGGCAACAACGCACCCCAAGCGATCCCCATCACGGCCATCAGTGCGAAGTGGATCAAGCAGATCGTCGCGAACCCCGCCCATCCTACCGCGAGCAGCGAACGGATCACGGCGTCCGCCCCGAAATAACCGACCAGTACGCCGATCAAAGCCAGTCCGGCCATTGCGACAAGAAGCGAGGGGAGCTTCACACGCTCTTTTCCCGCGACGCGCCCGCGCGGGTGCTCAGACGCAGCCCGGTAAGCGCTATACCGGCGAGCCTCGGCAGAAAGTGGGGTTGCAACAGAGCCGGATCGAAGCCTTCCATGCGCCGGACATGCTCGGAGCGGCACTCCTCGACAAAGCCGCGGAACGTAAAGTCGTCAAGAAACACGCTCGCCTGCGTCGCCGAAAAATCCTTGCCGTCGTTGGCTCTACGTCCGCGCCAGACCGTTTGGAGCAATCGGCCTATCGCCCTTGCATAAAAATGAGCCGCCGTCGCGCCCCGCAGCCACGGTGCACCGAGGCCGCGGGCGACTTGTTGCCATGCCATCCAGTTGATGAAGAAGACGATGTGGCGCGTTTCCTCGCGGATCAGCGTCTCAAATATTTCGAACATTGCTTCCGGCAGGAAGCCGGCCCGGCGCGCGATCTTGAATACTCCGAAGCCGAGAAACGCATCGAGGCACTCGCCATAGCCGAAATCGGCGAACGCGCGGAGCAGGTTGCCGCTCGGTGGATCTGGCATGCGCTCCTCGGCGGTGACGCCGTAGCGCTGAATCATCAACCGCAACAGCTCGGCATGGCGCGTCTCTTCGAATCCCTGGAGCATAACCGCCTCGCGCACCAAAGGATCGGAGATCGTGACGCCATAGGCGGCGACGATCGCACCTGCTCGGCGCTCGGTGTAGAGCACCTCTTGCCAGAAGGGGATCGCGCGCAAACGCCCAAGCGCGGCTTCGTCGAGATCGGGCCACGCCAAGGCCGCGGGGTCGAATTGGCAGTGGCTAGCGATAAACTCGCCGCAAAACAGCTGTTTGTGCTCGTCGGAGCCGATCTTCATGACGCCGCCGCGCCGGGATTTGGTCGAGGTAAGAGGCAGCGAACGAACCGCAGGAGACAAGGCACCACCCTCGGCCGCAGCAATCTCGCGTCGTATCCCGAAAGCCGGCGATCGTTCTCTGCCAGACATACATCGATCAGTGTTCTGATGGAAAGATCGGCGGCACCGACAGACTTGCTACCAGTCAGGGTAAAGTTGTTGTCCTGGGGCACTATTCCCCCCTCCCCATCGCCGGCACCGCCGAACCCCCGCGCGATGCCGATCCGCTCCCAAACAAGGAAAGCCCAGACCGCAGCGATCTTGGCCCAAAAGATCCAGCGGCGCCAGAACGGCAGGTTACGCCGGTGCCACGCCACCCAATTGACGAAGAAGAGGATGTGGCGCCCTTCCTCCTGCATGACCGGCTCGAATGTATCGACCAAGGCAGGCGGAAAAAACCCCGAACTCTTCGCCAGCGCGAACAGACCAAAAGCAAAGACACTGTCGATGCACTCGCTGAAGCCGGTTACCATGAAGGCCCATTCCGGATCGCGCGGCCGCTGATATTCGGGTTCCGGGGCCAAACGGATGCTATAGGCCCGGACGAGATTGGAGAGGACTTCCTTGTGTCTTCCTTCCTCAAAACCGTCGAGCTCGATCGCTCGTTGCAGCAACGTATCAGTGACGGCTTCACCATAGCTCAAGACACGCAAGCGGGCCTTGCCCTCGGTTTGTACCGCGATGTCCCAAATCGGCAGGCTAACAAGGCGGCCGCGCGCTTCGGGATCGAGCTCGGGCCAATCGATGATCGACGGCTTGTAGGGATTGTGAGTGTCCAGCAGCATGCGGCAGAAGGCAGCCTTGTGCGCCTCGCTGCCGGGAACGATCGGCCCGGGAGCGTCAGCTGCCCAAACACGGGCAGCACGGTCGGCCGCTGCGACCACCGCGTCATCAGACACGAGTCTGCTCTCTCCTCTTCCAATTGCCAACGACCTGGCGCCCCGGATCATCGCTCGAGCGGACGCATACAGAACGCTGTCGTCCGCGGCACGCTTCCAAGCGGTCGTTGACTTGCCCCAACGGCTCCTCTATATAGCGGCCTCCGCTCGATAAGGACGTCTTAATTTGGAGTCGGTGCTGTGAAGCGCACTTACCAGCCCAGCAACCTCGTTCGCAAGCGCCGCCACGGGTTCCGGGCACGCATGGCGACGGTGGCTGGTCGGAGAGTGCTGGCGTCGCGGCGGGCAAAGGGCCGTAAACGTCTATCCGCTTGAGCCTCTGATCTCGGCCAACCTACCCCATTCACTTCGGAAGTCGACGGACGGCGGGCTTGTAACGCTTAAGACCCGCGCCGATTTCCTGCGTGTCGCTGCCACCCGCTGCCGGGCGGTCACGCCTAGTCTGATCTTGCAAGCCGCGCCTCGGCCGGAGGGATCGGGATGCGCGACGCCGGTTCGCGTCGGGTTCACCGCAAGCCGAAAGATCGGAAATGCGGTAACCCGCAACCGCGCGAAGCGGCGGCTGCGCAGCGCGGTGGCGTCCATCCTGCTGAGTAAGGGAAAGCCGGGGACCGATTATGTGCTTATCGCGCGTGCAAGCACGGTCGACCGGCCGTATGACGCCCTCATTGCCGATCTCGAAGCGGCGTTGCGTGAGGTCAATCACCGAACTCAGGGAAGTCGGTCAGGTACGGCCGAGGAGAAGTGAGATGGAACGACCAAATCTTGGGCGAGCGCTAGACCGGGCTCTGCAAATGATGATTCGTTGTTATCAGCTCTCGATCTCGCCGCTGCTCCTGCCATCCTGCCGTTATCTGCCGAGTTGCTCGGATTATGCAGTAGAGGCAATCGGTCGGCACGGCGCGCTTGTCGGCCTTGGCCTCGCCTTGCGGCGGCTCGCTCGCTGCCACCCATGGGGCGGCAATGGGTACGATCCCGTACCCGCAACTCGCGGTCTCGACCGGTTGCGGCCGGACGTCAACTCCTGAGCCCGAGATGGAACAGCGCAACCTCCTGATTGCGATCGTCCTCTCGGTCGGAATCCTGATCGCCTTTCAGTTTGTATCCGAGCGCATGCGGCCAGCGCAGCCGCCCGGGCTGAACCCGGGAACGCCCGTGACCGCGCCCGCGACACCCTCAACGACAAGCAGATCGACAGCCCCCACCCAAGGCACCGCCACGAGTGCCCCTGGAGTCGCGCCGGCGCAGGCGGCTGAAACGCGCGAGGCGGCGATCGCCGAGCAACCCCGCATCAAGATCGATACGCCGCGGTTGCACGGCTCGATCAACCTTTTGGGGGGGCGGCTCGACGACCTGACGCTCGCCAATTATCATGAAACGGTCGACCTGAAGAGCCCGGAAGTGGTGCTGTTGTCGCCGGCCGGCTCCGAGAACCCCTATCTAGCCGAATTCGGCTGGGTCGCCGCAAACCCGGACGTAAAGCTTCCCGGATCGCAAACTCGCTGGGCGTCATCGGGGGGCCTGCTGACCCCGGCGAATCCCGTAACCCTGACCTGGGATAACGGTCAGGGGCTTGTCTTTAGCCGCGTGATTAGCGTTGACAAGAATTACCTCTTTACGGTCGCCGACTCGGTCCGCAATACCGGCAACATTCCGGTCAAACTGTCTCCTTATGGACTGGTCAGCCGAACGGGGACCCCACACGTCTCCGGCTATTACATTTTGTTCGAAGGTATGATCGGTTATCTCGACGGCTCGCTTCAGGAGGTGAAGTATTCCTCGCTCAATCCCGACAAACCCCTTGACTACGGGTCGAATGTCGGTTGGCTCGGTTTTACCGACAAGTACTGGCTGACTGCGCTCGTCCCGCCGCAGTACGAGGGGATCAAGGCGCGTTTCACCCACACCCTAGATGCGGGCGTGGATCGTTATCAAACCGATTTCCTCGGGCCTGAAGTCACTGTTTTGCCAGAGGGTGCTACCGAGTCGTCGGCCCGCTTCTTTGCCGGAGCAAAAGAAGTCAATCTCCTCGACGCTTACGAGAGTTCCGGGATTCCGCTTTTCGATCACGCCATCGATTTCGGCTGGTTTTACTTCCTGACCAAACCAATCTTTTTGACACTCCAGTTCTTCGACAGGCTTCTCGGTAATTTCGGCCTGGCGATCCTGTTGCTCACCCTGTGTGTCAAGCTGCTCTTCTTCCCGCTCGCCAATAAATCCTATAACGCGATGAGCAAGATGAAGCTCTTGCAGCCCGAGATCCAGAAACTGCGTGAGCGCTTTCCCGATGACAAGGCCCGCCAACAGCAGGAGATGATGGCGCTCTACAAGCGCGTCGGCGCGAATCCGCTCGCCGGGTGTCTACCGATCGTCATCCAGATCCCGGTCTTCTTCTCGCTCTACAAAGTCCTGTTCGTGACGATCGAGATGCGGCATGCGCCATTTTTCGGCTGGATACATGATCTGTCCGCGCCGGACCCGACCTCCTTCGCCAACCTCTTCGGGCTCTTGCCGTTCGTTCCACCGGCGATCCTGATGATCGGCGCCTGGCCGTTGATTATGGGCCTGACAATGTTCCTGCAGCAAAAGCTCAACCCGCAGCCAGTCGATCCGGTCCAAGCCCGCATGTTCATGTTCCTTCCGATCGTATTCACCTACATGCTGGCCTCTTTTCCCGCTGGACTGGTGATCTATTGGGCGTGGAATAATTTGCTTAGCATTGGCCAGCAATGGACGATCATGCACCGCGCCGGCGCGGCCTGACAGCGGCCAATCCGGTGTTTGAGGTCTCGGCGGAAATTTTCCCCGCGCGAGCCGTAGATCTTGATCTCGTTGAAGTCGGACGGCGCCTTTTCGCTGGCGAAGCCCGCTTTGTCGCTGGCGCTTCCACGGCTGGCACGCTGCCGGGCGATACATTACCAGAGATCGCCTTCGCCGGGCGGTCGAATGTTGGCAAGTCCACCCTCGTCAACGCCTTGACCGGGCGCCGGATGCTCGCGCGGACATCGAATACCCCGGGCCGCACTCGGCAGATCAACTTCTTCGATCTTGGCGCGCGGCTGATGCTCGTAGATCTGCCGGGTTACGGCTATGCCGAAGCGTCGAAAATCGAGGTGCGACGTTGGACCGCCTTGCTGCGCAGCTATCTGCAGACGCGCGCGGCGTTGCGAAGGGTCTGCCTGTTGATCGATTCGCGTCACGGCATCAAGGAGGCAGACTACCCGCTGATGCTCTTGCTCGACGACGTAGGAGTTTCTTACCAGATCGTCCTGACCAAGATGGACAAAGTCGGTGCCGGTGAACTGGCACTGATCGTCGAGCGGACCGCGGCCGAACTGGCGACCCACCCGGCGGCGCACCCCGAAATCCACCTGACGAGCGCCCTGAAGCGGCACGGTATTGCGGCATTGCGTGCGATGCTCGTTAGTTTCGCGGTTTTCCCCGCACCGCCCTCCGCTCTGGCGGTGTGCGAACCGCCACGATAGAGTGCACGCTTCGATGAGCTCAGCAGCAGAACCTGTCTTATCGTCTGTGAACTCAAGCCACGCTTCTTTGTCCAAGGCTGCCGTTCTGGCTGAGGCGCTGCCCTATATGCGCCGCTACGCCGGTAGGACTCTCGTCCTCAAATACGGCGGCCATGCGATGGGTGATCCGACGGTCGGCGACTGGTTCGCCCGCGACGTCGCCCTTCTCAAGCAAGTCGGCATCAACCCGATCGTTGTTCACGGCGGCGGGCCGCAGATCGCCCAGATGCTGCAGCGCCTCGGCATTGAGAGCACCATCGTCGATGGGTTGCGGGTCACCGATGCGGCGACGATGGAAGTGGTCGAGATGGTTCTCGCCGGGACGATCAACAAGCAGCTCGTGTCGGCGATCAACTCCGAGGGGGGTTGCGCGATCGGGCTTTGCGGTAAGGACGGCGGCTTGATCCAGGCGAGGAAAATCGTTCTCACGCGGGTCGAGGCCGATACCAAGACCGAAATTGATCTCGGTTTTGTCGGCGAGCCGCTGCGGATCGCTGCGGGCGTGCTCGATACCTTCAAGCAGTCCGACATCATCCCGGTCATTGCCCCGATCGGCGTCGGCTCGCAGGGCGAGACCTACAATATCAACGCCGATACGGTGGCTGGCGCTATCGCGGTCGCAGTAAAGGCGACACGGCTGCTGCTGTTGACCGATGTTCCCGGGGTGCTCAACGCAGATAAGAGGCTGATCTCGGAAATCACTACGGCGAGCGCACAGCGGCTGATCAATGAGGGCGTCATCTCTGGCGGCATGATCCCCAAGGTGGAGACCTGTCTTCAAGCGGTGGATGGTGGCGTCGAGGCGGCGGTGATCCTCGACGGGCGGGTGCCGCACGCGATCCTCCTGGAGCTATTTACCGACACCTCGGGTGCAGGAACCCTGATCCGGGCCGGTTAGCTCGAATGGAATTTTTTCCGCCGATCGGCGAATTCGAGTGTCCTAACGATCTAATATCAATGGAAATTTCGGCGCGGCCGAAAACCGGAGTGTTACTGGGTTCCTACGGTCGCCAAGGAATAGCGCGGATCGGCGGCGAGGCACTTCGCCTCAGTCAGGCCCAGCTCCCTGCGCACAAGGTTCGTGCCGAGCACCATTGCCACCATTTTGTAGGTAGCGTGCCGGCGGCTCATGCCCTCGCGGCCCATCCCGCAATCCGACGAGATGATCAATCGCTCCGGCGGCACGTGCTTCAGGGCCTCGTGGATCAGGGCTGCGACCTGGTCGGGCCGCTCGACCTGCAACGTATGGTGGTCGATCACACCGATTACGATCTTCTTGCCCTTGATCGCCTCACCGATCGCCGGCAAATCGCCAGTACCGGATGAGCAGGTTTCGAAGGTTATTGCATCGGCATCGACCTGGCTGAGCGCGGCGAGGGTCGGCTGATAGCTCTGGATGTCCCGGAAGATCCGCTGCTGTGCAGGATTTCCCCAGCAGGTATGGCACCAGACCTCGGTCTTGTCGCGCAGCCCCTTGACCGTGTTGTTGAACAACTTGACGAGATCGTCGACATCGAGCTTGCCAAAGGTCTTGCCGCGAACCGGTACCATGTGGATCTGCGGCTCCTCCATCTGGATGACAGGGCAGCCGGCATCGGCCAGGTCATGGAGTTCACGGTTGAGCGCGTCGCTGAGCGCCCACGTACGTTCGACCGGATCCTTGTAGTATTCGTCGGAAACCGAGGCTGCAAGCAACTCGGGCAGGATGGTTCCGAACTTGACCGGTTTCGTGGTCAGCCGCTGCGCCACCTTCCACATCGCGGTGTATTGCAGGTTGCCGGGGCCGACCGGCCCGGTAATCTTCGGCAGCACGCGCGCTTCGAGATAATCGTGAAGGATGTGGCCGCGCGGAGCGCCGGTCGTCATCTGATAGGTGCTCGGCTCGGCCGACTGAGAGAAGCCCGACATGTGCGTCAGCGGATAGCTCTGCCAACTCATGCCGCTGATCTGCTCGTCGAAATGCGCGTCGCCGTCGGTAACGATGTCGAGGCCGGCGGTCTCCTGAGCGCGCAGGTAAACCGAAACCGCGTCTTCATACTGCTCGCGATAGCGCAGGTTCATCATCGCTTCGAGAAAGTTTTGCGCGCCCAGGTCCGCCGTGTACCAGCTCGGGCGCGGCAGCGATCCGATGATCGAGGTCGGTAACATGACGCCAGCCGATGCCTTGTACATTGTGCCTCCGCTTCATCGCGCCGAGCGCGATCGGTGCTTGTCGATCGCAGCGATCGCGCTCATCTCTCGGTAGCAGATCATAAGGAGGCGCCTATGACCATCGTCCTCGATCACACGATCGTGCCCGCCCGCGACAAGGAGGAATCGGCCCGCTTCTTCGCCCATATCTTCGGGCTGGAATACAAGGGTCCGGTTTCGCACTTCGCCCCAGTGCAGATCAATGACACGCTGACCATCGATTTCGATAATTGGGAGAGCTTCGAGCGGCATCACTATGCGTTTAAGGTAAGTGAAGCGGAGTTCGACGGGATCTTCGATCGCGTCCGCGGCGACGGGCTGGCCTATGGCAGCGGCCCGCGGTCGGCCGAGGATATGGAGATCAATCACCGCCATGGCGGCCGGGGTTTTTATTTCCGTGACCCAAACGGGCACCTCCTTGAGGTGTTAACGGCTTGATCCGGCCTTGAACTAACTCAAACAAAAGGGGAAATCATGTCGCAGACTATCGACCAGAGGCCGCCGGTAGCAGTCGGCCACGTCCGGCTTCCCACGACCGATGTCGCTGGCGCGGCACGGTGGCTCGTATCCGTCGGCTTACGCCCGATTTTTGAGGACGCCGAACTCGCCGTTCTCGAGTTTCGCGGCGGCACGCATGTCGTCGTCAGAAAGTCGGCAGAGGCGCCGAGAGCTGGTGTCGCAGCACCCTTCGACCTGATGGTGGACGATATCGACGAGGCTCGCCGCGACTATATGGCCAAGGGCCTCGGGCCCTCCGACATCAGCCGGGGGCGGATCCATGACTCCTTCCACGTCGTAGGCCCGGACGGGTACGACTTTACCGTTAACTCGTCACATGCCGGAGGACGGCCTGTCTAAATAATCGTCCCGCACTTCCACCGCGCCTATGCTGCGGCCTCCGGGTTCGGCGGGTCGGGGGCCTGTTCCGCCCGCTCGAGCCGCGTCAAGATTCGCCGGGCCCGGCGCAGGGCGGTGTCCGGCCGAAGGAACACCTCGAAATACCCTTCGTCCGGGTAGTTGAACATTTGCTGCTGCTTCTCTAGCGCCCAGCGGTCCTCGGCGATCACCGCCGGAAAAGTCTCCATGAAGCGCTCGACCGCCGATTTGCTCGGGTCGGATTTGCACATCTGGCCGGCCGGCATGTTGATGATCAGGCGCCAGACGTGATGGCTCCGATCGACTGGCGTGTGCGTGTGGACGATGACATAACCCCGCTCGGCCCTTGCGTCGCCGTGCCGGCCCGCCGGCCAGACCCGCATCTCGACACGCGTCACTGCCGGGCTCAGCATGAAATGGGTATGGTCCCGGTCGACCAAGTCGTAGCCCAAATAGTCTTCGAGATAGGGCGGTTGCCGGTAGCCGCGGACGCTGCGTGTCGTCCCGACATAGGCGTTGCCGTCGCGCGTCCCTTCCTCGAGCTCGACCGGTATGCGGCTGTTCTCGACATCGCCGATATTGCCGTCGTGCAGCGGGTAGAAATGCGTGATGTCGAGCAGGTTCTCGATTAGCAGCAGCGTGTTGGCGGGCACCGGCATGGGCCCGGTATCAGCCGTCTCCCACGCGGGATCGGCGATCTCCGGAAGGCGCGGCGGGTGGACCGCCGCCGCCTTGGCAGGCTCTCCCGGCCAGATCCAGACGAGGCCGTCCTGTTCGGTGATCGGGAACGGGCGCAGCCGGGCTTCTCGCGGTATGTGGCCGTCGGGATGCGACGGCACGCGAACGCATTTGCCGGTAGCGTCGTAACACAAACCGTGATACGCGCATTCGAGCAGATCGCCCCCGACGAGCCGGCCTTGCGATAATGGCATCCGTTTGTGACAGCAGCGCTCATCGAAGGCGACCATGCGGCCCCCGATGGTCCGCCACATCACCAGCGGCTTTTCCGCGATGACTTGGCCGCGCAACTGTTGTGCCGGAAACTCGTGCGCCAGCCCGGCCACGTACCAGGTATTCTTTACCAGCACATCAGCGGCCATGACCCGATTCCTTCGAACCCAGCGTTCTCGCCGCGATCTTGGCGCCGGCGTGAGCACTCGCCAAGCGACTTACCGTGCCGGCGGTCGACGCAAGGCCCAAAAGGCGATACAGCCGCAGAGATATGCGGCAATCGACAATATGAAGGCGAGCCGGTAGCTGCCGGAGATATCAAAGATCCACCCCGCTGCCCACGACCCGGCAGCGGAGCCGATGCCGCTGCCGATCGTGATCACGCCGAGGATGGTCCCGAGCTGCCGGCCGGGAAACAGATCAGCGGTCTTCGCCGTGATCGCCGGGCCACGGGCGCCCCAGGTCAGGCCGAAGAAGCAGGCGTGCAGCCATAACAGCCAGCCCTGGTCGGGGCCGGTGATCAATAAGGCGCAGACCACGCCGAGGATCGAAATGCCGTAGGCCAGGATGGCCGACAGCTCGCGCCCGATATAATCCGAGAGCATGCCGGTGAAAATCGTGCCGGCGATGGCGAGAAAGCTGCCCAGCCCGAGCACGCCCGCGGCGTAGAGCTTGTCGAATCCGCGATCGACGGCAAACGCGAGCTGATGCAGCGAGACGAGGAAACTGCCGAGTCCGGTGAACAGGTAGACTGCGAAGAGCAGCCAAAAATGGGGCGTGCGCACAGCCTCGCCCAAGCTCCATTCGGGTGACGGCAGCCCGATCGGCGCCAAACCGCGAGGCGGTGGATCGCCTTCCGTCGTGACCGGGTAGCGGGCGGCGCGGCGAAACAGCGAGGCGAGAAATGGTAGGACGGCGGCCATGAACGCGGCCTGCGCCAAATAAGTCTCGCGCCAGCCGAGGGTCGAAATCAGCAATTGGACGAGTGGCGCCGACGCAGCGCGCCCGAAGCCGTTGGCCGATTGCACGATCGAGATCGCCATGCCGCGCCGCCGAACGAAGTGGCGCGAGAGCAGTGGTACAAAGACGACCAGCCCGAGGCAGTTGGCCCCGATCGTCATCACGACCCCATAGAGCTGGATGATTTGCCAGAGCGCAGAAATGAATGCGCTGGCCAATAGGCCGAGAACGAGCAGGCTCCCC
>Ga0187846_10000512_pt1 | contig 22696 bp, 13 predicted proteins | sample TC_taG_FD_161473 | JGI IMG/M metagenome (GOLD analysis project Ga0187846, IMG submission 161473) | Biofilm microbial communities from the roof of an iron ore cave, State of Minas Gerais, Brazil - TC_06 Biofilm (v2) | ecosystem: Environmental > Terrestrial > Deep subsurface > Cave > Wall biofilm...
GGCCAACTCCCGGATGGTCGGCTATCCGGAAGTTATCGGAAACTGGGACAAAACCATTTCTTTTTCACACGGCTCCGAGCCGGACAAAGAGTTGATTCCTCTAAATAATTGATCTACGCTCCGGACACAGGAGGACACCTGATATGCGCATGCTGCTCAAAGTCTCAATCCCCGTCGAAGCGGGCAACGCGGCGGCTCGAAGTGGCAGTTTAGGGACGACAATCAAACGCATCCTCGATAACCTCAAACCTGAAGCCGCATACTTCGCCGAAGATAATGGCGAACGAACAGGATACATATTCTTCGAGATGAAAGAAGCGTCGGAGTTACCTGCGATTGCCGAGCCATGGTTTCTTGCCTTTAATGCGAAGCTTACGGTCCGGCCAGCCATGAATGCGAAGGACCTCGCTGATGCAGCTCCAGGGATCGAGCGCGCCGTAAAAGGGTTCGGCAAGGCCGCAGGCGCCTGATACAAGAACCGTAGTTCCATCAGCACTCCTAGGGTCGCGGTGTAGTGTGATCTGACGGAATCACGAAACGATTTCTTTGTGGCTCGATCAGTGTCCAGAAGGTGCAAGGTGTCTGCCACGCGGCTCGCCAGCTGGTGCCAAAAGGCCTCAGCACGTTTCTGGAACACTCCCTGGAACCGGAGGTCTTGCGGTAGCCTTGGCGTTGGCCAATGCCTTCATAAGACGGGTCCTCAGTTTTCGAAGGTTCTCCGGCAAGTGTGCCTTGCCGCAGGCACACAGAGCATCGAAACAATCAGCCAGCTCTTCTGGGTTCAGTTTATCGAGCCCGAGGTCCAGTCCCGCCATCATAAGGACGGAATGCTGGACATCAAATTTGAGCTTCTGCTTTTCAACATCTAGCTTCCCAAAACGCCACCTCTCGTAATCTCGGAGCACGCTCAGGAACTGCTTACCCGCCCTTTCGCTTCCTGCCTCACTTTCTTCCATGAGCTGTTTAATCGTCTTTCCATACCGATACCAACTCAAGCGCCAAAGCATGTAGTGGCCGTACGAGACCGTTGAATCAGGCGGGAGGTCCTCGACTCCCAACACCGTCATGGCAGCGCGATAGCGAGGACCCCTTGACCTCTCTAATTCGTCGTGCAGGCGGCGCGCTTCTTCGACAAGATCAGGGGGAGGATTTTCACTTAGACGCTGGGCTTCAGCCCGATCCTTGGGCGACGAGCTGGCCCTAAGTTTCCAGATCTTCTTGTCATGTTCGGCGATCCGAACATAGAAGGGATGTACTTTCTCCCGCCACTTGCCCCCTGGCAATTCAGCAACCTTGATTCGGGGCGTGCGACCTTTCTGGCTCATACGCGCCTCCCGTCAGTCTAGCTCTGGGAAATGAAATGAAAGTTTCAGGTCCTTAACATAGGGGCCTCCTTATTGTCAGATGGCATCGTGGCTCCAAACAAGCGAATCGATTCAGGGTCGGCATCATTATTTATTACGGCCCCGAACGCTTCGAAATCGGATCGCGTCCCCGACGATGGGGCCAGTGCAATCCACATCAGAGATTTACCACCTGCTGGTGATGCTGCAGCAGCTTTGCAGCAGTTCTTTCATCTGCTGGACGAATGGGATTTGAAACAAAACGAGGAAAACAGAAACGATGACGGAGGAGAGGGCCCCAACGTTATATGACGAGAGAACAGCGCAGTCGGCTAGCTGAAGATCTGCTGGGTAAGGAGTTCCCCTGCCCGCTTTGCGGGATGTCTCTCGAAATTCGGCTTTCGCGGGTGGAAAAACCTTATTGCATCTGTGACGCGTGCGGAATTCAGCTTTTCTTTCGCGCCAAACTGGGAATCGTTCGTTTGCACGAAATCATAAAATCTGAAACCCTGATAGCAAGCCCCGGACCGAATTTCACCCAAGCGACCATTCTCTACAATCGAATTCAACAGCTCCGTGCTCGGAAAAAGGAACTACAACAAAAACAAGGACTTATCATCCGCGATCCAGATTTGGATAACGCAATCCTTGCACACGAAAATGAAATCGCACGAGTGCAAGCCGAACTGGACAAAGTAGCGCATAATACGCGCGCCAGGGGAAAGGCGAAAGAATGAAACAAGCTGTTTTATATGCACGGGTTTCCAGCAAGGACCAAGAGCGCGAAGGATACTCGATTCCGGCGCAATTGAAACTCCTCCGCGAATACGCACAAAAGAACGATTTTCAGATCTTACGGGAATTTGTGGATGTAGAAACCGCGAAAGCAACGGGGAGAAAACAATTCGGCGAAATGGTGCGGTTTTTGGAACAAAACCCCTTGTTCCGTACGGTAATCGTGGAAAAGACGGATCGTTTGTACCGGAACTTTCGGGATTGCGTGACGCTGGAAGATCTGGAGATAGAGATTCATCTGCCGAAAGAAGGTCAGATCATAAGTAAGGATGCAAAATCCCAAGCCAAGTTGATCCATGGCATCCAGGTGGTGATCGCCCGCAATTACATCGAAAACCTCCGCGAAGAGGTCCGCAAAGGGATGCGGGAAAAGGCCGAACAGGGGATTTATCCGAGTCGCCCGCCGCTGGGGTACCGGAATAATAAGGTGGAACACACCATCGAAGTCGACCCCGAAAAGGCCCCGCTCGCTCGGCGAATTTTCGATGCCTACGGAAGCGGACGCTATTCCCTTTCCGCCCTTCAAGAAACTGTGAGGAATGAATTCGGGCTGAATCTTGCGAAGAGTTATTTGGTTAAACTGCTGAACAATCCGTTCTACGTTGGGATGTTCTATTGGGAAGGCAAGCTATATCCGGGAACGCAAACGCCGCTTATCAGTCGAGATTTGTTCGACCAAGTTCAATCCGTGCTCAAGGCTCGCAACAAGCCGCAGCACCGGAAGCACCAATTCGCATTTGGCGGGCTGTTGCGATGCGCCTATGACGATTGCGCGGTTACGGCGGAAATCAAGAAGAATCGCTACACCTATTATCGGTGCACCGGCTATCGCGGAAAATGCGCCCTCCCCTACATGCGCGAAGAGAAACTCGGAACCCGGCTCGGCCAAGTCCTGAAAGACATCTACATCCCCGACGAAATTCTCGCGCAGCTCGAACAGTCCCTGCTGCACGACAAAGGGCGTGCAGAGGCGCATAAGAACGCAGAGAGCGAACGATTGCGGCAACGGTTGGCCCAGGTGCGCCACAGGATCGAGCAAGTTTACCTGGACAAGCTTGACGGCAAGATCCGCGAAGAATTCTGGGAGGCCAAGACCTCTGAATGGAATCAAGAGGAGCAACAGGTCGTCATGGCTTTGCAAGGATTGGAGCAGCAGAGCCCGGAGAGGATCCTGGACGGTGTCAGGATTTTAGAACTCGCGAATAAGGCGCATTTTCTTTATCTTAGGCAACCACCCGCCGAAAAAGCCAAATTGCTCCGAATCGTACTTTCGAACTGCAAAGTAGACGCCGCAAGTGTTTATCCCACATACAGAAAGCCATTCGATCTGATCTTCCAACGGGCGAAAAATGAAGAATGGCGCGCCCGAGAGGAGTCGAACCTCCGACCTTCTGGTTCGTAGCCAGACGCTCTATCCAACTGAGCTACGGGCTCGCCGAAGGAAATACGTCGCAGCTAGCTTACGCTAGCCCCTCCGCGAGTTCAAGATTTCTGCGCGCAGCAAGTCGTACGTGTCTTCGTTACTTCGCGCCTTTAGTCGTCGTCCGGGTCGGTGGGCGGACTCTTGTCGTTGATGAAGTGGGCGGCGTCCAGAGGGGCGGAAATGGTCTGGAAGGCGATGGGCGACTGCGTGAGCACGAAGCAATCGGAAAGGTTGTCGGCCGGAGTGTCCGCGTAGCCGAGTGAAGGCAAGTTGAAAGTGGCCTCGATGAACTTGAGGATGCTGCCGAAGTCGTGCGTGACGTGAGAAATGTAGGCGGCTTTGGCGTAAGGCGAAACGACAATCAGCGGCACGCGGAAGCCATAGACATAGCCCGATCCCCAGCTTACGCCGTCGTTGATCACCTTGGGCGCCACGTGGTCGAACCAGCCTCCCCAATCGTCCCACGTAATGATGATCGCAGTGTTGTCCCAATAGGGGCTATTTCCGATGGCATTGACGATTGACGCGACCCAGGAAGGTCCGCTGCCGTCGTTCGACAGGGCGTGGTCGGACTGCTTGCCGTCGGGTATTACCCAAGTCACCTGCGCGAGATTCCGGTTGGCGATGTCCACCAGCACTTGCGACTGAGGGATGACCACGTTGTTGACCCAATCCGGGCCGGTACAGTTCAGCACGCCACTCACGGGTTGCTGCTGGCAGATGTGCTCGATCGCGTCGGGCGCGGTCCAGATGGAGCCGGCGGAAGGCGTGTAGTAGCGCCAGGTGGTGGCCCTGGCGTCTAGCAGATCAGTCAGCGTGGGATGTTCGAAGCAAGGATACTGCGGCGGCTGAGCGCTCTCGCTGCCAAGTGCATCGATCATGATAACCGTCTCGGTGGCGGGGGCAATGCAGCCGGCGGGGCTGGCGTTGGGATTCTCGGAGGCGAAAAGCGGGCTGGTCGCCGTGGGCGCCGAAGTGCCCGCGAGGATGAACTGGTGAGCAGGAAAGCTGGGGCCTTCGTTGGTTTGAAACATGCGGTCGCCGAAAGTGTACTGCTCGGCCATCGCGAAGTAGGGCTGTACGTCGGACGGCATGACAAACATGAATTGCGGGTTGGGATGCGCGTTGGGAGGGCAGTTCGCCGCCGGACTGCACGGGATCAAATCCGCGCCATCCATCTTGCCTCCGTCGTACATGGCGACGAAAGCCGAATTCGCATGGCTCAGATCGTAATTCTGAGGGTTGGCGCCGGCCGTGCCCAGATCGATGGGGCTTAGCGTAATGGTTTGGCCGGTTGAATTCAGGCCTTTATTGACCATGTCCGCGCCCCGGGCGATGAGCACGGGATCCTGGAAGAGATTGTCGGGAGTACGATTCTCCTGAAAGATGACGACGATGTGCTGGATCACCGCCGCGGTTACCAGGCTGAGCGCCTGCGGGCCGTCGCTGGGAGTCTTCTTGTTGGCGTCGCTTCCTGTGACGCTGATGGAGTAGGTGCCGCCGGGGGTGTTAACGGTCGTTGATACTGTTAGCGAGGCCGTTCCTGAATTCGCCCCACTGATCGTCACCAAGGAAGGGTTGAAGGAGCAGTTGGGAGGCGCAGTGCCGCCCGTAATACTGCAAGAAAGGCTGACGGTGCCAGTGTATCCGTTTGCCGGAGTCACAGTGATGGTAGAGGTGGAAGAGTTTCCCGCCGTGACTTGATTGGGGTTCAGCGCCGAGGCGGCCAGCGCGTAACTGCCGGTCCCTCCGTCCCCGCCCCCCGGAGAGCCGGAGCCGCAGCCTACCAAGCCAACCAGAAGCCCGCCGAGGCCAACTACCGTGGCGGACACACACAAGGGACGAACACGAGGCATGAGGGACCTCCCAAGTCACTGCCAGCTCGTATCCTTCAGAATAACAACCCCGCTGCCGAAAATTCCACTCGGGCGGGGATGTTTTTTTTTGCTCCTTACGCGATAACATGCGGCGCCCTAGCCGAGGGGCGTGCCGGGTAGCGAGGAACGGCCGAGGCCGGGTGCGGGTTCGGCGCGGCGCGCCTTGCGCCTGCGGCGCACGGCCAGCTGGAAGCGATCCATGTAGAGGTAAACGACCGGAGTGGTGAAGAGCGTCAGCATCTGGCTCAGGATCAGGCCGCCCACGATGCTGATGCCCAGCGGCTGGCGCAGCTCGGAGCCGGTTCCTGTGCCGATGGCCAGCGGCAAGGCTCCCAACAACGCGGCCATGGTGGTCATCATGATAGGGCGGAAGCGCAGCAAACAGGCCTCATAGATTGCGTCTTCCGGGCTCTTGTTGTGCTTGCGCTCGGTGTCCACGGCGAAGTCGATCATCATGATGGCGTTCTTCTTGACGATGCCGATCAGCAGGATGATGCCGATCAGCGCGATGACGCTCAGGTCCATGCGGCAAAGCAATAGGGCTAGAATCGCGCCGATGCCCGCCGAAGGAAGAGTGGAAAGAATGGTCACCGGATGGATGTAGCTCTCGTAGAGCATTCCGAGCACGATATAGACCGCCGCCAGCGCAGCGAGAATCAAAACGGGCTGATTCGACAGCGAATCCTGAAAAGCCTGCGCGGTTCCCTGGAACCTGGCGTGGATCGACGGCGGCAAACCGATCTGGCTCTCCGCATTCTCGATGGCGTCCACCGCGTCGCCCAGCGCAACCCCCTGTCCTAGATTGAACGAGAGCGTGACCGCCGGAAACTGCCCCTGGTGGTTGACGGCCAGCGCCGTCGTGCGCGGCTCGAAGTGCGTGAACGAAGCGAGAGGGACCTGCGCGCCGGCGGACGACTTGACGTAGATGTTCTTGAGCGCATCAGGATTCTGCTGGAAGCTGGAATCAACTTCCAGCACGACGTGATACTGGTTGAGCTGGCGGTACATGATCGACACCTGGCGCTGACCGAAAGCGTCGTAGAGCACGTTGTCAAGCGTCTGGGCCGGAATGCCGAGGCGTGAGGCGGTGTCGCGGTCGATCACCAGCTCGGCTTCGAGGCCTTTGTCCTGCTGGTCGGTAGCGACGTCGCGCAATTGAGGGAGGGTCTTGAACCGTTCCAGAACCTTGGGCGCCCAGGTGTTCAGGTCTTCGAGGTTCTGGCTATCCAAAGTGAACTGGTACTGCGAATTGCTGGAACGCCCTCCCACGCGAATGTCCTGCTGCGCCTGCAAGTAGAGCGAGGCTCCAGGGACGTCGGCAAGCTTGCGGCGCAGGCGCGAGATCACCTGATCGGCGCTGACGTTTCTCTGCGAACGAGGCTTGAGCGTGATGTACATGCGGCCGGTATTGATCGTGCTGCCACCGCCGCCGCCGAGGAAAGCCGATACGTTATCGACGGCCGGATCGGCAAGCACAATGTCGCTGAACTGCCGCTGCTTCTGGCGCATGGCGTCGAAGGAGATATCCTGGGCCGCCTGGATGGAACCGGCAAGAATGCCGGTGTCCTGCTGCGGGAAAAAGCCCTTGGGAATCACATAGAAGAGCATCACATTTACGCAGACCGTGGCCACCGTGATTGCCAGGGTGAGGCGCTGATGCCGCAGCACCCAGCGCAGGCCGCGATCGTAGGTCCGCAGCAGAGCGTCGAAGGCGCGTTCGCTTGCCAGATAGACGCGCCCGTGTTCCCTGGAAGCGCCCTTTAGGAATTTGGCGCACATCATCGGCGTCGTGGTCAGTGAAACGAACATGGAAACGCCGATGGCCACACTGAGCGTCACGGCAAACTCGCGAAAAAGCCTGCCGACGATTCCCGCCATCAGCAGGATGGGAATAAAGACGGCCACGAGCGAAGTGCTCATGGAGAGAACCGTAAACGCTATCTCCTGCGACCCCCGATACGCCGCCTGCACGGGAGGCATGCCCTTCTCGAGATAGCGCGTGACGTTCTCGATCACCACAATGGCATCATCGACGACGAAGCCGGTGGAAATCGTCAGCGCCATCAGGGACAGGTTGTCCACCGAGTAATGAAGCAGGTACATTACGCCCAGAGTGCCCATGAGCGAGACGGGCACGGCGACGGCGGGTATCGCCGTGGCCCAGGCGTTTCGCAGAAAGGCGAAAATCACCAAAATCACCAGCACGACCGTGATCATCAGGGTTATCTGTATGTCCGACACCGATGCCCGAATCGTGGTGGTGCGGTCGGAGGCCACACTGAGCCTCACCGCTCCCGGAATGGAAGCCTGGATTTCCGGAAGAGCCTCGCGAACACGGTCCACGGTGCCGACGATATTGGCTCCCGGCTGGCGCCATACGATAATTACGACCGACCTTACACTGTTGGACAAACCCGCTGTGTGGATGTCCTCTACGGAATCGACAACGCTGGCGATGTCTCGCACGCGCACGGGAGCGCCGTGGCGATAAGCGACGATCAAGGGCGCATAGTGGGCGGCGTCGAAAACCTGGTCGGTGTCCATGATGGTCCAGCGGACCTGGCCATTGGCGAGTAGCCCCTTTGGCGTGTTGGCGTTCACCTGGCCCAAAGCCGTGCGAAGGTCCTCCAGTCCAATACCGTAGTTTGCCAGCGTCGTGGGGTTCGCCTCGACCCGCACCGCCGGACGCGCGCTTCCTCCGACGATTACCTGGCCGACGCCATCCACTTGCGCCAGCTTTTGCGCAATGATCGAGTCGGAGAGATCGTACAGCTTGGCCATGGGCAGAATGTCGGAACTGACGGCGAGAATCAGGATGGGCGAATCGGAGGGATTGCTCTTGCGCCACGTGGGCGCGGAGGGCAGATTCGCGGGCAGCTGGCCCGCGGCGGCGTTGATCGCAGCCTGAACATCTCGAGCCGCGGCATCGATGTTCCGGCTCAGATCAAACTGCAGGACGATGTTCGTCGTACCGAGCAAGCTCGACGACGTCATCTGTGTGACCCCGGCGATGCGCCCAAATTGCCGCTCCAGAGGAGTGGCCACGGCCGACGCCATTGTTTCGGGACTCGCTCCCGGCAAGCCGGCCTGCACCTGAATTGTGGGGAACTCCACTTGCGGCAGCGGGCCCACCGGCAGGAATCGATACGCGATAATGCCCGCCAGCATCACTGCGGCGGTCAGCAGCGAAGTCCCGATAGGCCGCTTTATGAACGGGGTGGAAATGTTCATGGACGTTAGAGGTCAGTCGGCTGTCGCTTCCGGTTCGATCACATTGCCGATGCGGTAGCGTGCAAAGCGGCGAGCGAGACGGTCGAACCACAGGTACACCACCGGCGTAGTGAACAGCGTCAGGAGCTGGCTCACCAACAGGCCGCCGACGATGCTGATGCCGAGAGGCCGCCGCAATTCCGAGCCTGTCCCCGTTCCCAGCGCCAGCGGGAGGCCGCCCAGAAGCGCCGCCAGGGTGGTCATCATGATGGGGCGAAAACGCAGCAGGCAAGCCTGATAGATCGATTCCTCGGGACTCTTGCCCTCTTTTCGCTCGGCGTCGAGCGCGAAGTCGATCATCATGATCGCGTTTTTCTTCACGATGCCGATCAACAGGATGATTCCGATCAGGGCGATAACGCTAAGGTCCGTCCGGCAAATCAGCAGCGCCACAATCGCACCGACGCCCGCCGAAGGAAGCGTCGAGAGAATCGTGACGGGATGAATGTAGCTTTCGTAAAGCACGCCCAGAACGATATACACCGTCACCAGAGCCGCTAGAATCAGGATCGGCTCGTTCGTGAGCGCCGCCTGAAATGCCTGCGCGGTTCCCTGAAAGCTGGCGTTGATCGAGGCCGGCATGCCGATGGCCCGCTCCGCTCCCTTGGTCGCGTCCACCGCTTCTCCCAGCGAAACGCCCGGCGCCAGATTGAACGACAGTGTGACGACCGGAAATTGCCCCTGATGATTCACCGCCAATGCGGCAGTTTTCTCCTCTAGGCGCGTGAATGTGCCCAGCGGCACCTGCGTTCCATTGGACGATTTGACGTAGATACTGTTCAGTGCGTCGGGGTTCTGTCCAAAGCGGGGATCCACTTCGAGAACCACGTGGTACTGGTTCAACTGCGTGAAGATGGTGGAGACCTGTCGCTGCCCGAATGCGTCGTAGAGCGCGTCATCGATATTTTGGGGAACGATTCCCAGCCGCGAAGCGGTGTCGCGGTCGATCACCAAATTGGTTTGGAGTCCGTTGTTCTGCTGATCGGTGGCGACGTCGCGCAGCTGAGCAAGGCTGCTGAGCTTGGCGACAATCTTCGGAGTCCACTGCGCCAGCTCCGCTCCGTCCGCGTCCTCCACGGAATACTGAAACTGCGTGCGGCTGACGCGGTCCTCGACCGTGAGATCCTGCACCGGCTGCATGAAAAGAGTGATGCCTGCCACTTGCGAAAGTGGCGGCTGCAAGCGGCGTATGATTTCCGAGGCGCTGGCGCTTCTCTGATCCAGTGCTTTCAGATTGATTTGAATCCGGCCCGCATTCGGAGTCGTATTGGTTCCATCCACGCCGATGAACGAGGAGAGGCTCTGCACGTCCGGATCCTTCAGGATCACGGATGCCAGCGCTTGTTGTTCCGCGGCCATAGAGGAAAACGAAGCGGTCTGCGCCGCTTCCGAGACGCCCAGGATGACGCCGGTGTCCTGTACCGGGAAAAAGCCCTTGGGCACGAAGTAGTAGAGCACGATAGTAAGAACCAGCGTGCCCGCCGTCACCAGGAGCGTAGCCGTCTGGTGGCGCAGAACGAATTGCAGGCCTCGGCCATAGCGCTCGATGGTGCGCTGGAAGAATCTCTCCGACGCACGATAAAACCACGTTTGCCTGGACGCGGCTTCTCGATGCAACAGTTTCGCGCACATCATGGGCGTCAGAGTCAGAGAAACGAACGCCGACACAAGGATGGTCACTCCGAGGGTCACAGCGAACTCGCGGAACAGCCGGCCCACGATGTCGCCCATGAAGAGCAGCGGGATCAGCACGGCGATCAATGAAACGGTCAGGGATACGATGGTGAACCCGATTTGCTCGGAGCCCCTCAAGGCGGCTTCCAGCGGCGAGTGGCCTTCCTCGATGAACCGCGAAATGTTCTCGATCATCACGATGGCGTCGTCCACCACGAAACCGGTGGAGATGGTCAGCGCCATCAAGGAAAGGTTGTCGAGGCTATAGTTGAGCAGGTACATCACTCCGAAAGTTCCCACGATCGAGAGCGGCACGGCGATGCTGGGAATGAGGGTGGCCGCAACGCTGCGGAGAAAAAGGAACATGACCATGACCACTAGGGCCACCGTAAGCATCAGCTCGAATTGCACGTCGCTCACCGACGCCCGGATCGTGATGGTGCGGTCGGTCAGGGTGGTCACGTGAATCGATGACGGCAGCGTGGCTTGCAGGCGCGGAAGCAGCGTCTTGATGCGGTCCACCACCCCGATGATGTTGGTTCCGGGCTGCCGCTGAATGTTCAGAATCACCGCGGGCATCGTGTTCATCCACGCCGCCTGCAGATCGTTCTCCGCGCCGTCCACCACGGACGCCACGTCGGACAGCCGAACGGGGCCGCCATTGCGGTAAGCGACGACAATGGGACGGTATTGTTCGCTCGAAACCAGCTGATCGTTGTCTCCGATGGTGTACGACTGCCGCGACCCGTTGAGATTCCCTTTTGCCTGATCCACATTCGCCTGCGAGAGCGCGGCGCGCAGGTCCTCCATGCCCAACCCGTAGCCGGCCAGGGCCGTCGGATTCGCTTGCACCCGGACGGCGGGCTTCTGCCCGCCGCTGATGGTCACCAAACCCACGCCGGGGAGCTGCGAAATCTTCTGCGCGAGGTTGGTGTCGGCGAAATCCTCGACCTTCGAAAGCGGCAGGGTGTCAGAGGTCAGCGCCAGAGTCAGAACGGGTGTATCGGCCGGGTTCACCTTGCTGTAGATGGGGGGATTCGGGAGGTCTTTCGGCAGGTACGTGGCCGCCGCATTGATGGCCGCCTGCACCTGCTGCTCCGCAACGTCGATATTCTGATTCAAATCGAATTGCAGCGTGATGATCGAGCCCCCGAACGAGCTGGTGGAGGTCATCTGGTTCAGGCCCGGAACCTGTCCGAACTGCCTCTCGAGCGGCGTGGTCACCGACGACGCCATGACATCCGGGCTCGCACCTGGATAAAACGTGAGAACCTGGATGGTGGGATAGTCCACTTGGGGAAGCGCCGACACCGGAAGTTGCCGGTAGGCCACGACTCCTACGAGGATTACCCCCAGCATCATCAGCGAGGTCGCAACCGGCCTGAGGATAAACGGCCTGGACGGACTCACCGGCTTTGGCCTCCGGCCGAACGCGGCGGCGCGGGAGCCTGGCCTCGCGGCGGACTTGCGGGCCGCAGGTTTACCTTGGCGCCGGGCTGCAGCTTGTCCTGGCCGTCGGTGACCACCTGCTCGCCCGGCGCGAGCCCCTGCTTGACGACCGCGATGTTGCCCTCGATGAAGTCTTCCTGGATGGAGCGCACTTCCGCCGAACCGTCGGCCTTCACGACATAGACGAAGTCTCCCTGCGATCCCTTCTGAATCGCCGCAGACGGAATCACGGTCGCAGCTTTCCTGGTCGTGAGAAACAGCCGAATGTTCACGAATTGATTGGGCCACAGGGAATTGTCGCGATTGTCAAACACGGCCTTCAGCTTCACCGTTCCGGTGGTCGGGTCGATCTCATTGTCGATCGTGAGAAGGCGCCCATCGGCGAGCTTCGTCTTTCCGTCGCGGTTATAGGCCTCTACCGCAAGCTGCCGGCCGCGCATCTCCGCAGTCACTTCCGGCAGGTTGTCCTCGGGCAGCGTGAAAACCACCGCGATGGGCTGCACCTGAGTGATTACGAGCATGCCGTTGGCGTCGATCGCATGAACGATGTTGCCGGGATCCACCAGGCGCAGCCCCACTCGCCCGCTGATGGGCGCGGTGATCCTCGAATAGCTGAGGTTCAACTTGGCGCTGTTGATCTGTGCCTGGTCGGCCTGAATGGCGCCGTCGAACTGCCCTACTGTCGCCGCCTGCGAATCCAGCTGCTGCCGCGGAATCACTCCCTCCTGCCACAGTTGCTGATACCGGTTCAAATTCACCGTGGCATCCCGCTGGGCAGCCTGATCCTTTGCCAATTGGCCGCTGGCCTGGTCCAGCGCCACTTGAAACGGGCGCGGATCGACTTCAATCAGGAGGTCGCCCTCTTTCACGAACTGCCCTTCTTTGAAGTTTACCCTCATGATCTGGCCGTCCACACGGGTCTTGATCGTGACCGTATTGAATGCCGTGACCGAACCGAGCGCCGTCAAGTAGAACGGCACGTCGCTGGTCTGCACGGGCGTCGCAGACACCGATACGGGCGGAGGCCCGCTCGGAGTCCCCCCGGCAGCTTGTGAACGCGCCCTGGTCCGATACACGGAGACCGCGGCCAGGATGAGCACCACCGCAATCCCGGCCCAGACCCAGCGTCCCTTAGCGGGCGAGGTCGCGGCCGCAGTGGGGCCGCGTTTCTCTTGCGATTCCGAAGCCATCGTTCACCTTCAGCGCTAAGCGGCGACTCCAGTATAGACGTGCGCCAGCCCTGACAGGATACACGAGGTCAGCCGGCGCAGTCGGTGGCCGGCACATTCTAGCAGCATGTGTGCCTGCCGCTTGGTTTGGGGGCTATCGCTCGCCGAGAAGGTCGCGCCAGGGCTTGGGGCCAAGACACACGGCGGGCCGGCGCGACGCTTAACCGTCGAAGGCCGGTCGCTCGATGGTTCTGGCAAGCTCGCGATAGCGGCACAGGGCGTTTGCAAGCTGCATCTGGCGCGGACGGCGGCACTCCGGCTCGAACAATCGCGGACTCCCCACCACAATCACAACCGACATGGCCCGCGACGTCGCCACGTTGAGCCGGTTCAGGCTATAAAGAAACTCCATCCCTCTCGGCGCGTCCTCCGGCGACGAAGTTGTGAGCGAATAGATTACGACCGCCGACTGTTGCCCCTGAAACTTGTCCACGGTTCCCACCCGCGCCCCGGGAATTCGCGCCATCAAATCGGACACTTGGGCGTTATACGGCGCCACGATGAGTATGCGTTCGTCCTCGTCCCCGCCTCCATCCAACCTTAGCTTCTTGCTGTTACCGATGCTGTAGAACCACTTCACTCCGGGACGCAGCAGGCTCTCAACAATCTCAGCGGCCACCTCCGCTTCCTCAGGCGACGCATTCCGATTTCCTTCGTGTTCCACCGGCACAAGCCACAAACCCGGCTCCTTCAGCCACGCGTGCCCTTCCAGCCATCGATTGCGCGCTACAACGTGCGAGGTCAGCTTACCCTCGTAGAAAAGCTCGGATGTAAACGCGCAGATCTTCGGGTGCATCCTGCGCGTTTCCGGCAGCAGCAATCCCATATCGGGACGGATGGTCTTGTGCTCGCCCAGCAAATGCTCGAGGGCGCTCTTTTCGGCACCCGGCGGATGACTGCCTTTCAGCGGCCGCTCGAGTTGCTGCGGATCCCCAAGCAGCACCAGATTTCGCGCCGCCTGCGACATCGCCATCACGTCCGCCAGCGCCAGTTGTCCGGCCTCGTCGATGAAAAGGGTATCGACGGCCTCGAAGAATTCAGGGCGCGCCCACATCCACGAGGTGCCCCCCAGCACGTTTGCTGCGCCTGCACGCAACGCTTGGAGCGCTTCGTCATTCTTCTTGGTGGCTTCGATTTCCCCGCTTTCCTCGACCTCGTCGCCGGTCGCCAGCTTCTGCATGCACCGCACCCCGTCCGCTGCGTCCGCTACTTCCAAGACCTTTTCTAGCAACTTGCGAATCACCCGATGGCTCAGGGCCGTCACTCCGACTCTTTCGCCGGCGCGCACGAGTTCGCAAATCATGTGTGCTCCGGTGTACGTCTTGCCGGCGCCCGGCGGCCCTTGAATCGCGAACACCGATTCGTCCAGCGCCTTCCCGATGCGGCAGGCCGTGGCGACGGTCTCCTCCAGCCGCTTTGCGGCGAGCGCTTCCCGGCCGCGCAGCCGCGGCGCCTTCCGTAGCAACAGATCGCGGCCAGCGCGATACGGTCCGGCGGCATCAGCGCCGTTCTGCGTCACCCACTCGCCAATGCGAAACAGTGCATCCGCGAGCACATCCGTTTTACGTGGCGAGTCCCAGGCAAACACCGCCGCAGGATGCACGTCTGCCATCTTTTGGCTCTTCTTGATGTCCACTGTCCGGCTCGCTAAATCCAGCGCCACCACAGTTCCAATCTTGTTCCCGACACCCTTTTCTTCGCAGTCTTCCGCACGCTTTCCTTTGCGTCGATAGAGCTTCGCGCCGTCTCGCACATCCGTCTCTTGCTTCTCAAACCTGTATCGATGTGTGGGCGTCTGTCCCTGTCCGGGCGCCGGCCCCAGGAATTGCAGCCCTGCCAGCCCGGCGCGCTCGTCCATCAACGCGTCGTCGTCCAGCTCCGCAAGCCGGTAGCCCTCCCACAACGTGGCCTTGTTTTCGCGCCGGTGCCAATCGAGCAACTGTGCCAGCATCCATCGCGCGCTCTGCTCCTCCGTGCGCTTGGCCGAATCCACCGGCGCGTCCGCGGTCAGCTTGGCCACGAGCTGTGCGACGCGCTTCTGTCGCTCGTCCAGCTCCTCCGAGGGCGCCCCTTCTTCGATTGGGGGTCGCGCGAGCGCTGCGCCGCCCTCCACCAGCTCCTGGCGTCGCGCTTCCAGCCAGTCGCGCAGCTGCGCTGCCGACCGGCAATCGTCGCCGTTGTACCCTTCTAGCGCCCGGCGCATCGCTTCCTGGGGCTCGCCGTCCAAACCCAGCTCCAGCCGGTGTTCCACGTACCTCATCGCCGCGCGGGATTCATCCAGCGGCGTCGTTCGGGCGAATCCGTAAAACCCCTCCAGCTTCTTCAGCGAATACTCCTCGACGCTCGCCCGCACCGCTTGCTTGAAAATGGTGTGCAGATTGACGAGCAGATGCGCCCGCAGCATCCGGTCGATCTCACCTTCGCGCGTCGCGTAGGTTCCCATCAGCCGCTTGAACGCCGCCGGCTCGTAAGCCGCGAAGTGATACACGTGCATCGCGGGATCCGCCGCCCATCGCCGCATGATCTCGTCCACCAGCCACTCGAACCCGCGCTTCTCATCCTCTGCATGGAACGCCCACTGCTTTTCGTACGCCCAATCGCCGCCTGGCGCGCGCGCCACGAATCCAAACAGATATTCCTGCCCGCGGTCGCCTGCGAAGGGATCGCCTTCCAAGTCAGCAAACATGTCGCCCTCGGAAGGCTCCGGCAACCGGCAAAAACCCATGTCCTCGACCGGCGGCAAGAGAGGCTCATGAACCAGCCTATTCTCCGTGCGGCCGTGCACTTGCACGCGCGCCTGCTCCCGAATTGTCTTGTAGCTTTCCCTCGACCCGTGGACCGGCCGCTCCTTCAGCGGCAGGGGCATCTCCGCCAATTCCGTCATCGTCTCGATCTGCCACGCCACAAGCTGCTTGCGTTGCAGCCGGCGTATTCCCGCCACGAGCGACAAATGATCGTCGGCGCGCCGCCGCGCGTCGCACTCCTTGAACCAGCGGCACACATCGCAATGCGGGCACGGCTCCGGGTAGGTCGCGGCGTCCAACGCGTCATCACACGCTTTTTCGAGCCGGGCCTTTACATGACGGAAGTACGCGGCATATTCGGCGAACCGGTATTGCTCCGGCTCGAAATTCCTTCCCGGCACGACGACATACATCATCTCCGGTTCGGCGCCTTGGATCTCTCGCAGCAGGTCCGAATACAGCGCGAGCTGCAAGATGGTCGCCGCCTTTGTCTCGCGCGAAAACTTGCAGTCAAGCACTTCATACGACCACGCTCCGAGCCGGCTCGGCTTGGCCACTTTGCGCAGCACATCCGGGCGCCCGAACCATCGCCCGGCAGCCAGGCTCCCTTGCGCAATAATCTCCGCTCCCTGCTGCATACAGGCCCGCGTTTCAGCTAGCGCCTGCGGCTCGTCGCCTATTTTCCGCAAGTCCGCGAACCACGCGCTCCTGGCCCGCAGAAAATCGAGATAGGCAGCTTCATGCCGCAGCCCAAGTTCCTGAATCACCGCGAGGTCCGGCGCGCTCCACTCCGGCGCACTGCACTCGCCGCGCGCCACACGGAGGTCGAGCGACGTCAGGTGCCGACACGCCAGATGATTGCTGAGGTCGGTTGCCGCCAGGCGGACTTGATCGGAGACAATTCTCATCGGGGCGAGAGGCGATTCCCTTGCGTGTATAACACACTAGAAGCCGGCCGGAAACGGTTGCACCGGCGCCATGGCCGGGAATCATTCTCGGCTGAACCAAGCCCCAAACCGCGCAATTTCGTGCAACCAAACCCGGCCAGACGCGTCCAATGCAAGTGAGGCAACTAGGAGTAGAATGGACTCTATGAGGATGGGCACCGGAGCCGCCGCCTGCATGCTGTGTTGTTGTACACCGCACGGCTGGCGCCGGGGTGCGATCCGAACGACCTAGTCATCACCCAAGTCGGACTTAAGCAACCCGCTCACCGGCACAAACTGGTCAGCGGGTTTTTTGTTTTTGTGCAGGAGATCGAAATGGCCGGCGTAGTCCAAACCACGCGACGCGAGACGAAGGCGCAGCGCATTGAGCGCCTGAAGCGAGAGAAAAACCCGTGGGAGTCCTTCGAGGAAATCAAGGCCTTCGCGCACAGCGGCCGCGACTCGGTTTTGCCCGAATGGGCAAGTCTCTACCTTCGCTGGTGGGGCATTTACACCCAAGGCGACGGCGCAGGCGTCGTCGGCGGAGCGGGCGGCGAAGGCAAGTCCACCAAGTATTTCATGCTGCGAATCCGGCTGCCGAATGGATTGGTGCGTGCGAGCCAGTTGCGCACCATCGCTTCCCTGGCGGAGCGCTGCGGACGCGGCTTTGCCGACATCACCGTCCGGCAGAATATCCAGCTTCACTGGCTCACCATCGAAGACTTGCCGGAAGTGATCGAATCGCTGGGCGCCGTGGGACTGACTCCGAAGAGCGCTTGCGGCGACGTGCCTCGCAATCTCACCGGCTGCCCGCTAGCGGGAATCGCCTCGGACGAAATCGGCGATGCGTCTCCGCTCTTGCTCGAAGCGAATGACCTGCTCGCGGGAGGCAACGATTTTTACAATCTGCCCCGCAAGTTCAAAGTGTGCATCACGGGCTGCCCGGTCTGGTGTTCCTATCCGGAAATCAACGATATCGGCCTCACGGCCATCGAGCGGCGCCGCCAGGGCAAACGCGAAGTCGGTTTTTCGGTTCGCGTCGGAGGCGGACTTTCCGCGGACCCGCACTTCGCCGTCCGGCTGAACGCTTTCGTGCGTTGGGGTCAGGCGCTGCCGGTAGTTCGCGCCATCGCGGAGATCTTTCGCGGCCAGGAGATGCTGCGCGAAAATCGTGAGCGCGCGCGCCTGAAGCACCTTTTCACTCGCTACTCCTGGACCCCCGAGCAGTTCCTGGCTGAGCTTCACGGGCGACTCGCATTCCGCCTCGATCCCGCCGAAGACGAGAACCCCCCGTCGGACATTTACCGCGATCACGTTGGCATTCACCCTCAGAAGCAGCCGGACCTCTTCTATGTCGGCGCGGCCGTCCTGCGCGGACGCATCACTTCGCAGCAGATGCGCGCGGCCGCCGGCCTATCCGACCGCTATGCAAACGGCGATCTCCGCACCACCAACATGCAGAACCTGATCATCGCCAGCGTCCCGCGCGCCCATGTCGATCCTTTGGTTCGTGAGCTGGACGCTGCCGGCCTGCGCGTCGAGGCCACTCCCTTCTGGCGCGGCGCCATCGCCTGCAGCGGCGCTGAGTTTTGCAAGCTCGCGCTGACGGAAACCAAGGGATTCACGCGCTGGCTCGTGGACGAGCTGGAAGAGAGAGTGCCCGGCTTCGACCAGCAACTGAAGCTCAACGTTACCGGCTGCCCGAACGCCTGCGGCCAGCACTGGATCGCGGACATTGGCCTCGAAGGCAAGAAGATCAGGCGTGGCGGCGAATTCATAGATGCCTACTACTTCTGCCTGGGCGGCGCCGTCGGCCAGCACCAGAGGCTCGCGCGCCCCATCGGCTATCGCTGCCCGGCGCAGGAAGTCCCCGAGGCGATCGAGCGTCTCCTGCGCGCGTATCTCGCCAATCGCCATGACAACGAAAACCTGCGCGCGTATTTCTCGTGGCATTCCGACGAGAGCCTGCGCGCGCAGCTTGCCGGTTACGATTCGGCGCCTGTGGCCCGCGATTCTTCGCCCGGGCCGGTGCCTCACGGAGTCGGAGAGTAGAGCATGGCGGCGAATCTCTTTCCTGCCTTCCTCAAGCTCGCGGGCCGCCCATGTCTTGTTGTGGGCGCCGGGAACATCGCCGCGTCGAAAATTGCGTCTTTGCTTGACGCGGGCGCGTGGGTCACGGTCGTCGCGCCGCGCGCGGCTCCCCGAGTGCGCGCCCTCGCGCTCGCGGGACAAATCCATTGGATTGAGCGGGAGTTTTCCGCAGCGGACCTCACCGGCATTTTCCTGGCCATTGCCGCGGCTTCGAACAAGGAAGTCAACAGGACTGTTTTTCTCGAAGCGCAATGCCGCGGCATTCTTTGCAATGCCGTGGACGACCCGCCCAATTGCGACTTCTACTTTCCCGCGCTCGTGCGGCGCGGCAAGTTGCAAATTGCCATTTCAACTTCCGGCGAAAGCCCGGCGCTGGCCCAGCGTCTCCGCCGCGAACTGGATGCCTGCCTCGACCCGTCGCTGGGCGACTGGGTCGAGCGTATCGGGCGGCGCCGCCGCAGGATTCTGGCGTCGCAGCCGCCGTCGAGAAGGCGCAAGGAACAATTGCGGCGGCTCGCGTACACCAAGGTGGATACGCGCCGATCGCGAACCGCGCGCAGGCGCGCGAAACGAGGAGCAAGGCGATGACCACTATCACCCGCGGCACAGTCTATCTCGTCGGCGCGGGTCCCGGCGACCCCGAGCTCCTGACCAGGAAGGCGGCCGCGCTGCTGGCCGGCGCCGATCTCGTGTTGCACGACGACCTTGTGCCCGCAGCCATTCTCGCGCTCGCGCCGCATTCGATGCTGGTGAACGTCGGCAAGCGATGCGGGGCAAAGAAAATCACGCAGGCGCAAATCCACGAGATGATGACTTCATCCGCGCGCCACGGCATGAGCGTCGTGCGCTTGAAGAGCGGCGACCCCGCGATCTTCGGCCGCCTTGCCGAGGAGATCGACGCGCTTCGCGCTGCCGGCGTTCCCTTCGAGGTCGTTCCGGGAGTGACGGCGGCGCTCGCCGCTGCCGCATCGGTTCAAGCCTCGCTTACGGATCGGCGCACGACTTCGCGCCTTCTGCTCATCAGCGCCCATCACGCCGAGGAGAAACAAGCTGCGCCGCGGCAAGACTGGCGCGCCCTGATTTCTGCGGACACGAGCGTCGCGGTTTACATGCCCGGACATGATTTCGCTCCCCTGCAGCAGGACCTCCTCGCCGGCGGCCTGTCCCCCCAAACTCCTTGCGTAGTTGTGTCGCGCGCGGGCACGCCGGATGAGGAGCAAATCCGCACCGTGCTTGGCCGGCTCGTTGCAACGCCGCCGATGCCATCGCCGACTATCCTGCTCATCGGACGCACCCTCGGCCGCGATGCGCAGCCGGCCGAGGCTGCGTTGCAGGCTGCAATCGGCGCGTTGCAGCCCGCCGGAGGCCTCCTGCGTTCCTAGGCTCGCGCTCCCTGCGCGACGTAGAGCCGCAGCGCTCCAAGCCACCAATTTGCCCGCCGTCGTGTTAGATTCGGCAGGGAGTCTCGCGCCATGCTCGATCGCAAAGAGTCGGCGTTCGGATGGTTCGACGTTGTGTGGCTCCTCTTTCTCCTGGGGCTGGCGTTCCTGCCTCCGATTGAGGAGATCCACAAGCAACTGACTCTTCTGGCCATCGGAGTCCTGCAGATTTCCGAGGGCCCTCTGATCGCCTGGCAGCCAAATCGCGGCCGCGTTTACAGCGTGATTCTCAAGATTCTTCTGGCCACGCTGCTCATCGATCACACTCGCGCCGCCGAGTATTCCCCGACCATCGAGAGCAGCTACTACCCCGTCTATTACCTCCCCATCGTCACCGCTGCGATTTATTTCGGACCGCTCGGCTCGCTCCTCTGGACGACAATCAGCTCGCTGGCTTATTGCTATTTCCTGATTCCGGCGGTCTATATCGAGGAATATGAACTCACGCGCGAAGGCGCCATGGAGCTCGCCATCCGCATTCTTTTCATGTTTCTCGCCGGAGTCCTCGTGAACCGCTTTGCCATCGAGAATCGCCGCCGAACCCGGCAGTATCAGCAGCTATCCGAAACTCTCGAAGAGACGAATCGCCAACTGCAACGCGCCGAAGCGGATGCGCGCCGCTCCGAGCGCCTGGCCGCCCTGGGCCAGATGTCCGCCGGACTCGCGCACGAAATCCGCAACCCTCTCAGCGTCATCAAGGGGTCGGCCGAAATCCTCAGCCAAAAAGTGAAAGACGCGCATCCAGTCGCCCGTGAACTCGCCGGATACATTGGCTCGGAGGTGAACCGCCTGAATTCGCTGGTCGCGCGGTTTCTGGATTTCGCGAGGCCGTCGCACCTGGACCTGAAACCTCACCGCGTTGCCGACATCGTGGAACGGGCGCTTGAATCCACGCGGAACCAGTTTCCGGAAGCGCGTGTCGCCGTCGAGCGCCACTATCGTCCCGGCGTCCCGGATGCGGCGGTGGATGCGCCATTGTGCGAGCAGGTTTTCGTGAACTTGGTCACCAACGCCTATCAAGCGATGAGCGAAGAGGGCGGCGTGCTGCGCGTCGGAATCGCTCCGCAATCGTCGAACGGGCGTGCGGGCGTTGAGGTGAGTGTCGAAGATACCGGCCCTGGCGTGCCCGCCGAATTGCGCGAACAGATCTTCAACCCGTTCTTTACGTCGAAAAAGGACGGCGTCGGCCTGGGACTCTCCATCGTTGCGAAAATCGTGGACCATCATCACGGTTGGATCAAGCTCGACAGCGCGGATTCGACGGGAGCCCGCTTCCGCGTCTTTCTTCCGGAGTTTACGGCGCGCTCGGCGGCAAAATGACCGAAAAGCCCTCGATCCTCGTCGTCGAAGACGAAGCCAAGATGCGGCGCTTGCTGGAGTTGCAGCTCGCCGAGGAAGGGTTTCGCTCGCAAACCGCCCCGGACGCGGAAGCAGGTTTGAAGCTGCTAAGCAAAGAAACGTTTAGCCTCGTCGTCACGGATCTCAAGCTCCCCGGAATGAGCGGCCTCGAGTTTCTCCAGGCGGTGAAGCGGGCGAATTCCGAGCTGCCCGTCGTCATCATGACCGCGCACGGCACCGTGGAATCGGCGGTGGAAGCGATGAAGGTGGGCGCCAGCGACTACGTGCTCAAGCCGTTTGCCCTGGCCGAGCTGATATTGATCATCCGCAAAGAGCTGGCCGCGCATCAATTGCGGGAAGAGAATCGCTCGCTGCGCGAGGCCCTCGGGCAGCGCTACGAATACCAGAGCATCGTCGCGCGCAGCGACAAAATGCAGGCCGTGCTCGCCATGGTCGAGCGCGTCGCGCCCACCAACGCCACCGTGTTGCTTGGCGGCGAGAGCGGCGTCGGGAAAGATCTGATCGCGCGCGCCATCCACGAGCACTCCAACCGCGCGCGCGGACCTTTCGTCAAGATCAACAGCACCGCCATTCCCGAGAACCTGCTCGAAAGCGAACTCTTCGGATACGAGAAAGGCGCCTTCTCCGGCGCCTCCTCGAGCAAGCCCGGAAAATTCGAACTGGCCGACAAGGGCACGCTGTTTCTCGACGAAATCGGCGACGTCCCGCCCGCCACGCAGGTCAAACTGTTGCGCGTGCTCCAAGAACGCGAATTCGAGCGCCTCGGCGGAACCAGGACGCTGAAAGTGGACGTCCGCCTGATCGCCGCCACGAATCGCGACCTTCGCGCCGCCCTCGAAGAAGGCACTTTTCGCGAGGACCTCTACTACCGCTTGAATGTCGTGGCCATCGACATTCCCCCGCTGCGCGAGCACAAGGAGGACATCCCCACGCTCGCGAATCTCTTCCTCAAGAAATACTCCGAGGAGGTGCAGAAGCCGCTCGAAGGAATCTCGTCACAGGCCCTAAAGCTATTGATGGATTTTCACTGGCCGGGCAACGTCCGCGAACTCGAAAACATCCTCCAGCGCGGCGTTA
>Ga0187846_10000513_pt1 | contig 22671 bp, 17 predicted proteins | sample TC_taG_FD_161473 | JGI IMG/M metagenome (GOLD analysis project Ga0187846, IMG submission 161473) | Biofilm microbial communities from the roof of an iron ore cave, State of Minas Gerais, Brazil - TC_06 Biofilm (v2) | ecosystem: Environmental > Terrestrial > Deep subsurface > Cave > Wall biofilm...
ACCGTGAACTTCGCGTCACCGTTTGTGCTGAACGACGCCGACCTCGTCGGGCTGCGCATGGAGTTCGACTTGCGTCAGTCGCTGCAAACCGATGCGAACGGCCAGGTGACCGGCGTCATCAACCCCGCCTTTGAAATGGTTCTGCTGGATGCCGCCGACGCGCAAGTCTCGATCGACGAGTTCGATGCCGGCGTCGTCGGCGTCACCGGCGCAAACTCCTTCAACGTGCAGGGTCCGCTGGGCCGGCAGTGGATGGTGACCACCGACAGCAACACCATGTTCGACGACCCGGATGACCCCATCAGTTCCTTTACCGCCCAGACGATTGTGGCTCTCTCCGGCCAGCTCGATCCGGTAACGCACGCCATCGACGCATCGGAAGTGGAAGTCGTATCCAACGACGGCTTCTATCTCTCGGGTCTGCTGACCAGCGTGCGTCCGCCGGCGCCGCAGCCGGCCACTGCTGTGGACTTGTACGTTCGCGCGGAACTGCCGGCCATCAACGGCCTTTCCAACGGACAGATCGAAACGCTGGCGCTGAACGGCTCGGAAACCTACAGGATCGGCCACATCAACAACCCCCTGACGATTCTTCTGTTCAACAATTCCGCGATGGCCGCGGGACAGAGAGTCAGCTTTGGCGGCACACTCAACACCGCGAACGGCACGACCACTCTCACTCCCCGTCGCGCCGTCTTGCGCAGACAGGGCCAGGCTGGCGGCTGGGTGCCGGGCAGCACCATGGTTCAGTCGGGCAACAACGGCAGCTTCCAGTTGAACGATCAGGGGACCGCGGGAATCTTGCTGCCCGCTCCGCTGACCGTGTTCACCACCAACGGCACGAACTTCATCAACCTCAGCGGGTTGTCCGCGCTATCGGGCATGCAGACGATTCCCATTCGCGTGGTCGGCTTCATCATCTTCGACCCAGCCACGCAGCAGCCCGTGATGGTCGCTCGTTCCGTGGAGGAGTTGACGGACTAACGCCGCGGCTCCTTCCAGCTCGGCCGCGCCCAAGGTCGCCGCGGCGAGCGCAGGCGGATCGCGCCGCTGTCCTCGCTTCACCAGGAGCGGGGACAGCGGCGTTTTCTTTGGGTATGGCGCGCGACCGGCCCTGCGCTAGAATCGCCGGGTGCAAGGGCCGCGTAAATTCTCCGAGTTCTGGCCGCATTACGTGCTGGCCCACCGCCACCCCGACACGCGCATCTTTCATTCTTTCGGCACGCTGCTCGGCTGGGCCCTGCTCGCGGCGGCCATTGCGCTTCGGCGTCCGTCGTTCATTCTTGCGGCGCTCGTGGCGCCCTATGCGCTCGCGTGGTTTTCGCATTTTTTCGTCGAGCACAACCGCCCCGCCACGTTCGGACATCCGCTGTGGTCGTGGCTTGCGGATCAGAAAATGGTGGCCATGGTGCTGGCGGGGAGAATGAATCGGGAAGTCGAGCGCTGCGCCTCGCTCGAAAGCGGCGCCGCTCATTGAGCGGCCTGCGGCTCCATCCGCACGGCGATCACTTGGTTTCCCTCTGCGCGGACTTCAATCGCCACGGGCGGCCGCAGCGCCCGGCCGTGCACCGCTTCTCCGCGCACCAGGCCGTTCGGCCCTTCGGCGTAGCGCGCGAGGTCGAACACCGTGCCGGTGCAAGGATCGACCAGCATCGGGTGCTCGGCGCGGAAACCGTAGTCGGCCTGCAGTTTCGAGACGTCCGTCACCCACTCCATGTCGCAATTCCCGTAGGGTTCGCGCATCGCGAAGCCCCAGTAACCTCCGCTGGGCAGATGCACAACGGTTGCCGGGATACGCTCGCCGCTCCCCAAACGCTGAAACAAGAATTTCTTTGACGCCCACGGCTTCGACAATTCTTCCGTTGTGGCCACGGCGCCGGGGCCCACGGAAAAAACCTCCTGCGCGCTCCGAGCCGGTTGCTCCGATGGGCCGGCCGCCGCGGCAGACTCGGACACCGCCGGCGCGGCCGCTCGGTGACTCCACCAGATGCCGACGATGATCAGAATCAACGCGCCGGCAATCGAAAGCGTGACCCACACCGGCAGCCCGTCCGCCGCCGCGTCTGTTGGCGTGCCGGGCTTCGGCGGCTTGGGCGGTGCGGCGGGAGCGCGCGGCGCGGAGGCCTCCGGCACTCCGGGGATCTTCGGCTGCTGCGGATTGAAGGCGTCGCTCTTCCGGTGGGCGTCGGACATGCTGGGCGTCCCGAAGCGAAGTCTCAGATTGAAGGGCCGGTGGAGGAATTGCAAGACGCCGGGCTTCCGGGCTGTTAACGTTTACGCGCAGTGCATGGCGTGCGAGGTGCGCGCCATGTTGCGCCCCAACGACGGATGCGGTTTTGGCGCGATTTTGCCACGCCGCACCGGGCGCAGCATGCTGCGCCCCTACGCGAGGCGCTCGACGCGAATCGAGTGGTGGGCGACATACTCCTGCAGATTGGCGACGATTAGCAGCAACTCGAGCATGCGGTCGCGCTGGGCGGGATTGGGCCGGTCTGCTCCTTCCTCGAGATTTTTCACCACGGCCAGCGCGTCGGCCAGCAGCCATTCGAGCACTTTGGAATTGAGCGCGCGGCCCTGGCGGCAGCGCTCCAGCGCGTGCTCGGTGCGGACGAAGGCCTCATCGAGGTAGTGCTCGAGGCAGAGCTGCTCGGACATCAATCCCGCCGGGATGAGTCCGGCGCATCCTTCCCGGCGGCAGCTGCCGAGCAAATCAGGATTCATGGCACACCCGCGCCTGCGGCCTCGTCTGGAGCGCCGCGATTCGGGAGAGCCTATCACAATTCCAACGCGCCACGACGCCAGGCGCGAAAGAGGCAATAGCGCGTTGCGAGGCCGCGCGGAGCGCTCCAGCCCTCTCGTGCGACGCGCTCAGCGAAGATGGATGCTTCCGGAGCTGGTGCTCAAATCCACGAGCACGCCGCCGCCGCGCACTTTGCCTTGCAATTCGCGGGGCGTGATCGAGCCCTGCACGCTGATTTCGTGATTGCTCTCGATGCTGCCGGAGCTGGTGTGAGCGCGCAAATCGAAAGCCGCTTGCTGAGGAAGCTCAGCGGTCACGTCGCCCGAGCCGGTGTGGAGTCTCCATTCGCCCGCCGGCTCGCCCTGCGCGTGAATGCTGCCGCTGCCTGTGTTCACGCGCAGCGCGCCCCTCACGCCCTTGACGCGCACTTCACCCGAACCGGTGCCGACCTCGACATCGCCCGCAGCGGTCTGCTCGAGAGTAATTTCACCGCTTCCGCTCGAAGCGTTGAACCCACCGGCGATCCCAGCGGCGCGGATGCTGCCGCTGCCGGACGAAGCGCGCGCACTGCCGTTGATCGAGTCGAGGCCGATCTCGCCTGAGCCGGTGCGCACATGCGTCTCGCCGCCAATTTTCGAAAACCGCAAATCGCCCGAGCCGCTCGAAGCTTCCACCGGCCCGCGGATTCCTTCGACCGACTGCTCGCCCGAGCCGGTCGCCGAGCGCAGCTTGGTTTCTGCCGGGACGATGAGCTCGTAGCTGATGGAGATGTCGCGCGTCAGCTCGCGATCCTCGATGTGGCCGATGCGGATGGTGTTGCCGTTCTGCTCGATGGGCGGGTTCGTTTCGAGCGCGTGGACGCGCTCTTCGACGCTGCTGCTTCGCCAGCCTCCGTGCGCATGGATCTTGCCGTGAATTTCGACTTTGCTGGCGTCACCCGGCCGGACACGAATCTGGCCGGAGCCGGTCTGAACGTCGAAATCGACGGGGCCGCTGACGGTTAACGTTCGGTCAAAGTGGCCGTCTTCTCCGGCGCGCGCCGGAGTTGCAACGACAGCAGCAGCCAGCGTCAGAATCAGCATCGCGGGAAGAACACGCAGACAGACCTTCATCGCTTGCCTCCTTCGCAGAATCGCCCCAGTCCCCGGAAGGTACGCAAAGCCGGGGCGGAAAGTTCAGCGCCATGGCGCGTCATCGAGCACCCGATAGGGCCCGAATCCCGCCGGAAAACCGGATCGGAACGCGGGCAAAAGAAAATAGCGAGGCGGCTCATAGTGATTCTCCGCGGTGAAGGGCGAGCAGAAGGGCGGGTCGGAAACGAGGTCGTGGCGCACGAAAAACGCGTTTGTGCCAAGCAAGCTGCAGCCCACCAGCGCGTAGCCGCGGCTGACAAGAAGAGTTTCGAGCGCCTGGAGCGAAGCGCCGAAGTAATCGCTCCCGTCCCAGCGATGCGCTTCGTTGTATTCCATCACCCAGGCGACGCCGGGGGGAAACTTGGCGTTGTATTCGGCGACGATCACGCGGGGGCGAAGCGGCTCGATGGAGCGCAGGACGTGGTAGTCGTTGCCGTCCAGATCGATCGACAGCAAATCCAGTTCTGCGGGCGCCAGACGCTGGAGCGTAGCGTTGACGTTGGGCGCGGTGACGAAGTGGGGTTCGACGCGCAGTCGCCCGCCGGCAATTGCCGACGCCAGATTTTTTTGTGCCTCGGCGACGCGCCGCGGCGAACCTTCGATCCACACGCCGCGCCATCCTTGAATCAGCAGAAAAAGGGTGTTGTTCTCGAGGCCCGCACCGGCGCCGATTTCGACGAAGTTCCGCGCGCCCTCGCCGATGCGGCGAAAAATCTCGCGGATAATGCCGTCTTCGTCGCCCTGGGAATAAACGCGGTAGCCGTGTTGCAGCAGGCGCCGGCCGTCGGAGTTGCGCGCCGATTCGAGCAACGCGCGGCGATGGTCTTGAAGCTGCGCCAAATGCGCCGCTTGCGCGAGGCGGCCGGCGCCAGCGGCGAGTGCGCGAGTATTCTCGCCGAGCTTTTCGCTCATGCGCGTGAACCGTTCCTGCCAGCCTGATTTCATGGTGTCCGCTCCCGCAGGTGCGCGGGATGCCGCTCGATTTCTACACAGTTCGCCGTGGTATGCAAGCGGCGAGCGACAAGCGGCGAGAAACCGACGACTGCGCCGATGAGCCAAGCCCATCCCCGGTATGCGGTCTCCGCGAACCGTCAAGACGGTGACAAATACATGGCGAAAAGTTGCGATTAGGCTTTCGTTAGGGCTCGTGTTTTCAATAAGTTGCGCCATGTTCTAATTCTGAACCTCCGCGATTAGATTCGCGATTTGCAACTGATCGTACAAGCGCGGTGAGGGTGCGGCGGGACATGTGCGACGCCCACCGGGCGCACTGGCGGACGGAGCGAAGATGAGCGAAGTAGAAGTGGCGGCGACGATAGAGTTCGAAGGCGCGCGCATGGCGGTAAATGGCGTCAGGCGAAAGTTGGAAGGCCTGCGCCAGCTGACCAGGGCTGCGGCCACGCATGAATGCTGCGTCAATGGCGGTGCACGCCACGCTGCGGCAAACGGCACATTTGCGGGCGTGCCGCTGGCGGCGGAACGAGACGGCGAGTTCGCGACTGCTATTCACGGTCATGCACCTCGGCGTCACATTCGCACAGGAGGGCGGGCATCGTCGCCGTCCGTTGGGGCAAAATCGGTACAGCTGAACCAAAAAGTGGAGACACTGGCCGGAAGGACAGGTTGCTGTACTGGGCGGCGGCTGAGAGTTTGGCCCCGGGCCTTATTTCGGCTTCGGTTCCAGCTTCTCGACGTCAGAGAGAAGTTGCTTAACGACTTGGTCGGCGACGTCGGCGCCCGCGCCTTTGTATTTTGCGCCTTTGCTTTCTTTCGTGGCGGTCCAGATCACGTCATCGTCCGGTGACACAAGCCGCACTACAAGGCGGGCCTCGCGAACCGTCTGTGTGTGAGCTTCAGACTCCGCAATCGCTCCGCGACCGGCGACTGTCGTTTCCGAACTTGCGTGGAGATCTTTGGAGGAGGCCTCAGAACCGGTCGCCTTTAGGATTGCGTCGGCCTTGTCTTTGTTTTCTGTGACGATGAATCGTTTCGAGGCAGTGATTGAGGTAATCAACATATCGTGAAGTTGCTTCGAAATTGGGTCGTCACCAAACGCTTCCACGTAGATTCGCCGTACTTTCAATAGCCCGGGACCAGCGTCCTCCTTAGGGCTGGATTGAGAAGGTGACGAATTCTCTTTCTGCTGCGTCGGGAAAGCGAAGCCAGCCGAGGCTGAGAGAACGACGATGAGTAGAAATACCCGCGCCAATCCTATGGACCTCCGAGGCCGCTCTTACGTGCTTCGTCGTCTTGATAGTCTATTTTCCTGCCCGTTCGTGCTTCTAGCGAAGCCAGGGTGACGCGAACCACACTCTTGCCCAACTCCAGCACCGCCGCTTGTTGCTTGTCGTTCTCGTCCAAGAATCCAAGGGTGAGGAAATGCTTTCTTTTCTTGGAAAAGAGAAGCCAGGGCGAAACCGCAATTGCCAAGCCGATCCGCCTCCCAGCCTTTTGACCATATTCCAGGTCGTTGATCCGTTCGTACGGAACGGTGAGTTTTCCATTCGGGTAGGTAAAGACGAAAACCTTCTCGTCGGTGGCGGACGATGTGCCCTCTGTTCCTTCTTTTATCGAGTTGACGGTGCCACCCACGTACATTGTTTTGTGGCTGTCCAATCCAGCCCACGCAACGGCGTCAAAAACCAGGGCCGAAAGCACCAGCGTCGCTGCAAGCTTTCTCATTCTCTTTCACTCCCGTTCCAAACTAGCCCGGAGCTATCGCGTGAGGGCCGGCGTGCCCAGACAAGCAGCTTGCGGAGTTTACTGGGAGTTATATATCCTTTGCGCTGTCGATTTGTCAAGGGCACGCGTCCGCCCTCACTTCTTTGATAGAGAAGAGATGATTACAGCGCAAGCGTCTTTCACGGCATTGCCGAGCTCGCGGGTTGAATCGCTGAATATCGCGTCGCCTTCACGGTTGAACACAGCTATCTTGTTCCGATGGCGTAGGGCTCCCTGCCACCTTCGTGATCGAGCAAGACCGCGAAGGCAGCTTTCTCGACGTTGTTCGTAATGGTCACTTGCGGGCAGCGCTGGTTAAAGGTCTTTATGATTTCTGCAGTTTGTGGTCGAGCGCCCCCGGCGGTGTAGCCGCCACCCGACACACTCCCGCTGCCGTTGGCATTCTGACTGCCCGATACTCCCCATCCGCCTCGAACTTCCCATGATTGACTGTTAGTTATGTACACGCGCAACTTTTCCGGGGTCTTCTGCTCTTCCTTTGCGGTGCGCCTGGAGACAACACAGACGCCGACAGGACGAGCGATAGGACGACTTTCATGGGGCTGCCTCCAGATCGAGCAGAATGCGGATACTACTGATATCATATGCGTATTACTACTCATATAGTTTTATTTCAAGGCGACACGCTGTGATGACGCCTGAAGATGCGGGCTGAAGCCCGGCGCCACCTTCAGATCTTAGGCGGCGGCGCCGTGGCACTTCTTGTATTTCTTGCCGGAGCCGCAGGGGCAGGGGTCGTTGCGGCCGACCTTGGCGCCGGCGCGGACGGGTTTGGGCGCTTCGGCCTGGGCGGGGCCAGCCTGGAACTGGAGGTTCTGCTGCTGGCGGCGCTGGCGCTGCTCGATCTGACGGGCTTCGGCTTCAGGTTTGGCGGGCTGCATGAGGAAGAGGAAGCGGACCGCTTCGGTGTCCACGCGGTCCATCATGTCCTCGAACAGAGTGAAGGCTTCCTTCTTGAATTCGACGAGCGGGTCCTTCTGCCCGTAGCCGCGAAGGCCGATGCCTTCCTTCAGGTGGTCGAGGGTGAGCAGATGGTCCTTCCACTGGGCGTCCACAATGTCGAGGAGGATGTGGCGCTCGAGCCAGCGCAGAGTCTGCGCGCCGAATAGCTTTTCCTTTTCTTCGTAGCGCGCTTTCGCTTTTTCGTCGAGAGCGGCGGCGAGCTGGTCGTGGTTGCACTGGGCGGGATCGATGGCCGCGGTTTTCAGGTCGATGCCGAACTGGTTGAGGACTTCGTTGGCAAACTGGGTGGTGTTCCACTGTTCGGGATGCTGTTCGCGGGGACAGTGCATCTGGACGAGCCAGTTGGCGATGGATTCGGCGCGTTCGAGGACGAATTCCTTCTGGTCGCGGCCTTCGAGGAAGGAGCGGCGCAGGGAGTAGATGGTTTCGCGCTGCTTGTTCATGACGTCGTCGTATTCGAGGAGGTGCTTGCGGGCTTCGAAGTTCTGCGCTTCGACGGCTTTTTGGGCGTTTTCGATGCGCTTGCTGATGAGGCGCGACTCGATGGGCACGCCTTCCTTCATGCCGAGCGTGTACATCAGGCCTTTGATGCGCTCGCCGCCGAAAATGCGGAGGAGATTGTCTTCGAGGGAGAGAAAGAAGCGCGAGGAGCCGGGATCGCCCTGGCGGCCGGCGCGGCCGCGAAGCTGATTGTCGATGCGGCGGGCGTCATGGCGTTCGGTGCCGAGGATGTGGAGCCCGCCGAGAGCGACGACTTCGTCATGCTCGGCGCGGCACTGCTCGGCAAAGCCGCCGTAGATGGGTTTCCACTGGTCGAGCGGCACCTGAAAGATTTTGCCTTCCTGCTGGAACAGCACCATGGGCTGACTGGAAGCGACGGCCGTGGGGACGGCCGCAGTTCCCGCGCCGTCACCCGCGGCGGCGTCAGCTTGGGCGGTGCTTTCCGAGGCGGGCGCCGCGCCGATGATGGAACCGGCGGGCAAATAAGGCATCGCAATCCTGTTCTTCAAGCAGTGCTCGCGGGCCATGGCTTCGGGATTGCCGCCGAGGAGAATGTCGGTGCCGCGGCCGGCCATGTTGGTGGAAACCGTGACAGCGCCCTTACGGCCCGCCTGCGCGATGATTTTCGCTTCGCGCTCGTGCTGCTTGGCGTTGAGCACCTGATGGGGGATGCCCGCTTTTTTCAGCAGTTCGGCGATGACTTCCGATTTTTCGATGGAGATGCTGCCGATCAGAACCGGCTGGCCGCGCTCATGGAGATGGCGGACGCCGTTGGCGAAGGAATCGTCTTCCTGGAGGATGCCGTTGACGACGGCATGAAATTTTTCGGCTTCGGTGCGATAAACAACGTCGGAGTACTCGTCACGGATGAGGGTCTTGTTGGTGGGGATGGCCACGACTTCGAGTTTGTAAATCTTGTCGAATTCAGGCGCTTCGGTTTCCGCGGTGCCGGTCATGCCCGCGAGCTTCTTGTGCATGCGGAAATAGTTCTGGAAGGTGATGGTGGCGAGAGTCTGGTCTTCGCGCTTGATCTTGACATTTTCCTTGGCTTCGACGGCCTGGTGCAGGCCGTCGGACCACCGGCGGCCGGGCATCTGCCGGCCGGTGAATTCGTCCACGATGACGACTTCGCCGTCGGGCTTGACGACGTAGTCCACGTCGCGCTGGTAGAGGGTGTGGGCGCGGAGGGCCTGATAGACGTGGTGGATCATGTCGATGTTGGCGGGATCGTAGAGGTTGCCGAGGCTGAGCAGGCGCTCGCACTTGGAGACGCCCTCTTCGGTGAGGGTGGCGGTGCGATGCTTTTCGTCGAGGGTGTAGTCAATTTCTTTGATGAGGCGCGGGACCATTTTGTCCACGCGGTAATACTTGTCCGTGGACTCCTCGGCGGGGCCGGAGATGATCAGGGGAGTGCGGGCCTCGTCGATGAGGATGGAGTCCACTTCGTCCACGATGGCGTAGAAGTGGCCGCGCTGGACACAATCCTTGAGGTCGTACTTCATGTTGTCGCGGAGGTAGTCGAAGCCGAATTCGTTGTTGGTGCCGTAGGTGATGTCCGCGCCGTAGGCGGCGCGGCGCTGCGCGTCGTCGAGGTCGTGGACGATGACGCCGACAGAGAGGCCGAGGAGCTTGTAGATGGGGCCCATCCATTCGGCGTCGCGGCGGGCGAGGTAATCGTTGACGGTGACGATGTTCACGCCTTTGCCCGCGAGGGAATTGAGGTACGCCGGAAGAGTAGCGACTAGCGTCTTGCCTTCGCCCGTTTTCATTTCCGAGATTTTGCCGTGGTGCAGGACGACGCCGCCGATGAGCTGCACGTCGAAGTGGCGCATGCCGAGAGTGCGGCGTCCCGCTTCGCGAGCGAGAGCGAACGCGGGAACGATGGCCGGCTCGAGCGCCTCCTGGACCTGGCGTTTGTATTCCTCTTTGAAATGAGGGTCCGGGTCGGTAGGCTCCTCAAGGCCGGCCATGCGCTGCTGGACTTCGGCGCGCAAGGCGGCGGTGCGATCGGCGAAATCGGAGTCAGCGAGCTGCTGCATCTGGGGCTCGAGGGCGTTGATTTCGTCCACGAGCGGCTGGATGCGCTTGATGTCGCGCTCGTGCTTGGTGCCGATGAAGCGCGCGACGACGTTGTCGATGATGCGTTCGACTTGCATGTGCTCCCGGTTAGATGCGTTCGCGCGGGGCGGCGCACTTTACCCGCCACAGCGGCGCGTTGTGCGCAAAATAAAAGCAGCCCCGCAGAGCAGGACTGCTGTACAAACCTGCACGACGCAAGAATCTATTCTAGCCGCTCGCCCGACAATCCCACAAGGACGGTCGTGCTATGATTAGCGCTTCAGCAGGTTGCGGCGAATTGGGGAGTCACGCGCGCTCTGGAAAGCGCCCAGAGCAGCAGATCCCTCCGGCGCCCCGCCAGAGCGGGACACCGTCGGAATGACAAGCCCTCAGCAAGGAACCTAGAAAGGAAGGTCATGCCACCGGGAATGCCAGAGCAACGAGCGCCCATTCCGGGGATCAAGAACCTGGTCGCCGTGGCGAGCGGCAAAGGCGGCGTCGGGAAAACGACCGTTGCCGTGAACCTGGCCATCGCGCTCGAGCGGATGGGCTCGGCAGTGGGGTTGATGGATGGAGACGTGTACGGGCCGAACGTGCCGGTGATGCTGGGCACGACGGAGCAGCCCAAGGCGCTCGATCAGCAGACCATCGTGCCGGTGGAAGCGTACGGGGTGAAGATGATTTCGATGGGGCTGCTGAATCCGGGCGACAAGCCGTTGATTTGGCGCGGGCCGATGCTGCACAGCGTGATTCAGCAATTCCTGCGCAGCGTGCAGTGGGGAGAACTCGATTATCTGGTGGTGGATTTGCCGCCGGGCACGGGCGACGTGCAATTGACGCTGATTCAGAGCGTCGCGCTGACCGGGGCCGTTGTGGTGACCACGCCTTCGATTGTCTCGCTGGCGGACGTGCGCAAGGCGGTGGAAATGTTCCGGCAAGTGAACGTCGATATTCTCGGCGTGGTCGAGAACATGAGCTATTTCAATTGCCCGCACTGCAACGGGCGCATCGACGTCTTCGGGCACGGGGAGGGCGCGACGATGGCGCGCATGTTCAGCGTGCCGTTTCTGGGCGAGATCGAGATCGATCCGCAGATTCGCATCGGCGGGGACACCGGCAAGCCGGTGGCGTCGCTCGGCGAGGACGCGCCGGGCAGCAGGAGCATCTATGCCGTGGCGCGCAACGTGGCGGCGCGGTGCGAGGAAGTAAACGCTACGGCCAAGCCCGCGATTCACATCATGTAACGCAGTGACGAGTGGCCCTTCTGCCGCCCGCGGCGGCATCAGGGTAAACGAGTGGCGAGAAACACCCACAGCCGAATTGCCGCTGCCGCTGGTGTTGTGTCCGGCAAGTAACTCGCCTCAAGCGGGCGCAGCATGCTGCGCCCCTACAAGGACTTACTGGATCGGACTTGTTTCACGTATTTCCGAGACGCGACACTAGAATTTCTCTCGTATGTCCACGCTGTGGAAGCCGTAGGTTTCGTAGCGCGTCGAGATTTTTCCTTCGCGCAGGCTCACAACCGTAAAGCCCTCAGGGGTGCCCAGGCGCGGCCCGTGCCACCAATTGCCGCAGACCGCTCCGCCGGTGATGTATTGCGTGTTTTTGTAGGCCACGATTTCGTTGATGTGCGTGTGGCCCTGGAGCACGGCGATGACGTTCGAGTCGTCGAAGACTTCCAGCACTTCGGGGGCGTTGGCGACGGTCATGGTGTTGTACTTGCGTCCTTCGGTGAGCACTTGCGCATAGGTGGCGAAAGCGGTGACGAGCGGGCAATGAATCACGGCGACGACGGGCGTGCCGGAAGGGAGGCCGTGCAGGTCGTCGCGGAGCCAGCGAAGCTGGCCGGCGTCCACGCGCGCTTCCCAGAGGCGGTCGCCGGTGGGCTGAATCGAGTCGAGCACGACGAAGTGACAGCCCTTGTAATCGAACGCATAGAACGTCTGGCCCATGCGGTCCTGAAACATTTTCTTGCCGTAGGCCGGATCGCTGGGCGCGACGCCGCTCTTGGTGAGGACGCCGAAGACGTCGTGATTGCCGATGGTGTGGTGGACAGGCATGCCGAGCAACTGCTCGGTGCGCCTATAGAGATCGTAAACCATGGTGGCGCGCGCGGCGCCGACGCCGAGCGCGTCATAGACGTGGTCGCCGCCCATGACGGCGAACTCGGGTTTCGCAGCGGCGATTTTGCGGAAGCACATATCGCAGCCGTGCGCGGCGTCGAGTTCGGGCTGGATGTGCGTGTCGGTGAAGAAGACAAAATCGAACGAGCCGGGAGCGGGGCGCTCGAAAGCGGCCAGCGGAGGCAGGGCCATTGCGGCGCCCGCGCCGGCCAGAGTCTTGAGAAAATTTCTGCGGTCGAGGGTCATGCGTTCGCCTCCGCGGCGAGATTCGCTCCGGGCCAAAATGGTAGCACGGCGCTTGCGGTTGTAAGGCTTAAGGGCGTGTGTTAGTTTCGGTGATTGTTTTGCGCGCGCGCGCTAGCGGGCCGGGCGCGCACTTGCCGGAGTGGAAACCGAGATCCTTCGTCCGCTGTCGCGGACTCAGGATGACAGGGCGAGGTTTCACCAGGAGCGGGAGCGTGGTTCGAGGCTATCGCGGGCGGACGCCAAAGATTGCGGCGACGGCGTACGTGGACGCGCAGGCGGTGGTGATCGGCGACGTGACGATCGGCGAGCACTCGAGCGTCTGGCCGTGCGTGGTGATTCGCGGCGACGTGCATTACATCCGCATCGGCGCGCGGTCGAATGTGCAGGACGGCTCGGTGCTGCACGTGATGCGCGACGAATGGCCGCTCATTCTGGGCGATAACGTCACCGTGGGGCATGGCGTGGTGCTGCACGGCTGCACCATCGAGTCGCGGTGCTTGATCGGCATGGGCTCGATCATTTTGAACGGCGCGAAAATCGGGGCCGGCTCGATTGTCGCGGCGGGAACGCTGGTGCCCGAGGGCACGGAAGTGCCGCCGGGCAGCCTGTTCATGGGGCATCCGGGGAAGTTCCGGCGGTCGCTGACGGCGGCGGATTTGCAGGCCATCGATAATTACGCGCAGCGGTATGTCGAGTACAAGGAAACGTATAAGACAGAGAAAGCGTGACTTGTGATTCGTGATTCGTGAAAGAGAAATTGCAACCACAGATAGACAGATGAACACAGATAACCGGAAGTGGGAACCACTGGTCGTTGGATGACGGAACGCAAACAATTCCGGGCGATCAAGGGGACGCGCGACATTCTGCCGCCGGATTCGTCGCTGTGGAACTGGTTCGAGCAGGGCGCGCGGGATGTGTTCGAGTCGTACAACTACCGCGAGATTCGCCTGCCGATCTTCGAGGAGACGGAGCTGTTCTCCCGTTCCGTTGGTCTTGAAACAGAGGTTGTTTCCAAGGAAATGTACACATTCAATCCGGACGAAAACCCGTTCACACCGCAATACGGCAAGCTTGAGCATGAACTATTCGTGGCAGGAGCAACCTACAGTCTTCGGCCGGAGGCGACGGCGAGTGTGTGCCGGGCGTACATCGAGCATGGGATGCACACGCTGCCGGGGAACGTGAAGCTCTACTACATGGGGCCGATGTTTCGCCGCGAGCGGCCGCAGAAGGGACGCTACCGGCAGTTCTATCAGATCGGCGCGGAAGTGCTGGGGCAATCGGATGCGCCGGCGATTGACGCGGAATTGATCGAAATGCTGATGGTGTTTTTCGCGCGCGTGGGCCTGACAAAGACGACGCTATACGTGAATTCGATTGGGGACAAGAATTGCCGGCCGGCATACGTCGAGCGGCTGCGCGAAGAACTGCGCAAGGTGAAGGACCAGCTTCGCGACGACAGCCAGCGGCGCATCGAGACGAACCCGCTGCGCGTGCTCGATTCGAAGCTGCCGGAAGAGCAGCCGATCATCGAGAAGCTGCCGCGAATTGCGGAACATCTCTGCGATGCATGCCGCGAGCATTTTGCAAAGCTGAAGGACGAATTGAAGCTGCGGCGCATCGGCTATGAAGAGAACTGGCGGCTCGTGCGCGGCCTGGATTACTACACGCGGACCACGTTCGAAGTGATCGCGGAAGGGCTTGGGTCGCAAAACGCGGTGTGCGGCGGCGGGCGCTACGACGGGCTGGTGAAATTGCTGAGCGGGCCGCCGACGAAAGGCATCGGCTTCGCGATTGGGAGCGACCGCTCGATTTTGTCGATCCAAGAGGGCGGCGCGGCGCCGAAGCTGGGCGGGCTGAGCGTGTTTATCGCGTGGATGGGCGAAGCGGCGTACCTGGGCGGGGTCGGCATCGCGCGGAAGCTGCGCGCCGCGGGGTTGAGCGTCGAGCTGCCGCCGGAAGAAATGAAATTCAAGAAGGCGCTGGGGCTGGCGGATAAGCTGGGAGCGCGCTACGCGTTGATTCTCGGCGAAGACGAGATTACGGCCGGCAAGTTCACGCTGAAGAATATGGCTGACGGTGCGCAGCGGAAGTATTCCGAAGGCCAGTTGCTGGAGTATTTGGAGTCGGAACGGAGAGGCAGCGGGTAAGAAAGTGGCTAGTGGCGCGACCACGAAACAGCAGGTCCCTCCGGCGGCCGCGAGGACGCGGACACCGTCGGGATGACAAGGGTTTGCTAGCGCACGGGGCGCAGAAAATGGGCCGCGCAGAGAGATTCTTCGTCTGCGAGGCCGACTCAGAATGACGCCATTTCGAGCCTGGCGCGAGATTGCAGGGGGAAGGGAAGACCAATTGCTGGACAGGATCGGGGATCTGAAACGCACAAAATACGCGGGGGAGCTGCGCGCGGCGGACGCGGATAAGGACGTGGTGCTGATGGGCTGGGTGCAGCGGCGGCGCGACCTGGGGGCGCTGATTTTCATCGACCTGCGTGACCGCGCGGGCATCGCGCAAATCGTGTTTAACGGGTTGCATAATCCCTCGGCGCACGCGAAGGCCGAGCAGCTGCGGTCGGAATTCGTTGTGGCCGTGGAGGGCCGCGTGGTGCGCCGACAGAAAGCGAATCCCGAAATTGCGACGGGCGAAGTGGAAGTGGCGGCGTCGCGGCTGCACATCCTGAACAACGCGAAGACGCCGCCCTTTGCGATCGAGGACGAAACCACGGCGAGCGAGGAGACGCGGCTGCGCTACCGCTACCTCGACTTGCGGCGCCCGGCGCTGCACAAGAATTTCGAGCTGCGCCACAAAATCGTGCTGGAGATTCGCAAGGCACTCGACGAAATGGGCTTCTTCGAAATCGAAACGCCCATGCTGACGCGCTCGACGCCCGAGGGCGCGCGGGACTATCTGGTGCCGAGCCGCATCCATCACGGGCAGTTTTACGCGCTGCCGCAGTCGCCGCAAATCTTCAAGCAGATCCTGATGATTTCGGGCATGGACCGCTATTTCCAGATCGCGCGCTGCTTTCGCGACGAAGATTTGCGCGCCGACCGCCAGCCGGAATTCACACAACTCGACCTGGAAATGTCGTTTCCGACGCAGGACGCGATCTTCGGGGTCATCGAACGCGTGATGGAGCGCGCGTGCGCGGCAGCTGGAGTCACGGTGAAGGCGCCGTTTCGCCGACTCGATTACAAAGAAGTGCTGCGGCGCTTCGGGTCGGACAAACCGGACCTCCGCTTCGGAATGGAATTGCAGAACGTGACGGAGTTCTTCGAGCCGGCGCGCCAGACGCTGCACTTCGAGGGGAACGTGCAAGCGGTGGTTGCTCCCGGCGCGGCGGGATGGTCGCGCAAGCAGCTCGATGAGCTGGTGGAAGCAGGAAAGACAGCGGGCGCGCACGCGGTGTACACGGTGAAGGTTGCGGCCGAAGGGATCCTCTCGGGGCTCGAAAAGACGCTGGGCGCCGAAGCGCTGAAGAGAATGGCGGCCGCCGCTGGCGCCCAGGCCGGCGACTTGATTGTTGCGGCGAGCGCGAAGGAACAGATTCCGCACTCGGATACTTCCCTTAACGTTGCGGGACAGATTCGCCTGTACCTCGGCAACAAGCTCAATTTGATGGACCGCAGCAAGTGGGAGTTCGCCTGGATCACGGGTTTCGCGCTGTTCGAATGGAGCGAGACGGACAAGGCCTGGGTAAGCGCGCAGCATCCGTTTACGGGAATCGTCGAGGAAGACCTCGACAAGCTCGAGACCGCGCCCTGGGAATGCCGTTCGAAGGGGTACGACCTGGTGCTGAACGGCTACGAGCTTGGCTCGGGCAGCATTCGAATTCACCGGCAGGACGTGCAGGCGCGGATGTTCAAGGCGCTGGGCCTGACGGAGGAGCAGGCGCGGCAGCGGTTCGGATTCTTTTTGGATGCGCTGACGTACGGGACGCCTCCGCATGGCGGAATTGCGCTGGGCATCGACCGAATGGCCATGCTGCTGGCGGGCGAAAAGTCGCTGCGCGAGGTGATCGCGTTTCCAAAGACGACGGCAGCGCAGGACTTGATGGCCGATTCGCCGACGGCGGTGGGCGGAGACCAGCTTGATGAATTGGGAATCGCGATTCAGGCAATGAAGAAAGTGAAGTGAGGAAGCAGATCCCTCACCGCGCTCGCGAAAGAACGCGACCGGGCTCGGGATGACAGCAAGCAATGAGCAGGATAAGGATACTTCCGCAGACGGTGGCGAACCGCATTGCCGCGGGCGAAGTGGTGGAGCGGCCGGCGTCGGTGGTAAAGGAGTTGCTGGAGAACGCGCTGGACGCGGGCGCGCGGTCGATCCGCGTGGAAGCGGAGTCGGGCGGGAAGCGCATGATCCGCGTGATCGACGACGGCTGCGGAATGAACCACGACGACGCGCTGTCGGCGTTCGAGCGGCACGCCACGTCGAAGCTGCGCACCGCGGACGATCTGCTTTCGATTGCCACGCTCGGATTTCGCGGCGAGGCGCTGCCGTCGATTGCCGCGGTTTCGCGGCTGCTGCTCGAAACACGGGAGGCGGAGGCCGCGGGAGAAAACGGCGAGGGAACGCGCATCGAGTTTGCGGGCGGTAAGCTGCTCGGGGTGAAACCCGCAGGCGTGCCGCGGGGGACATCGATCAGCGTCGCAGATCTTTTTTACTGCGTGCCGGCGCGGCGTAAATTTCTGAAGTCCGAGACGACCGAGCTTGGCCATATCGCGTCACTGGTGACGCACTACGCGCTGGCGCACCCGGAAACGCACTTCCTGCTAAAGACGCCGTCGCAGGAGATTTTGAATTGCGCGCCGGTGGAGAAACTGTCCGAGCGCGTGTATCAGGTTTTCGGGCGGCAGGCGCTCGAAGAGCTGGTTGAAATTCCCGCGGCGGAAGCTCCGGTGCGGGCCGCCATCACCGAGCCGGCGCTGGAGGCGGACGAACAAGCGGCGACGCTGCGAGTTACAGGCTTCACCTCGCGTCCCGAAGTGCAGCGCACGAACCGCAATGGCATCTATATTTTCGTGAACCGGCGCCTGGTGCGCGACCGCCTGCTGCTGCACGCCATCGGCGAGGCCTATCGCAACATCATCCCGACCGGCGTGTTTCCGGTGGCGCTGCTGTTCGTCGAACTGCCCTATCAGGAAGTCGATGTGAACGTGCATCCCGCGAAGATCGAAGTGCGGTTCCGGCATCCCAGTTTTGTGCACGACTTCACGCGCGACGCGCTGCGGATGGCGCTTGCCAACGCCAGGCCCATGCCCGGTTTTCCAGCAGCCGCACGCGCAGCCGCAGCTGTGAAGGGGGGAGACGCATCGCGATTCACACCGGCGGCCGCGGCTTCTGCCGGCGCTGCGACCGGCGCGAGCGAATACACCGGCCCGCCCAGAGCGGACATCCCGACGTCGTTTGCGACCTCACCCGGGGCCGGGGCCGGCGACGACTTCGAATTGTCGGGCGCGCCGGACCGGCCGGTCGCTCAGCGGCTGCAATTCGATGCGAGCGCCACGATGGGTTTTCCGCTCCCACAGCCATTTGCTGCGGCGAGCTCGCCGGCGGCGAGGTGCGCCGGAGCAGGCGCAGCGGCAGCAACGGCTCCGGCGGCGCTGCCGGGCGAGCAGGACATCGCCGACCTGAAGCCGCTCGGGCAGGTGAACAACAGTTTCATCGTGGCGGTGAACGGCGAAGGCCTGTGGATCGTGGACCAGCACGTAGCGCACGAGCGCGTGCTGTTCGAGCAGCACTTGCGCGCGCGGCGCGAGGGCGAACTGGGAGGCCAGCGCTTGCTGGTGCCGCTGGTGGTCGAGCTGAGCCCGACGCAACTCGTGATTTTCGAGCGGATCGGCGAAGAGCTGCGCGCCAACGGGTTCGAGGCGGAGCTAATGGGCTCGCGCAGCGTGGCGATTCAGGCGGCGCCGGCAGGGATCGCGAGCGGCGACGCGGAAAAGCTGCTGTTCGAGATCCTCGACGGAATCGCGCGCGAGAACCAGGCGATATCGATCGACTCGCTGCAAGCGAAGATTGCGGCGTCCACATCGTGCCATGCGGCCATCAAGGTGAATACCCCGCTCGACGCGACGAAGATGGAATGGCTGCTCAGCGAGCTGGCCAAAACCGAATACCCGATGAGCTGCCCGCACGGGCGGCCGGTGGTGCTGCGGTATTCGGTGCGGGAAATCGAGCGCGCCTTCAAGCGCATCTGACCTGGTGAAAAAACTGATCATTGCGATTGACGGGCCAGTGGGTTCGGGCAAGAGCACGCTGGCGCGGCGCGTGGCGGACATGATGGGCTACCTGTACGTGGATACGGGTGCGATGTACCGCGCCATCGCTCTGAAGGCGCTGCGCCGCGGAGTTTCGCTCGATTCCGCAGTCGATCTCGTAGAACTGGCGCGCGACACGCGCATCGACTTGCACGCGCAGGACGGCGGACAACGCGTGCTGCTCGACGGCGAAGATGTGACCGCGGCGATTCGCAACCCGGAAGTGTCGCAGGCCGCGTCGAAAATGGCCGTAGTCGGCGGCGTGCGCCACGTGCTGGTGGCGCAGCAGCGGCGGGCGGGGCAACAGGGCGGCGTAGTTATGGAAGGGCGCGACATCGGGAGCGTGGTGTTTCCGGATGCCGACTTGAAGATTTTCCTGACGGCTTCGCCCGAAGTGCGCGCCGAGCGGCGCTGGCGCGAGCACCAGCAGAAAGGCGAGGAGATCGACCTGGGGCGAACGCTCGAAGAAATTCACGAGCGCGACCGGCGCGACCGCGAGAGGGAAACGTCGCCGCTGGTGCGCGCGGCGGATGCTGTGGTGGTGGACAGCACGGCAATGGCGCCCGAGGAAGTCGCGCGACTTGTGGTGATGCTGGCCGGCGAACGCCGTGCAGCGCCGGCTCCGGGCGAACGGGGATGATTCTCGGGCGTAGCGCGAAATCTCGACGCCGCGCAATCACGTAGCCTGAGTCTGGCCAACGTCGCGGCCTGAGAAAACCGCCCTCGCCCACTCGACCGCTTGCAGGAAAAGTCCCGGGACGATCTCTTCCGGGATGCGACGCCGCTTTGCTGCGGCGCCCATCGCTTCCCAAGCGCCTGCCTCGTAGCTCAGAACCACATCGAACACTTCGCGCAGCACGTTGCTATCGCCCAGAAGAGCCTCGCGAATTCCTCCTCCGATGGCGATCTCTTTGAGGACGTCGGCCATGGGCATATCGAGCAGGCCGTCGATCGCCGAGAGCAGGCCCAGCAGGAACAAGTCATTGGCCGACTCGAAAAGTCCGGCGGGAACGGCCAGCAGCTCGCAGAACCGCGCGCGGACCAGCGGAAGCGTAACCAGCTCGGCCGGTTTATCGTCGCCCAAGCAGGCCAAGGCAACGAGCGAGGCCCAGCGGCGCATGCCGCGCTCGCCGAGAAGCGAGAGAGCGTGCGGGATGGAGTGCACCTCTGCGATCAAAGAGAAGGCCGGCGAGTTCAGATAGCGCAGCAGGCGATAGCTGAGCGAGGTTTCCGCCTTGATCATTTCGGCGACGTCGCTGAAGTCCACGTGCGGTTGATTCGCCGCTTGAAGGATTCGGAGATAGTTCAACTTGAAAACGGGAAGGGCGCGGCGCGAAAGCATCTGCGGTCGGCTGAAGAAGTATCCTTGAAAGTAGAAGTAGCCCCAATCGAGCGTGCGTTCGAAATCGTCATAGGTTTCTACTTTTTCAGCCAACAGACGTACCCGCGGCGAAGCCAGGTTTCGCGCGAGCTGGCGCTGCTTTTCGGCGGGCGTGCTGAGGATGTCCACCTTGACGATGTCTGCCAGGGCCAACAGGGGCCGCCATTCCGGCGCGTCCACGTAGTCGTCGAGAGCCAGAAGATAGCCGGCGGCCTTGAAGCGCTGGCACGCGCGGACCACCTCATCGTCCAGCTGGATGGATTCAAGAACTTCGAGGACTACGCGGTCCTTGGGCAGGAGCAAGGCGTAGTCACGAACCAGGAACTCGCGCGTGCAGTTCAAGAAAGCGCGCCGGCCGTCCAGGAGACGCTCCATGCCGAAAAGGAGCAGGTTGTCGGCGGTGGATGCCGCGGCGACGTCCGACTGGACGCCTGGGAAGAAATTTTCTGCGCTGGAACGGAATAGCAGCTCGTATCCGTAAACGACGCGTTCGGAATCAAAGATGGGCTGGCGCGCGATGTACTTGTCCACAGATCCCCTCCCGGATGCATTGCACGACACAGGCTGTTGGAAGGGGAAAGGGGCTCGGCGCCGCCCAACCGGCCTAGGCCGGGCTGGACATCGAGGCGAGAAATTCCGCGTTCGTTTTCGTTTTCGAGAGGCGGCCCAGAAGCAACTCCATCGCTTCGACGGTCGAGAGCGGGCTGAGCACCTTGCGCAGCACCCACACGCGGTTCAATTCATCGGCCGGCAAAAGGAGCTCGTCCTTTCGTGTGCCGGAACGATTGATGTCGATGGTGGGGAAAACGCGCTTGTCCACCAGCCGGCGGTCGAGATTGATCTCCATGTTGCCCGTGCCCTTGAATTCCTCGAAGATCACGTCGTCCATGCGGCTGCCGGTGTCGATCAAAGCGGTGGCCATGATGGTGAGCGAGCCGCCCTCTTCGATATTGCGGGCGGCGGCGAAGAAGCGTCTGGGGCGCTGCAAGGCGTTGGCGTCTATACCACCGGAGAGGACCTTGCCCGATGGCGGCGTGACGGCGTTATAGGCGCGGCCGAGGCGGGTGAGCGAGTCGAGCAGAATCACGACATCGCGCTTGTGCTCGACCAGGCGCTTGGCCTTCTCGAGCACCATTTCCGCCACCTGGATGTGGCGCTGCGGCGGCTCGTCGAAAGTGGAGCTGATGACCTCGCCCTTCACCGTGCGCTGCATGTCGGTGACTTCTTCGGGGCGCTCGTCAATCAGCAGGACGATCAGGGCGATTTCCGGCTGATTGGCGGTGATGGAGTTGGCGATGGACTGCAGCATCATGGTCTTGCCGGTGCGCGGCGGCGCAACGATCAGACCGCGCTGGCCCTTGCCGACGGGGCACAGCATGTCCAGGACGCGCCCCGTGAGATTCTCCTTGGCCGTCTCCAGGCGGATGCGCTCCTGGGGATAGAGCGGGGTCAGGTTGTCGAAGAAGATTTTGCTGCGGGCGACTTCCGGGTCCTCGAAATTGACGGCTTCCACTTTGATGAGCGCGAAGTAGCGCTCGCCATCTTTGGGAGGCCGGACTTGCCCGGAGACGGTGTCGCCGGTGCGCAGGTCGAACTTGCGGATCTGCGAAGGCGAGACGTAGATGTCGTCTGGCCCCGGCAAGTAGTTGTACTCCGGCGCGCGGAGGAAGCCAAAGCCGTCGGGGAGGCATTCCAAGACGCCTTCGGAGAAGATCAAGCCGTTCTTCTCGGTCTGCGCGCGGAGGATCTGGAAGATCAGCTCCTGCTTGCGCATGCCGGAAGCGCCGGGAATGTTCAATTCCTTGGCGATCTTGGCCAAGTCGGTGATGTTCCTGTCTTTCAGTTCTGCAAGGCTAACGCTCATCGAGTTCGTTCCTTCTCAAGCCCTTGGTTTCAGGCGCGATGGTTATGTGATAGGACCCCGGACGTACGGCGTCTCCGAACCAACGGCTGCGTCCGGACTCCGAAACGGGAACGGTACAGACAATCTCAAACCTTCGGTCGCGGGCCGTGCCTGCTCAGCAGGATGTGGGGAGACCGAAAGGTTTCAGTTGGTCAATTCTTTGTCCTGTGCGACATCCGAGCCGAACTTGGGTTCCACACCGACAGGCGGGATGTCGGGAACCGGCAGTGGGCGCTCGAGCGCGACCTGCAGGACTTCATCCATCGATTCCACGAAATGGATGGAAAGCTGTGCTTGGATCTCCGGCGGAATGTCCGCCAGGTCCTTCTCATTGTCCTTCGGAAGAATGACGGTGCGCAAGCCCAAACGGTGGGCGGCAAGGAGCTTTTCCTTGACGCCGCCGATGGGCAGCACCTTGCCCCGAAGGGTGATTTCGCCGGTCATGGCCACGTTGCAGCGCACCGGGATGCGCGTCAACGCGCTGACAACCGAAGTGCAGATGGTAATGCCCGCGGACGGGCCGTCCTTGGGAATCGCGCCTTCGGGCACGTGCACGTGAATGTCGAGGTGGCGGTAGAAATCCATGGGCAGACCGAACAGGTGGCTGCGAGAACG
>Ga0187846_10000514_pt1 | contig 22657 bp, 22 predicted proteins | sample TC_taG_FD_161473 | JGI IMG/M metagenome (GOLD analysis project Ga0187846, IMG submission 161473) | Biofilm microbial communities from the roof of an iron ore cave, State of Minas Gerais, Brazil - TC_06 Biofilm (v2) | ecosystem: Environmental > Terrestrial > Deep subsurface > Cave > Wall biofilm...
TGAAGCCCGCCGGCTGAGCGCCGGCAATCTTTTTACAAGTATCGCCCATCTGAAGGCCTATCCTAACGCGCCGAAGATCCATGCACTGTACGAAGCCACTTATTTCACCGGGCTGCGCAAGGCCGGACTGCCCGAGGAATAATGAACGTCACCCGCCGTCTCGCCGCGATCCTCGCCGCCGATGTGGTGGGGTATTCGCGCTTGATGGGCAAAGACGAAGAAGGCACGCACGAACACTTCAAGGCGCATCTCGTCGACCTGATCGATCCGAAGATCCGCGAGCATCACGGCCGGATCGTCAAGACGACCGGCGACGGCGTGCTGGCGGAGTTCGCCAGCGTGGTCGACGCGGTGCGCTGTGCCGGTGAAATTCAGCGTGCGATGGCCGACCGCGATCTGGATCTCGCCGAGGAGCGCCGCCTGCGCTTTCGCATCGGCGTCAATCTCGGCGACGTGATCGCCGATAGCGGCGACATCTATGGCGACGGCGTCAACATCGCGGCTCGGCTGGAGGGGTTAGCGGCGCCAGGCGGCATCTGCGTCTCGGGCACGGTCCGCGACCATATCGGCGACCGGCTCCCGTACGCCTTCGAGGACATAGGGGAGCAGAGCGTCAAGAACATCGCGCGGCCGGTTCGGGTCTATGCGTTGCGCCCTGAAGGCATAACCGGCTTGCCGACGGCAAGCGTCTCGTCCACCGCTTCAGGTTCGCCGCTCGTCGCTGCGCCGCGTCTGTCGATCGTCGTCCTGCCCTTTACAAACCTCAGCGACGACCGGGAGCAACAGTATTTCGCGGACGGGATCACCGAGGATCTGACGACCGATCTCTCAAGGCTGGCGAATATGTTCGTGATCTCGCGAAATACCGCGTTCACCTACAGGAACAAGCCCATCGACACCAAGCAGATTGGCCGCGAGCTCAGCGTGCGCTACGCGCTGGAAGGGAGCGTTAGGCGGTCGGGCAACCAGCTCCGCGTCAACGCCCAGCTGATCGATGCCGCGGCTGACGCGCATCTGTGGGCGGAGCGGTTCGACAGCGACACGGTTGATCTGTTCGCTTTGCAAAACGAGATCACGAGCCGGATCGCGAACGCGCTCGGCGTCGAGCTTATCGCTGCGGAGGCCGCCCGGCCGACCGAGCACCCCGACGCGCTCGACTACATTCTTCGGGGGCGTGCGGCAGGGTTGAAGCCGAGTTCGCGCGACAACTATGCGGAGGCAATTGGGCTGTTCGAGCGCGCGTTGGCCCTCGATCCGCAATCCGTCGAGGCGCAGAGCCTCTTGGCAGGCTCGCTCGTGGGCCGCGTGCTCGATGGAATGACCGATTCGTTCGTAGCCGACCTCGCGCGCGCAGACGGGCTGGTTGGCCAAGCCTTGGCGGGATCGCCCCGCTCTGCGTTTGTACATCTCGTCAAAGGCAGCGTGCTGCGCGCGCAGCAGCGATGGGAGGAGGCGATCCCCGAATTCGAGACGGCGCTCGCGTTGGATCACAACATGGCGCGAGCGTTAAATGGTCTCGCCTGGTGCAACCTCTTCACTGGGTCGATAAACGAGGTGATCCCGCTCATGGACCAAGCCATCCGCCTCAGCCCCCGCGATCCCGGCATCGGCTCTCGGTACGGCCTGATTGGGACTGTGCATCTGCTGCAGTCGCGCACGGACGAAGCGATCGTCTGGCTCGAAAAGGCGCGAGGCACCAATCCGGCAGCACCGTTAGTTCACGCCCACCTCGCCTCCGCCTATGCCCTCAGAGGCGAGACCAAACGCGCCGCCGCCGAACTCGCCGAAGCCCGGAGGCTGAACGCAGGAGATCTTTTTTCGAGCATCGCCCACCTGAAGGCCTACAGATGGCGATGGTGGGTGCCGAAGACCCGCGCCTTGTTCGAAGCCACTTATTTCGCCGGCCTGCGCAAGGCCGGAATGCCGGAGGAATGACCGACACTGCCGGTTTGCAGTCACCAGGATGCCGCATGAAATTGGCGCTTTCCCGCCCGGAGTAGGTTAAATTCGGCGCGGGAGTCTTCGCCGCTCGAGCAATGGCTGCCACAACCGCCACCCGCCGTCTCACCGCGATCCTAGCCGCCGACGTGGCGGGGTACTCGCGTCTGATGGGGGCGGATGAGGAAGGCACGCATGAACGGCTGAGAGGGCATCTCCGCGAGCTCGTCGATCCGAAGATCAAAGAGCATCGCGGGCGCATCGTAAAGAACACCGGCGATGGAATGCTCGCGGAGTTCTCTAGCGTGGTAGATGCGGTCCGATGCGCTGCCGAGGTGCAGCGGGCGATGGCTGACCGCAACGCGGAAACGGCCGAGGACAAGCGCATCACCTTCCGCGTCGGGATCAACCTCGGAGACGTGATCGCTGAACAGGACGACATCTACGGCGACGGGGTCAACGTAGCCGCGCGACTGGAGGCATTGGCCGAACCGGGCGGCATCTGCATCTCGCGAGTGGTGCGGGACCAGATCCGAGACAAGCTCCCTTACCCGTTCGAGGACAAGGGGGAGCAGAGCGTCAAGAATATCGCTCGGTCCGTGCGGGTCTTCGCGTTGCGCCCTGAATCAGTGGCCGAACTACCCGCAATGGGTGTATCCGCTCTCGCGCCGCCGCGGCGACGTGTCGCCCCTGTGGCAATGGCAATGGCCGGCGCAGCGGCGCTCGTGATCGCCGCCATGGCTTGGTGGTTCTGGCCGGCGACGAGATCCCCTTCCACGCCGGCCGCGGCAGTCGGCACGGCCTCGGGAAGCGCGCAGACTGCCCCATCGATGACGGAGCCCGCGGTCGCCCCGCGTCTATCAATTGTCGTGCTGCCCTTCGCCAATCTCAGCAACGATCCGGAGCAGCAATATTTCGCTGACGGTGTCACCGAGGATCTGACGACCGATTTGTCGCGGATCTCGCACATGCTTGTGATCTCGCGCAATACCGCGTTCACCTATAAGGACAAGCCGGTCAACGCGAAGCAAATCGGCCGGGAGTTGGGGGTGCGCTATGTGCTTGAGGGGAGCGTCCGCCGATCAGGTAACCAGGTCCGCGTCACCGCCCAGCTTATAGACGCCGCGACCGACACGCACCTATGGGGCGGAGCGGTTCGACCGCGGCACAGGCGATCTGTTCGCGCTGCAAAATGAGATCACGCGCCAGATTGCGGTTGCACTCAACTCTGAACTGGCTAGCGCGGAGGCCGCACGGCCGACCGATCATCCGGACGCACTGGACTACATTCTTCGGGGACGCGCCGCATCCAACAAAGTGGCCACGCCTGACAATCTTGCCCAGGCAACCGATCTGTTCGAGCATGCACTAGCGCTCGACCCCCGGTCGGTTGAGGCGCAAAGCTTATTAGCTTTGACGCTCACGGGGCGTGTGCTGGCCGGAATGACCAACACGCGCGCTGCCGATATCGCACGCGCAGAAGATCTGATTGGCCAAGCCTTGGCGGCATCGCCGGGCAGCACAATTGCACATATGGCCAAAGCCCAACTACTGCGGGCGAAGGGGCGGTGCGACGAGGCCATTCCCGAGTTAGAGAGGGTGATTACCTCCAATCGTAACTCACCGGGGGCACTCTTTGCTCTCGGGGTGTGCAAGCTGCAGACGGGATCGATCGACGAGACGATCCCATTGGAAGAGCAGGCGATCCGCCTTGGCCCCCGCGACCCCTATGTTTTCAACCGTTATCTTGTAATTGGCGAGGTACACTTGCTGCAATCGCGCACCGACGAAGCGATCGTTTGGCTGGAAAGGGCGCGCATCGGAAATCCGGCATCACCATGGCCCCACGCCCGGCTCGCCTCCGCCTATGCCCTCAGCGGCGACTTGGGCCGCGCCGCCGCCGAGCTTGGCGAAGCCCGAAGGCTGGCCGGCGAAGCCTCTTTTTCGAGCATCGCCAGGATTAAGGCCGCCGGACCGAGGTCGCAATCGCCGAAGACCCGCGCTTTGGCCGAAGCCACGTATTTCGCCGGGCTGCGCAAGGCCGGGGTGCCGGAGGAATGACCGAGACTGCCGGTTTCTGTAATCTCTGCGATCGCGACCACAGCAGAACCGGCCGATCCAAACACGGGTGCTTCGGCCGCGTGAATGTGGCGCTTCCTTGCTCGAAATAGGTTAAATTCGGCGCGGGAGTTAGCGCCGCCCGAGCAATGGCCACCACGACCACCACCCGCCGTCTTGCCGCGATCCTCGCCGCCGATGTCGTGGGCTATTCGCGTCTGATGGGGGCCGATGAGGAAGGCACGCACGAGCGCTTCAAGGCGCATCTCCTCGAACTGGTCGACCCGAAGATCCACGAACATCGCGGCCGCATCGTCAAGACCACCGGCGACGGTGTGCTGGCGGAATTCGCCAGCGTCGTCGACGCGGTGCGGTGCGCCGGCGAAATCCAGCGCGCGATGGCCGACCGCGATCTGGATCTCGCTGAGGAGCGCCGCCTGCGCTTTCGCATCGGGGTCAATCTCGGCGATGTGATCGCCGACGGCGACGACATTTATGGCGACGGCGTCAATATCGCCACACGGCTGGAGGGGTTGGCGGCGCCGGGCAGTATCTGCGTCTCGGGCACGGTCCGCGATCACATCGGCGACAGGCTCCCCTACGCCTTCGAGGATATGGGGGAGCAGAGCGTCAAGAACATCGCGCGGCCCGTTCGGGTTTATGCGGTGCGCCCTGAACGCATAGCCGGCGTGTCGACGGCAAGCGGGTCGTCTCCTACTTCAAGTTCGCCGTCCGTCGCTGCGCCACGCCTGTCGATCGTCGTTCTGCCCTTTACGAACCTCAGCGACGACCGGGACCAGCAGTATTTCGCGGACGGGATCACCGAAGATCTCGCGACCGATCTCTCGAGGCTTGCGAATATGTTCGTGATCTCGCGAAATACCGCGTTCACGTACAGGAACAGGCCGATCGACACGAAGCAGATCGGCCACGAGCTGGGTGTGCGCTATGTGCTCGAAGGGAGCGTCAGGCGATCGGGCAACCAGCTCCGTATCAACGCCCAGCTGATCGATGCCGCGACCAACGCGCATTTGTGGGCGGAGCGGTTCGACCGCGACATGGGCGATCTATTCGCCCTGCAAAACGAGATCACGAGCTGTCTCGCCAACGCTCTCGGCGTCGAGCTAATCGCTGTCGAGGCCGCCCGGCCGACCGAACGTCCCGACGCGCTGGACTACATTCTCCGGGGACGCGCCGCGGGGTTGAAGCCTTATTCGCGCGGGAACAAAGCAGAGCAGATTCGCCTGTTCGAGCACGCGTTGGCGCTCGATCCGCAATCCGTCGAGGCACAGAGCCGATTGGCCGGCGCGCTCGTCGACCGCGTGCTCGATCCAATAATCGGCTCGGCCACGGCCGACCTTGAACGTGCGGAAGGGCTGGTCGGCCGGGCTTTGGCGGCATCGCCCCGCAGCGCGTATGCACATTTCGTCAAAGGCCGCGTGCTGCACACGCAGGGTCGATCGGAGGACGCCGTACCCGAATTCGAGACGGCACTCGCGTTGAATCGCAACATGGTGGGCGCATTACACGAGCTGGGTGCGTGTAAGCTCTTTACCGGGTCGATAGACGAGGTGATCCCGCTCGTCGAGCGAGCCATCCGCCTCAGCCCCCGCGATCCGTACATCGGCTTACGGTACTTCCAGATCGGGAGTGTGCATCTGCTGCAATCGCGCATAAACGAGGCGATCATCTGGCTCGAAAAGGCTCGCAACGCTACTCCGGCACATCCCCGCATTCGCGCCTGGCTCGCCTCCGCCTGTGGCCTCGAGGGCGAGACCGAACGCGCTGCCGTCGAGCTCGCGGAAGCCCGGAAGCTGAGCGGCGACGGTCGTTATTCGAGCGTCACCCTCTTGAGGGCCGACAGACATTGGGGTGTGCCGAAAATCCGCGCCTTGTTCGAAACCACCTTCTTGGCCGGGTTGCGCAAGGCCGGAATGCCAGAGGAATGACCAACACCGCCGGTTCGCCGACGCCCGGCTCGGCGCCGCGCTTGCCTTCCTCAGCATCGGGATGCCGAGCACCTATGGGGTGGGTTTCATGATGTTTATGATAGCATTCCTGACGTTCGTTGGCGCTCTGCCGTGACGCAGATCGCGTCGGGGACCAAGGGCCTCGCCCTCGACGTCATTGCGCCGCCGACGCGGTGAGCTGGCGAGGGGGGCTCGACAGGGAAGAGGTAAGCGATGAATGCGGTAGCGTCTCGCAACGTCGAGTTCATCAGTCATTCCGATCAGGGCGGACGCGGCGACGGCGTCCAGATCATGGTGCATCGCGGCTATGCCTATATCGGCCACGGCTATTCGAACGGCATCACCGTCCTCGACGTGCGCGATCTGAAGAACCCGAAGCCCGTCGCGTTCCTGCCCTGCCCGCCCGACACCCGCGCCATCCATCTCCAGACCCATGACGACCTGCTGCTCGCCGTCAACGGGCCGAGTATGTGGACGATGCAGGTCGATGCGCAGGCCTATTACTCGGGATCACCGGCCGATCTGCTGAAGGGCCGGCAGTATACGGCCGGCGTCCGCGTTTACGACATCGCGCATCCCGAGGCGCCGCGCGAGATCGCCTTTATGGCGACCGAGGGGGTGGGGCCGCATCGCATCTGGTATGTCGGCGGCCGCTACGCCTACGTCTCGATCCACTACCCCGAGTTCACCGACCAGGTGCTGGCGATCGTCGACATGGCGGAGCCGACCCGGCCCGAGGTTGTCGGCAAGTGGTGGATTCCGGGCATGTGGACGGGCGGTGGCGAGACGCCGAGTTGGCCCAAGGGCCGGCGCTACGCACTGCACCATGCTCTCGTCGCCGGCAACCTCGCCTATGCCGCCTGGCGCGACGGCGGGCTCACCGTGCTCGATGTCGGCGATCCGACCCAGCCCAAGCTGCTCGCCCATCGCAACCTCGATCCGCCCTTTGGCGGCGGCACCCATTCGCCGCTGCCGCTCCCCGACCGCAACCTGCTGGTGCTGGCCGACGAGGCCAATTTCGCCGATTGCAGCCAGGGCCTCCGCCACATCTGGCTCTTCGATGTGCGTGAGCCGACCAATCCCGTGAGCTTCGCCACAATGCCGGTCCCGCCCGAGGCCGACTACTGCGCCAAGGGCGGCAATTTCGGGCCGCATAATCTCTGGGAGAACCGGCCGGGCGCCTTCCGAAGCTCGCGCTTCATCTTCGCGACCTATCACAATGCCGGTGTGCGGGTCTTCGACATCGAAAATCCATTCCAGCCGCGCGAGGCCGGGTTCTTCGTGCCGCCCGATCCAGAGCGCATGTTCGACCCGCGTCCCAATCGGCCGAAGGTCATCCAGTCCGCCGATTGCTTCGTCGACGCGCAGGGCGTGATGTATCTCACCGACAATAACGCCGGGCTCTACATCCTGCAGTTCGGAGGCGTGTAGCCATCCCAGAGGAAATTGACGCGTTCCCGCCCGGAGTAGGTTAAATTCGGCGTGGGAGTTAGCGCCGCCCCGAGCAATGGCCACCACGACCGCCACCCGCCGTCTCGCCGCGATCCTCGCCGCCGATGTGGTGGGCTATTCGCGCTTGATGGGGGCGGACGAGGAAGGCACCCACGAACGCGTCAAGGCGCACCTCGTCGAACTCATTGATCCGAAGATCCGCGAGCATCACGGCCGGATCGTCAAGAATACCGGCGATGGCGTGCTGGCGGAGTTCGCCAGTGTGGTTGACGCGGTGCGCTGTGCGGGTGAAATTCAACGCGCAATGGCCGACCGCGATCTGGATCTCGCCGAGGACCGTCGCGTTCGCTTTCGCATCGGCGTCAATCTTGGCGACGTGATCGCCGATGGCGACGACATTTACGGCGACGGCGTCAACATCGCGGCGCGGCTGGAGGGATTGGCGCCGCCGGGCGGCGTCTGCGTCTCGGCCACGGTACGCGACCATATCGGCGATCGCCTCCCCTACGCCTTCGAGGACATGGGCGAGCAGACGGTGAAGAACATCGCGCGGCCGGTGCGGGCCTATGCGTTGCGCCCCGAAGGCATAGCCGGCATGCCAACGGCAAGCGTGTGGTCAACTGCCACTGCGCCGCGCCTGTCGATCGTCGTCCTACCCTTCGCGAACCTCAGCGACGACCAGGGCCAGCAGTACTTCGCGGACGGGATCACCGAGGATCTGACGACCGATCTGTCGCGGCTCGCAGGCATGCTAGTGATTTCGCGCAACACCGCGTTCACTTATCGCAACAAGTCCATCGACACGAAGCAAATCGGCCGCGATCTTTGTGTGCGCTATGTGCTCGAAGGAAGCGTCCGGCGGTCGGGCAATCAGGTCCGCGTCGGTGTCCAGCTCGTCGACGCTAAGACCGACGCCCATTTGTGGGCTGAACGCTTCGACGGTGACACGAGCGATTTGTTCGCCGTGCAAGACGAGATCACGAGCCGGATCGCAGTCGCGCTCGAGCTCGAGCTTGTGGCGAGGGAAGCTGCCCGGACGCCTGAGCATCCCGACCTGCTGGACTACATTTTCCGGGGGCGTGCCGCGGTGTCGAACCCAAGATCACGCGGAACATATGCGGAGGCGATTAGCATGTTCGAGCGCGCCTTGGCGCTCGATCCGCAGTCCGTCGCAGCTCAGAGTTGGTTGGCGCTTACGCTTGCGAACCGCGTGGTTAATCTTATGACCGACACGACCGTAGCCGACATTGCACGCGCGGAAGGACTTCTCGGACAAGCCCTGGCGTCGTCACCCCGTACCGCGACTGTCCATTCGCCAAAGGCGAGGTGCTACGGGCGCAGCGGCGCTACGCAGAGGCAATGCTCGAATACGACACCGTGCTCGCGTTCGATCGTAACTCGGCATGGGCGTTATTCGCTCTCGGCCACTGCAAACTGATGACCGGGTCTCTGGAGGAGGTAGTCCCCCTCATGGAGCAAGCCATGCGCCTCAGTCCCCGCGATCCCCAAATCGCAGTGATATGTTACCGGATTGGGCAAGTGCATTTGCTGCAGTCGCACCTCGATAACGCGATCTCATGGTTCGAAAAGGCACGCAGCGCCAATCAGGAGCTTACCTACGTTCACGCCTTCCTTGCCTCTGCTTGTGCCCTCAATGGTGAGACCGAACGCGCCGCCGCCGAACTCACCGAAGCCCGCAAGCTAGGGGGCAATGATCGTTATCCAAGCATCGCCCACCTGAAGGCCGAATATCTCGGGGTGCCAAAAATCCGTGCCTTGTTCGAAGCCACGTATTTGGCCGGGCTGCGCAAGGCCGGCATGCCGGAGAAATGACTTACACTACCGGTTCGTCGTGAGCACGCTGCCGCATGAAGTCGGTACGTTCCTGCTCGAAGCGTACCGTCGAATCGGCTTTGCGGTGCGGGCCTGTGCCCGCCTATTGTCGACCTGACCCGACGGGTCCAAAGCCCGAAGATGCGACAGCCGCGCTGAACTTGAGCTACCCCGATCGCAAATGGCAGAGAAGCTACGACCGCACGTAGAAGTGCTTCCGCGGGTTCTGCCTATTTTCGGTTGGCTGTCTGCCTATGAGCCTGGGTGGCTCCGCGCCGATGTCATCGCGGGACTGACACTCTGGGGGCTTCTGGTTCCTGAGTCGATCGCCTACGCGGCCATGGCCGGCGCACCGCTTCAGGCCGGGCTCTATACGCTTCTCGGCTCCCTCGCCGTTTACGCCATTTTGGGAACCACGCGGCAAGCCGTCTCGGCGGCGACCTCCGGGTCCTCGATAATGATGGCCGCAGTGGTAGCGCCGTTTCTGGTAACCGGCCCCAAGGAAACCCAAGAATTACTCGTTCTGCTGGTTTTCGTGGTGGGGATTATTTTCCTGCTGTGCGGGCTTCTGCGGCTAGGGTTTGTCACCGCGTTCATTTCGCATTCGGTCATGACCGGGTTCATCTTCGGGCTGGCGATCCATATCGCCGTGAGCCAGTCCCCCAAAATATTTGGACTGCCCGCGGGTCATGGCGAGACCATCTCCCAGCTTTGGCACCTTGTCGGGCAGCTCGGCGTGGCCAATTGGATGACTTTCACCATCGGGGCCGGCGCTCTGTTCCTGCTCTATGTCTTTGAGTCGCTAACCCCCCGCGCTCCCGCGCCGTTGATGATCATGGCTGGCGGCATCCTGGTGGTTTCCATCCTCCGACTTTCTGACGAATACGGCGTGCAAATCGTCGGTGCCATGCAAGCCGGATTGCCGTCGGTAAGTCTGCCGAAGGTAAATTTCGATGACGTGCTGGACCTGCTGCCGGGAGCCTTTGCGATCGCCCTGTTCATCCTCTCCGAGGCCCTCGGGGTAGGACATAGTCTTGGCAGAAAATACGGATACGATATCGACCCGAACCGAGAGTTGACCGCCATAGGCGCGGCCAATCTTATCTCTGCCTGCCTGGGTGGGCTGGTGAGCGGCTGCAGCATGTCGTCCACGGCGGTCAACGACCGCGCGGGCGCCAAGACCCAGGTCTCCTCGCTGGTGGCCGCGAGCATGGTGTTGGTTACCTTGGTCGCACTGACGTCTCTTTTCCACAACCTGCCGGAGGCCGTATTGGGAGCCATCGTCATCCATGCAGTGGCGCGGATGATGAGGATAAGTGAATTGAAGCGCTTTTATCGATTTCATCCGAGTGAATTCGGGCAAGCCTTGGTGGCCTTGCTCGGTGTTGTTACCGTCGGGATACTGCCCGGCCTCGCGACCGCAATCGTGCTCTCGCTGCTGCGGTTCATCTGGGGTGCCAGTCATCTTTCCGTCTCGCGCCTGGGACCGGTACCGGGCAGGGCGCACGCCTATGACGTAATCGGGCAATCTCCCGAATGGGCCCCCATTCCCGGCATGGAGATCTTGCGCCTGAATGGACCGTTGTTTTTTGCCAATGCTCTTCGCTTTCGCGACGAAGTGCGCTCTCGACTTTCCGATACCACACCGCCCCAAGCGATCCTTCTCAATCTTCACGCCAATTTTGGAATTGACCTTTCTTCCACGGATATGTTGTTGGGCTTGGTCGCCGAGGCTGAGAGAACGGAGACGGAGATCCTGTTCGCCGAGCTTCAGGATCCGGTGCGCCAGATGTTCCGGCGGTGCGGACTGCTGGACCGGGTCGGGGAGAACAGGTTTTTCCTGACCGTGGACGATGGCGTGCAAGATTACCTGGAGCGGCATCCAGCGGCCGATCGTGTTACCATTGAGACCGGTGTTCCGCGTGCTCTGCGATCACGGCAAGCTTCGCGCAATTTTTAATGATTTGGCGGCGCGACGCTTTCAAAGCCCCCAGAGTTGCTTTCCTTCCAAGGTCTTTCCAGCTCCTCACTGATCTCCTCGATGCGGCTCGTGATCTCTTTGAGTTTCTTCCGCTGGATCCAGTCCCGACCCTCAAGCATCCTGCCAATCTCCCTAAGCTCTTGAGTCGCGGTCTCGATACGAACTTCTCTGTCGGTTATATTCAGACCGACCCTGAGGACCTCCTGGACCTGCCCCTGGTCGTCATAAATACCTTTGTTGGACCAGAATATCCAGACTTTCTGGCCATTGCGCAGCATATTTTGATGAACACTAAAAGCATAGCTATTCGGGTCGCGCACAAGCTCATTTAAAAAGCTCGCCAGATCCCTGCCTTCGAACCCATTAGGGGGTGTCAATGTCCCCAACATGGGCTTGCCGAGAATCTCGTCCTTAGAGTATCCAAAGAAATTTTGGCCGTAGTGATTTATGAAAGTGATGTGGCCCTCGGGGCTCAGGCTTAAAATGACGGCGCTCACTTTATCCATGAAGAATTGGCAGCGGTCCTGATCTGTTTGCTTTTGCTCTTCGTTTGGGGACGACGGTTCCGTGGCGAACGCTCCGAGCGATATAAAGACCACGACTAAGGTCAGGACGGCCGCGAAGCCCCAGGGAGACCTCCGAACGGACGATCCCAGAACCTTTCCTCTCATCGGCTTGCTCCTTGTTGAGATGGCGTAGCGCAGCACCCGACAGTCTCCCGCACCGCCATGGCTCGGGCCAACAAGTCACAAAAGCAGACAGATAAGTTCGCTCGCTTGCGGGCTAGCTGGCGTTTACGGCAACAACTAGGGCGCCCCAGGCCACCAATACGGCGCCGAGCGGATGGCTGAGCCGCCGCCCCCAGGGCATGTTCTTTTCCACCGCCATTATCGCCCCGAGCGCCAGCATCCAACCGACATTCCCGGTCCCGACGACGAACATCAGCAGCATGATCGCCCAACAACACCCAACGCAAAACGCGCCATGGTGGGCGCCGAGCTGCAACGCATCCCAGCCGTGTCGGCGGCCGCGCCAGTGCCGCGTAATAAAGCCCAGCGGCGAGCGACACTGATCGAGACAGCGGTATTTGAGCCGACTGAACTGGAATGCCCCCGCCGCGACGAGGACGACCGCGCCCAAAATCCAGCCATTGGACGCCAGCCATGCAGACTGCCGCACGATCAGATGAAGCGTGGCATCGAGCAGATGCGCTGCGATGCCGAATGCACCCCAGATCAGCAGATAGCCGGCGATCAGCAACAGCACGAGGCGGCGTCGGTTCGGCCGTGCCGATGTCATCCGTTCGAACCGGCGCAGCAGCGGCAATGTTGTCGGCAGCATCATCGCCGCGGTCATCAGCAACCATCCGCCGGCGTACAAGAGGCCGGGCAGCAGTACTTCGCCCGCCGGCAGCGCCCGGCAGATCGCGGCGGCAAGCCCGATATCCGACCAGCTGCCGTGGTCGAGATATCGGCCGTACGGGCTCGTTGCCCACAATGCCAGCGCGAGCCACGCGGTGGCGATAAGCAGCGCCATGACCGGCATCAGCGGTGTGCGAAGAGCCCGCACGTCGCACCCCGTTTCGCCGAGAGCGACGCGTCAACCGTCGAAGACAAAAACGCTTTGTAGCGCGTTGTGTCCGCTGAGGTTGAGATCGTGGCCAAGTGCGGCGTGCTTCGAGCGGTATTGCGACGCTTTCCCGACGAAGACCGGCGCACCCGGAACGGTCGAGAAGATCGTGTTGCTGAGGGTTGTCGTCGAGCCGTCGGCTCCCTTGTAAGGTTCGAGCTCGGCGAAGCTGACTGCGCCGACCTCAAGGGTTCCGCGTCCCTGGTGGACGTCGAAAGTGATCGGCACCCGCTCGATCGAGACGACCTCACCGACCAGCTTGGCGAAGTCGGCGATCGGCCCGCCGAGCTTGCCGGAATAAACGTTCAGCAGCGCTTCTTGTTGGGCATCGGATGCCCCTTCGTCGAGGTAGAGGGCGACGCGGAAATTGCCGGCCAGGACATTCCCGGGAATGTGCGACACCATCGCGATGGTGCGCCCGGTTACATCGACGCCGTCGATCGTTCCGGCGTCGAAATGGTAGGCAAGAACGGAGTCGCAGGTCCCGTTGTCAGGATCCTCGCCTATCCAGCACGGGCACAAAACACGGCAGTCGCAGACTTCGAGCAGCTGTCCCTCCAGGTGATAGGCCATGTGGAATTCTCCCTGCGTTGATGTGACTTAGAAGTACATTCTCAGCATTCCCTGCGCCGTGGCAAGAAGCCTCGCCCGCGATGCTCTTATTTAGCGATCAACCGACGCCGGGTGGCAGTATCTCCTTCTTCCCGAGGACTTCGGAGCGGTAGAGCTCGGAAATCGACGCCCAGCGCAGTTGACAGATTTCCTCGGCGACCTGCAGGGCGCGGGCCTCGAGCTGCGGCGTGTCAAGATGCCGGCCGCACAGCTCGATCTGGCGGCGGCTGTGCTCGACATCGGCGGCATCGTGCTCGGTGAAGAACTCGATCTCCCGGTCGGTACGGCTGTAGCCGTAATGCTTCTCGAACGCGGGCAGCAGGACTTCGCTGATCAGCCCCGGCATCTGGCCTTCCTGGGTGGTCTGCATCGCCAGGATTACGCCGACCGGCTCGGTTGCGGTCGTGTGATACATGTAGAGCGACCGCGCCCACCAGGCCGGCGGCATCTTGGTATTGTACACCTCCTCGTCGCTCAACCCGGCGGCGCGGCAAAAGCGCAGAATTAACTCGTTGTGGTCGTGCGGCTCATGACCCGGCTCCGGGATCGCCTTCAGCCCTTCTTCCTCGGCAATGTTCTCGGCGATCATCTTGCGCACTTCTTCGAAGTGGTAGCCGCGCGCATAGAGCAGCCCGAAGCTCGCCAAGGCCCGCGAGACGAAATGGAAATGTAAGGCCTGGTAGCGTCCCAGCGCCTTGAGCGGCAATTTGCCTTCGCCAAAGGCAAGGAAGAACGGGTGCCGCTTGGTGTGCCAGCGGTCGCGGATTTCAAGGATCCGCTCGGTGATCGGGGCCGTTGATGGGAGGTCGCCGTCGCGTGCCATTCTCGTTGCTCCTCTCGACAAGCTCTTGCAAAGCGGATGGCGGAACCGGCAAGGTCGGGACCGCCACAGCAGGAGGACAAGCGATGATACAGGAATTATTGCCGCACGCGGAACGGATCGCCGCCAAGCTCAAAGCGCGCAACGAGACCATCAGCATCGCCGAATCGTCGACCGCCGGGCTGATCTCGGCGGCGTTGTTGGCGATCCCCGGTGCCTCGGCCTATTTCCTCGGCGGCGCCGTCGTCTATACGCGGCAGTCACGCAGCGAATTGCTCGCGGTGACCGAGCAGGAATTGACCGGCATCACGCCCTCGAGCGAAGCCTACGCGCTGTTGTTCGCCCGCAAGATCCGCGGCAAGCTCGCGACGACTTGGTCGGTTGGCGAAACCGGAACCGCCGGGCCGACTGGGAGCCGCTATGGCCACGCCGCCGGGCATTCCTGTCTCGCCGTCATCGGGCCCAACGGTGAGCGCTCGATTACCGTCGAGACCGGCAGGAGCGACCGGCTCGACAACATGCGGGCCTTTTCGATCGCCGCCCTCGATCTGTTGGAGAAAGGCCTCGCCTGAGAGCACGGCCGGCGGTTCGCACGCGTCGCTATCCGCCGCCTTTGCTCGCTTTGCCGAGCACGAGTGCCGCGGGGTCTCTCCGCTCTACGAGACGCTCGCGGCGGCGATCGCGCGGGATCCCGAGCTCCTCGCTCTCGCCGGCGCGGCGCGTGCCGGGCAGCCGGTCCCGAACCTTTTCTTCGCCGCGGTCCACCTGCTGCTGGCAGGCGAGACCGCAAAAGACGACCCGCTAGCCCGTTATTACCCGAGCTTGGCCGAGCCGGCCGAGCCGCCGACCGAAGCGTTCCCCACTTTTCGCCGATTTTGCCTCGCCCACGCGGACGTGATTGTCGAGATCGTCGGCAGACGTTCAGTCAACACCAACGAGGTCGGTCGGTGTGCGGTGCTTCGCCTCGGCTATGCCGAGATCGCGCGTATGCTGCCGGAGGTGCCTTTTGTGTTGGTTGAAATCGGTGCCAGCGCCGGGCTCAATCTGTTCTGGGACAATTATCGCTACGAATACGACTGCGGGTCTGCACACGACAGGGTGACGGCCGGCGACCCGGCGTCTCCGGTCAGAATCCTTTGCGCAATCAGAGGGACGGCACCGCCGCTGCATTCGGACGGCCGGTTCGCCGAACAGGTCACGCAGCGCGTCGGCGTCGATCTCGACCCGATCGGCCTCGACGATCCGGACGATGTGGCCTGGCTGCGTGCATTGGTCTGGCCCGAACAGCGAGAGCGGGCTTCGCGTCTCGATCATGCCATCGCCATTGCGCGAGCTGCTCGGCATCGCCTGAACTTCAGCATGCGTCGGGGCGACGGTGTCGCACTGCTGCCGGTAATCGCCGCCGAGCTGGCGGACGGCGAAGCGCTCTGCGTCGTTCATTCATTCACGTTGAACCAGTTCTCATCCGAAGCGCGGCTGGTTCTCGATCACGCTCTTGGTGATGTGGCGGCTAAGCGAGCTGTGCTGCGGCTCGGGCTTGAATGGGAGCGCCGCAGCGCGCCGGTGCTCAGTCTCAGTCAATACAGTGGCTCGGGCACCGCGCGGCGTGATCTCGCGCGCTGCGATGCCCATGGCTCCTGGGTAGAATGGCTGGCGACTTGAATGCGCAGATAACCGCGGGGGTCATTTTAGCCGCGGAACCGGCTCAGGCGGCAGCCAGCTGGCGCGGCAGCCAGATCGCAGTGTGAGCAATGCGCGCGACCGGCATTTGCTTGTTGGCTAGCACCAGCACGTCGACATCGACGAAACGATGGCCCTTGTGTTCGTAATTTGCAGTGACACGGGCCCGCACCGAGAGCTCGTCGCCGATATGTGCGGCGGCAAAATGCTGCAATTTGCTGCCGACATGCATCCACGGACCGAGGGCGACATTGTGGTTCAACGCCCAATTGCCGGTTCGCGCTATGATGACCGGATGGGCGAGTCCCTCGGCTAGAAAAAGCGGATCGGTTTCTCGCAGATCGGCAATACATTGCTCCACCAGATCGCGGGTGATCGGCAGTGGACGGATACCGAGCAAGGTCCCGGCGGCAAGTGTCGTTTCGCTCGCCGACGGCCGGGCGGCCGGAGGCAGCGGCGGCTCGGCGAAATCTTCGGGCGGCGCTGGAGGACGATCAGGCAATGAAGCACCGCCGGTGGCGCAGATCTCGTCATGGCTCTCGACGCGGAGGTCGAGCCCTTCGCCAGTATCAGTCGCAGTGACGCTGGCGATGTCACCGTCATAAACCGGCTTTTGAAACCGGCACTCGGCGGCGCCTCGCTCGAGCCAGGCGCGCCCCCAGCGTGCCACCGGCAGATGGGCCATGTAAGCGTAGACATCGACACCGGGCACCAGCCCCCCGCCAAACCCGAAGCGCCGAGCGACCGCATCGTCGTGGATCTTGTTCTCCGACGCCTTTGCGGTGTTGAAGGCTTCGACGCGATAAGGGCGGAGTGCGGCTGCGGTCATGGTTCCTGCTCCTCGTTGCCCGCCCAGGCTTGCACCGTAGCCGATCCTTCGCAATCCTTTCCTTCCCTACTCCCGTTGATCAAGCGGAGGCCACCTTGGACGGCCATCTACCCGAATACGAGCTCTATGCGATCCGCTACGCCGAGCGCGACGCGCGGCGTTCCGACCATTTCATCGGCGGCGACCCGCATGACGGACCGATGCCGATGGACTATTTCGTCTGGGCTGCTATTGGTGCCGAGCGGAGCTTTGTGATCGACACCGGCTTCACCGCGGAGGTCGCGGCGGCGCGCGGTCGGCGGCACCTGCGCTGTCCCGCCGAGTCGCTAGGCTTGGTCGGGCTCGACCGCAATACGGTTGCCGACGTGATCCTCACCCATATGCATTACGACCATGTCGGCACTTTCCATCGCTTCCCGGCGGCGCAGTTTCATCTGCAGGAGGTCGAGCTGCATTACACGACCGGCCGCTACATGCGCCACCCGTACCTCGCCCGCTCTTTCGAGGTCGAGGACGTCGTCGGCATCGTCCGCCTCAATTTCGCCCGGCGGGTGCGGCTCTACAACGGGCCGGTCGAGCTCGCCCCAGGCATCAGTCTGCATCCAGTTGGCGGCCACACGCCGGGGATGCAGTTCGTCCGGGTCCATACCAGGCGCGGCTGGGTCGTGCTGGCCTCCGACGTCACCCATTACTACGAGAACATGGAGACCGGCAGACCTTACACCGCGGCCTTTCATATCGGCGAGATGCTCGAGGCGTACGATACCTTGCGCGCCTATGCCCCGAGCCCGCAGCACATCGTTCCCGGCCACGACCCGCTGGTCACGCGTCGCTACCCGCCGGCGAAGCCCGAGCTCGAAGGCGTGGTGGTCCGCCTCGACGTGACGCCGCGGGAGTAGCGTCAGTCAACGCGTTCCAGCACGGCGTTGAATAGCTCGGTGCGGCGTTCCTCGAGATTGCGCGCCGAGTTGTGGAACATCGCCTGCCAGTCGCCGCCGAGAAGCAGATGCGTTCCCAACGCAGGGAGCGGGCCGACGGCATTGTGTGCCCGCGCCACCGCGGACGCCAATGCCGCCTGCGTTGTGTCCTGCCAAGCGACGACGCGGAAGCCGGCGGCTTCGAGTGTGTCGCGCGTCGCGGCTTGCGAGAGCAGAAAGCTGATGGCTGGCTCACGCGCCCATTGCACCGGGAAGTGCGGCGGTCCGCTCGGCCCGGCGGCAACCTCTTGCAGAGCAAGCTTGCCGCCGGGTTTGAGGACTCGACGGATTTCGCGATAGAGCCGGCCGCGGTCGGCGATGTTCATCGCCGCGTTCTGCGACCACACTAGATCAAAGCTCATATCTTCGAACGGCAGGTCGAGTGCATTGCCTTGCCGGTAGTCAGCCTTGTCGACAAGGCCCGTCAGCCGGGTCAGCATTTCGGCAACCCGGACGAATTCGGCGGTCAAATCGACGCCGCTGACCCGGCAGCCGTAATGCCAGGCGAGATACCGCGACGGCCCCCCAAGTCCCGAGCCGACATCGAGGACCCGCTCGGTCCCAGTGAAGCCTACGAGTTCGGCGAGGCGGATCGTCGCCGGCCGTTGGCCGCCGTGAAACTCGTCGACCGGAGCCAGGTCGTCAGGCGTCAGATGATCGATGTCCTTCCCCGCCGCCTTCAGCGCCGCGAGGATCGCCTCACCAAGGTCGGGACGCGTGTAATGGGTTTCGACAGGATTCTCCGCCATTTCCTGAACCTTAGCCTGTCTGATCTGAGGGCTCTGACAACCGGCGCCGATCGCGCGGCTGAGCCGCATCCCGCGAAAGAGCAATCCCCGCGGCCAGCATCCCTTCGAGCCGGCTCACGCGATCGCGAAGATCGGCTATCTCTTGGCTGATCCGCGCCAGATCGACCGCGGTGTTGCGCAGACGCTCATCGAGCAGGATGACTTGGCGGAGCGCCCTAATCGCGTCGCCGTAGAGGCTCACGCCGCCGCCGTCTTCGCCCGGCGATGGCTCTCCGGATGGCGCCTCGACTGCCCGGCCAGGATCTCGGCTACCTTGCGGTGACTTTCGTCGGCGATCCGCAAGGTCTCGGGGTGGAGCTGGTTGAATACATCAATCAGCGCACGGAGCTCGGCCGCCTCTTCTTCGGTGCCCAGCTCGAAGGCCTGGACGGCGCGTCGAACGACCTCCCCGGCGGACACGCCGAGCGTGCGCGCCTTGGTGTTGAGAGAAGCGCGTTCCTCCGGGGACATCAAAACCATCAATCGAGCCGACGCTGCCATACCTAGCCTATATATCTACATCTGCATAAATATCGTATGTTCTGTCGCGGCGCGCAAGCCGGCGCGGATCGCGGCGATACGTTGATGAGGGAGTTCGGATCATGCGCCTGTTGATCGCAATGATGAAGCACGAAACCAACACCTTCTCGCCGGTGCCGACCCCGCTCGCCCGCTTTGGCTCTGGCCCGGGGCCGCTTTATGGCGAGGCGGCGATCCGTGCCTATAGCGGCACTGGCAGCGGGCTCGGCGCCTATCTTGATCTCGCCGAGCGCGAGGGGGCCGAGATCGTGTTGCCGATCGCCGCCGGCGCCTCGCCGAGCGGTCCAGTCGAGGACGCGGCCTACGCCAAGATCACCGACACGATCTGCGAGGCGGCTGCACAGGGCGGGTTCGACGGGATCATGCTCGATCTGCACGGTGCTATGGTCACCGAAAGCCTAGAGGACGGCGAGGGAGAGTTCCTCAAGCGGCTTCGCGCGATCGACCCGGTGACCCCGATCGCCGTCTCGCTCGACATGCACGCCAACCTCTACGACGCGATGATCGCCAATGCCACCGTGGTCACCGGCTATCGCACCTATCCGCACATTGACACCTACGAGACCGCCAAGCTCGCGGGCGAGATCATGTTGCGCGCAATGCGCGGCGAGGTGAAGCCGGTCATGGCGTGGCGCAACGAGCCGATGCTGCCGCATGTCATGCGTCAGGGTACCGATGACCACCCGAACAAAGAGTTGCAGCACCGCTGTGCCGCGATGAGCGGCGAAGGCGCGTTGGCCGCAAGCCTCTTCACCGGCTTCCCGCACGCCGACATCACCAATGCCGGGTTGAGTGCCGTCGTCGTCACCGACGGCGACCGTAAGCTCGCCGAAGAGCTGCGCGACGAGCTCCTCGGCCGCGCTTGGGTCGAGCGCGAGGCTTTTGTCTACAAAATCGAGCCGTTGCAGCAATCGGTTGCTCGCGCCAAGGCGATTCCGCCAAGCCGGCCCGGCGAGGGCCCGGTCGTATTGCTCGACCATTACGACAATTGCGCCTCGGGCGGCACGATGGACACGACCGCGGTACTGGCGGAGATTTTGCTGCAAGGGCTCGAGGACGTCGCCGCCTTTGCGATCTACGACCCGGCGGCCGTGCAGCAGGCGATTGGCGCCGGCATCGGCGCCCAGTTAACCCTGTCGATCGGCGGCAAGATCAAGATGCCGGCGATCCCAGACGAGAGCCTGCCGCTTACTGTGACGGGCACGGTCAAGACCATCTCCAACGGTCGCTACAAGAACCGTGGCCCAATGGCGCGCGGTGTCGCAATGGACATGGGCGCTGCGGTCGTGCTCGATACGGGAAGGGTCGAGATTGTTCTGATCTCGCGCCATGTCGAGCCCTCCGACCTCAATTGCCTCTCGGGCCTCGGCATCGACCCTTCGCAGAAGCGCTATGTGATGTTGAAGAGCCGGATCCATTGGCGCGCCGGGCTCGGCCCAATGGCCAAGGCGGTCGTCGAATGTGCCGGGGTCGGCGTGTGCACGTCGGATTACGGGCAGCTGAAATTCCAAAATGTCAGGCGGCCGATCTATCCGCTCGACTTGCCGAACCGCTAATCAACCCCGCGTGGCGAGCGAAAAGCGGTCGAGATCGAGCGCCGTGCGCAAGTCGGCGCTCGCCGCCGCCTTCTCGGTCTCCAGCGGAATGCCGGTTGCATCGGCAACGCGGTCGATCGCGTTGAAGAGGCCAACAACGCCCGCGGCGTCGACCAACCCCGCTGGACCCAGCGCCGCCGCCAGCGCTTCGCGAGCTCGCGTCAGCGCGCCGGCATCCTCGAGCACGGCCTCGGCAAATGCCACGAGAAGACAACCATATGGCACACCTCCATCGCCCTCGACGGCTCCGGTTACCTTCGCCAGTTCGTAAGTTCTATTGTAGGTCTTGCCACTCGCACGGAGCAGCAGGGCATGGCTGGTCGTTCAATAGAGACATCGGTTGAGCGCCGACACCCTTGCCGCCAACAGCTCGATCTGAGCATGGCTGATCGCCCGGTATTCGCGCGCGAAATCGCGCATCACCTCGCCGGGTAGGTATTGGTGGGTCACCAGGTCGAAAAAGTTGCGGACTTCCTGCGGCACTAGGCTCATTGCCTTCATGATGTTGGCCGGAGGGCGATCGCCCGGGTAGATGCGGGCTTCCACCTCGCTCCCATCCGCCGCCTCGACCCAGGAGACCCACGCGCCCCCGGGCCTGGCGCCCTTGGGCCGGTAATGCGAGGGCGAACCAGGCTTTGGGTCCGGCAGTGATGGCAAATTGAGGCCGAGACCTCGAGCCATCGTGTCGATCGCGACGACGTGGGCGACGACGCTGACAGCCTCGACATATCGTTCCTCGGTTAGGCCGCGGGCGATGACGTCGCGATACCAACCTTCGCCGAGGCGGGCCGGATCGTTCCGCACGCGATGCACCACTTCGACGACGATTTCCGGCAGTTGGCCGAGGCTGTCATGGGTCCCCTCGATCGCCAGAGGCGACAGCGCTTCCTTGCGGCGGCGACACAGCGCGCAATTAGCGGCATGCCGCGTCTCGGCGGCGATCGCAACGCGCGATGCGCCATCAAACCAGGTACCGGGCCGCGCGATCCGCGCCCAGGCGCGGGCATGCGCCGCGCTCAAATCATCGCGGATCGGGTAGGGCGCGGAGGCATAAAGTTCGACCATCGACGGCCCCCGAAAGTCTTGTTTTCGGGTGACCTGGTGTCCCGTGTGCCTGGAGTCAACAACCTTCGCCGTTGTCTCGCAGACGACGACGCGATTAGGTTATTATCAGAAGGGCTCGCGCACAGGAGCGAACATGGACGACACCACCCAGCTGCTCGAAGCCGACCGACGGTATCTCGTCCACCCGCTGCACCATCCCGACGATCATCGTCAGCCGCTGGTCGTCGTCGAGGGGCGAGGGGCGATGCTGCACGACATCGATGGCCGCGAATATATCGACGGGCTTTCGGGTCTGTGGAACGTCAATGTGGGTCACGGTCGCGCCGAGCTGGCCGACGCGGCGAGCGCGCAGATGCGGCGAATCGCCTTCGCCTCGGCTTATATCGGGGCGACCAACGAGCCGGCGGTCCGGCTCGCCGAGAAAATCGTCGGGCACGGTTACTCGAATTCTGCTGCGGTTTATTTTACAACCGCGGGCGCTGAATCGAACGAGTCGTCGTTCAAGTTCGCGCGCTATTACTGGAAGGTCAAAGACAAGCCCGAAAAGACCAAGATCATCTCACGAATCCACGCCTACCACGGCGTGACCTTGGCGGCGATGAGCGCCACCGGCATGGCGGCCTACCACAAAATGTTCGGACCTCTAGTGCCGGGCTTTATCCAGGTCGCCCCACCTTACGCCTACCGCTGGACCGGCAACGAGGAGCCAGGGATCGGGGCGGCCGACGCGGTTGAGCAGCGGATCCTCGCCGAGGGCCCGGATACCGTCGCTGCGGTCATCGCCGAGCCGGTGATGGGCGCAGGCGGCGTCATCGTGCCGCCGCCGAGCTACTTCCCGCGGCTGCGCGAGATCTGCGACCGCCATGAGGTCCTGCTGATCGCCGACGAGG
>Ga0187846_10000515_pt1 | contig 22656 bp, 19 predicted proteins | sample TC_taG_FD_161473 | JGI IMG/M metagenome (GOLD analysis project Ga0187846, IMG submission 161473) | Biofilm microbial communities from the roof of an iron ore cave, State of Minas Gerais, Brazil - TC_06 Biofilm (v2) | ecosystem: Environmental > Terrestrial > Deep subsurface > Cave > Wall biofilm...
CAACTTGTCCAGCGCTGGGATTAGTTCTTGCTGGCTCTTCCCAGCTACTTTCGCGGCTAGTTTCAGCTGGAACCGCTTGCCGATAACCGCCAGAGTCTGCACTAACTGCTTCTCGGCGACAGGCAAGCGGTCGATGCGGGCGGCCAGAATCGCCTGCACCGTGGCGGGGATCTTAAGGGCATTGAGCGGGCGGGTGATCCTGACCGCGCCGTTGAGTACCAGCGCGCCCTCCTCGATGAGCGCCTGATAGATCTCCTCTATGAAGAGCGGGTTGCCCTCGGTCTTTTCCTCTATCAGACGCTTAAGTGGAATGACGCCTTCGTCGCTTCCTAGCAGCGCGGTTAGCATTTGGTCCGCCCTTTCTTTGTCCAGGGGATCCAGACGGACCTGCGTGTAGAAGGTCTTGCTGCCCCACAAATGCGAATACTCGGGCCTGTAGCTAACCAGTAGCAGGATCCTGGATGTTCCGATTGAGTCGGTGAGCTGGTTGAGAAATGCCTGGGTCTCGTCGTCGATCTGCTGCAAGTCCTCGAAGACCAGCATCACCGGCTGATTGAGGCTCTCGCGCACGAGCAGGCGCTTGATCGCATCCTGAGTACGACGCCGGCGAACTTGCGGGTCCATCTGCGCAAGCGGATCGGCGCCCTCGACCAATCCCAACAACCCGAACAGGTAGGGGCGGGTATCCTCGAGCGCGGGATCAAGCGTGACGATTTTGCCGTTAACCCTCTCGCGGCGAGAGCGCTGGTCATCGTCCTTTGTGATTCGAAAATAGCCGTGCAGCAGTTCGATTACCGGCAGGTAGACTGTTGCTTTTCCGTGCGAGACTGAGAATGCTTCCAGCACCATCCAACCTGACTGGTTCCCCGCTTTGAACTCGAACAAAAGGCGCGACTTGCCAAGTCCGGGTTCCGCGATGGTCGCGACGATCTGGCCACGCCCCGCCTGCGCTAATTCTGCGGCATGTTTTAGCGTCTCCATCTCGCGCTGGCGGCCTACGAACTTGGTGTATCCGCGTGCCGCCGCGCGTTGAAAGCGGGTGCGCAGCGGCCCCGCTCCGGTGACTTCATAGATTTCCAGTGCCTCGCCAACTCCATTTATGCGTGCCGGTCCGAGCAAGTTCAGCGTGAAATAGCCTTCGACCAGTTTGCGCATGGATTCAGCGATCGCGATCGAGCCGGGTGCCGCTATCATCCGCAGGTGGGCGGCGACGCTGGTTGAGTTCCCGATCGGCCCATACTCGGTGTGCTTTTCGCCGGTTCGGATCTCACGCACCACGACCTCCCCGGTGTGGGCTCCCGCCCGAACTTGCATCTCCACGCCCTTGTCGGCGCGCAACTTCTCTGCGTAACGCTTTAGTTCCGCCTGCATCCGCAGTGCCGCAGACAACGCGCGCTGCGGATGGTCTTCGTGGGCGACGGGCGCCCCAAACATCGCGAAGATTCCATCATCGGTGGACCGGGTGACGTAACCGTCATACTGTTGGACAGCGTCGACCATCAGCTTCAGCGCCGGGTCGACGATAGCGCGGGCCTCCTCGGGATCGAGGTTCTCGACGAGTCCCGTCGATCCTTTGAAATCGACCAACAGCACGGTGACCGTCTTGCGTTCACCCTCAAGATTTTCAGGGGCGGATCTGTTGGCTTGCCGAATCTGAGGCTCGTCAGATTTCCTCGGTGCGGCCGCTGCGGGCTGTGTGCTCGACGGCGGATTCGCTGCAGCCAGGGACTCCTCACACACGTCGGCAATGAATCTGTAACCCTTACTTGGCACGGTGACCACAAATCGCGGCGCGTCAGAGTCGTCGCCCAACGCGCGGCGGAGCTTGCGCACCGCAGAGTTGACAGCGTTATCAACATCGAAGAACACCCCCTTGCCCCAGATGCTCGAGAATTTCCTCGCGCGTCACAAGTTGTCCCCGCTGGTCAACCAGCAAAAACAGCAAGTCGAGTGGAATACGTTCGAGTTTTAGTGGACGGCCATCGCGGCGGAGCTGGTAGGCGCTCCGGTCAAGCTCGAACTCGTCGAATCGGCAGATTCCCTTAAGCATCGCAGACCGTTCGTTCAGCCAGCTATTCAGGTCGCCATTGCGCCGAGCTCGTAGACGTCCCTGTCGAGCTCAAAGTCCGCAAATCGGAAAATCCCCGAGAACATTTGGTCTTCTCCCCTCCCGTAAACCTCGTGTGAGCAGACAGACAATAGCGCAGCAGGCGACAGGAAAACGACAGACAAACAACAGCGCCAGTCCATTGGCTACTGGCCCTCGCTGGAACATCCCCCTGGCACGACAAATCCGCTGTGGCGCACAAAAGGAGGAAATGACAATGCGCAGGCGCCCACACTGCGAACCGAATACCGGGTTTTGCCGAAGGCTGGGTATATTTCTGTGCACCGAACCTGCGCCCTGTGGCGAACCAATAATCCTGCGTTTCGTTTTCGGCGAGAGCGAAACTTCGATAACGCTTACTCGAGCTTGCGTCCGGCACCTCGGTTACGATTACCCAACTGTTCGGCGCACTCGCGATATCTGCGCGAACACCCCATTGGAAAACTGTTCCGAGCTGGCCCGAGTCGAATGACACAGTAGCGGTGAAGGCATCGCAGCCTGTCTCATCTTGTGTCGCCACCATTGGTACGTCCAGCCATTGGGTCGAATATTGCCCGGCGGCGTTCCAGCTTCCGCAGAAGTCGAACATTGCTGAACAGGTGGCGCTTGATGCCACTATGAAAGTTGAAGTTAACAGGGATTTGAGTCATCTGCGCTTCCTTCTCACCTATTACGGGCGAAACCTGATGCGAAGAATTTTGCCACATTTGCTAGCTATCGCGTGCTTTTGCATCTTGAACGTTTCACGTCATTAACGCAGCGCAGCCAATGAAGAGGGTCGGAGTTTTGACCTTCAAGCAACTATGCGTGAGTCGCTCAATCCAGTCACGTCGCAATAGTTCATAGGTGGAACTCGCATTCAACGCATAAGCACATGTACAATGGCTCGCACCTGACCTTTTGACTGCCTCGCGAATGAATCTTGCTGATCGACTCGCGGGCGTGCGCTCTCACCTGTTGGAGATTGCGTTCTCGATGCTGATCAAAATCGGCTTAGTGCCGGCGCTGGGCCCGGCACTTAGCCTGGTGATCCTCGAGATACGCTTAACGCCACGTCGATGTTTCATCGCGGCAATGTCCGCATCGCGTTACATCTCGAGCGCTACCTTGGCTGGCTCGTCCGATACTCACATGCACCGCGTCCATCATGATCGCGGTCGCTGAAACCAACGGTAGCTTTGCCTTCAACCTCCCTCGGTGGAATTGGCTGCTGCGAACCTATCTGGACCGGCCCGCGGCCCGACCATGGCGCGATGACTATCGGCATTGAGCAGTTCCGAGGGGCCGCTGGAATTGTGGCTCGACCGAATGTTGCTTCAGCCCTTTCCTGGGCCTACAGGCGGATATGCCATCACGTCGAGGAGTGCTGCATGGACAGGTGCGGTCTGGCCTATCGGACACATCACTCGGGAAATTGCGTATTTTAAATGGTGTTCGAGGAAGTTGGTGGACGCACCTGGACTTGAACCAGGGACCCCTTGCATGTGAGGCAAGTGCTCTAACCGGGCTGAGCTATGCGTCCACCAGGCGCTCGATTATTGCGCCGGCTGATGTTGCCCGCAAGGGTACTTGTAGAGGCCCCGAACCCGGCCAGGCTTGGCAAGAGCCTCGCAAATGAGAGACTCTGCCGCCATATTTCGCTAAATTATCTGATACGCGGACGCTGTGGTGCGCCGCGGTGACCCAGTAACCTGCTCAAATCCGTCACACGCGGATTTTTTCGGAGAGGAGTTATCGAGCGAATCACCTATGAGCGAATTGCTACAGACGCTCAAGCCCGGCGTACCTGTGATGGTGGCGGATCCCGTCACCTACCGCGAGTATAAGCTGTTACTGCGCAGCCAACATTTCATCAAGCCGGTGCACTTCCACAAGTTTTGGAAGATGACCCGGCACACAGCCAAGGCCCTCGGCATCGAAATCAGCAAGATTGGCAAGCCGATCGAGACCCATTTGCGCGAGGTGCTGTTCTTCGATACGCCCAAATTCCGCCTCTACAATCACGGTTTTATCCTGCGCCGGCGGATGTTCTACAAAAAGGGCTTGCCGCAGAGCAATCACGAACTCACGCTCAAGTTCCGCCATCGCGAGCGCCAGGCCGCGGCTGCGGTCGACGTGCGGCCGCTGCTGCCATGCACCCACACCATCAAATTCAAAGAAGAAGTTCTGATGGAAAGCGAGAAACCAGGCAGCATGCGAGCGATTTATTCGCATGGTTGCGAGCTTGACACGCCCAATGTCATTCTGACCCAAAGTTTCGAAAGTATCACTCAAGTTTTCCCCGCACTGCTCCAGACCGGCGCCAAGGCCAAAACCCTGCTTAACATTGTGAACGGCGTTGCGATTGAAGAAATTCTAGTTGATTGCGGTGAGCTTGATTTTGGCAACAAAGTCACCGCCAAGGCGACACTCGCGATTTGGCGTAACCGCATGACGCAGGAGCATCTCGTCGGCGAATATGCCTACCAGGTCAAGTCCGACTTAGACGGCTTCCACGGCAGGCCGAGGGAATTGTCCGAAGCATTTTTCCTTAAGCTCCAGGAGAACGCCCAGGATTGGCTCCATCTCGGAACGACCAAGACTGCGATGGTGTATGGACTCGGCAAAACCCCTGTTATCAACACCGAATGAGCGCGCCGCCCACCCGGTCCAGTTAAGGGCGATCTTCAAGACCTTTTTCACAGCAGGCGCGATTAGCTTCGGCGGCGGCGTGGTCGCCTACCTGCGCGAATACGTGGTCTACGAGCACAAGTGGCTGGACGACGAAGGCTTTCTCGATGCGCTCGAACTTAGCGAAACGCTTCCCGGCCTGAACTCGGTCAATATGAGTGTCATTATCGGCGACCGACTGCGTGGCGTGATCGGCGCCGCCTCGGCAGTCGCGGGATTGCTGCTGCCTGGGATGGTGGTGATTATGACGCTCGGCGTATTATGGAGTTCGCAACGCCACAACCCTTATCTGCGTGCGGTGCTGGTCGGGGTAGCCGCCTCCGCGGTGGGGCTGCTGACGACGGTCACGCTCCAGCTTGGGCATCGTCAGTTCACCCGGCTAGCGGATTTGCTATTTATTGGAGCAACGTTTGTGGCCGTCGGCATACTCAAGATCTCGCTCGTGATTGTGCTCCTAACGCTGGGGCCGTTGGCGATTTGGTATTACCGTCCAGCCGCGCATCCCTCAGAGAGCGCGCACCACTTCCGTCATCTCCGCGAGCGGTTTCATTCGCACCGCGCGCATTGGCGTCATTAGAAATGAACAAGCTGTGGAGCCTGGCGTGGGTGTTTGCGTTGCTCTCACTGGTAGCAGTTGGCGGGGGTACGGCGGTTTTGCCGGAAATGGAGCGCCAGGTAGTACATCAGTTTCACTGGATGGGAGACAAACAATTCCGCGATATCTACAGCCTGGGACAGGTCGCCCCCGGACCGAATATGTTGATGGTCATGGTGATTGGCTATCGGCTGGCCGGGGCGGCCGGGGCAGCAGTGGTGGCGATGGCGTTCTTTCTACCTGACTGCATTGTGGCCTTCTTCGTCAATCGTTTATGGGATCGGTTCTCCGAATCCCGATGGCGCAGCGCAGTGCAACGTGGACTCGCTCCTGTCGCTATCGGCCTAATGCTGTCTGGGACGTATGCCCTCGCGCGGCTCTCAATTTCCAACTTGATGGGCCTGGCCATCGCAGCGGTAACTTTCGGGATACTCTCGTGGCGCCGGGTCAATCCGCTGCTGCTTATTTCAGCCGGCGGGCTGGCCTATCTCGCTTTCAGGGTTCGATGATAGACCGTTCGCGTGGACCACAACGAGCGCATAATTGTGGCGCCGCCGTGCTTGCAGCCGGACACGATTCGAATTAACAAACGGCTTTGGGTTGCTTGGATTTTGCGGAGAGGAATGGCCAGGCGGTTTCTCTCTCATCATGGCTTGTCTCTAATTTACGGAGGTCAATCATGCCATCATTCGAACGTGCTGGCGTTTCATTGTACTACGAGGAGTTTGGTGCAGGCCATCCCCTGTTGTTGTTCGCGCCGGGCGGGATGCGCTCCGGTATCGAGTTCTGGCATCGCAGTCCGTTTGACCCGACCGCGGAACTGGCTGGCGATTTTCGCGTAATAGCGATGGATCAACGGAATGCAGGCCGCTCGCATGGACCGATTGCCGCGGCCGACGGCTGGCATACCTATACCGCAGATCATCTTGCCCTACTCGATCATCTTGGGATCCAGCGTTGCCACATAATGGGCGGGTGTATCGGCGGCTCTTATTGTTTCAACATGATTAAAACGGCGCCCTCTCGGGTCAGCGCCGCGGTGATTCAGAATCCGATCGGACTCAAGGACAATCGCGACGCGTTCCGCGAAATGTTCGATGGATGGGCAAAGGAATTGAAAGCACAGCGCCCGGAATTGAATGACAGCGCCTTGGCCAGCTTCCGCGAAAACATGTACGGCGGCGATTTTGTCTTTACGGTCTCGCGCGACTTCGTTGGGGCCTGCACCACGCCGATGATCCTGCTTAACGGCAGCGACATGTATCATCCGGCGGAGATTTCAGCCGAGATCGCCCGGTTGAATCCACGCATCGAAGTAATCCCCGATTGGAAAACACCCGACGCAGCAAGGGAGGCAGTCAGACAGGTCCGCGCTTTTCTGAAAAAGCACAGCCGCTAATCCATACCGCAGCCTCGGATTCGGTCGCAACTTTCATCGAACCGGCTAACAGGCTGGGAAAAGGATTTTCACTGCCTGCCCAAACAGTAGCCGTTCCTCGCGCGAGACTCTGATTTCGTGGGTTCCCTGCCGGAAACAGTAGGGAATTCCTCGAGGCGGCTCTTGGCACTGAGCCCGTTCGCTACGCTTCCTGAGCACACTCCGCGAGAGCCTGCGAGCCCGCGCCGGGCAGAGGCGGCCGAAACCCCGGGCGCAGCTGAGGACTCCCCAGGCGTGGACGAGCCGCGACCTCCCACGTTTCCGGTCGGTCCAACCCAATTTTTGCATTGACCTACTTCGAGACAGCTAGGCATCATATAGATAGTTTATTGCCCTCAATTGGCAGCGTCTAATGCGGCGTCCTATCACTATTGGGACGACCTAAGGAGGCGAGATTCGATGTCTAGGGCGGAGTCTGACATTCCTGCTGGTCCCGAAGCGCAGCCGTATTATATCGATGCCTCGGATCCGCGTGGGCCTTGGCGCACCCGGCGTGATTGGGCGTCGGGCGATCTCTATTTCAACGCCGCGACTCATTTCAGCGTGTTTCTGGCGTTGTTCTTCGGCCTTGTCATGCTAGCCGTGAGCTTCGGCTTCGCTTACGGCCTATACGACAAACTTGTCTCCAGCACCTATCTGCAAGGCGACTACTTCGCGCTTGTCCCAGTCGTGATCGCCGGCGCGATAGGGATTGCGATGACGCTGGTGTCAACCATGACACTCATCCAGGCCCTCAAATGGCGGGGTTCCCATTTCCATCTCACCAACGTGCCAGTTCCGCTCGGGGGCCCATTGCGAGGAGAGCTTAGAACGTCGACGCCAATCGCCGCCGGCCATAAGGCCTCGTTCAAGATCGAATGTGTCAGCGAGACTGAGCAGGTGATGCGCAAAAGTGATGGAACAACCGACATCGAGACTCACTACAACACTATCTGGCAAGACGAAGAATCCGTGGTTTCCGACGGTAGCGGCGTCATCTCGGTCGCGTTCGCGATTCCCGCCGACGGGCGCCAAACCAGATCGCGGAGCAAACACGCCAAGACCGATTGGTCGATACAATGGCAGCTTACCGCAGAAGAAGCAGATAGCGGAGCAGAAGGTTACTTCGGGCAATTCGAACTGCCGGTTTTTTCGATTCCGATAACGGAAGAGCAAAAGGCGGACGTCGAATCAATTCGGGCTGGACGTACCAAGGAACTCGAGGAGTACCACCCCGGACCGCCTCTCAAGGTGCGAATAACTCCCACCGGTGACGGAGGGACCGAGTTCTTCTTTCCGCCGGTGCGTGGCGCGGCCAAAGCAGTTCTGCAGACCCTGGTATTCGTAGGCACCGTCGCACTGCTCGCGGTGATTTGCCTGCGTGGGCAACCGTCGATCCCATTTTTAGCCATATCGGGATTGATGGATCTCGGCTTCTTTTTGTGGATACTCCGGCTCTGGTTTGCGCCTGAGCGGGTCGTAATCGCGAACGGCACTCTCTCTTACAGCTACGGAATTCTCGGCAGGACGCGGACCATGAGTACCGCCGACATCGCCTCAATCCATGCCATCCCTGGAAATTACACCACACATCGCGCGATCAGGATAAAGGGACGCGGATGGCACGTTCTCGATGTGGGCGACGGAATCCGCGCAGCGCGCGACGCCGAATGGCTCTCGCGGCAGATGAGCCGCGCCGCTGGCGTGAAACCTGCCGACTCGATTCCGGGCTCCCCATTGAAAGAGCAGAACGAGCTAATGGGCGCTTTCGTCCAGCAATTCCTTGGCAAGAGCGCTCTTGGCAAGGCCCTCGGACAGAAAGCGCCCGCGATGATGAGAGGCGAGGAAGGCGCAGCATACATTGAGACGGCGTCGGCTACCGACTACGTCGATTCGGAAGATGCGCGGAATGTGCGCGCGGAAGTTATTGCAAGTCCGCAAAACGTCGGTAGCGGGGATGCCGAAACTGCCATCTCGGAAGATCTCGCACGCAGGTTTTTCGGAGCGGGGCCGACCACTGGAGTTCAAACGCCCACTCCTGTTCGCAGCGCACTGAAATTCGTGGGTCCGCTGATAATAGTTTTGGGCATGGCGATTTTGGCCGTTCATAAGCAAGTGATTGAAACTGTCGCTCAGATGGCCAAGGTGGTCGATGCGACCGATGCGGAAAATGGAAGCGTCCTTACGGTCCCGCAGGGCGACATGTTGAGGATCACACTGCCGATATCCCCGGACACCGACGCCTGGATTATCACCGAGAACGATCCTGCATTTCTTGTGCAACGCGGCAGCTTCCTTCGCGATTCGCCGGCAAATGTCCAGCGGAGCGAGGTGTTCCTTTTCTCCGCCGCGAAGAAGGGTACGGCCTATCTGATGCTTAATTCATATTTGGCGTCGGACAAATCTAGTCCCACCGGAACCTTCCACGTCACCATGGTTATCAATTGAAAGCCTTGACAGGCAGGAACCCATGGGCAACTCGACTACCTGAGTCGCTATTCAATGGCGAGGCTGGCGAACGAGACTGCAGACTCGGTCTGCGGCTCCATCGCGATATCGTGCATCAGCAGCCGGGCGGGATGGTCGCGCAGCAGTTCGAGTTGTGTGTACATCGCTGAGAGGCCGCAGATTTTGCGTGCATCGCGGTCCTTGGCGATATCCGCAAAAAAGCCGTCAGGATCGCCACGCCTGATGTTTTCGATGAGCGCGAGGTCTTCGTGTTTGACCCATTGGGCGATCTTCTCATCGGCGCTGAACGAATCGCCAAATTTCCTGCCGACGTGGGCAAAGTCGACTCCCGCAAGGATCAGGACGCGGCGAGACTCAGCGTTGAGTTCCTCGCGCAAGGCCTCAAGAAAACCACTCACGCGTGCATCGTAAGCCGGTGTTTCACCGTTTAAGACCATTTCATGAAAAGAACCGACCAGTATCGGCACGACTTGATAGCCCATAGTGCCCAGGGCCCACGCCAGAAAAAGCGCCTGAAACTCGATCGAATGCTCGTTGCGGTGTAACAGCTCCTGTCCGAATAGGTCGCCGTCTTTATAGCGGTCGGCAAGGCGCCGAACAAAATCACGGTCGGTGCGGACGACGCCGAGCGGCGTAGCGTAGTCTTTACGCGTAGCGGTGAATAACTGCGGCCCGAGCCCGTAATGAGAAGTGCCCAGGATAACGACCAACTCAGGGCGTTCGCGGGTCAATACCTCCGCGTATGCATGCGCGTACGCGGCGCCACCGCGGCGTGGATCGATATGCGGCGAAATCAAGCCGCTCAACGCGGCGCCGTCGCTGCGGGGTGTAGGAATCTCGCCGGGAGCCCCTGGGCGGTGGAAGTAGGCGGCAATTTCCTGCCGGAGCCGAACTGGATCCCTTTCATAAGCCAGGCCGGCCAAAGCCGCGGGTCGCTCCGGATTGCGGGCGAACTCCTCTGCGACCGCGCGCACGCGCTCCGCATAGCGGGTTGATTCGAGGAAGTACGCGCTATCCAGTGCATCGATGAGCTGTTGGATCTGCTCTGAGGGAATAATTTCGCCGAAGCGCCGCGCGAATGCAGCCTGAAGATCCAGACGCTCATTAGTGCCATCCATTTGAGCAACAAGGAAATAGGCACCCATTCCAATCAAGATCGGCTCGGGCGCGATACCGCTGGGATCGCGCAACAGGATGAAAGTCTGGCCCTGTTGCTCGACCGGAAATGCTTCGACTCCTCTGATTTTCGGCTTATCCATCACGTCCGCCGATAGGCCCCCCTGACAGCTATGCCTACACTAAACCAATTGACATACCTCAAATGCTAAGGCCTGAGTGAAACTACGACAAGGGCTTGAGCCATCCAGCAGGGCGTTGAGAAGGTTATTCCCAGGTATCGCGTCAGGAACAGCCTCAACGCCCTGCGTAAAGGTTGGCTTCTTTCATTTAATTCTCTCCCGCGTGCGGCGGAGATTACCGACCGGGAAGCAAGCTGTGAGGACGTTTTCGACAGCCTGCTCGAAATTCTTGCCGTTGCTTTTGCCATGCTCACGCTAGACAGTCACCTAGCGCGCGGTCAACACTCTTATCTCGATGACAAGGCATTATCGGCAGGGCGCGACTGCCACGCATGGTAGGGGCGACCCACCGGGGCAGGCAAAGCGCAAGCTTCCCCGAATTCGTTACAAAGTTACGCTTACCGGCGACTTGCAACCCGGCGAATCCAGAAAATTCCTGCTACCGATTCGGGGCGCCGATGAAGAATGTTTCGTGATCAACTATCAAGGTCAGTTTCACGCTTACCTGAATCGCTGCCGGCATGTGCCGATGGCGATGGATTGGGTTGATAATCAATTCTTCGCCGAACACGGCTGCTATCTCATGTGCCAGACCCATAATGCGTACTATCAGCCGGACAGCGGCGAATGCATCGCTGGACCACCTGGCACCTGCGGCAAGTTTCTTTATCGAGTACCACTCGAAGTGATCGACGGCGTGATCTACGCAACACCGCCCGCCGAAAAATTTGAAGAGAGTTGAAGGAAAGTGCAGGCGAATGAATTGAGCTCGAGACTTCTCAATCGGCTCCATTCATTTCTCCGCCTGTGCGGAAAAAATTCGTATGCCAGGTCACCTCGGCATACGGTTCACCGTTGGTTTCGACGAACACCGAAGCACTGACCGTCATCAGATTCAGTTCCGGCCGGACGCTACAGTGGAGATGGGCCAATTCGTCAAGCGTGCTCGGCCGGGCGATGCCGCCGAACCCGACAAACCCATGTGTGCGAAAATGGAGATAGGCGCTTAGCTCGGCTCGATCAGGACCGCTTACGGATCTAACCTTGATCGATTGACGCTGATCATTCACCTCGCGACGGTCCGCGACCGCGTTCTCAGCGAAGGTGAGTTGCCATTTGCCGTTGTAGCCGGCTTGCTTGTAACAAAGTGTGTAGGTCTTGGTCAGCCAGATCATCCGGCCCATGTCCGGGCTCAGTGGCTGCATGGAATCAACGCTCGGAACGGAACCCGACCAACATCCCCGAAAGACTTCGGGCAATGGAATTTCACGCGTATTGCCCTGCGGTGCAGGCAATTGGAGCGGCGAGGAGCCAGGAGTAGGAGTCTCTCCCGGTTGTTGCATTAATAGTGGTGGCGTCGGGTGAGCCTGGGGGATTTGCTGCGACGGCAATGTTTCCAATTGCACCGCCAACGCTGACCCGGCCAGCGAAGTGAAAATCAGCAAGACAGTTTGCGGAAAGATATGCCGCGCGCGCAGGCACCCCATTGTGGATCACACGGGTGGCGATTAATCCAACGCCACGAGCGTGGATTATTCGTATTCGTCGCCGAAGTGGGCCCGCACGATGCGCGCCTTCAGGTATTCAAGCGTGCCCAGGTCCTCGACGATGTCACCGCCGGTATCGTAAAAGAACAATTCGCCATTCTTGGTGCGGCCGACAGCGATAATCCATTCAAGATCGTCGCGGTCTTCGAGCAGATAATTGATAGTTTGGGCAACGCCACGGCCTGGAATAATCGTAATTTTTGGACGCGCTAATTTTTCCTGCTTCGGCATCGCTTTGGTTAACACCTCTGGCGGGGAGGCGGACCCATCCTCGCCTAGATTACGGACGCCTCTAAGCCTAAGTCAATACCAAGCTAGCGGCGATTTCGATGTGGTGGGTGTTGGGAAAGAAATCGAATCCGCGCACGATGCGGATCTGGTAGCCCTTCAGCATGAGCTGGCGCAAATCGCGCACCAGGGTCGACGGATTACAAGAAACGTAGATCAACCTTCGCGCTTTGAGCCTGGCGATCGACCCCATTAGATATGCCGCACCGGCTCGTGGCGGATCCAAGATCACCACCTCTGGACAATAACCCGACCGAAGCAAGAAGTGTACGCCGTCTAGAGCGCGCATCGCTATGAACTGAGTGCCTTCCAGACCCATTCGCTTCGCGTTTGTGCGTGCCACATCGATCGCCAGCTCGTCGTGGTCAACACCTACAACACGAGCGCTGCGCCTTGCAGCAGGCAGGCTGAAATTTCCGGTGCCGCAGAAAAGATCGAGCACCCTCATATCGTGGGAAAGCTCGGCCAATTGCATGACCGCGGCGACCAGTTTGAGATTCTGCGCTCGATGGACCTGGCTAAACAGGTCGGCATCAGCTTCGATCACGCAGCCGGATTCGGCCTCGTACCTAATTCCTACCTCGCCGAACAACTCACGTATCGCGCCGCAGCGTAGAATCAAACCGGAAATGCCGTTTTCGAGCGAGTCGCGCGCGACTTTACGTTCGAACGCGCCCGGTGCTTCCGTCAAATTGGCTATTAGCACCTCACCATCCTGTCCCGCGACCACTTCTATCTCCGCGCAATTGCGCCCGAGTGCACCCGCCAGGCGGGCCGCCGCCAAGATCGGCGGCGCGGCGACCAGGCAAGCTTCGACAGCCACGAACGAATTGCTACCCGGGTGATGAAAGCCTATCTCGCCGTCCGGCCTGGTTTTTAATCGCACCCGCGAACGGTAGCCAAATTCCGCCGGCGCCGGCTCAACCAGTCCAACCGGATTAAGTTCGATTCCCATCCCGTGACGAAACTCGGCTGCGAGCACTCGCGCTTTGAGCCTGGCCTGAGCGTCGTATTGAATATGCTGCCAATCACATCCACCACACCTGTAAGCATAGGGGCAGGGCGGTTCACGTCGTTCCGGTGCCGGTTGCAACACGCGCACGATGGAGCCAAGCGCATAATCGCGCTTCTCCGGCCTAATCTCGATCTCAAGCAGGTCGCCAGGGACCGCCGCCGGAATCATCACGGTTTTCCCGCCAACGCGCGCGATGGCGCACGGTCCGAACGTCATAGCCGACACTTGGACCTGTGAAGTCTCGATTGTAGGATCCACTATAGGGAGTATAGCGCGTCGCGCGCGGCTCGACTCTGATGCGGTGGGAGATTGTTGATGTGTGGAATTTAAGCCCAAAGACGATGCTTCTCTAATTCCGAACGCTACCTTGATTGCTCCTTCGTTGAACAGCACAAACCAGCCTTCGATGGTGATTATTGACCTTGGATACTAATCGCGCAGAGCATCAAAGCGACGCCGCAGCTTCCGAGGAAGCGTCGCGGCGTCTGGCCATTTTTTCCGAGCGCCTATTCACGCGAATGCCGGCCGATGCGGTCGAGCTGTTTCCAACAGCCAGGCGGCTGATCATCAGTGAGCGCGCATTTGATTTCTTTTGTACGCGCCGCGAGCCGATAAAAGTCAGATGTGTCAACGACAGCGATAATGGCATCGTTGTCGAGACGGTGATGCCTGATTGTGCGTTCATTGTCGACAGCATTCATGAATACTTCCGCACCAAGGAATTTGCGGTTCGCATGCTGCTCCATCCGATTTACCAGGTCGCGCGGGATGCGGGCGGAGCGATTGTTTCGTTCGAGCTGGCAAGCGCGGAGGAGAAGCGAGAGTCCTTCACCCATAGCGAACTCGAGGTTTCGCCTGAACCGGTAAGTCTGGATCAAATCGAAAACGATTTGCGGCAAATCCTCGCCCAAGTAGCCGCGGCCACTGCGGATTTTGGCGCAATGAAGGCGCGCGCGCTTCAGATTTGCCAGGAAACCGCACGGAATCGCGAGTTGGTGGAAATCCGCGATTTCCTCCGCTGGCTGGTGCAGGATGCTTTTGTTTTTCTTGGCTACCGGCACTACCGGGTCGAACACGATCAGTTGCAGCCGGTAATCGTGCTCGCTGACGACAGGAGCCTGGGCATAATGCGCGCGGCGGCCTCCCGTTATGCCCGGCCAGTGCCGCTCGGCGACCTCGACGAAGCTCATCGGAAACTGCTCTTCGAGGGTTCTCCACTTGTGGTAGCCAAGACCCATGCAGAATCCGAGGTGCATCGGCGGGCCGCGATGGACGACATCACGATTCGGCGCATAGATCAGAGCGGGCAGGTCCATGGGTTCGATCGCTTCATCGGGTTGTTCACCTCCAAAGCCTATTCAGAGGAGGCGGAGCACATTCCGGTGTTGCGCAGCAAACTCCAGGAACTGTTGGGGGCTGAAGGCTTGCAGCCGGAGATGCATGATTACAAGGCGACTGTCGCGGCCTTCAACAGTTTTCCGAAGGAGGAACTGTTTCGTGCCCGCCTCTCAGAATTGCGCGCGCAAATCCGCCTCGTGCTCGACCTCCAGGACGAAGATGAAATACGCCTGAGCCTGCAGAACGACAGCGTACGGGGCAATGTTATCGCCCTGGTGATTATGCCGCGCCAACAGTTCTCGGCTGAAGTCCGCATGCGCATCCAGGACGCGCTGTGTGAACGGCTCGGCGGCGCATTAGTCTACTATTATCTCGCACTGGGATTGGGTCATACGGCTCGTCTGCATTTCTGTTTCGCGGCGCCTCCGCCGCGGCCGGAGGCTCTCCCCCTCCTGCGCGCGGAGATAGCGAGCCTGGCGCGTTCATGGGACAGCATGCTGCGTGAAGGATTGACCGCCCGTTATGGTCAGGAGCACGGGCATGAGCTTGCCACTCGATGGACTCCTGCATTCTCGTCCAAGTACAAAAATACGATCTCGGTTGAGACGGCTCTCGGCGACGTGGAACAAATTGAGCGCCTACTGCGAGAGGGCCGTTTCAGCGTGCTGAGCGGCGGCGCTGGAGCCGAAGCCGGACAGGACTTCAGTGAGTTGCGGCTCTATGAGATTGGCGAGGCGCCCCTGCTCTCTGAACTGATTCCGATACTGCAAAATTTTGGAATTTCGGTAATCTCCGAGGAAGCTCACGAGTTCCGCCTGGAGCTGGATGGTAAAGCGCAATTGGCCAACGTCCAGGCATTTCGGGTCCGCAGCGCTGAAGACAGACCGTTGGAACGGGAGTCTGGCGCAGCCTTAATTAGTGCCGCGCTGGTCGCAGTGCGCACTGGTCAGGCCGAAGACGATCGGCTCAACTTGCTCACCTTGAGTGCCGGCCTATCCTGGCACGAAGTGGCCTTGCTCCGGGCGTACCTTGCCGCTGCCTTCCAAATGCGGCTGACCGCGGCGCGTAACGCTGGCCAACGCCCGTTCCTTTCGAGCCCACATCTAGCGCAGCGGTTCATTGAACTTTTCCGGGCACGCTTCGATCCGGATGGCAGCAGAACCCACGGCCAGGCCGAATCGCTGCGTGCGGCTTATCTCGAACAGCTTGGCGCGATTGATAATATCGTCGATGACCGGACGGCGCGTACGCTGCTGGCGATGCTCGAAGCCACCGTGCGTACGAATTTCTTCCAGTCTGAGCCGGCGCCAATTCCATACGTCGCACTCAAATTCGAAAGCGGGCGCATTGCTAATCTGCCCGACACGGCACCGCTCTACGAGCTTCATGTCAATAGTCCGCTGATGGAGGGTTGCCATCTGCGTGCGGGCAAAATCGCCCGCGGCGGGATCCGCCATAGTGACCGTCCCGACGATTATCGCACCGAGATTCTCGACCTGATGAAGACGCAGACAGTCAAGAACGCGATCATTGTACCAGTAGGCGCCAAAGGCGGTTTCATCGTGAAACGTCAAGCCGGCCGCCTCCCCGGTCCCCAGGCCGCAGTCGAAGCTTACCGCATGTTGATCAAAGCGATGCTGGACCTCACCGACAATGTCGTCGCACACGAGCTTGTGAGGCCGCCGCGGGTCAAAATTTACGATGACGACGGCCCCTATCTCGTGGTCGCCGCCGACAAGGGTACCGCCAGTTACTCGGATATCGCCAACGCAATCGCACAAGAGCGTAATTTCTGGCTCGGCGATGCATTCGCTTCTGGCGGCGAGCATGGTTACGACCATAAAAAAATGGGTATCACGGCGCGTGGCGCCTGGGAGTCGGCCCGGCGCCATTTGCGCGAGATGGGACGTGATTTGCGCGGCGCGCCAGTGACGACGGTTGGGATCGGCGACATGTCCGGCGACGTGTTCGGCAACGGTTTGCTGCAGTCCGACAATATTAAGCTCATTGCCGCCTTCGATCATCGCCACATATTCATCGATCCCAACCCTGATCCAAAAACGAGCTACGCGGAAAGAAAGCGCCTGTATCGGCTGGCCAACTCGCAATGGTCTGACTACGCGGCGGCGCTTATCAGCAAGGGCGGTGGCGTCTTCCGCCGTGGCCAAAAACGCATTGTTGTGAGCCCGGAAGCGGGCGCGGCCCTGAAGTGCGGCGCCGCGGAGATCGACGCCGACGCACTCATCCAGCATATTCTCCGCGCTGAAGTGGACATGCTGTACAACGGCGGCATCGGGACATACGTCCGGGCCAGCAGTGAAAGTGACGCGGAGGTTGGCGATCATGCGAACGATGCATGTCGAATCCCGGCCGGCGAACTCCGCTGCAAAATTGTAGTTGAAGGCGGTAATCTCGGCTTCACCCAGAAAGCTCGGATTGAATACGCGCTGCGCGGCGGCCGCATCAATAACGACGCCATCGACAATTCTGCCGGCGTCGATATGTCGGACCATGAGGTAAATCTTAAAATCCTGCTGCAGCCCGCGCTTGCTCGCCGCGAACTGAGCCTCGACGAGCGCAACCGCGAACTCGCGGCTGTGGCCGAAGAGGTGGCGCGCATGGTCCTGCAAGACAACCGTGACCAGGTGCTTTCACTCAGTTTAGAGCAGCGCCGCAGCCATTGTTCAATGCCGGCGCTTCGTGAGCATCTGGCTGCAGTCGAACAGCGCGGCCTGTTGCGCAATCAAGATACGGTGCTACCGAGCCATCAGCAGTGGCAGGAGCGGCGTGCCCTGCAGGCCGGGTTGACCCGTCCGGAACTGGCAGTAGTGGCGGCTGACACCAAGATCGATTTGGCCTTGCGGCTTGGGACTACGCCGCTGGCAGAGGATCCTTATCTCATCGAGCGTTTCCTGCGGCCATATTTTCCTCAGCAAATCTCGTCGGCCTTTTCCAGCGAGATTGCGGGCCATGGCCTGCGGCGCGAACTGGTCGCGACATCGATGGTAAATGCAATGGTCGACCTGATGGGCTCGGTGTTCCTTTTCGAACTGATGCGCGATTACGGGGTGGTTGAGGACGACGCGGTACGCGCCTTCCTGATTGCGGAAGGCGTTCTCGATATTCGTGAACGCGTGGAGAATCTTAACGCCGGCACGCAAGAACTAACGGCCGAGGCGGAAATAGGCGCTATCCTCGGACTGGAGCAGGCAGTGCGTCACGCCTGTTCCTGGGTGCTGACCAACACGCGCGAACCAGGTTCTCTCGGCGATGTAGTGCAGCATTTCAAGTCCGCTTTTGACCAGCTTGCCCCTCAATTCGAAACGCTCTTGAGAGGAGGCGAGCGTACACACTTCGAAAGTACTTACCGCGAGTTGCGGGCCGCGGTAGATCATGAGCATCTCGCGCTTGATCTCGCGCGGCTCTCTTTCGCACAGCATTTGCTCAACGTGCTAACGCTCGGGTTTTCCCTGACATTAGAGCCGCTTGAAGTCGCGCACGTCTATTTTGGATTGAGCGAGCACATCGAATTCGCCATGCTCGAAAGCGCGATTGACGGCATCCGCACCGACGATCGTTGGGAGCGGCGCGCGGCCAGCGATCTTGCAGCAGAACTGGTTTGGGCGCGGATGCAGTTGTGCCGTTCCGTGCTGACCCGCGACAGCGATGGGCATCCGTTGCCGGCTCGGCTTGCGCAAGGCCGTGAGCGGCGCGCCGCCGAAGTTGAGCGCCTGATGGGCGAAATGCGGGCATTGCCAACGGTCGGATTGCCACCGCTGCAAGTGGCCGTCCGCGCGATAGCCCGGCTCGCCGCCAGCACGTGAAGCAACTGCAGGTGAAGTGGCGGCGAACTCCTAAATCCCTCTCCCTTCGTCGGAAGAGGGTGGCGCGAAGCGCCAGGTGAGGGACATCATTCAGCCGCAGCGAAGGCGCGGCCCATTCACGAAGCGACCGTCATGCATGCCAGACCCTCACATTCTTCTGACATATGAAGCGCCTCACACCCTTTTCCTACCAATGCAACCAATGCGGCCTGTGCTGTCACAACCAGGTAATAACGCTCTCGCCGTATGACCTGATTCGGCTGGCGCGTGCGGCCGGCACTTCTATCGGTGAGGCGATCGCGAGGTACACAATTCGCCGGGGCTCGATCCTCAAATTCGACAAAAACGGTAGCTGCGCAGCTTTGGACGGCACGACTTGCACGCTTCATTCGGGACGACCGCTGGCCTGCCGTCTTTATCCGTTAGGATTGGAACATTATCGGCGCGGCGCCGAACGTTACCTTGCGCTCGAGCCCGCCGAACGATCACGGGGCATCTACGGAGACGAGGGGACCGTACAGGATTTTCTTGCCGCCCAGGATGCTGAAGTGTACCTGCAGATGAACCGCCGCTATGCGACTCTGCTTGGCACCTTTCGGCAACGAATCGCTGAAGTGATCGATTTCGACATCATCGAGCCGCGTGAGTTCTGGCGGGTAGCGGTGCGCGAAGCACTGGCCGAAACCAATTTCGACTTCAATCCGATTATTGAAACGCTATTCCACCCCGATAGTCTCGATCACATCATCGAGTCTGATCCTGATTTCGTCGAACATCACGTCAAGGAAATCGAGCAACGGATTCGCGCCGAGCACGACCCCAATGTTCTCGCAGCCGCCGCGCTGATGCTCGCGGTGAGCCTTGGATATTCGCCCGACGAGGTCATGATCGGGTCGGCTTCACGGCACCGCGCCTCGGAAGGCGCGTTCGTAAAGGACCCTCTCTCGGCGCTTGGCAAAAAAGCGCCGGTCTCCCCCTGACAAAAGGGGGAAACGCATTCACATCACTCCACGCCGTGATCGTCGGGTTCGTGCGGCTCGGCTGGGGCTCCCGGTAGAGGCATTGCTGAGCGGGTTGCGGCTGGATGTGGCTGGTCCGCGCCGAGGTCGCGGATAATCTGGTTGGCGTGCGTGGCTGGGTCTACTTGCGGGTAAACGGCAACGATCCGGCCGTCCTCGCCGATTACATATGTTATTCGCTTATCTAACCCGAGAATCGGAATCCCATTGTCAGCGCCATAGGCCTTCGCGATTCTTTTGTCTGGATCGAGCAGCAATGGAAAGGGCAGTCCGTACTTTCTTGCAAACGCCCGGTGTGCGTCGGCGCTGTCGACACTACATCCGAAAACAGTAATTCCCCACTCCTGCAACTTGGCGTAACCGTCGCGAAAGGCGCATGCCTCCCTAGTGCATCCGGGCGTATTGTCTTTAGGGTAGAAATACAGCACAACTCGACGGCCTCGATAATCAATCAAATGAACCGGAATCGTTTGATCGCCCGCGACGGCCTGGGTGGAGAAATTGGGAGCATCGTCCCCAACATTAAGCGCCGCAGCTCGAGCCGACCGCGGCCGCAGAAGCAGTGCGACAAATCCCACTGCGATCAGAATCGCAAATATGGTCAGAATCAACCGCATCTCAGACGTAATAAAGCCATGAACGATAGCGCGGGTCGCGGCCGTGCAACGCCGCGCGAAAAACTTCCATCACCTTAAGCGTGATTGGACCCGGCTTGCCGTCGCCGATTGTGCGATCGTCAAGCTCGCGGACCGGTGTGACCTCAGCTGCTGTGCCGGTCATGAATGCCTCATCGGCTATAAACGCCGCGTCGCGCGGAAAAAGCTGCTCGGTCACGGCGATACCGGCATCGCGCATGATGCGGATTACGGACGCCCGAGTGATACCCGGCAGACAAGAAGTTACCGGCGGCGTCCGCACTTCACCGTCGCGTACGATGAAGAAATTTTCCCCGCTGCCTTCAGCTACATAGCCGTTGACGTCCAGCAACAGTGCTTCGTCGTAACCGTGGCGGCGGGCCTCATAGCCGGCGAGGATCGAATTGATATATGGGCCGGATGCCTTCGCGTTGGGTGGGATTGAATTGTGGTGGAATCGGACGAAGGAGGAGGTCTTGAGGCGTACTCCTTGCCGCGCCGCTTCCTCGCCGAGATAGGCGCCCCACGGCCATGCCGCGACCGCCACGCGCACAGCATTGCCGCGCGCCGATAAGCCCATCTCGCCTTCGCCATAAAAGGCAATCGGCCGGATATAGCATTCGGCGAGCCGATTGACCCGTACTACATCAGCACATGCTTTAAGGATTTCTTCCTGGCTGAACGGGAGCGGCATCTCCACGATGTGGGCCGAATCGAACAGCCGGCGCACATGTTCATTGGCGCGGAAGATAGCCGAGCGGCCGTCGTCGCTCTTGTAGCATCGCATCCCCTCAAATACAGCCAGGCCATAATGGAGACTATGCGTTAGTATATGTACGGTGGCCTGGTCATACGGAACCAAACCGCCATCCATCCAGATTTTGTCAGTTCGTAAACCGCTCGCAGCCAATAGCCCCTCCGGTCAATATTCTACGCAAGCTGAAGTTCTTGTCGCGCGCGATTAGCGTCACCCCATCCAAACCCGCGATGCGGACCATCTTTTGAATTCAGAAAGCGATCCTAAGTTAACCGAAGGGCTACAGGGCCACAAGGCGGAATGAGAGCGCCTGGCTTTGCAACGACGAGCAAATGTCGAGAATAAGCGCGCGATGTACGCTCATACCGCGGCTTAGGTATCCGGCATCTGGCCGACTGTAATCCGTGCCTGAGGCCTACCCTTGGCCGCGAGTGTGTCGGTGCGAACCTCTCCTCTAAGAGTCTCAGAACCCGTAAGAGTCTCGGGACCCGAACCTCCAGCCCCGTGGTGGCGGCGATTATGCGCGCGACCGCTGCGTCGGCCGCGTCGCTTTCGGCGCCGCCGCGCCGGCGTAGCATCTCCAATTGGCCCCAACGGATGATGCCTTTGGCTTGCACGATGATACTGCGGGGGGTTGGCTAAAAAACGGTCCAGTACAGCAGGCTCTGACGAAAAAATCGGTGCAACCAGCTCGAATAACCGTCGCGCGAGGGAAAAATAGGGCCGCCGCACGAGCCGCCGCGTAATTCGCGAAGGCTTGAGCATGTGGCCCAGAGCCTCCAGCAGTAAGCGCAATTGCTCCGTGTCGCCACGCGAGAAGCCGCGTGCGCGCAAAAACTTGCAGTGCTGCAAAAGATGCGCGGAGCGCGATTCGGTGGCGTGAGTGATATGCATATCTGCCAGCAGGCAGGCGAGCAAGAAACCGCGCGACGGTTCGAATCCTGCCCCTATGGCCTCACCTAACCCCTCCATAATACGAATTGTCGGCGCGGCTTCGAGCGCACGATAATGATGCTTCAGATGGAGTGACAGCATCGGGAGCGCGGAATCGAGCAGCCCGAGCCGCTCCATCAGAAACAGGGCACGCGCCGAATTTGCCAATAGCAGCGTTCGGTAGATTTCCTCGACCAGGCGTGGCGCCGAGGCCTTGATCAGTTCACCCGCACAGCGCTCGATAGCGTGCGCGGTCGCTGGTTCAATCTCAAAGTCAAGCTTGGCCGCCAGCCGCACCGCGCGAATCATTCGAACCGGATCTTCGCGCATCCGCAACTCAGGTTCGCCAATCGTACTAATCAGCCGTTGAGCGAGGTGACTGACGCCGCCGACGTAATCGAGCACGCGGAAGGTCCGTGGGTCATAGAACAGTGCGTTAACTGTAAAATCGCGCCGAAAGGCGTCTTCTTCGGGCGTGCCAAAAGTGTTGTCGTGTCGAATCAGCATGCTGTCGACATCATCGTTCTCACCCCGGCGACGAAAAGTGGCGACTTCGATATTGGTCGGACCGAAAAAGACATGAACAAGCCGGAAGCGCCGTCCAATCAATCGCGAATTCCGGAAGAGCCCGCGAACCTCCTGGGGATGGGCTGAAGTGGCGACGTCAAAATCCTTCGGCTGGCGGCCGAGCATCAAATCGCGAACTCCGCCGCCAACCAGGTAGGCTACATGCTCCCCGTTTAT
>Ga0187846_10000516_pt1 | contig 22653 bp, 21 predicted proteins | sample TC_taG_FD_161473 | JGI IMG/M metagenome (GOLD analysis project Ga0187846, IMG submission 161473) | Biofilm microbial communities from the roof of an iron ore cave, State of Minas Gerais, Brazil - TC_06 Biofilm (v2) | ecosystem: Environmental > Terrestrial > Deep subsurface > Cave > Wall biofilm...
TGTTCCGCGACGGCTACGAAGACTACTGGGCCCGGCAGCGTCTGCTCGAGCGCATCAACCAGGCCGTTCTGCCGGCCGGAGCTGCGCCATCGCTGGATCCGGTATCCGGGCCGGCCGGAGAGATCTACCGCTACACGCTGGAATCCGACAGCAAGAACCTGCAGGAGCTATCGGAGATCCAGCGATGGACCGTGATCCCGGCGATCAGGTCGGTGCCAGGCGTGGTCGATGTAACCAACTTCGGCGGTTTCACCACCGAATACCAGCTCGATCTGGATCCGGACCGGCTGCAGCAATATGGCCTGGGCATCACCGACGTCATCAACGCCATCAACAGCAACAACACCAATGCCGGCGGCGGCCGGGTGGCTCGCGGCGACCAGAGTTATGTGATCCGCGGCGTCGGCCTGATCCGAACTCTGGCCGATATCGGCGCAACCGTCGTCAAGCAGGTCAACGGCGCGCCGGTACTGGTGCGCGACCTGGGCCGCACGACGCTCAGCCACCAGGAGCGGGAAGGCATCCTGGGCAAGGACCACGATCCGGACACGATCGAAGGAATCGTGCTGATGCTGAAGTACCAGAATCCCTCCGAGACGCTGCGCGGCATTCACGCCCGGGTCGAACAGCTGAACCGGCAGTTTGCGAGCGCGAATGTCAAGATCGTGCCCTACATCGACCGCGAAGACCTGGTGCGCGCAACGATCAACAAGGTCGGACGGACGATCGCCGAGGGCATTGGGCTGGTCTTCCTGATTCTGATGCTGTTTCTCGGCAGTCCACGCAGCGCGCTGGTCGTCGCGGTCGCGATCCCGCTGGCGCTGGTGTCCGTGTTTTCTTTTTTGAACCTGACCAAGGTGTCAGCCAACCTTTTGTCGCTCGGCGCGATCGATTTCGGCATCCTGGTCGACGGTGCGATCGTCGTGGCCGAATCGGTGCTGCGCCGTCGCGAGGCCACACCGGACGAGGAGTTGAGCGAAAGCGAGATCCGCGCGGCTGCGGTCCAGGTGACGCGGCCGATCTTCTTTGCAAGCCTGATCATCATCACCGCATACCTGCCGCTGTTCTCGTTCGAGCGCGCCGAGGCGAAGCTGTTTACGCCGATGGCCTACACGATGGGCTTTGCGCTGTTCGGCGCGCTGTTGACCGCGTTGGCGCTGGTGCCCGGTCTGGCGTATTACGCCTTCCGCAACCCGGGTGCGGTCTATCACAACCGATGGCTGGAGCGGCTGACGCAAGCGTACGACCGGATGCTGGCCGCGTGCCTGGATGAGCCCCGCATCATCTATGGCGTCTCGATCTTCGCGCTGCTGGCCGTCGTCGGGCTGGGCGCCACGATCGGCCGCGAGTTCCTGCCCGATCTGGACGAAGGCGCGTTATGGCTGCAGGTGCAGATGCCCACCGGCGTGGCGCTGAACAAGGCGAGCGACATGGCGAGCGACCTGCGGCGGGTGCTGCTGAAGTATCCGGAAATATCCTACGTGGTCACACAGACCGGCCGCAACGATGATGGCACCGACCCATGGACGATGTCGCACATCGAGGTGCCGGTCGGTTTGAAACCGTACGAAAGCTGGCCCGCGGGCGAGTCCAAGAAGGAATTTATAGACCGACTGGCATCGGACCTCGCCAGAGAACTGCCCGGGTATTCGATCGGCATCAGCCAGCCGATCATCGACGGCGTCAACGACATGATCGGCGGCGCCCACAGTCCGCTCGTGATCAAGATATTCGGTGACGATCTGAACGAGCTGCGCCGGGTCGGCCAGCAGATTGTGGACACCTTGTACTCGATCCGCGGAACGTCAAGCGCATCCATCTTCCAGGAACCACCGATTCCACAGGTGGAGATCAAGCTCGATCGGGAAAAAGCCGCCCGCTACGGCATCAACATGAGCGACGTGCAGAACCTGATCCAGACCGGCGTCGGTCAGTCACCGGTTTCGACCGTTTACGTCGGCGAAAGGACCTATCCGTTGACGGTGCGCTTCGCCGAAGCCACGCGCAACCGACCCGAGGCCCTCGCCAATCTGCCGATCAACACGGCCGCCGGAGCGCAGGTGCCGCTGTCGCAGGTGGCCGACGTGCGGGTGCGGCTCGGCGAGAGCGTCGTCACGCGAGAGATGAGCCAGCGCAACCTGACCATACGGATCGACAACCGCGATCGCGACCTGACGTCCTACCTGGCCGAAGCGCAATCGAAGATCGGCGAGCAGGTCCAATTCGACCAGAGCAAGATCCGGCTCGAGTGGGGCGGCCAGTTCGAAAACCAGCGACGCGCCGAGGCCCGGCTGCTATTGATCCTGTCGATGGTGATGGGACTGATGTTGCTGTTCCTGACGGTCGGAATCGGCTCTCTGCGGCAGGCGGCGCTGATCCTGGGTGTCGTGCCGCTGGCGACCCTGGGCGGCTTGATCTCGCTGCGCCTGACCGGTCAGAATCTGAACGTCGCCAGCGGGGTCGGCTTCATCGCCCTGTTCGGCGTCGCCGTGCAGAACGGCATCATCATGGTGTCGAACCTGAACCGGATCAGGAAGTCGGGCCTGGAGCTGCACGAGGCGATCATGAAGGGCGCAACCGAGCGCTTGCGCCCGGTGCTGATGACCGCCACCGTGGCGACGCTGGGCATGCTGCCGGCCGCCATCCACACCGGTGTCGGCAGCGACGTGCAACGCGGAATCGCGACGGTTGTCGTCGGCGGATTGGCGATCGCCACCGTGCTGACGTTGTTCGTGCTGCCGTCGATGTACCACGTGATCGAGCACAGAGCCGAGCAGCGCAGCGGGCCGGCGGCCGAAACGTAGCGTCCGAGGCGGGACTTCAAATCAGGACACTGGCGATGCTGCCCCGCGTGTTTTGCTCAGGCCTGGCGTCGAGCGTGCTGATCGCGGGCCTGGCAGCATGCGCCGTCGGGCCGCAGTTCAAGCGACCCGAGGCGCCCGCCGCGACCGACTACGGTGTCGCGTCGTCGCCGCAGCAAACGGTTTCCGTCGAGGGGCCCGCGGGCGATTCCCAGCGTTTCGTCGCCGGCCTGGACATTGCCGGGCAGTGGTGGACCCTGTTTCAATCGCCCAAGCTCACGCGCCTGGTCGAGGACGCCCTCAGGGCCAATCCGAACATGGCGGAGGCTGAAGCGGCGCTGCGCCAGGCCCACGAGCTGACCTCGGCCCAGCGGGCCGGATTCTTTCCGACCGTGCAAGCCAGCTTCAGCGCACAGCGCGCGAAGAACGCCTCCGGGACGATCGCTCCTCCGACCGTGTTGGTCGATCCGGTGTACGCCCTGTATACACCCCAACTGAGCTTGAGCTATGCGCCCGATGTCTTCGGCGCCACCCGGCGCGCCGTCGAGGCCGCCCGGGCGCAGGAGGAGGCCAGCCGTTTCCAGCTGGAAGCGGCCTACGTCACGCTGAGCAGCAATGTCGTCGTCACCGTGGTGCAGGAAGCCTCGCTGCGCGGCCAGATCGCGGCCACCGGGCGCCTGCTGCAGCTGCAGCACGATCTGACCGAGAACATGCGTCGGCGCCGCGCGCTCGGCACCGCCAGCGAGCTGGACCTGTTGCAGCAGCAGTCCGCCGAAGCCCAGACCGCGGCGACGCTGCCGCCGCTGCAAAAGCAGCTCGGCCAGACGCGCGACGCGCTGACGGCGCTGCTGGGGCGGCTGCCGTCGAACGAGCCGCAGGAAACGTTCGAGTTGAGCGACTTGACACTGCCGACCGAATTGCCGGTGAGCCTGCCCTCGAGGCTGGTCGCTCAGCGACCCGATGTGCGTCAGGCCGAAGAGAACCTGCACGCAGCCTCGGCGCAGGTCGGTGTGGCGCTCGCGGCGATGCTGCCACAGTTCACGATCAGCGCCAACACGGGCTCTGCCGCGCTGGAAATAGGGCGCCTGTTCAGCCCGTACACCGGCTTCTGGAGCGCCGGCGCTTCGCTGTCGCAAACATTGTTCGATGGCGGCGCGCTGCTGCACCGCCGGCGCGCCGCCGATGCCGCGCTGGACGCGGCGGCCGCCCAGTACCGCGCCGCGGTGATCCTGGCTTGTCAGAACGTGGCCGACACGTTGCGCGCGCTGCAGGCCGACGCCGACGCGCTCAAGGCCAGCTCGGAGGCAGACCGGGCAGCGAGGGTCACGCTGGAGCTGGCGCAGCTCCAGTACAAGCTCGGCGCGATCAGCTTCGTGGCCGTGATGAACGCCGAAGAGTCCTATCAGCAGGCCGAGGTGGCCCTGGTGCAGGCTCGCGCGAATCGCTACAGCGACACGGCAGGGCTTTTCCAGTCGCTCGGGGGCGGCTGGTGGAATCGTCCGGGAGAAGCACTCGATGAGCAGCCTCGTTCTACGGTCCGATAGCCGCGGCGCGGCGACCTTGACGCTGAACCGGCCCGAAAAGCTGAACGCGCTGACGAAAGAGGTGTTCGAGGCGCTGGAGGAACATCTCGACAGGATCGCGCGCGAGACCAAGACCGTCGGGCTGGTGATCCTGCGCGGCGCCAACGGCAATTTTTCGTCGGGCTACGACATGGCCGAAATCCAGGAATATGTCGCAGCCCGCGCCAAGCCGCATTTTCATTCGGAGGTCATCGAGAAAGTGGCGAGGCTGCCGCAACCGGTGGTCTCCGCGGTACAGGGCCACTGCTCCACCGGGGCGCTGGAGCTGGCGCTCGCGGCCGATCTGATCATCGCCTCCGAATCGGCGCAGTTCTCGGACGTGTATGCGCGCTGGGGCCTGACGCCGATCTGGGGCTTGAGCCTTCGGCTGCCCCACCGCGTCGGCATGGCCGTCGCGAGCGAGATGATGCTGACCTGCCGCACCTATTCCGGAGTCGAGGCGCAGCGCATGCAACTGGTCAACCTGTGCTTTCCGGATGATCAGTTCGAAGCGGGGCTCGCTCAGTTGAGCGCCGACATCCTGGCCAACTCGTGGTACGCGAACCGGGTGAACAAGCAGGCGCTGATCGAAAGCGACAAATTGACGTTGCGTGACGCCCATTCCCTGGAGTTGTTCAAGAACGAGGGCCTGGCGCCGGACGCTCAGAAGCGGATCGCGACGTTCTTCAAGAAGGGCAAGCAGACAGGCTAAGACGTTTGTCTGCCAAGCGGCCGCTTCAATCGGTCAGCACCCCCTCGACAACACCTACAACGTGATTCGCCGAAAAGCGGGTTGTGACGAAACGCCACCCGGACGTCTCAAGGAGGGCGTGGTGCTCCGGGACCGTGCGTTCGCGTCCTGTCCCCCAGCACATCATGTGCACGTCATACATGGCGGCGAAATCCGGGAAGCCGTTTTCCGGAGGTACCGCGAGGCTCTGTCACTGACGCATTTCCTGCGCTGCCTGCGCGCCAGCCTGATCCGCGGCGCGGATGCTACCACGGTGCTGGGGCTGGCTTGGCCGGTGGCGTTGTTTGCCTTGCTGGTGCTGCTGGCGGCGACCTGGGGCGCCTATACCCGCATTGAGAAATCCGTACCTTCTGTAAGGAGTCCCAAAAAAAGAGTCGGCCGGCGGAGCTCTTGTAAGCAACGGGCGAGTTAATCGACCAAGTTCACCGCGTCTGAGGAGTCGTTTGACCGATCGGCGCTTCGGCCAGCGAAAATCCGAGAATCCTTTTGACCGGCCAAATGCGCGTGGGAGGCGAAATGTCGACAGATCGTAGAGATATCATCAAGCTCGCCGGTGCTACTGCGATAGTCGCGGGTACGACTTGGGCTGCGAGATCGGCCGCAGCTCAGATGAGCGGTCAGTTCAAGGCTATCAAGGCGTTGGCGTTCGACGCCTACGGGACATTGTTCGACGTTTTCTCGGTTACGGCGTTGTGCGAGCAGTTGTTCCCAAGCAAAGGGAATCAGCTGGCGCAAATCTGGCGGGTCAAGCAGCTGCAATACAGCCAGATGCGCAGCCTGATGGGTCGCCATCGCGACTTCTGGAGCCTGACTGAGGACGGCTTGGTTTGGGCGAGCAGGTATCTCCAACTCGACTTAACAGCCGACAAGAAGAAGCAGTTGATGGACGCTTATTTGAGCCTCTCGGCCTTTCCAGATGTCAAGCCGGGCCTTGAGGCACTGAAGAAACAGGGGGTGAAGCTTGCGATCCTGTCCAACGGTGAGCCCAAGATGCTCGAGGCGGCGGCGAGGAGCGCGGGCATCCGCGATCTGCTCGACGAAATCGTCAGTGTCGAGGACGTGAAGATCTTCAAGCCCAGCCCGCGCGTCTACTACCTCGCTCAGGAGCGCCTGAAGGTAGGCAGCCTCGAGCTTGGCTTCGTCTCGTCGAATAATTGGGACGCGGTCGGCGCCGCGTCGGTCGGACTGCGGACATTTTGGGTCCAGCGCAGCACGGCCGAGGTCCCCGAGGAATTGGGGTTCCAGGCTGAAACAACCGTCAAGGCGATCACGGATCTCGCGCCGCTCCTGCGCAGCTGAGAACAGGTGCCTGTCCGTAAAGAATGGATTGGGCCGGGTTATGGCCTGTCCAAGAGGGGGCACGCGCTCTAAATTTGCTACCCCTTGACGCACACGACCTGCTTGAGCGTGTGCACAATCTCGACCAGGTCCGCCTGCGCCGTCATCACGGCGTCGATATCCTTGTACGCAGCGGGCGTTTCGTCGATCACGTCCTTGTCCTTGCGGCATTCGACACCCTCGGTGGCCGCGCGGTGATCCGCCAGCGTGAAGCGGCGCCGGGCTTCGCCCCGGCTCATCGCGCGCCCGGCTCCGTGCGAGCAACTCTCGAAACTGTCCGCGTTTCCCTTGCCGCGCACGATGTAACTGCGCGCGCCCATGCTGCCCGGAATGATCCCGAGCTGCCCGAGCCTGGCGCTGACAGCGCCTTTGCGGGTGATGTATACGTGTTCGCCGAAGTGGTGCTCCCGCTGCACGTAGTTGTGATGACAGTTGACCGCCTCGACCTGCCCCTGGAACGCCTTGCGGATGATGCTCCTGGCCGCTTCGACCACGTGGCGCATCATCACCTCGCGATTCAGCGCCGCGTAGCGCTGGGCCCAGCCGACCGCGCGCACGTAGTCGGCGAAGTGGTGGGACCCCTCTTCGAAATAGGCGAGGTCCCGATCCGGCAGGTTGACCTGGTGGCGCTTGGCGTCCTGCCGGGCCAGTTCGATGAACATCGTACCGATCGCGTTACCGACGCCGCGCGAACCCGAGTGCAGCATAAACCAGACGAAATCGTCCTGGTCCAGGCAGATCTCGATGAAATGGTTGCCGGTGCCGAGGGTGCCCAGGTGGTTGCGGTGGTTCGTCTTCTCCAGTTTCGGATAGTCGCGGCACAGCTCGGCGAATTCCGGCTCCAGTTGCGCCCATGCGGTATCGACCCCGCCGGGCACGTTCTGCCAGGCGCCCGGATCGCGCTTGCCGGGCGTGCGCCCGTGCGGCACGGCACGCTCGACGGCCGCGCGCAGTGGCGCCAGATTGTCCGGCAGGTCCTGCGCGCGCAGCGTCGTCCTGGCTGCCATCATCCCGCAACCGATGTCGACCCCCACCGCGGCCGGAATGATCGCCTTCAACGTCGGAATCACCGAGCCCACCGTCGCCCCGATGCCGAAGTGCACGTCGGGCATCGCCGCGATGTGTCTGAAAACGATCGGCAGCCGCGCCGCGTTGATCAGCTGGCGCTTGGCTTCCTCCTCGACCGGCACGCCGCGCGTCCACATCTTGATGGGCACGCCGCCCGGCACGTCGTTCTGGATGTAGTCGGCTTCCATGCACGCTCGTCGTAAGAACCTGGCACGGCACTACCGCGTCAGGCGCCGGTACTGTGCCATATGACGGATGGCATCCCGGGTCTTGCCCAAACCTTCATAGAGCAGCGAAAGGTTGTAGTGACCGTCCGCCATTGAAGGATCGCCCTTCAGCGCGGCCTCGTAGGCGTCGATCGCCTCCCGCTTGCGGCCCAGGTCGCCCAGCAGCACGCCGAGGTTGTACAGCACCAGTGGATCGCGCCCGCAGGCATTGATCGCCGCACGGTACACGTTCTCGGCTTCTTTGTGATGGCCGCTTTCGTGCAGCAGGCGCCCCAGGTTGATGCGAGCGTCGATGCGCTTCGGCTCTTCGGTAATCGCCTTGCGATAGGCTTCGATGGCCGCCTCGTGGTCCTTGCGCTCCAGGTCCGCGCCGTGCGCGAACCAATCGGGCTCCAGCGCCGGCTCCTGCGCGGGCTCAATCACACTCATGGAGCCGCTGGCGGGATCGCCTTCGAAGGCCAGCAGGTATTGGCCCGACTCGACCTGACGGTGACCCGTCGCGTCACGCACCACGACCTGTTCTCCCACCGCGCTGATCGACAGGCCCGACAGCGGCATCGTTTCGGGTAGCTGGCGCCGCAGCTCCTTCAGGGAGCGCGTGATCCGGCGGGCCGGCACATGAGCGTCGGCCAGCGCCTGCGCCGCTCGCAAAACGATCAGATCCTGGAACGAGAACAGCCAGGTGTTGCGCGGTCCGCGCGCGGGCGTCACGAAACCGGCGGAGGCGAGCGCGCGAATCCGGCTGCGCGGCAGGCGCAACATCTTCTCGACGTCGCTGACGCCGTACTGCTGCATAGAACTGGTGTTGCCCAGGTCGACTGCTTGCTGCTACTTCCTGGCGCGTGCCCGCGCTGGCGGCGCAGCCTCGACAGGCGCCAGCGCCTGCTTCGGCGGCTTACGTGCGGCAGCGGGCTCCTCGGTCGCGGCCGGCGCCTTGGCCGAAGCGGCACTCTTGCGTTCCAGGCTGGCGCGCAACGCTTCCATCAAGTCGATCACCTGAGCCCCGCCGGTCTCGGCGCCGTCGGCGAGCGTGACCTCCTGTCCCTCCACCTTCTTCTGGATGGCTGCTTCGATCCGCGCACGCACCTCGTCCTTGTAAATGGCAGGATCGAAGGCAGCGGAGGACTGCTGCTCGATCAACTGCTGCGCCAGCTTGAGCTCGCCGTCCTTGACATCCACCTGCGGAATTTCCAGGTCCTTGATCGAGCGCACTTCATCGGCGTACAGCAGCTGCTGCATGACGAGGCCGTCCTCGACCGGACGGATCATCACGATGTACTGCTTGCCGCGCGCGGCCCACCGACCGAGCGCACAGCGCCCCGACTCCCGCAGCGCGCGGGTGAACAGCGCATATGGTTTGGCGCCGCCCTTGTCGGGCGCGAGGTAATAGGCTTTGTCGAAGAACACCGGGTCGACCGACTCGAGGGGCACGAACTCGGTGATGTCCGCGCTGTGCGTGCCGGCCTCCTCAAACGACTTGAGCTCCTCGGGACTGAAGATCACGTACTGGTCCTTCGCGAATTCATAACCCTTGACGATGTCGTCGCGCTCGACCGCACTGCCCTCCTTCACGCAGATGTACTGCTGCTTCAGGCGCGAGCCGTCGGCCTTGTGCAGCATATTGAAGGATATGGCCCGGCTCGACTCGGTGGCCGAGTACAGCTTCACCGGGATCGCCACGAGTCCGAAGGAAACCGTCAACGACCCGATCGACCGCGCCGCCATGACCACCTCCTGTGCCGGTTTCACTTGGCGAGGGACAAAGAACGCCCGCGGGGGCGGACCGGCCACCTCGCTTTGCCCGGCCAACGTGAAGGATGTAATCCTTCACTATCCTCAAAGCCAAGTCAAGCAGGGGCCCCTTTCAAGGCCTTTTCGAGGCTCTGCTTTTGCTTCAGGACGTTGCGCCAGCGTTCACCCGTTTCGGCCAGACGCTGGGCGGCGTTGGTAAGCCGGAAGTCCAGCGGGTGTGCGCCGGCAAGCTCTTCCCACGTCAGCGGCATCGACACCGGCGCCCCCGGCTCGCCCCTGGGCGAATAGGCCACGTTCAACGTCTTGCCGCGGACGTTCATGTTGTAGTCCATGAAGATCTTGCCGGTCCGCTTCGGAACGCTCCATTCCATCGTGATGTCCTTGGGGTGCTGCCGCATCAAATGGCGGCCGACCAGCTCGCTGACATGTCGCGCCGCCTCGAAATCGATCGTGCGCCGGATCGGCACGAAGATGTGCAGACCGGTCTTGCCGGATGTCTTGACGATCGGCTCCAGCGACATGCTGTTGAGCAGCTCGCGCAGCCAGAACGCCACCTCCTTGCCCTTCTCGAACGCGACCGTGTTCAACTCAGGCTCGCCCCCCGGCTTTTCCTGGCCCGAATAGATGTACGGGTCGAGGTCGAACACCACGTAATCGGGGTAGTTCAGAACGGACGCGGCCAGCGACTCTTCCGACGTTCCGTAGTCCGTGCTCTTTGAAGCGGCATCGGGGCCGATGTGCGCGCGCGAATGCCACACGTGGAACTCCAGCGCGCCGGACTGCGCCAGCCACAACAGCGTGGGCAGGTTGTTGCACAGCAGATACTCATGGTTCTCCTCCTTGCTGCTGGAGAAGACCGTGATGGTCTGAACGAACGGCGGCCGCTCCTGCTCCCAGTGCTTCTGGAAGAAGCGCTGCCCATTGATGCCGTCCGGCATCCGGATCAGCGTCAGCGGGCGGTCCGCCAGGTGCGGCAGGATGAAGGGCGAGACCTGCGCAAAGTAACGCAGCAGATCGCGCTTGGTCAGCGCGGGCTGCCGCAGCGCCGTGTCCGCCGGCCAGTAGACCCGATCCAGGTGCGTCAGCCTGATCCGATGCGATCCGACCGCCAGCGCGAACGCGCTCTTGGCGGTGTCGAGCTGGGCCAGGATCGCGTCAATCTCGCCACCCGTCTTTGAGCTTCCCTCCTGCGCGCTGCGCGCTTCGGAGGGTGAACGCGCTTCGGCGGGCAGGCCCGCACCCGCAATGGACACTGGCATCGAGCGGTGCACCGATTTCGGATCGATGTCGTCGCGCAGTCGCACGAAGATCGGGTGCCGCAAATGATCGTCCTCGGTCCAGCTTTGAAAGCGGACCTCGGCCACCAGCTTCGGCTCGACCCAGGTGGTTGGATTGGGCAGCTCGGGCTCCCGATCGAACGGGCAGGTGCTGCGTTTGAGCGGCTCCAGGCGCTTTTTCAGCTGAGCCAGCGTGCGGTCGTCGAGTCCTGAACCGACATGCGACGCGAATCGGAGCTGATCCCCCTCCCAGGTTCCGACCAGCACGGCGCCCAGCGCAGCGCGCGAGCCCCGGCCACGGGTGTAGCCGCCGATCACGAATTCGGCGCTCAGCATCGGCTTGACTTTCAGCCAGGAAGCCGAGCGCTGGCCTGTCTCGTAGGTGCTGTCGCCACGCTTGCCGATCACGCCCTCGAAGCCGCTGGCGAGCGCAGCCTGCTGCAGCGCCATTCCGTCGTCGACCGCGTGGACGAGCTGCACCAATGGGGAGGGCAGCAGGCATTGCGCCAGGTAGCGGCGGCGATCGCGGTAGGGCGCCTTGCGCAGATCAATACCGGCGAAGTACAGCAGATCGAAGCAGTAGAAGATCACCGCCGTGCTGCGATCGGCAGCTGCTATGTCGTGCTCCGTCTTCAACTGCACCCGATTCTGCAGCGCGTTGAACGAGGGCCGGCCGGCCGCATCGAAGGCCATCAGCTCGCCGTCCAGGATCATGTTGTGAACGGCTTGCTGACCCAGCTCGGCCGCCAGGCGTGGGAAGGTGGACGCCAGCTCCAATTCGCGCCGCGATCGAAGCTTGACCCCGTCCGGACCGACAAAAGCGAGCAGCCGGTAGCCATCCAGCTTGGGTTCCCACACCCAGCCCGGTTTATTGAAGGGCTGGTCCGCCGCCTCCGCCAGCATCGGCTGGATCTTCTGGGGCATGGCGGTCGGCCGGCCGGACGGCACGAGTTGCGCGGCCGCGATCCGGTGCGCCGGAACCTTTTTTAGATCCTCAACCACCACAGCCGACAGGACCGAGCGGTTTTGAGTGGTGACGTCGCCGGTTGAGGCAAAGCGGTCCCGGTGCTTGATCAGCAGCCAGCTGTTCGGCTCCTTCGCGGTCCGAACCAGTGCGAAGGATCCTTTGAGTTTCTCGCCCCGCAGCAGAAAGCTGAGCTTGCCTTTCTGAAGCCCCTCGCGAACCTGGCGCTCGGCTTCCCGACGATCGTGGAACCAGGTCTGCTGCTCGTCGGGCGAATACACGCCGCAGTCCCACACGATCACTTCGCCCGCGCCGTACTGGCCGGGCGGGATGACGCCCTCGAAGGACGCGTAGTCGTACGGATGATCCTCGGTCTGCACCGCCAGGCGCTTGTCGCTGATGTTCAGCGACGGACCCTTCGGCACGGCCCACGACTTGAGCACGCCGTCGCACTCCAGCCGGAAGTCGTAGTGCAGGCGCCGCGCCGAATGCTGTTGCACCACGAACAACAGTGGTCCGGCGCCAGCGCCGGTCTCGGCGGGAGCCGGCTCGGGCGTCGCCTCGAATTTCCGCTTGGCAGCGTATTCGCTAAGCTTGTCCTTCTCCATTCGAAGATTATCCAAGATGTCCGACCGCAGAGTCCTGGCCGGCGCCAGCGGCTATTCCTTCAAGGAATGGAAGGGCAGCTTCTATCCGGCGGACATCAAGCCGGACGGGATGCTGGCGTACTACTCGGAGCAGTTGCCCACGGTGGAAATCAACAACACCTTTTATCAGATGCCCAAGGTGACGGTGCTGGAGAACTGGGCCAGAAGCACGCCGGCGCATTTCAGGTTTTCGATCAAGGCCTCGCGTCGCATCACCCATCAGGCCCGCATCGACGCGGACCAGGCCGCCGACTCGGTCGCCTTTCTGTATCGAAATCTCGACGCTCTGGGCGACAAGCGCGGGCCCGTGCTGTTCCAGCTGCCGCCGTTCCTGAAAAAGGACCTCCCGCGCTTGAACGAGTTCCTGCAGCTGCTGCCGGCCGGACACCTGGCCGCCTTCGAGTTTCGCAATCAGAGCTGGTTCGATGATGAGGTCTACGACGCGCTGAAGCGAGCGGGCGCGGCGCTGTGCCTGTCCGAGCGCGAGGACAACGCTCCACCGCCTCTGGTTGAAACGGCCTCGTGGGGCTACGTCAGACTGCGCCTGGAGAACTATGCCGACACGGAACTGAAGCAATGGGCGGAGCGGCTTTCAGCCACCGCATGGCAAGGCACGCACGTGTATTTCATGCACGAACCGACGGCGCCGGGATATGCGAAGGCATTGATGCGGTACGCAGGCATTGAGCGCTGATCCTGCAGCCGCGCGGTCAATGAGCCTACCCTGAACATGGATTTGCCACGGGGGAATCAAATACCGTATGGGACCAGGGCGACATCAAGGAAGGCGCCGCGCTGTTCTTCAGTCCGCCCGCGACAGTGGGTAATTTCGAGGAGCGCTATGAGCAAGCATGTCTGGCAGGGCGTCTACCCGGCCGTCACCACCAAATTCACGAGCGATTTCCGACTCGACACCTCGGCGATGGAGAAGCACTTCGCGTGGCAGATCGAATGCGGTGTCGACGGCCTGATCGTGTGCGGTTCACTCGGCGAAAACTCCGTTCTGACGCCGGCGGAGAAGGTCGACGTTCTGAACATCGCGCTGCGGGTTTCGGCGGGGCGGGTGCCGGTGCTGCAAACGATCGCCGAGGGCAGCACCGCCGAGGCCATCGCGCTGTGTGAGCGGTCGGCGAACGCCGGAGCCAACGGCTTCATGGTGCTTCCGGGGATGCGTTACGTATCGGATCGCCGCGAGACGATTGCGCACTACCGCGCGCTCGCGAAGGCGAGCCCGAAGCCGATCATGATCTACAACAACCCGGTTGCCTATGGCGTCGACGTAACCCCCGATATGTTCGGCGAGCTGGCCGATGAGAAGTCGATCGTGGCGATCAAGGAATCGTCGGACGACGTGCGGCGGGTTACCGACATCATCAACGGCACGGCCGACCGCTACGCCATCTTCTGCGGCGTCGACGATCTGGCGATGGAGGCGATGCTGATGGGCGCCAGCGGATGGGTCGCGGGCCTCGTGAACGCCTTTCCAGCGGAGACGGTCGCGATCTATCGCCTCGTAAAGGCGGGCCGGGTCGAGGAGGCGCGGCTCATCTACCGGTGGTTCGCCCCGCTGCTGCATCTGGACGTTTCCACCAAGCTGGTTCAGAACATCAAGCTGGCGGAGAGCATCGTCGGCGTGGGCACCGAGGCCGTGCGGCTGCCCCGCCTGCCATTGTTCGGCGCGGAGCGCGAGCGGGTCATCGAGTCGGTCAGGAAGGCGCTGGACAGCCGCCCCCGGCTGCCGGTGGTCCGGTGATGCAACGGGTCCGAATCGTCGATTCGCACACGGCCGGCGAGCCCACTCGCCTGGTGCTGGACGGTGGCCCGGACTTGGGTGACGGCAGCGTCGCCGACCGCCTCGCGGTATTTCGCGTGCGCCATGATCGGTGGCGCTCGGCCATCGTCAACGAGCCGCGCGGCTCTGACGCCCTGGTTGGGGCACTGCTGTGCCCTCCTCACGACCGGTCCTGCCGCTTCGGTCTGATCTTTTTCAACAACGTCGGCACTATCGGGATGTGTGGTCACGGGACGATCGGCACGGTCGCGTCGCTCGCGCATTTGGGCGAGGTCGAGCCCGGAGAGGTCCGCATCGAGACGCCGGTCGGCGTCGTCACCGCGGAACTGCACCCGTCCGGCGAGGTCACCGTCGCCAACGTTCCGAGCTTTCGTTACCGCAAGGATGTCGCGATCACGGTGGCCGGCGTCGGACCGGTGCGGGGGGACATCGCTTGGGGCGGCAACTGGTTTTTCCTGGTCGAGCGGAGCGACCTTCAAATTCGGCCTTCGAACCTGCCGGCCCTGATCGACTTCGCCGTGCGGGTCCGCCGCGCGCTCGCGTCGGAGGGTGTTACTGCAAAAGAGGGCGCGGAGATCGATCACATCGAACTCACCGCGCCCGCGGAATCGACCGAGGCCGATTCGCGCAACTTCGTTCTGTGTCCCGGCCATGCCTACGACCGGTCGCCATGCGGCACGGGTACCAGCGCCAAGCTCGCCTGCCTGGTCGAGGACGGCAAGCTGCGCGAGGGCCAGCAGTGGCGACAGCAGGGCATCCTGGGGAGCGTGTTCCACGGATCGGTTCGGATCCGGGATGGGCGCGTGCACCCGTTGATCCGGGGCTCGGCGTACGTGACGCTGGAGGGCACGCTGTTGATCGACGAGGAGCGCGATCCCTTCGGCTGGGGCATCCGGTAGATGGCCGAGCCTCGCCACGACGTCGTCGTCGTGGGAGCCGGGATCGTCGGGGCCGCCTGCGCGTTTGCGCTGCGCCAGGCGGGGATCGATGTTCTGCTGATCGATCGCGGCGATCGGCAGGCCGCGGCCTCGTGGGGCAACGCGGGTCATTTCGCTTACGAGGATGTCTTCCCGCTCGCAACGCCCGGGTTGTGGCCGCAGTTGCCGCGCCTGCTGCTGTCGGCACGGAGCCCGGTACACATCCCGCTGAGCTCGCTGCGGCTGACCATGCCGTGGCTGGCGCGGTTCCTCTTCAATACGCGCCCTTCACAGGTACGGCGCGCGACGTCCGCGCTGGCTTCGCTGCTGGAGCCGTCCCGCGACGCGTGGCGCCGGCTGTCCGAGGCTGCAGGGGTCACGGATCTGATCCGAACCAGTCCGGTGCTGATCGTTGCGCGCAGCCGAAAAGCGCTCGACTCGCGCCGCCCGCTGGTGGACGCGATGCGCCGCCGCGGTGTTGCGGTCAGCGAGCTCGATGCGTCCGCGACCCGTGCGGTCGAGCCCGCGCTTCGTTCGACGATCATCGGAGCATTCTCCTATTCGGGCGCCCACTACTGCGTCGATCCGGGCGCGCTGACCGGACGGCTCGCGCAGGCCGTGGTCGCGGCGGGTGGCTCGATGGTCCGCGATGAGGTGCGTCGCATCGTGCCGACCTCGCCCGAGTCCGTCACGATCGAAGGCAGCGAGCGACGCTACGATGCCCGCCGGTGCGTGCTCGCCACGGGAATCGGTTCTGGCAACCTGCTGAAGGATATCGGTATCCGCGTCCCATTAGCAGCGGAGCGCGGCTATCACCTGATGGTCCCGTATCGAGCCGGCATGCCCCTGCCGCGGATTCCGATCATCGGTGCGCGTCCCGAGTTCGTGATGACACCGATGGCGGACGGCCTGCGGCTCGCCGGAACCGTCGAACTGGCGCCGGCCGACGCGCCGCCGACGTGGCATCGCGCCATGATGCTGAGGGCCCTTGCGGAAGAACTGGTCGGTCCGCTCGACGTTCCCGATGACACGACCCGATGGATGGGCAGTCGGCCCACCTTGCCGGATTCCCTGCCTGCGATCGGCCGCGTCCAATCAGCGCCATCGATCATCGCCGCCTTCGGGCACCAGCATCTGGGCCTGACGCTGGCTGCGATTACGGCGGACATGGTGCAGGCCGTCGTGCTCGACCGGCCTGCGCCGGTTCCTCTGCAACCATTCGCGCTGGAACGGTTCTGACCGCCGACGCGCACGGCCGCCGTCTGCGCACTTTCCGACCGCTATCGAAGGCCACCCTCAGCGGCCAAACCAGCGCGTCAGCACCGACCACGGTCCGCGCCAACGCATGGCCGGCATCTCGTCCAAATAAATCTTATCGATGTAGCACCATCCCCAGCGCTCGCGCCGACTGGTCGATCGGATCAACGGATGCCCGGTCTGCTCGAAATGGCGGGTCGCGTGCCGATGCTTCGAGTCGTCACAGCAGCCGATGTGGCCGCACGTCAGACAGATACGCAACTCGTTCCAGCTGCCGCCGATCTGCAGGCAATCCTCGCAGCCCTTTGCGGCGGGTGTGACGTCCCGAATCTGGTCGAAGTGCGGACAGCTTTTCATCGATGCGGCGCGTGATGGGTCCGAGCGAGCCTATTTCTCGGGCTTCGGCTTCTCGGGCTTCGTCTTGGACCAGTCGACCTTTGGCCGGGCGTTGTTCATCGCGTCCTGAATGACTCGCCGCCAGCGACTCGGATGCGAGTCGATCAGCCGGGTCACATGGGACCCCGGAACCTCGAGGTAGTCGCGACGGTCCGGACGGTGCGTCTCCACGCGCCATCCGCGGTCCATCATCCATTTCCACAACTCATCGCTGATACCGGCCTGAGCCAGCATCCGAATGCCTTTGCGGACATGCACAACGGTGGCTCCAACCCTGGGCTTCGGACTGCGCGGCGGAAGCTGCCGCTCGACCTGCTTTCGACGAAGCAGCGTTCGCAAACGGGAGCGCAGGTTGTCGACCAGATCCATGAATGCGGGAAGCGTGGAAAGCCGGGCAGAGGGTCGGGTACGGCTTTTGGTGGAAATCTATCACGAACCGCTGCGCATTCAAGGAACGGTTCCGATCGGCCAAATGCCGTAGATGCGATTGTTGACAGACATGCGACAGGTAGACATTCCCTGGTCGATGTGGCGGAGATTTAGCGGAAATATGGGAGCGCAACCGCGGGTCCTGCGGTCGCTCAGATCGCTGTCGTCAGCCTCACCAGCCAATCGGGCGCCGAGTTCAACATCCAGGCCTCGAACGACTTGTCGCCCCCGGTCAGGATCAACGCACCCAGGCCGAGCATGACTCCGCCCAGAAACAGCTTGCCCGCCCGGCCGGTCGCCAACAGCCTTCCACGCACGCGGACAATGGCTTGACGCGAGACCAGGCCGAGCGCGACCAGCGGCGCACCGGCACCGATTCCAAACAGCGCCATCGCAAGCGTCACCTGGCCCAGGTCGCGTCCCTGGCTGGCCAGCGAAATGGCAGCACCCAGCGTGGGGCCGACGCAGGGACTCCACACCACCCCCAGCACGAGCCCCAGCATGAACTGTCCGCCCAGTCCCTGCAGCGGGAACCTGGCTAGCAGGTTGTGCCCGACGCCTGAGAGCCCGGACGCCGCGCCGGCGAAGCGCTCCTGCAGCCTGGAAGAAAGCAGCACCAGTCCAAAGGCGATCAGGAGCACCGCTCCCACTTGCCGCAGCAGCACCTGGTCCAGTCCAACCAGCGATCCGGCACCCGCCAGCACGACCCCAATCAACGTGAAGGACAGCGCGAGCCCGGATGCGAGGGCGAACGGCCCCAGACGGTGCGCGGCCACTGCTGTTGCGAGCAGGATCGGAACGATCGGCAGCACGCAGGGCGAAAGGGTCGAAAGGCTGCCGGCAGCGAGCGACAAACCGAAAGTGGCCGGGGTGAAATCCATGCCAGGCAGCCGCCGCGGTCCGAACCTACAGCGCGCGCCGCAGCAGCGCTTCGATGCTGTCGCGGTGCGTATCACCCACCGAGCGGCCGACTTCCTTGCCACCCTTGAAAACGATCAAAGTGCTCTGCTGCGTCACGTGGAACGACTTGACGACGTCGCGCTGATCGTCGAAGTCGACCCGCAGCGCCGTAATGCGGGACAACTCCGGTTTCTTGAGCAGATCCGATATCACCGGTGCCTGCGCCCGGCACGTCGGGCACCAGGAGGCGTGCACCATAACCAGGGTCGGCGCGCCGTCTTTCTGCAACGCGTCAAAGCGGGCGCGGTCGAAGTTCTGCTCCGCCATCGCATAGCCGATGCCGGAAACGAACATCGCGGCCAACGCGAGGAAACGCAACAGGTGTCGCATCATCGTTCGTCCAGTAGGTGCCATCGGTCGACTTTCTTACAGGTTTCTTACAGTCTAGGCTCCGCTTAGCGTTCTGAGCATCGAGTTCCTGACGTAGGGTAACCGGCTCGTTAAATAGAAGGCGCGGTCGCGCAGCGCCACGATAATCTGGTTATCCGACTGGAACAGGGGCGTCACCCAGCGGCTGACGCGTTGGTACCGGGCTGCAGCAGTGCGGCGCTTCCGATCGAATTCGGCCAGCGCGGCTGCGGGCTCGCGGTTCGGTTTCAGCGCTTGCGACAGTGCGAGCGAATCCATCAGCGCCATCGCCACACCCTGTCCTAATTGCGGGCTCATGCTGTGTGCGGCGTCGCCGATCAGGACCAACCGCCCGGTGAAGTACCGGCGCAGAGCGGTGTCGCGATAGTTGAACAGCAGCGGGTCGCTGGCGCCACCGGCCCGCTGCAGCAGCGGCACGATGGCGGGACACAGGTTCGCGACGTGACGTTGCCAGGCCGCCGGGGCGCGGAAACGCTTGGCCTCGGACGTCGCCACGTTGATCGAAACATTCAACCGATGCGGCGCTCCAGGAAAGAGCGAGCCGACCGGCCAGATCGCCACATGGGCGCCCCCTGAGAAGCGTTGCAACACCCGATCCGCGAAAGCACGGTGCGGGTCATCGATCAGGCGCACGATCGCGCTCGTTCGATAGATGCGATCGTGCCGGACGAGTCCGCCCAGTCCGGCGCGGATGGCGGAACGCGCGCCATCGGCCGCCACGATCAGATCGAATGGACCGATGAGCCTGTGCTGGCCATCGAGCAGGTACCCCCGCTCGGGGTCCGCACCCGAGATGCACGCTGCCCGCGGCCGAGGCGCCGTTTGATCGGCCACGCGCAGCAGGTCGAGCAGCGCCTGGCGCTGGATTCCCAATCCACGATTGCCGGCGAAGAACTCCTCGTAGCTCAGGTCGATGATTTTGGCCCCACCGAGCGTTTCCCCACAGATCGCCGAGATGCTGGCGCCGCGCGCCAGGACGGCACCACGCAGGCCCAGTGTGTCCAGTACTTCCATCGCTGTGCCGCTCAGGAGCAGACCGGCACCGCGCGCGCCCGCTGATGCGTTGCGCTCGAAGTGGCAGACCTCGTGGCCAAGGCGGCGCAGCAGGATCGCGGCGGATATGCCCGCGATCCCATAGCCGACGATGGCAATGCGCAGCGTGCGCACGATGACAGGAGTCAGTGACGGGTTCGGAGATCTTGACTCGAGCGCGACCAGCGCATCGGGCGCCACCGCAACCAGGCCGTCCCTGCGCGGGAGCACGTCGGGGGTCCGGATGCTCCATGCGAGGCCAAGACATTCGAGCGCCTTGATGAAGCGAAAGCCGATATCGATCTGCCCGCGATACACGCCGTGCCGCGCTGAGGCTGGGAAGGCATGATGGTTGTTGTGCCAGCTCTCTCCCATCGACGGGATCGCCGCCCACGGAACGTTGTGGGCCTGGACCGCGCCGCCGTTGACCAGCCAGCTCTGCGGGCCGTGTGTATGGCAGATGTATCCGACAAACCAGTGCATCGAGACACCCGTTGCCACCCGGACGCATATGCCCCACACCAGCCACGGGATGCCGCCCGCCGCGTACAGGATCAGGGCGACTGGAATCTGTTGCGACATCCAGGTGTGTTGCAGAAAACGATAGAACCGGTCGTCCGCGATACCGGGACCCGGATTGAAGCCGGGCGGGCGTGTCAGTTTGAGTCTGCAGTGCAGGTTCCAGAACGCGTCTTTCAGCATTCCCTGTCCGTGGCGCAGATAGGGATGGCAATCCGGCTGACGCTGCGCCCAGTCCCTGAGGTCGTGCGACTGAATCACCCAGAACGGGCCCTGCATTCCGACCAGCGTTCCCGACCATACCAACACCCGCTCGAGCCATTTCGGGCATTCGAACGTCCGGTGAATCAGGCGCCGGTGGAACCCCACCGAGTGGCCGCTGCACATCGTGAGTTCCAGCAGGACGACGAACACGGCGAAGGCGTCCCACGTGAAGTAGACAGGTGCCAGCACCAGCGCCGTAAGCAGCATCCCGGCGTTCCAGAGCGAACGCCACGGATCCCAGGTCACGGCGCCCGAGACCGGGTCTGCGTCGGGATGAATGATCAGGGAATTGACCTTGTAAGCGCCGGTTGCGGAACCGTTGCGCGTGTTCGTCGCCATGGTCGCTGCCATTTTCGCTGCTCCTTATCCGCGTCGCTAACTGGGACCCTGCTGCGAGACTGACTTCCATTCCTTCTCCGCTCGGGCCTTGTAGAGCCGCAACCCGACGTCGCTCAGGTTGCCGAGCAGCAGCTGAGCGACCCAGTTCGCGTAGAAATTGAACTGCGTCGAGATGCGATAGTGGACTTTGGTCGACAGCGTCGTGCCACTGCCGTCCGCAACCAGGGTGAAGGACGTATCGAGGACATCGAAATAGTGGCCGCCGATCACCACGTGATCATCCATCGCTTCCCGTGGAAATGAATCGGGTGCGAAGCGGTAGGTCCAGCGCAGGTAATGCCCCGGCTGCCACTCCTGAATGATTTCCTCAAAGTGGACCTGGTGACCCCAGCGCGATTCGCGGACCATTCCGTCCGGAGTCTGCCGCGTCACGCCCGACATGGGCATCGGCACACCGATTCGAAGCGCCAGCGCGTCGGCCATCTCGTCGGGGCGAATCCCTTCGACATGATTGATCTGGCGCCAGACGATGGACGCGGGTGCGCTCACATGAACGCGCCGCTCAATCGCCCCCAAGCCGGTCGGGGTCGGAATGTATGAACCGAACACCGTCGCCAGCAGTGGAAGCGCAGCAAAGCCGTAGAGCGTCCGCGTGGGCCAGTTGGTCAACCGGCAGATGCACCCCATCGCCAGGCCGCCGACCGCGCCGAGCACCGCGAACATCGGAATGATCACGGCAACGCAGATCCACCCCTCGATCAGGATCAGCAGGGTTCCGAAGACGAACAGCAACGTCGCCAGAACCGGCGCCGACACGTAGTACGACCAGCTTCTCCGGGCTTTGCGCTCCGCGAGATAGACGGTCACCATGCCCACCAGGATCGGGGCCGCGAAAATGAACGCCCCTGCCATCGCCGACCAGGGCGAGCCCCCGTGCCCTGAGAACATCAAGCGCAGCACCACGCCGGCAACTGCGCCGGCGAGCACGGGATAGCGCTTCAGCATCGGCAGTTCGTGCTTGACAGCGCTCATGCCGGCTTGCGTCGTTTGGCGATCGCACGGGACTCCCGCTTCAGCGGGCGGCCGACCGGACACAGCTCGAACGCGTATCCGGTGAGCTGATTGACCAGGTTGTCGCGGTTGAGCCGGTACATCACGAACCGCCCGTTGCGTTCGCTGCTCACCAGCCCGGCGTTCTCCAGCACCGAGAGGTGGCGGGAGATCGCGGGAGCGCTCATCTTGAACCGCTCAGCCAGCTGCGAGGTGCTGAGCTCGGCTTCGGACAGATAGGCGAGGATCTGCCGTCTCGGCCCGGATGCGAGTGCTTCGAAGATCCTGTCGAGGGTCACCGTGATTCACACATTAACGAATTTGTTAATAGTTTAACCACAAAGACCCCTGCCGTGTCAAGCGCAACGGAAAATTACTTGTGGAACTCGTGAATGACGTCGATCGTTCCGACGATGTTGTCGTTGAGCGCTTCCAGGTCCTCGGCCGGGATCCACCACTCGGTGTGGATTGCTGCGCCCACCGTGTGGACCGGGTAGCGATCCATGAACGCTTTGCGAACGAAGAAGCGGGTTACGAATCCGGACCCGCTATCGCGGACGTTCCAGTCGCGCGCGATCTGGATCGCATAGTGCTCATTGGTGACCGGATAGAAGATCAGCTGGCCAGTCAAGCGCGGAGGCCATCGGCGGAAGCCGGACGCCCTCACGAGCGCCAGTTCCTTCTCGCCGGTCGGACGGTACAGCGCTACTAGATCTTCCATCACGCTGCCTCTTTCCCCACGCCTTTACTGACCGGACGGGCGCGGACTGAACGTGCGGGGAAACAGCGCCGGAGCGTGGCGGTCGCGCAGCCGATAACCGATCGCCGGCCGGTTCGATTCGCCCTCCATGTACCCGGCTTCTTGCAGGAAATCCGCAGCCAGCATGCGGGTGCGGAATCCACTCTTGTCGATCGGCCGTCCGACTGTACAACTTACCTAAC
>Ga0187846_10000517_pt1 | contig 22609 bp, 22 predicted proteins | sample TC_taG_FD_161473 | JGI IMG/M metagenome (GOLD analysis project Ga0187846, IMG submission 161473) | Biofilm microbial communities from the roof of an iron ore cave, State of Minas Gerais, Brazil - TC_06 Biofilm (v2) | ecosystem: Environmental > Terrestrial > Deep subsurface > Cave > Wall biofilm...
GATCTGTTCTCATTATAAATTCGTCGGAATGTTCAAACTTGCCGACAGCCGCGGCTCCACTCGGGGCCTTTATCGCAATCCCGGACGCCACCATTGATCGAACTTACATGATCGCCAGCTTCGTTTTCGCTTGGCGAGACGAAGAGCTCTCGACTCCAGAAACCCACTTCCCTCAAGACCTTTGACCCAGTATCTTGAGGAATTAAGATATGAATGATGCCTTAGTTCCTCTACAGGCTATTCTATCTTTAGTTCCGGTGCCGGAACAAGAAGACGGGTGGCAACTTATTTCATCGATATTTGCATTAGAACACTTTGTAGAAAATTTTCGAACAGCGGTGGAGCTATTCAATTTCTCCGTACTTGAGATGCACCGAGCACGATACGACCGAAACCTTACGCACGCCGCTTCGGAGTTTGACGTTGTTGGCCAAGGGGTTTGGAGATAGAAAAAGAATAGGTTTGGAGGATGGCAACACATAGCTGCAAGAGACGGGGCATTACAAATTTACCATCTTCGGATCGTGATGGAGAAAGTTCAGAGGCAGTTGATCAATGTTCCTACCATCCACCGGCTCGTGGACTCGCCGCAATTGAGGGCGGCAGTTAAGCTATTTCAGAGTTATTTTCCTAATTGGCGGCTGATCAGGGATGCTGTGGCGCATTCCCATAATGAACTCGCTCCCAGTGCGGGCGTTTTTCGGTCCGAAGCCCCAGATGAGATCGATATTCCGCGCCTCGCAAAAGGGCGCGGGATCTTCATCGCAAACGCTTTGTATGGAAATAAGTACATAATCACCAAGGACAAAACGGTCGCGTCCTATGAAATTAGCGAAGCAATGTATGCCAAATTGGAATCCGTTCGAGCTAGGTTTATAGGCGGCTTTGACAATGCCCGAGCCGAAGTCGTCAAGGACTGGCCGAAGCCCCCACCATCTCATCGATTGAACGCCCCATAGGATCGACGCGGAAAAGCCCCGGCGCGATATTGTACGTTCTTACGCCGCGAGGCGGCGTTTTTGGATCAGCGATAAAATTTCGGCGGCGGCTTGCGGGATATTGGTGCCAGGGCCAAAGACCGCGCTGACCCCAGCCTTTTTGAGAAAAGCGTAATCCTTGGGCGGGATCACCCCGCCGACGACAACCAGAATGTCGCGCGCACCTTCGTTCTCAAGCGCCTCGATCAGTGCCGGCACCAGGGTCTTGTGGCCTGCCGCCTGGCTCGATACGCCGACGATGTGGACGTCGTTCTCGATCGCCTGGCGTGCGACTTCCTCCGGGGTCTGGAACAACGGGCCGATATCGACATCAAAACCGATATCGGCAAATGCCGTGGCGATGACCTTGGCACCGCGGTCGTGGCCGTCCTGGCCCAGCTTGGCGACCAGCATGCGCGGCCGCCGACCTTCTTCGCGAGCAAAAGCCTCGATCTGCCGCTGCACCCGACGGAAGCCCTCGTCGCCTTCATACTGCCCGCCATAAACGCCGGTAACCGCGCGGATCTGGGCGCGGTGGCGGGTGAAGACCTCTTCCAGCGCAGCGGAGATCTCGCCGACCGTCGCACGCGCCCGCGTTGCCTCGATCGCCAATGCCAAGAGGTTGCCCTTGCCGGTCTTGGCTGCTTTGGTCAGCGCGACGAGTGCGGCGTGGCAGCGCTTCGGATCGCGGGCTCTCCGCACATGGTCGAGGCGCTCGACCTGAGCCTTACGTACGGCACTATTGTCGACGTCGAGAAGCTCGACGGGGGGCGTCTCGCTCGACTGGTATTTGTTGACCCCGACGATCGTTTCCTCGCTGCGGTCGATCTGCGCCTGACGGCGGGCCGCGGCCTCCTCGATACGCAATTTCGGCATGCCGGCCTCGACCGCCCTGGTCATTCCGCCGATCGCCTCGACTTCGTCGATCAGCACCTTCGCCGCTGCCCCGATCGACTGCGTCAAGCTCTCGACGTAATAGCTGCCGCCGAGCGGATCGACGACGTGCGGGATGCCGGTCTCCTCGGCGAGGATCAGCTGCGTGTTGCGCGCGACGCGCATCGAGGCCCGGGTGGGCAACGCCAGCGCCTCGTCGAACGAGTTCGTGTGCAACGACTGGGTGCCGCCGAGCACCGCGGCGAGCGCCTCCAACGTCGTGCGAATGATGTTGTTGTGCGGGTCCCGCTCGGTCAGGCTGACGCCCGAGGTTTGGCAGTGCATCCGCAATGCGAGGCTCGCAGGATTTTTCGGCGCGAACTGCTGCATCAGGCGCGCCCACAGCACCCGTGCCGCACGCAGTTTCGCTATCTCCATGAAAAAATTCATGCCGATCCCGAAGAAGAACGACAGCCGCGGCGCGAATTCGTCGATTGCGAGCCCGCGCGACAGCGCCGCCCGCACGTATTCAAGACCGTCGGCAAGGGTGAAGGCCAGCTCCTGGACTGCGGTCGCACCGGCCTCTTCCATGTGATAGCCGGAAATCGAGATCGAATTGAACTTCGGCATCTGCCGGGCGGTATATTCGATGATGTCGGCGACGATGCGCATCGACGGGGCAGGCGGGTAGATATAGGTGTTTCGGACCATAAACTCCTTGAGAATGTCGTTCTGGATCGTGCCGGTGAGCTTCTCCTGCGCGACACCCTGCTCCTCCGCGGCGACGATGTAGCCGGCGAGCACTGGCAATACCGCGCCGTTCATCGTCATCGACACGCTCATCCGGTCGAGCGGGATGCCGTCGAACAGGATTTTCATGTCCTCGACCGAGTCGATTGCCACCCCGGCTTTGCCGACATCGCCGACGACCCTCGGATGATCGCTGTCGTAGCCGCGATGGGTGGCCAGATCAAAAGCGACCGACAGCCCCATCTGCCCGGCCGCCAGATTGTCGCGATAGAACCGGTTCGACTCCTCAGCAGTCGAGAACCCGGAATATTGCCGAACCGTCCACGGACGGTTCGCATACATCGTTGCCCGCGGCCCGCGGAGATAAGGCGGGAACCCCGGCATCCCCGAGCATTCGATGACGGCCAGATCCTCTGCAGTGTAGAGCGGCTTGACCGGAATGCCTTCGGGAGTAACCCAGTCGAGGCTATCGAGGGCTCTGCCCTTCAGTTCCGACTGGGCAAGGTGCTTCCAGTCATCGAGGGTCTTCGCCGAAAAGGCGCCGTCATCGCCCATCGTCTCCTCCTGCGCCGGATGAAGACTATATGGGCGCCGTCGCTTTCGCGTCCATCGGCGCAACTCGGCGCAAAGTGTGACGGAAGACAATCGCCGCGGTCAGCAGCAGCACGGCTCCCGCTTGATGCGCAGCGGCGAGCGGGACCGGAACGACGAGCACAAGGGTCGTGATGCCGAGCGTCACCTGTAGCGTGCTCACGGCGAACAGCACATGCAGCGCGGCGCGAGCCTGTCGCGTCAGCACCGCGCGCCAACCCACGACCCACACCAGGAAGACGGTACCCGCCGTTGCGACAGCGAGCAGCCGGTGGTCGAACTGCACCGCCGCGATGTTCTCAAACCAATTCAGATAAAAGGGGTCGATCTCGGCGTAGCCAGCGGGAATCAGGCGCCCGTCCATCAGCGGAAAGGTATTGTAGATCAGCCCCGCGCGGGTGCCAGCGACAAACCCGCCGGCCAATATCGCCAGAGCAACGAGGAATAGAACGGCATCGCCCGCCCGCCGCCAGCTCGACCCGGGATCCTCGTCGGGCGAGAGGCGTACGATGCCAAGCGCCGTCCAGAGGATCGCCGCGTAAGTCGCGAGCGCCAGTGCCAGATGGGCGACGAGTCGGTACTGGCTGACCTCGACGCGGTCGGCAAGGCCGCTCTCGACCATGTACCAGCCGAGCGCACCTTGGGCGAAGCCCAGCAAGAGAATACCGCAGAGTGGCGGTACCAGACGCCGCGGCAACCGGCCGCGCATCAGAAACCAGACGAACGGGACGGCATAAGCGAGCGCGATTAGCCGTCCCAGCAGCCGGTGCGCGTATTCCCAGAAGTAAATGGTTTTGAAATCGTCCAGGCTCATCGCGAAGTGGACGACCCGGTATTCGGGGATCGCTTTGTACTTGGCGAACTCCGCGGCCCAGTCGGCTGCGGAAAGCGGCGGGATTACGCCGACGACCGGCCGCCATTCAGTGATCGACAGGCCTGAGAGAGTGAGCCGTGTGACGCCGCCGACTACGACCATCAGAAAAATCAGCGCGCAGCAGGCGAACAGCCAAACCGCGACCGTGCCGAGCCTATCTCCCGCAGTTGCGGTTTCGACGGTCGACGACGCACAGGCAGAAATGGACAAGAGACCCGACCCTCAGAACAAACCGGCCTCGGGCAGAGTGAGACTGCCGCTGCAAAATGACAATCGCGGCGGAGTAACAGTCGTCTGGCGAACGCTCAACTAATGCAAGCGAAGCGACGTGCGGACGTGGCGGAACCTGGGCCGCCCGACAGAGCGAGCCTGGCCAACCCTCACGGAGTGAAGCTTGCCCTCGATATTGCGGCTCCAATATTCCAGGAAGCGGCGGAGTTCCGGGAAATCCGGGGCAACATCGAGCCGCTGCCAGATGAAGCTCTGCAACAGATCGGGATGATCCGGCAGATGGTAGATGATCTCCGCGGTCGTCAGTCGATAATCTCGCAGCGCCTGCGTATCGTCGCTCACCTTGGTGCTCTCGCGCGGTGTGCCCTATCCGGTCAAACAAGCATGCGCGCCCGATCGCTCCCTTTCAACAAAAAATGATACAGAACAAATAATTAGCAGCCTCCCACTGCAGCTGCTGCCAAGCGGGCGGGGAGCTTCTCTTGAAGCGATCACGCGAAAGGTTAGATAGATAGCAACGGAACCTTACGCACGATCGGTGTCGTTCGCCGCAGGGCGGAGGGACGCCGCTTAGGATTTTCACAGCCATGAATCGGGTCTTGTCAGCGCTCGTTCTATCAGGCGGGATCGCTCTGGTGGCAGGTGTTCCTTGCTCGGCGCTCGCGGGGGCGCCGATACCCGAAGTGGGCGGGACCCCGATCCAAAGTATAGCCCCCGTCGTGAGCCGGGTGACCCCGGGCGTCGTCGGTATCTCGGTGCGCGGCCGGGTGCGCGAGGATAACCCTTTATTTCAGGATCCTCTGTTCCGGCGCTTCTTCAACCTGCAGCAAGGACCCGTCGAGCGCGAGACCGAGGCGACTGGCTCTGGGGTCATCGTCGACGCCGCGCAAGGCTATGTGCTCACCAATGCCCATGTCGTTGAGAACGCAACCAGCATCGAGGTTACAACCAAGGACAATCGAAGTTTCAAGGCGAAATTGATCGGCCGCGACCCGGAGACCGATATAGCCGTGTTGCAGATCTCGGGTAGCAACCTGACGGCAGTTCCGATGGGCGATTCCGGTCGCCTTCAGGTCGGCGATTTTGTCCTGGCGGTCGGCAACCCGTTTGGTCTCGGCCAGACCGTGACCTCAGGAATCGTCAGCGCGCTCGGGCGTACCGGCCTCGGTATCGAAGGCTATGAGGATTTCATCCAGACGGACGCATCGATAAATCCGGGCAACTCGGGCGGTCCGCTCGTCGACCTGCAAGGGCGAATAGTTGGCATCAACACCGCGATCTTCGCGCCGTCCGGGGGGAATGTGGGCATCGGTTTTGCGGTACCGATCAACATGGCCCGCCAGGTTATGGACCAGTTGATCAGCGGCGGCGAGATCAAGCATGGCCACATCGGCGTGGCGATCCAGGACTTGACGCCCGACATCGCCCAGGCGCTTGGCACGACACACACTCAAGGGGCGGTGATCGCGCGAGTCGAGCCCGGCTCGCCGGCTGAACGTGCGGGATTACGGACGAACGACCTCGTCATCGCAGTGAACGGGGTTCCGATCCGCAATGGGGCCGAGCTCAGGAACCACGTCGTTGTGGCGCGCGTCGGCGACGCAGTCGACCTGACCGTCGTCCGGGACGGTTCGGAGCGGACTGTCGCTGTTCGCATCGACCAACAAGCCGCTCAGCGCCAGCGGGTGCGACAGCGCTGAACCCGGATGGCGCAAACGCCCTATGAGGTGCTCGGTGTCAAGCCGGACGCGAGTGCCGACGAGATCCGCGCGGTCTATCGGAAGCTCGCCAAGCAGTTCCATCCCGATCTGAACCCGGGCAAGCCGGAGGCGGAGGAACGGTTCAAGGCGGTCTCGGCCGCCTACGACCTCCTTTCGGACCCGGAGAAGCGGGCGCGCTACGATCGGGGAGAGATCGACGAGAGCGGTGCCGAGCGGCCACCGCGCTCGTATTATCGTGGTTATGCCGAGGGTGCGGAGGGCCGGAAATACCAGCCCGAGGGCGAAATGGATCTGGGGGATCTCGAAGACCTGTTCGCCGCGTTCGGTTCCGCCGGACGCGGGCGCCGGGGCCGAGGCGCTGAAGGCTTCAAGGCGCGGGGCGGCGACCGGCTATTCACGTTGACTGTCGACTTCGTCGAGGCCGCAACCGGCGGCAAAAAACGCCTGTCATTGGCTCCCGAGCAGTGGCTCGACGTGACGGTTCCACCCGGGATCAACGACGGTCAGGTGCTTCGGCTGAGGGGCCAGGGCGGACCCGGTTTTGGCGGCGGTCCGGCCGGAGACGCGCTGATCGAGGTGCATGTGGCACCCCACCCGCTGTTCCGCCGCGACGGCGACGATATCCAGATCGAGCTGCCTGTCAGTCTCGCCGAGGCGGTGCTCGGCGCCCGGGTCACCGTGCCGACGGTCACCGGTCCGGTGGCAATGACGATCCCAAAGGGTTCGGACACCGGCGCGAAGCTTCGACTGCGCGGCAAAGGAATCCAGCGCACAAAGGCTCCAGGCGATCAATATGTGACGTTGAAAGTGGTGGTCGGACCGAGCGGTGATCCGGAGCTTGCGGCCTTTCTCGAAAAATGGGCGCCGCGGCACCCCTTTGACCCGCGTCAAGGCACACCCGGATGATTGCGCTCGAAGAACTGCTCGACCGCTTCGTGGGGCTCGACCAGCGCGAGCTCGTCCGTTGGGTGGAAAACCGCTGGGTGCTGCCCGAACGGCGCGACAGTACCTGGATCTTCCACGAGATCGATGTCGCCAGGGTCGAGCTGATCCTCGAAGTGCGCCGGGAGTTTGCCATCAACGACGAGGCGCTGTCGCTCGTCCTCGGATTGCTCGACCAGGTCTACGATCTACGACGGCAGCTCGGGCGGTTGTGCGACGCCCTCGCCACCCAGCCACCGGAAATCCAGGCGGCCGTCAGGCGCGCACTGCCGCGCGTTTCTAACGACTGAGGCGTCACGCCCCGACAGGCATGCGCATCGGACAGTAATCCGGGAGGTCGCGTCCTCTTCGTTGATGCCCGCGGAGGTTATCGGCTTCCGGGCTGGGCCGCTTTCTCTTTCGAGGATGTGTGAACTAGATCACACATCAATCGGAAAAACGCTTGCTAAAAATCGGCGGAATTAGTCAGGGAAGTTGGGTGCAACCAACGTTCGTGGACCTTCTTACAGGCGTCAATGCCAAACGCACAGGTATACTCGCGGGTGGCATAACGCTTCATGCATTATTCATGTTTATTACATCGACAGTGCTGCCAATTGTGGTTACAGAAATTGGCGGCATCACCTACTATGCATGGGCGACAACGTTTTTCGCGGTTAGCTCCATTGTCGGAGCAGTGACCATTTTACCGGTGATAGAAAAACTGACCCCGCGCGGGGCGTATCTATTCAGCGTGTCGTTATTTATGGTTGGCAGCTCGGCATGCGCCACAGCATTGAACATGGCGATGTTCATAATTGGACGGGTGCTTCAGGGGCTCGGTGGCGGGCTCATGTCCGGGATGGCTTTCGCTATGATCCCTGTCGTTTTCCCCGAAGCGCTTCGGCCCGGCGCGATCGCGCTAATCTCAAGTGTATGGGGTCCGGCCGCACTGACCGGCCCATTATTCGGCGGAGCACTTGCGGGAGGCGGTCTCTGGCGAACCGCCTTCTGGACCTCGGTTCCGATCGGGTTTTTCCTCGCCATGTTAGCCTTCACCGTGTTGCCGAAACGATCCTTGGCAATCGAGCGGGGGGACGGGTTCTCGAAAGCGCTGGGCACGCGGTTAGTGCTGGTGGCAATGGCGGCAATGGCGCTCTCCGTCAGCAGCGTTCCCGGTCGGTTATGGGTTTCGAGCGTCGGGGTCGGTGGGGCACTCGCCTGCCTCTGTACCGCCATCCGGTTGGACGGGCGAGCCGCCCGGCAAATTTTCCTGCGCGGAGGGTTCAATATCGGAACGCCGATAGGTTCTATTACTTACACAATGGCACTCCTCGTCTTGGGTGTGGGTACAACATCATTCATTCCCTATGTATTCAGGGTCGGCTACGGCGCATCTCCTCTCGTCGGAGGCTATGTCGCCGCCCTATCAAGCCTTGCATGGACGCTTGCCTCCCTCGCCACGGCAGGAGTTGGGATTGGTGCCCGCCGCCGCCTGGTAGCACTTTCGCCTCTAGTCTGCGTCGCCGGCATGCTGGGAGTAGCGGAGGGCATGCTGAGAAGTGATTTGCCGATGACGGCTGTCAGCTGGGCGATGTTTGGTGGAGGTGTCGGCATGACCTGGCCCCATCTGGCATCGTTGCTCATAACGTTTTCGCCTGAATCCGAGCGCGGGGCTGCCGGCGCCTTTGTGACGCTGCTTCAGATCGGTGCCGCGGCATTTGGTGCAGCGTTCGCCGGAATGGTAGCGAATCTAACCGGCTTGCCCGAGGCTACCACGCGTGCGGACATTGCTGTCGCCGGTTTTGGTTTGTTTGCAACATTCGCAGTCGCGCCATTGCTCGCGACTTTCACCGCCAATCGGTTTTTGAGCCAGGAGAGCTGCTACGCAACGACTAACGGATGAGCCGAGACACCGGCGTCACCCTCACACACCTTTCCACGCGCATTGCGATCCGGGGGGCGGCACCCGTCCCTGCGCTGCAGGAGAGGGGATTACCTACAACGTCTGAAACCGTGCTCTAGCGCCGCGCTCGATCGCGGCGGCGACCAGCCGTTCGAGGTTGAGCCGATGACGGATCAACTCGAGGACCCGCAGCTCCTCCTGCGATGCTTCACCGTCGGCGGCGACTAGATCGCAGGCGATCGCATAGGCAGTCTCGCGCAGCTTGGCGGGCAGTCCCGCCTTGATCACTGTCAGGGTCTCCTCGAGCCCGTTCTCGTGGCCGATCAGCTCGGTGCAATCGTTCAGCACCTTCGGCAATTCGCCTTGGTCGAAATCGCGGAACACCGGAAGGTCGCCGACGATATCGCCGATGATGCGGAGCTCGGCTTCGGGCAGCTCGCTATCCGCTGCGGACACGATCACCATCGTGTAGATCAGGGCGCGGTGATGGTCGAGCATGCCGGGTCCTTTCGCGGCTCTGTTGTCGATGGCTGTCTGACCAAACTCGACGGGCGCCTGTCAACCCCCACCCATTCCCTCCTGATGCGGGGGAGGGTCGGATGGGGGTATTTCGAGAAACCGAGCGGTCGCCTCGGTTGCCTCCGCGAGCGGCACTCGAGCGACAGCGACACCCTCGGGAAGGGCCGCGAGCAACCGCGAGGGCACGGCCCGGTCGAGCATGACAAAGACGCCGCGATCGTCGGCGCGGCGGATCAGCCGGCCGTAGGCCTGCCGCAGCCGCAGCCGGGCGATCCTGTCCGCATACTCCACACCGCCGAACACCGGTTTGCGCGCCCGGTGCAGTATATCCGGACGCGGCCACGGCACCCGGTCGAAAACGAGCAGACGCAACGAGCGGCCCGGGATGTCGACGCCGTCGCGCACGGCATCGGTGCCGAGCAGACAGGAATCCTGCTCGGCGCGAAAGATGTCGACGAGCGTTGCGGTCGACATTGCGTCGACGTGCTGGGCGAGCAGCAACAGGCCGCGTGCCTCGAGTGCCGGGGCGATGCGCTGATGTACGGCGCGCAGTCTTGTAATTGCGGTGAAGAGGCCGAGCGCGCCGCCATGTGCCGCGACAAACAAGGCCGTGTAGGCCGCCGCCACCTGTCCGATGTCGTCGCGGGGGACGTCGGTAATCACAAAAATGCGCGTCTGCCGCAGATAATCGAACGGGGAGGCGACACGCGCCGCGGTCGGGCTCGCCGGCAGGTGGCGCAGACCCGTGCCGGCTTCGGCGCCACGCCAAGCCTGCTCGGGATCGGCAGCGTCATCGGTCAAGGTTGCCGAGGTAACGAGCAGCCCGTGCGCGGGCCGGGCCACCAGCGCCGCGAACGGGATACCCGGGTCGACCCAGTTCCGGTTGACCGCAACATCTGTCTCCAACCCGTCGATCCGGTCGAGCGCCAGCCACTCGACCGTCTCGGGCCGCGGCAACTCGGCCATATCGCGCAACAGCCGGCTCCAGGCACCGAGCTGCAGCTCGCCGCGGCGGTCGAGGCTGCGGATCGTCGCATCGAGACGCTGGCGCAGACCGGTATCGGGCGGGTTGTCGGGATCCTCGAGCCGGGTCGCCAGGACCTGGCAGAGCCGCTGCAATGCCCTCGCGAGGCGTTCGAGGCCGTCGGCGAGCTGCAGCGCCTGCTCCATCAGACCCTCGATTGGCGGCCGCGCCTCGGCCTGCAAGCCATAGCCATTGTCGGCGAGCACGGCACGTGCCAGCACCTGCTGGCGGACCAACACGAGAAGCTTCTCGAAGCCCTGATGCCCACGTCCTTCGGCGACCCGCTTCGCCCAGTCGTCGGAAGGGAGGATGCGCGCGGCGGCGAGGACGTCGATCAGCGCTTTGGCGCCAGCTTCGTCAGCTTCGACCAAGTCCCCGATCCGCCGCCGCAGACCTCGCGCGCGCGATCCTCGGCTGCCCTCGGCGCCGACGATCCAGCGGCGCAGCTCGCGCCCTTCCCGGCCAGACAGGCGCACGGAGAAGGCGCCGTCCGCCGCCGCGAGCAGGTGATGACCTTCGTCGAAGACGTAGCGGGTGGGGACGGTCGCGTCATCGAGCCCGCCGAGTGCGGCCTGCGCCATGACCAGCGCATGGTTCGCGACGACGATGCGCGCATGTCGCGCTTTGCGGATGTTCTTCTCGACAAAGCAGCGGCGAAACTCGGGGCAGGCCGAGTGCACGCACTCGCCGCGGCGATCGGCGAGCCAGTTGACGCGCCCGAACCCTATGAGCTCGGCGAGCCAGCCCGGGAAGTCCCCGGCTACCAAATCACCAGCGTCGCTGGCGGCGATCCAGCGGGCGATCAAGCCCAGTTGCGCCAATGACTTCCCTGATCGCATCAGTGCGGCCCCGAGCGCCTCCTCGTAATTCAGCAGACAGAGAAAATTTTCGCGTCCCTTGCGGACGACGACCCGGCGCTGCTTCAGCTCGGGATCGGGGTAGAGCCGGTCGAGCTCGCCGGCGATCTGCGTCTGCAGGTTACGGGTATAGGTCGAGATCCATACCGAGCCCTGGTTCTTCTCCGCCCACAGGCTCGCCGGCGCGATATAGCCCAGCGTCTTGCCGACTCCGGTCCCCGCTTCGGCGAGGACGGCTTGGGGTCGGTCGGGCTCCTCGCGCGGCGCAAAGGCAGCGGCGACCGCGGCGGTGTAATCGGCTTGCTCAGGCCTTGGCTCGGCAGTCTCGCCGAGCAGCTCGGCGAGGCGCGAGCGCGCCTCCTCGGGCCGCACCGTCTCGTTACCGGGCGCCGGCCCGGGCGCGGTCTCGTTCCATTCGGCTAGCCTCGTCCACACACGTAGCCCCGCCGCCCGCTCAAGCGCATCCGCGCCGCAAGCGGGCAACGCGGCGATGACAGCCGGGGCCCATGGCCAGCCGCCGCGATGCATCGCCTCCGCCACCGTACGGGCCTCGGCGTCGGTCTCGCCACCCAGCTCCTCGAGCAGCAAGCGTGCCACGGTTGCAAGTGCCACGCACTCTTCGACCGGGCGGCGCGGCAAATCGATCCCAAGCACCTCGGCGAGGCCGCGCGGCGTCGGCACACAGAATCGTGCCGGACGAACAAATGCAAACAACTCGAGCAGATCGAATGCCGAAAACACCGGCATATCGAGCCGCCGCGCGGTGGCCCTTGCGTGGCACAGCATCGGCGTTTCGTGCTCGACCCGGCTGCGCGCCTCGGGGAGTGCCAGCGCCAAGATCTCGCCGTCCGGTGTGAGCCACAGCACTTCGCGGAAACCGGCGACGAGGACCGGCGCCTGAGGCACCAAGACCCGCGGGGGCGAGAGTTCGCGATTGCCTCCCGACATGATCCGCACGATCTACCACATCTGCGAACAGCGACCGAGTTCGGGCTATGGCAGGCCTCTATCGGCTGATTCACCCCGCCCTACGGCGGCTGCCCACCGAGGCCGCGCATGAGCTGAGCCTGCGGGCGCTCGAACTCGGCGCGGGTGGGTTTCTCCGTGCTTCGGCCGCAGCCGAGCCTGATCCGCCGGTGTTGGCGCAGCGGCTGTGGGGTCTCGACTTCGCCAACCCGGTCGGGTTAGCCGCGGGGTATGACAAGGACGCCCGCGTTCCCGACGCGATGCTGCGCCTCGGTTTCGGCTTTGTCGAGGTCGGTACCGTGACGCCCCGCCCGCAGCCGGGCAATCCCAAGCCGCGGGTGTTTCGCCTCGAACAAGATCAGGCGATTATCAACCGACTGGGTTTCAACAGTGGCGGGCTCGACGCGGCCTTCGGCCGGCTGTCGCGACGTGTCCGTTCGGGAATTGTCGGCGTCAACCTCGGGAAGAACCGCGACAGCGATGATGTTGCTGGCGATTACACCAAGGGGATTTTGCGGACAGCGGGGTTCGCCGATTATCTCGTGGTCAACGTCTCCTCGCCGAACACGCCTGGGCTGCGCGAGCTGCAGCGTCGAGACATGCTCGGGTCGCTGCTGGAAGGTCTGACCAAGGTCCGCGATCAGACAGGCTGCCGTGTGCCGCTGCTGGTCAAGATCGCGCCTGACCTGACCTCCGAGGAGCGCGCTGACATCGCACAGGTCGCTCTCGCAACCGGCATCGATGGCTTGATCGTGTCGAACACGACGGTCGCGCGCCCGCCCGACCTCGTCAGCCGCCAGGGGCAGGAGACGGGTGGACTCAGCGGCCGCCCTCTATTCGCCCGGTCGACAGCGCTCCTCGCCGAAATGTACCGGCTGACCCACGGGCGGCTTCCATTGATCGGCGTCGGTGGGATCGCGAGTGCCGAGGATGCTTACGCGAAGATCCTCGCTGGCGCCAGCCTGGTGCAGCTCTATACCGCGCTCGTCTTTGCCGGACCCGAACTCGTCGGCCAAATCAAATCGGGACTGGCGAGCTTGCTTGAGCGCGAAGGTTTCGGCTCGATGGGCGAAGCGGTCGGCACGGCGCCGATACGGCAGCCATTCAATCGCGCAGAGACCGCGATCCCGCGGCAAACCAGTGCGTGAACGTTTGTCGTGTCGGGCGCGGCCGTGCGCTGCTGCCAGATTATCAGAGCGACGATGTCGCAATGCGATACCGACGTCTATCAGCTTTCGCGCGGCTGGTTCTCCGCGGTTGGTTCGGTAGCGCCATCCTCAGCGTGGGGCGCTGCCTTTTGTTGCTGTCGCTGCAGCTTTTTGTCGTTTCTAGCTTTTTTGGCGCGATCGCGCTCGGCACGCTCAAAGCGATAATTCGGTTTGCGCATCAGCAGCCTCCTGGTGATTTTGAGCTAATCTCCTCGATCAGTAACCCTCGCGCTCGAGCCGTTTGCGCATCGCCTTCCGGTATCGGCGGATCCCCTCAGCCTTTTCGCGCACTCGTCGCTCCGATGGCTTCTCGTAGGAGCGGCGCCGCTTCATCTCGCGAAAGGTGCCCTCACGCTGCATTTTTTTCTTTAAGACTCGGAGTGCGCCGTTGACGTCATTGTCGCGGACAAAGACCTGCACTGAATATGTATCCTTTTCTGATGCGTGGAGGTAGCGCGCCGCTCCGGCGAGCCTCAGCGGCGACACACGCGGGTCAACGACTTGATCGGAGTCCGAGGTTTTCCGGAGATCTCGGCAATTTGCCGGTCCCGGGCCTCGATATAGCTCTTGGCGGGAAGGTCTCCGTCGACCCCGGCGAGTTCCGAGCCCGGTACTTTGCGGTTGGAGGTGCGGCTCCCATCCTCGTAAAGGACATCGAAGAGAATGAACTCCTCGACGCGGCGAGCGGTGGAACGTCTGGCCATGGATCAATCTCCGGAATGCTGCTTGATGTGTCGCAGATATCACTAATTGGCGAGGCGAAGCGAAACGGCACTAGTCGCTCCCGATTCTCGAGCCGATAGTCCGGGGTCCGCCGGTCTGCGTGCGGCCCCGCCGTACGCCGCGGCGACCTGCCGAACCTAGTTTGGCCGACGACAGGTGTCGCGCCGGGGCAGCTCGGCTGCGCGCGGACGCCTGATGTGACGCGAGACTGGGGTTCCGCGGCAACTTTGCCTTCGGCTGCCGTTCGGCAGAGTCATCCTGCGGCACAGCAGTCGCCAACGGAAGCGCGCGAAGCGAGCAACGCGTCAGCTTTTCGATGTCACGCAGATAGGGCCGCTCCTCATCGCTGCAGAACGCGATCGCGGCTCCGGCGGAGCCGGCCCGCGCGGTTCGCCCGACACGATGAACGTAATCTTCGGGCACGTTCGGCAATTCGAAATTGATGACGTGCGACACCGCGTCGATATCGATGCCGCGGGCGGCAATGTCCGTGGCGACAAGCACGCGAGTGCGGCCGTCGCGAAAGCCGGCGAGCGCTCGTTCGCGCTGCGGCTGGGATTTGTTGCCGTGAATTGCGGTCGCCTCGATGCCGGCGCCGACCAGGTGCCGCACGACGCGGTCGGCTCCGTGCTTGGTTCGGGTAAAGACCAGCACGCGCGCAAGGACGGGGTCGCGCAGCAAGCTCGCGAGCAGGTCGCGCTTCCGATCGCTCGCCACAAACACCACCCCCTGTTCGACGCGCTCAACCGTCGTCGCCGACGGTGCGACGACCACGTTAACCGGGTCTGTGAGATAGTCTTCGGCCAGGGCGGCGATGGGCCGTGGCATCGTTGCCGAGAACAGCAATGTTTGCCGGCGTCGCGGCAACAGCTTGACGATGCGCTTCAGCGCATGGATGAAGCCGAGATCGAGCATCCGGTCGGCCTCGTCGAGAACCAGAACCTGCACGCTCGACAGGGTCAGCGACCGGGTGTCGATCAAATCGAGCAAGCGGCCCGGTGTGGCAACGAGGATGTCGACGCCGCGCGCTAGTTTCTGCCGCTGCGGCCCGATGGGGACCCCGCCGAACACCACCGCAGTCAAGAACGGCATCCCGGCGCCGTAGGCCCGAAAGCTATCCGCGATCTGGCTCGCCAATTCCCTGGTCGGGCTCAGCACGAGGACGCGGCAGGTGTGCGGTGCCGCTCGTCGTGGAACGGCGGCGAGGCGTTCGAGTATTGGTAATGCAAAGGCGGCGGTCTTGCCGGTGCCAGTTTGTGCGATGCCGCACAAATCGCGCCCGCCGAGCACCGGCGGGATGGCCCGGACCTGAATCGGCGTGGGTGCCGCGTAGCCCTCTGCGGCGAGTGCGCCAAGGATAGGCGCGGAAAGTCCAAGATCGGAAAAATGGGGCAAAGTGGTAACAGCCTCTCGGTGTTGGGGTGCCGACAGTGCGTTTGTGCGAACGCAATGCACGGGATCGGGAGACGACCCGCGCGATTAGGGCTGTCCGGATGTCGGCAGGGGATAAAGACCGGTCCGTTTCCACCGCATCGGCGGTTCGCTCACGCAGGCCCGGTCACGTGGCTCAACCGAGGAGCACGAACACTGCACGCCTGATATGCTGGCGGATCTGGCGAAATCAAGTGCCTCCGAGATCTCGGCCGCGAGAATGCCGTCATGCACCCCGATCTCCCGCGTGGCGAATTATGTCGGCTAGGCCTATCGCGCGCCTTATGCTATCAGCCACGGCGATGGGCGCGGCTTGGCCTAAACCTGCCGCTAAGGTGCCCCGGTTGGCCGATCGTCTGGAGGCCTGGGGAGCGGCGTCCCTGTTCGGCGGGTTCAAGCTTTTACCCCTCGATTGCGCTTCCGCCCTCGGCGGTGCACTGGCGCGCCGCATCGGCCCGTTTCTAGGCGTCTCCAAACATGCTCGGCGCAACATCAGCCGCGCCTTTCCCGAGCTTTCTGAGACCGAGATCGCCCGCGTCGCCGCCGGCATGTGGGACAATCTCGGCCGTGTCGCGGCCGAATACCCGCATTTAGCGAAAATCCGCGTCTTCGAACCGGGCGGGCGGGTTGAGACGCATGGGTTCGAACATGTGGATCGTGTGGTCGCCGCGGGCCGGCGAATGATCGTCTTCTCCGGGCACATCGCCAATTGGGAGATCGCAATGCTTGCGGGCATCCAGCACGGGATCTCGGTGGCCCAGATCTATCGCGCCGGCAACAATCCGCTGCTGGACCGCATGATCGCGCGGTTCCGCGGCGATGGGGGCGAGTTGATCCCAAAAGGTAGGGTCGCCGCGCGGCACGCCATAGCGGCGTTGCGCCGCGGCACGCATCTGACTCTGCTGGCGGATCAGAAGATGAATGACGGAATTCCCGTGCCGTTCTTCGGCCGTCCAGCGATGACCGCCCCCGCTCTCGCCGTTCTGGCGCTGCGCTTTGACTGCGATGTGCTGCCGGCCCGGGTCGAACGGGTCGCCGGCGCGCGCTTCCGGCTTACCGTATTTCCACCGTTGCCGGTAACCCGAAGCGGCGACCCTCACGCCGACGCTGCAGCGCTGATGGCCCGCGTCAATGCGACCTTGGAGGAGTGGATCCGCGATCGACCGGAGCAATGGCTATGGGTACACCGACGCTGGCCGGATTAGCCGCTATTATTCAATCGCTAAGCGGCACCGCGAGACCTGGTGGCAAACCCGACAGAGCTCCCAGCCCAACCAGCCAGCTTGATGAATTATCTAGGCTAAGGGGAGGGCAAGATCTTCAAACGTATCGTCGCTCGAAACATGAACGTGAGCGCAGCGTTTCCAAATGCCACTGTCACGCGGCTTGGCCGAGACTCGCCGTGATGGATATTTAGCATCGCCTCGTTCGAAAAGTGGTTACCGGGCGGGGTTTGTCCATCGGGGAGGTAGCAACCTCGCCAGTGTGGTAATTGAACTGATCCATCATAGCCAGCGAGAGGACCGGGGTCGGCTCGGAAACTACTCAGTGTTGTTGCTGCGGGCAGGCGTAGATCAACTCGTAGCCCAGTCGAGTCTGCATGGCGTCCGCTTCCGACGCCTTCCGAGTCGGATCATAAGCGATTCCGGATGGCGGGGCGGTCCGATGGCGGCACGCGACTGGAAGTCTTGTCGACGACACCGTAGGTCTTTAATCCCAGGGCTCGCGCCACTGCTTTTGCTCTTTCTTTTGCCTCTTCCTTGCCCCGAACGAGAAAAATCGAAGGACGCCCGGTGATCTTGCCGTCGTCACCCCGTTGGGAAATCGTCGCCACCAGCCCTTCGCGCGTTTCTTCCAACTTCAGTCGGACAAACATCTCATTTCTCCTTTACCGGCCATCTCGGTGATCATTTCACGAAATTCGTCCGGTTCGCAGCCGGCGCTGCGGAGAACCGGCGCCATCGTGTCGTCCGATAGAAGCCCATCGAGCGTCGCCCTGTAGCAGAGGCATCCGTCCGGCCGGTGGTTCTGGACCGTGGCGGATCCGAGGAGTTTGATTGGGCGGCCGTCGACCCGACGCGGCTACCGCCCAAACGCTGATGCCGGTGAGAGCCTCCCTCGAATGTCCCTACGGCAACCGCTTGCTGATGCGCAGCGCAAAGCTATTCTTGGTCGCCGCCGGATCATCCAGCAGCCGATCGAGGCGATCCTCCTGAACCATGCGTTCGTGCCCATCCCGCTTGCTTTTGATGCGATATTGCGGGGTATTGCCCGTCTTCGGATAGAGCCGGACAATCGTGTATTGGCCTTTGGTCGTATTGTCGACAAGCCAATCGGGCGAGAATTCTACACTCTGCCCTACTGCAAACTTGTGGTCGGACATGTGGACTCCAGAACGGGGAAAGTCGTTACAAAACGTGGCCACTGCGTCCAGTGGCGCGCTAACGAGGCTGTGAGTTCAATGAGGAAGCGGGGTGATGGCCTGCGGCTGATGGCCTGCGGCGACAATCGGCGGCCCGAACAGCCCATACGCCGCGACGCCAATGAACAAGAGGATCGGGATTACGATCGGCGGAACGAGGTATCTCACGGTTTTCCTTGCAAAGCGAACCCGATCGGCGGGTCGGTGTCAGATCACAGCATGACGTAGAGTACTGCCGCCCCAAGGGCAAGGCAGGCAAACATCATCATAGCGTCAAAATATTTCTTCTTCGTCGCACCAGCCTGTTCTCGACACGGCGTGGCCGCCCGTTGGCCTGTTGGTAAGAGCTCAACCAATCGCTGGCTGATGACCAGGTTGTCCGATTGCTGCCGCCGAAAGATTGGCAACCGAGCAATCATCGGCTCGAGCGCCTCAGCCGCGAGGGCTTTCGGCAACGCCGCAAGCCGGGCGGCCTCCTCCCACGGGTCTACGTCAAGTCGCGTCAACGCCGAAACAACGTTGAGTGGCATCCCGTTTCGTTGATCGCCGACAGAGGCAAAGAGAAAGTCGTTCAGATCAGAATGGAGCAGTGAAAATCGCGCAGGAAGCGTCATTTTCGCTCCAGCCTGTTCGTGGGAGCTTCTAGAGGGAAGAGCCGGCGAGCCGTTCCGCGCAAGCGGTAACAACGGCCGAGTTCGTACTATCATTGCCCGGCATCGTCGCCCAGCCGCCCTTCTCGATGATCGACCGCCGGTCCCATGTGGCAACCTTGTTGAATTCGACCAATTTCGCCGGTGCATCGGCCTGATGCTGGAATTTTTCGACGCAGATCGGCGCCAGCACGGCGACGACTGCGGTTTGCGCGCGTTCTTGCGCCATCCGCTCGGCGGTGCTGCCGAGCGTCCATCCGAAGGATGAGAAGCCGATCACCGATATGGCCGCCGCGCCGATGACCGCCCCCCAAATCCCTGGTTTTAGGCTAGGATGAGCTTTCATTTGTGTCGTACCTCGGTGTCAGGGGGAAATACTCCCCTCCTGATCTGTCCGCCGCAAGCCGCGGCCCTGGACGAGAACTTGTCTGCTACCGGGCCAGCCAACTAGGACTTCACAGGATAAACTATACGCCTTTTTGCAGTACAGAATTTTGCGCGGGGCAAACCAATTCTAGAAAGTCTCAAGTTGTATGTCTTTAGGGTAATTGCAAGGACATCCTCCCGCCGTATTTTTCCTATCTATCGCTACGCCACTGATTTTATTCGGGTAGGCAAACTTTATTTTTTGCGAGACGTTCTCCGGAGACCGGTCTCAGGCGACGGTCCGGATAGGCGATGCTTCATTGACCGCAGCCATCGCCTCGCCCGTTTGTAGGGAGAGGCGATGGCCCTTTCAGCTCACCCGGTGCAGCGGGAGGCTTAATAATCCATGCCGCCCATGCCGCCCGGCGGCATGCCCGGTTGGCCCTTGGGCTCAGGTCTGTCGCCAATCATTGCCTCAGTGGTGATCAACAGCCCCGCAACTGAAGCGGCATCCTGTAGCGCTACCCGCACGACCTTGGTCGGATCGATAATCCCGGCCATCACCATGTCTTTATAGTCGCCCGACTGTGCGTCAAAGCCGTAATTCGGGTCATCCTTGTCCGTCAGCTTGCCGACCACGATCGAGCCCTCGACGCCGGAATTCTCCGCAATCTGGCGTACCGGCGACTGGAGCGCTTTGCGGACGATGTCAATCCCGACCTTTTGGTCGTTGTTGGCGGGGTTGAGGCTGGCCAGAACTTTACTGGCGAAAAGCAGTGCCACGCCGCCGCCGGCCACAACACCTTCTTCGACTGCAGCCTTGGTCGCGTGCATCGCATCGTCGACGCGGTCCTTGCGCTCCTTGACTTCGACCTCGCTGCTGCCGCCGACGCGGATGACCGCGACACCGCCGGCCAATTTGGCAAGACGCTCCTCGAGCTTCTCGCGGTCGTAATCGGAGGTCGTTTCCTCGATTTGCGCCCGGATCTGGCCAGTGCGGGCTACGATGTCGTCCTTGCTCCCGGCGCCGTCAATGATCGTCGTGTTCTCCTTCTCGATTCGCACCTTCTTGGCGCTGCCGAGCATGTCGAGCGTGACGTTCTCGAGCTTGATGCCGAGGTCTTCCGAGATCACCTGACCGCCGGTCAAAGCCGCGATATCCTCCAGCATGGCCTTGCGGCGATCGCCGAAGCCCGGCGCCTTTACCGCCGCCACCTTGAGGCCGCCGCGCAGCTTGTTGACGACGAGGGTGGCAAGCGCCTCGCCCTCGATGTCTTCGGCGACGATCAGCAAGGGCCGGGCGCTCTGAACGACGGCTTCGAGAATGGGGAGCAGCGTCTGCAGGCCGGAGAGCTTTTTTTCGTGCAGCAGGATGTAGGCGTCTTCGAGTTCGGCGATCATCTTCTCCGCATTGGTGACGAAATACGGGCTCAGATAGCCGCGGTCGAACTGCATCCCCTCGACGACGTCGAGCTCGGTTTCGAGCGATTTTGCCTCCTCGACGGTGATGACGCCTTCGTTGCCGACTTTGCGCATCGCCTCGGCTAGCATCTGTCCGATCTCGGTGTCGCCATTGGCCGAGATGGTCCCGACCTGGGCGATCTCATCGTTGGTCGAGACTTTCTTCGAGCGCTTTTTGATGTCCTTGACGATGGCATCGACGGCCATGTCGACACCGCGTTTGAGGTCCATCGGGTTCATTCCGGCGGCCACCGCCTTGACCCCTTCGCGTACCATGACATGGGCGAGAATGGTCGCGGTCGTCGTGCCGTCTCCGGCGACCGTGCTCGTCTTGCTGGCCACCTCGCGGACCATCTGCGCGCCCATGTTCTCGAACTTGTCGGAAAGCTCGATCTCCTTGGCGACGGTGACGCCGTCCTTGGTGATCCGCGGCGCGCCGTAGCTCTTGTCGAGGACCACGTTGCGGCCTTTGGGCCCAAGGGTCACCCTGACCGCATCGGTGAGTATGTCGATGCCGTGCAGCATGCGCTCGCGTGCGTCGGTGCCTAGCCGAATGTCCTTAGCAGCCATGATCGTTCTCCCTTCAGCGGGTCTTTGCAGGGGCGGCGGCGCCCTCGAAGTGGCCCATGATGTCGGCCTCCTTCATAATCATCAGTTCCTCGCCGTCGATCTTGATTTCGGTGCCCGACCATTTCCCGAACAGCACGCGGTCTCCGGTTTTGACGTCGAGCGGGTGCACCTTTCCGTCTTCCCCGCGGGCACCGGGTCCGACAGCGATGACCTCGCCTTCCATCGGTTTCTCCTGGGCGGTGTCGGGTATGATGATCCCGCCCGTCGACTTCGCCTCCTGCTCGACGCGCCGCACGAGCACGCGGTCGTGCAAAGGTCTGAATTTCATAAGAAACTCCGTAAGTTAAAGATTCAGTGTGACCACCTTCACATGGAAAGCGGCTCGGGAACATCCCTAACGCGAAGATTAGCACGACTTGCCGACGGACGCGCTCTACATTGGGATCGATCCACTTCGCGACCTCGATGACGAACGAAAGCTGCGTTTTTTGGCCTCGATGAGCAGACGGAGGATTTGCAGTGACCGTTATTGACTTCCGGGCCGACCCCGTCACCGCTCGGTCTTACCGCGTCGTATCGCTCGTTACCCACGCCGACATCCCGGACATCGTCTGGGCCGACGACGAGACGGGCTGCTACGGGGTGCAGGGCAGAGATGCTAAAGGCAAACCAATCGTCGTGGAGCGGTTCGGGCCAATCAGGATCGTCACCGCGAGAAGGTGACCAAGCCCGATCGCGACATGCCGAACCTTGGAAGAGGACAACCCTCGTGATTTTAGAGGAGCGCGCTGCACCGCCGCGCGTGGTTCGGAGCGCGCCCCACCGAGAGACCGGGCACTTTATTCGTTCTGACATTTCTGACTTATCCTTCGGCGTAGGCGAACCGGGGACGAGATGGAGCACTCAAATATTGAGAAAGCTGCGCAGCTTGCGCGAATGATGCGGGTGCTTAAGTTTGCGGAGCGTCTTGGCCTCGATCTGCCGGATTCGTTCGCGGGTTACCGAAAACTGCTTTCCGACCTCTTCCAAGGTATGGCTATCCATCCCGATGCCGAAGCGCATGCGCAGGATGCGCTCCTCGCGCGGTGTCAAGCATGCGAGCACTTCGGTGGTGGCCTCGCGCAGATTGGCCCGGATCGCGGAATCGAGTGGCGTGACCGCTTTCTCGTCCTCGACGAGGTCGCTCAAGCGGCCGTCCTCCTTCTCGCCGATCGGCATATCAAGGCTGAGCGGCTCCTTGGCGATATCCAGCACCTTGCGGACTCTTTCGAGCGGCATCGCCAGCTTCTCGGCAAGCTCTTCGGCGGTCGGCTCGCGGCCGATCTCGTGCAGCATCTGCCGCGACGTTCGAGCCAGCTGCTTCATCGCCTCGATCATGTGCGCCGGGATGCGGATCGTACGCGCCTGGTCGTCGATCGAGCGGGTGATAGCCTGTCGGATCCACCAGGTGGCGTAGGTCGAGAACTTGTAACCGTGCCGGTATTCGAATTTGTCGACCGCCTTCATTAGCCCGATATTCCCTTCTTGGATCAGGTCGAGGAATTGCGGGCCGCGGTTCGCATATCTCT
>Ga0187846_10000518_pt1 | contig 22514 bp, 21 predicted proteins | sample TC_taG_FD_161473 | JGI IMG/M metagenome (GOLD analysis project Ga0187846, IMG submission 161473) | Biofilm microbial communities from the roof of an iron ore cave, State of Minas Gerais, Brazil - TC_06 Biofilm (v2) | ecosystem: Environmental > Terrestrial > Deep subsurface > Cave > Wall biofilm...
AAGCGAGGACTTCGGTCCCACCCCCACCGGGTATCCCGCCCCCTGCGCCAACGATCTCAGCGAGCGGACTGCCCTCGACCAAGCTACGGAGTCGATGAGTTGACGGGAGTCGGCTCTGAGCGGAGACTCCGGTTCCCGACTGGACGACTCGGCCGACGACCAAACAGGGTGGGTTGCTCTCCGGGATCGGAGCTGCGGCCTACCTGCCTTTCTCCTTCCGGACGGGAAACCCCGGTTAGAGGGCGCCTATGCGAACCGACTAGGCCCCTGGCCCCCTAGGCGTGGCATTCCACGAGGCGCCCGCCGGTAGGTTCATTCGCCGAAGCAGCGAAAGGAACCGGGGATCGCTCCGAATCGGATCGAAGGCTCCGTCCTGGTAGTGAAACCATAGATCGTTCACCTCCTCGGAGCAGCTCTCCAGAAGATCGATCGCCCGGTCCAGCTCCCCTAACGAGGCGTACAGTTTGGCGACAACGGACGCAGAAACAATCTCCACAAGGGATCCGGCCTCCCGCTCGGCGAGGAGACGCCGAGCGTCCTGGGGCTGACCGAGCCTCGCCAGGAGGATGGCCCAAGACAACCGATCGGCGGAGGTCGGGGTAGTCACCCAGAGCGCGGCCTCCCGTCGCGCCTCCTCGAACCGACCGGCACGCAGGCAAATGCGTGCGATACTGCCATGATGCGATAGGTCCCCCGGGTCTCGCTCCATCGCCGTCCGCTCCAATCGAATCGCCGTGTCGAATTGTCCTGAAAGTGCGTAAGCGTCGCTTAGCCAGCCTTGGGGAAACTCCCAGAGAGGGTCCAGCTCGATTGTCGTGTGGAGCTCCGCCTTGGCCTGGTCGAACCGCTGCAGCGTGATGAGTAACATGGCATACCAGAAGTGCGCGAGCGAGCTGTTGGGGTTCAGCTCGAGGGCTCGCCGTAATTCCGTGTCGGCTCGATTCCAGTCGTGTTCGGCCTGAAGCGCGAGATTTCCGCGCGCCGTGTGCGCTTCGGACGAGTTGGGGTCGAGTTCGAGCGCACGCCGCACGAGCTCCCGGGCGCGGGGGAAGGCCTCTCGCGCCGGGACTCCCTCGCCGGCCAGAAAAATGAGCGTGTTCGCCAAGTACGCGTACGCCCTTGGAAACTCCGGATCCGCTCGAATCGCACCCTCGAAGTACTGGATTGATTGCGCGATCTCTTCCGACGACGGACGATGGGCGGCTGCAATTCCTTGCAGGTAGAGCTCGTACGCAGCCAAGTTGGGCGCAGACCTTCCGGCCAGCGCCTTCCGGTCGGATTCCAAGAGACGGAGGCGGAGCGCGCCGGCCGTCCGCTCCGCGATCTCCGCCTGAAGCGCGAACACGTCCTCGAGCTCACGGTTGTAGGTTTCGGCCCACTTGTGTTCCTGGGTCGCGACGTCGATCAGTTGGATCGTGATGCGGATCCGACTCCCGGCCTTACGCACGCTCCCCTCCAAGACGGAGGAGACGCCGAGTTCGGACCCGATGACTGAGACTGGCTTGGGCGCCGTCTTGTACTGACTCACCGAGGTGCGCGCGATGACGCGCAGCCCGGGAAGCTGGGAGAGGACCGAGATCAGCTCCTCCGTAAGGCCGTCCGCGAAGTATTCGTCGCGGGGATCCGGGCTGATGTTCGCGAACGGCAGCACGGCGATACGGCTGCGATGATCCTCGGGGGGGACAGGCTCCGGACGGGGCGGCTCGCGTCGTAGACGATAGACGTCGAGTTTGGAGCGCAGACCCTTGAGCTCGAGGTTCCCGACTTTCTCGAAGCTGCCGGCGATCTTGTACCGAACGTCCTCGTACACCTGCCCCGAAACACAGATCCCACCCGGCCCGGCCAAAGGTTCCAGTCGACTGGCAACGTTGACGGTGTCCCCGAGAACGTCCTCCGCCTCGTGCACCACGTCGCCGACGTGGAGACCGATCCGCAGCCCGAGCGGCTCCTTCTGTGACTCGGCGTTGAGCTCGGCCACTCGCTCCTGCATGCGCACCGCACATTCCGTTGCTCGAAGGGCACTCCCGAATTCGACCAACAGGCCGTCCCCGAGGCTCTTGATTTGCCGGCCACCGAACTCCGCGAAGAGCGGCGTCACCGCCGCTCGAAAGTCGTGAAGGGCCCGAAGCGCGTCCGCCTCGTCGCGTTGGGATCGATTCGTGAAACCGGCCAGATCCGAGAACATGATGGCGGCGAGCCGGCGCGAGGAGGCCACGAAGTGGAATCACGCTGGGTTAGATTAATCTCGACTCCTGGGCGAGAGCGCCGATCGATAGGACTCCAAGCATTGGAGTGCCCTGAGCTAGCGGACAGGTCACACCAGGGGGGTCCCGTCACGCCGTGAAGTGACGGCTTGCATCCGTTGTTCAAAGGTTCGGGAGAAATGCAACGGTTTCCCTACAGAATCGTCCGTCCGAACCTACCGAGAGTTGCTGGGCCGACCCGTTCGAAAGGCACACGGCTCAGGTCCGAATTCATCGGCGGAATCTGAAGGGATCTCGCCCAAGGGCACTCCGTGAGGCGAAGGGTTGCGCTTGTCCTTCCTTGGGATCGGGAGGTGTACGACCTCCGAACACTACGGCAGCGTTTCGAATCCGGCTTCCCGGAAGTCCGAGTCGAACGCAAAAGCCCTCCCGATGTCGAGTGCGCGCATCGTCAGGAAGCTCACGCAGTCCGTGAAACTCCAAGCCTTGTCCTCCTGTTCCACGAGCAGGTCCCAGGCAGCCCAGAATCGCTCGGGCGAGGTCCAAACGACCTCGACGCTCCGGCTCTGCTCGAGAACCACCCGGAAGGTCTGAACCAACCGAGCTGAACCCCGCCTGCGAAGGTACGTGACGGATTCGTCCAGGACGTAGTCTGTGGTAATCAGCCGCCCGTGCGCTCCTCGGAGCAGGCTCTCGTGGAACGCGAGTGCCCTCTGGTGGAACCCGTCCCGCCGATCGAGGAGCGCAATCCAGGCACCGGTGTCGACAAAGATCATGGAGGGCGACCGTACAGGAGCGCGTCGTGGTCCCTCGAGCCCCAAGTGGTCTTTCCCTTCTGACGGATGAGTGGGAACGCGCGGAAGATAGGGTCCTCTGGATCCACTCGATCCGGAAGGAGGTGGGCCCGCAGCGCCTCGCGGGCAACCTCTTTCATGCTCTTGCCTTCGGCCGAGGCCCGCCGTCGTAGGAGCTGATACTCCTCGTCCGCGATGGCGGTCTGAACCAGCTTCATGATATAGGAAATATGGAGCATGGAGTATATTAGATGGGCCATGCCATTGGACGGAGGCTCGACGGGCCCGAGGGGATCCCCGAGATGGCTCGAGCCGGCGCGAGATTTCAACAGCTAGGTCAGCTTCGGACCTCGGATGCGAGTTACAGGGGTGTCTTGGGTCGGCGTGAAAGCCGCGAACACGGACCTTGCCGCGTCGTTCTTCGCCAAGGTTCTGGGGTTGCCCGCCCTCAAGCACGACACCGACCTTGTCGTGTTCCAAATGCCCGACGGGAGTCAGTTGGAGGTCTTCGGCCCGAACGGACCGGATCCTCCTCACCAGTTCGCGCGAGCCCGCGTTGTAGTAGGATTCCGCGTCGACGACATCGACTCTGCCCGGCGGGAGCTCGAGCCCCTCGGCGTGGAAGTGATTGGGCCACTGCGCCGGGACTCCCAAACCGGGTACGCCTGGCAGCACTTTCGTGGGCCGGATGGTGTGATCTACGAACTAAATTCGGTTTTAGTCTCAGAGGGTGCGACGGTCGCCCCAACCAACGCGATCCGACTGGAACCGATGAATGAGGAAGACTTTCGCGCATCCTTGGCTCTCGCCATCCCGAGGTACGCTGCAGAGTGCGTACAGCAAGGACTCTGGACAGCGGACAACTCGCTCGAAGCGAGCCGATCGGAGCTCGAGCTACTCCTCCCGCAGGGGTTCAAGACTCCAAATCGACACTTCGGCAAACTGATCGAAGAGGCGTCCGGATCGTCCGTTGGCGAAGTCTGGTACACTGTGGAACGCAAGGGCGGCAAGGTCCGGTTCTGGGTGGACTGGATCAGTGTCGATCCACGGATGAGAACACGAGGCTATGCCACCGAGGCGCTCGAACTACTTTCCGCGGAGGCTCTGAAGCACGGAGCCGATCGGATCGGGCTCCAGGTTCTCTCTGACAATGCCGTGGCGGTCGCGCTGTACACCAGGGCGGGGTTCAAGCCCACAGACGTGCGAATGGCCAAACAGCTGAACCGGTGTACCTGACCTCCTACGGGGTCTCAGGCATTTCGACGGTTTGGACAGTGTGTTTCCGAGGCGCCCGGGCTTTCGCTTCGCTCGGTCGGCCAGCGAGAACCCGCGCTCAGACGAGCGTCAAGCCTCGTCATCCCGTGGCGAGCTTCTCGCCGCGACCCATGCCCGCCCCGCATCGGGTTGCGCGAGGGAGTGAGGGAGACTTTTCAGGCGTGTCCGATGGGCGGACATCGACAGGAAGCACTTGAGACGACTCGTTCCCTCCGGTAGCGCCGTGAAACCCCGAGTGGGGAACTTCCTACGGGGGAAAGGTTCCCTTCGCCAACGATTGCGGCGCCGCGGGCCAGGGTGCGCCAACCGCTGAGCTCGAAGACCTGAACTCACGTCTCGGTCCCGGCACGTAAATCCCAGTGCTGAACGGACCTCGGGGTCCCCGTACGACTCACTCCGGTGGCACCGCCAGCCCCATCTGGGTTCCTCCCTTCTGCCTCTTGTGAGTCGCGATCGGGCTGTTTCTCGTCTCTTGCGGTCGAGAGAACCTTCCGTACGGCTGAAGACACGTCTCCGAGTGCTGGGGGAGGACCCCGACTCGGGGCCGATCCACGATCTTCGTGAAGAGGTTCGTACCGCGCCCCGAACTCGCGCCTTACTGGCGGCGTGGACGAGGCCCGGGCGTCAAACGCCCGTCGGAATCTACCACAAGTGGCTCGGGACCCATTGGGCAATGGCCCACCTCGCAGACCTCGGATATCCCGCCGGCGATGAGGCACTCGAGCCTTTGGCCAAGCGGGTGCTGGACCTGTGGCTTCGGCCGGCCTACTTTCGCGAGTTCGACGCGAGCACGGAAAAGGAGGCCAGCCGTCGACATGATGCCGTCCCGAAGTTGGCCGGCCGCTATCGACGGTGTGCATCACAGCAGGGCAACGCCCTGTTCTACTGCGTTACCCTCGGGCTGGCTTCCGATGCTTGTGACCAACTTGCCGAACGATTGATGCACTGGCAATGGCCCGATGGGGGTTGGAACTGCGACCGGAATCCTGAGGCGGACACGTCGTCATTCGGCGAGACGCTCACGCCGATGATCGGACTCTATGCCTACGGGGCGGCCCGTCGCAGTAGCGTCGCTATCGAAGCGGCACGTGGGGCCTGCGAGGTATTCTTGCGTCGCCGTCTCTACAAGCGGGTTTCGGACGGTCGAGTCATCCATTGGGAGTTTGCCGAACTCCACTACCCCCTTTACTGGCACTACGACGTACTCGGCGGGCTGAAGGCGCTGGGGATGATGGGTCAGTTGGGCGACCCGCGGTGCGCTGACGCGCTGAATCTTCTGGAGTCCAAGGAGCTAGCTCGCGGAGGTTGGCGAGCGGATCGCCGTTTCTACGATCTTCCCGGGGAACGACCGCGAAGGGGGACCGACCGAGTCCGCTGGGGTCCGCTTGGACGTGCCTCCATGAACGAATGGGTCACCGCGGACGCTCTCTCGGTCTTGCGAGCCGCCGGCCGTTATACGACCGCGACGTGAGTCGTGCTTCAGTCGCCGCACCTGCGGCCGCAGACCTTCGCCCCGAACAGAGATGCGATGAAAGAAAGCCATCCTTTCGAACCGCCACAAAGACTTGTGCAGAATCGGCCAGTCCGTCCGGGCTGGGCTTGCGATTCAACCGAGGAGTTTCGACGCGCACCCAGAGTCCTTCACCCAGGTGACGGCGACTCGACCTGTGGGGTCGCGTCGGAAGCGCCGACCAAGGGCTTTTTCGGTCGAGGGGTTCCGGTATCATTCGTGGCGAGCGGTCCAACGCGCCAGCCTCCATTCTACAAAGTCGCTGGCACTGGTCGCCCGCTGGTCGTGCTTCACGGGTTGGGCGTCGACCACCGGTACGTCGAGGCGTCCGTGGAACCGATTTTCACCGGACGACCCGGCTGGAAACGGGTTTACCTCGACCTCCCTGGCCACGGAAGGACGCCGGCCGAGGAGTGGATACGTTCGAACGATCAAATGGTCGACGTGGTCGTCGAGTTCCTTGAAGGTATGCTCGGGCGAGATCGCTTCGCCCTTGTGGGCCTCTCCTACGGCGGGTACCTCGCCCGCGGCGTTGTTCAGAGACTGCGGGAGCGCATAGACGGGCTTCTGCTATGGGTCCCCGCAAGGTACCCACGCGAGGACCGCCATACTCCTGCCCCCACGGTCCTGGTGGAGAACCCCGCGGTCGTGGCCGAGGCGTCGACGGATGCCGAGAAGGAGTACCTCAGCGTCGCGGTCGTTCCGGACCGCGAGACGCTCGCTTGGATCCGAGCGTACGCCGTGCCGGCCGCGGCCGCCTCGAACGAAAAGTTCCTCGCCGCGGTGACCGGCGGTAAACTTTCCTCCGAAGCGCAGGATTCTCCGTTTCAGGGGCCGACCCTGATCGTCTGCGGTCGGCAGGACGCGATCGTCGGTTATCGGGATCAGTGGGAACTCGTGGAGCAGTTCCCCCGGGCGACCTTCGCGGTTCTGGATGGCGCGGGCCATTTCCTCGGCGCAACGGAGCAAGTAGGCCTCTTCCGGGCTCTGTTCGGTGACTGGCTCGACCGGCTGGATTCCTGGCAGCCGCCCACGCCAGCTCGCGCCTGAGCCCACCGATGCGTGCGCCCTGACCCGCTCTCTCGCCGCCATCGAGGGGTACGTCGGAAGAGGGGCGGAGCTCTCCGGGCCTGCCTCGGGCTACGGGGGCGGATAGGCACACGCGAGGGGTGGGGCCGGGCAGTCTGTGGCATGGTCCGGACGGACCATGCTGTTGAGGTAGAACGCATACTGGGTTCCCGGTGGCGGCGAGGTCGTCGAGGTCGTCACCGAACCAAGGTAGTTCAACCGCGGGTCGAACAGTTCGAGCGAGGTGGTGGACGAACAGTTCCCGGCACACGGGTCGCAGACCTCCGGGTTCTCTCCGTTTGCCCGAGGGTCGACCAGCATCTCCTGGAGCTCGTGCGAGAGCGCGAGCGCAAAGAAGCCCGCGGCGTCGTTGACGCTGAATCCGGTGCCCTGGACGTTTACGAACAAGTACGGGTGCCCCCTCGGCGAGATCGAGTGGTAACCAAGGACGCCGTCGCTCACCCTCGCGTTCGTGTTCTCGACCCCGGAGGGCGGGTTGAGTACCGCCATCGCGTCCCCGGCCGGAAGGTTCGCTGCGGCGGCGTAGTCGTCGACCCACCCGGCGAGCTCGCCATCGGAGTACGTCGTGCCCCCTGAGGGGGTCACGAGCTTGTTCGGCGCCGCCGGGTCGACGTTCACCGAGTTCGGACCGTACTGCGAGGCGTACCGGCTCGCGATCGGCGCGATCAAGGCGCAGTACGTTACGCCGACCGTCGTGTCCGTGGTCGAGACCCCCACGGTGCCGGCGGGGGTCTGGAACTGGATCGTGACGAAGTGGACCGTTCCGGAGAACAACGGGGTCGCAACCTGCGCCCGGCCACCCGGAGGGACGGCTCCGGCGCCGTGAACGGTCCGATACCGGCTGGTCTTGACCTGGCGCGTGTGACAGACCCTTCGCCCGAGCGATGGCGGAGCCGCCGGGGGAGCCCGGTTGCCCGTGCCAGCCTTCCCTGCCATGGCTGCTCATCGCCTCCGCGATTCCGGTTCCAATCCGCTACACCGAGGCGAAGGGCCGGGGCGGTGAACCGAAGTCGAACGCCTCCGCGAAACCGTTCGCCGCCGCATCCCTCGTCGTAAGCGGCGAGAGCCCATAGCGGTTCTCGATAAATCTCAGGATCGACGTGTGATCGTTCGTCGTGTGGTCGACGAATCCGCTTCGGGCAAAAGGCGAAACGATCAGGCACGGGACGCGGAACCCGTAGCCGAACCCGTCGACCTGAGGCGGAGGCACGTGGTCGTAGAAACCACCGTAGTCGTCCCAGGTGACGAACACGGCTAGGGTCGGCCAGTAAGGGCTCGTGCCCAGCGCGTTAACGATGTCGCTCGCAACAGAGTTCTGTCCGGCTTGGACGTCCGCGGGCGGGTGTTCGTCGCCCCCGGGCGCGCCAACGATCCAGCTCACGTCAGCGAGCCGACCGGCGTCAAGATCCGAGGTGAAGTCGCTCCCCGGTGCAAATCGTGCCTGCGCCGCCGGTGTCTGTTGGACGTAGGCAAACCGTTCGTACCACTCGGTGAACCCATAGACCTTCCAGCTGATCCCGCGCGCGTCGAGCTGAGGGAAGATCGGAGGGAACGTGAGCGTGGCCGGGACCAGGTCGTTCCGGATCCCGCCCGAACTCGCCGCGACCAGATACAGGTGATTCGGAGCGCTCTCGGTCATCGCGGAAGTGAAGTACCGGTCGCAGAGCACGTACCGGTCCGCGATCGCCCAGTAGCGCGGGAGGTCGCTCCCGTCAAAGTAGGCCAACGTCCCCGTGCTGCCTTCCCCGTAGACGAACCCGTCCATCTTTCCACCGTCATAGTCAGTGTGCGCGGCGTTCCAGTTGTGGTTGAGATCGGGCGGCGTCAAGGTCGAGCTGTGGGTCGGCCCGACCGACGGAGATCCCCCGGGGGTCAGGGGGATCAGGAAGTTCTTGCCTGCGGTGCCGTCGGCCCCTGGATACGTTCCGAAATAATTGTCGAACGTATGGTTCTCCTGGAGGACTACGACGATCTGGGAGATCGGCGCGGTGCCCGAGACCGATGGCGAATTCCGGCTCACCGGGCGAGACGATCGTCGGGGCCGTTCCGCCACCGTCTCCTCCGTCGAATAGCGGGCGGTGGGTCATCAAGTTATAGGGGTCGAACGACGGCGGCCGCGCCTGCACGAGGGAGGCGAACGCATGGGGAGCATCGGCCGAAGTAGAGTGGCTACCGATCGAAGCGAAGGTCGCGCCGCCAGCGTATGACCCTTCCCTCTCGGTACAGATCCGGACCGAGCTGGACGCCATGCGGGATCTCGCCTCGGCCCGCGGGACCGAGCTTTAAAGGGTGGAAGAAGTGGAGCGGGAGGCAAGTACGCTCACCCGCTACGATCCTGGGGTGACCACGCCGAGGGATCCATGAGTCCGCCGGTCAGTAAACTCGAGAGCGATAACCTCCTGAAACACTTCGTGGCCACCGCGCTCATGGTGCGCGACGACCGTATCCTGCTGATCCACCACAAGAGGATCGGGCTCTGGCTTCCGCCGGGCGGTCACATCGAGGCTCGGGAGGAGCCCGTCGCGGCTCTGCGGCGGGAGGTCCGGGAAGAGACCGGTCTCGAGATTGAGATCCTCCATGAATCGGTAGACCCCCTGGCTTCGGACGAGGTCGTCCAGGTACTCCCGTTACCCCATCATATCCAGGTCGAGCGGATGGCCGACGGCCCCCATGACCACATCGACCTTGTCTATCTCTGCCGAGTCCGACCCGGCGAAGCCCAAGGGAACGAGGAGTCCCTAGGGCTCCGGTGGTTCACTCGCGAGGATCTCGCATCGACCGATATTGTGGAGAACGTGAGATTCTTCGCCCGGCAAGCCATCACCGAAGTGGCCATGCGAGAGGGGCGAAGCCCCCGCCGACCCTCACCCCCCACCGAGCGGTCGCCCCCATGACTGTCGATTCGCGCCCGAGGGGATTCGCAGGAGGATTTGGGCCTCGGGAAGCGCGGTCTCGCCGGGAGGCGTCCACCTAGGAATGAATGGTATCGCCGTCGTGGGACGACGTGCGGCGACTTGCGTATCCCAAAGCACACGTCGTCAGTTAGGTTCAGGCCCTCGGTCCGGTCACGTGCCTTCAGCGGAAACTCGGAGGCGACGGAGTTGGCGTTCGATCCGAGGCAGTCGATCGCGGACGAAAGCCCAGACCACCTCGGGGTCAGGTCGCATGTATTGGTGGATCAGTCGGGTCCGAAGGTCTCGCAGGTCCTTCCAAGGAACGAGGGGGTGGGCGCGCTTGAGATGTTGCGACGCCTGGTCGGCCGATTCCGACAGATGTTCAAGATGGTGGATCACGAGTTCACGTGTGTCGTAGTCACTGAAGAATACCGAGCGGCCCCGTGCCACGTACCCCTTGGCCCGTTCGATTGCCTCCAGCATCTCTTCGAGCCGAAGTTCGTCCGCCGACGTCACAGCGGAATCGCCTCGAAGAGGACTTGCGGTCGAACGAGCGGATGGAGCCCTTGCTCGGTCACCACGTCAACCCTCCGACCCAGGAGCGTCCCGAGCTCCTCCTCGAGGTGCATTTGGTCGAAGAGGTCTGTGCCTTTCCTAAACCGAACGAGGAAGTCGACATCGCTCCGGGGGTTCGCTTGACCACGGCGGACCGAGCCGAAAATCCGGACGTCGCGCGCGCCGTAACGGCGTGCGATCTTCAGGACCCTCGCCCGGTGGTTCCCGACCACCTCGGAGACACCCAGTCCCCTCGATGGCCCCAGGTTCGTGAGGATCCGTGGACGATCCCATAAAGTGGACTTACAGCGGGGGCAGATTCGCACCACCGGCTGAGACGCTCGCCAGGCGTAGGCACAGCGAAAACATCGAAGGATGGGAACCTCCACGACTTGCATGGCCGTCCTCTTCCCATTCATTCAAGCCGAGGTCTTTAGATTTACCTTAAGGTAAACATGGCCGCGTCTCGGGCTTCGCCCCCGGTGGCGAAACCACGGTGGTCGAACCGGGCCCGAGGGGATTCGAACCCCTGATCTTGCGGTTAAGAGCCGCCTGCTCTACCGGGCTGAGCTACGGGCCCATCCACCGGGTGCCCGACCCGGGGCGCTGTAAATAACCTCTCCGCGGGGACGGCTCCTCAGGGGGACCGCAATCGCTCGAGCGCGGCCCCCACCATCAGCGGCAGGAGGACGGTAACGTCCCCGTCCACCGTCACGTGGCGCGCGCTCGGTTTGACCTTGCCCCAGGAGACGGCCTCTCGCGTCCGGGCGCCGGATAGGCTCCCGTCCCACTCGACCGCGGTCGTGACATAGACCGCCGCATCGAGTCCGCCGCGGAACTGATTCCACCAGATCGTATGGTGCTTGGAGATCCCGCCACCGAGGACGAGGGCTCCGGTACGTCGCGCCTCGAAGACGAGGTCGGAGAGCTCCTGCTCGTCCTTGAATAGGTCGAGCTCGAGCTCGCGGTGGGTCTGCCAGAAGAGCCAGAGCTGGGACCCGACGGCGCCGTCCGTGACCCCCGGCACGAAGAACGGTATCTTCCGTTCGAACGCGGCTCGGAGCAGGCTTCCCTGGCCCCGGGCGGACCCGATGTCCTCCCCGATCGCCCACGCGAGTTCGCGGGAGGAGACCCGCCGCGTTCCTTTCTTCCAAAGGCGAGCGAGCAGCCGCTGCATCCGACGCTCGATGACGGCTCCGTAATGGGATTGGGGAATCACGATGTTGCCGAGCCGATAGAGGCCTTGGCGGTGCAGGGCCCGGTCGTCGAGGTCCCATTCCCCGTGATAGTACGGCCGGTAGCACCGGGCCAGGTCGTGGTCCAGGGTTCCACACGTCGTGACGACCGCGCCCACCCGGCCGGTTTGCATCAGGTCGAAGAGCACGCCTCGCGTTCCGGTCGCCACGATGTCGGCGGGGAAGGAAAGAAACACGGTCATCTTTTCGTCGCGCAGCATGCTGACGAGCAGGTCGACCGCCCGGCTGACGGACCGGGCGCTGAATCCGGCCGCGGAATCCATCCGCTCGACCAATCGATCGAGCGAGGGTCGGTCGGCGACCCGAATGTCCTTCACCTTGCGCGGCATCGTGAGGACGACCTACAGCCCGCTCGCGGACCCGAACCCGAGGTTGTGGAAGACGAGGAGGTAGGCGAGGAGAAAGCCGAGGATCGCGCCGCTGTTGAGTAGAGGAAGACCGGCCTGGGGCGTCCCGCGGGCGACCAACCGCATGAGCGCGAAGTAACCCGTGATGAGGCCGAGGAGCGTGCCGATCGTCACCCAGACGTTGGGCGCGAGTCCGTAGAGGTCCGGGGTCGTGGGGAGCCAGACAAAGGCGGAGACCACGAGCGTTCCCGGGATGATCACATCCCCGAGACCCATGTACATCGCCTCCCGCTCTTCGATGGGCTGGGAGCGGGTCTCCGAAAATCCGGCCGACGTGGGGTAATCGTACCCGCTCTCGCTCGGCATCACCATCAGGATCGGCAGCTTGAGGTCGGTGACCACCTCGGCGAGCGAGATCATGTGCTTCGTCCCGTAGACGGCCACGGCGTCGTAGATCGCGAGCGCCACGAGGAGGATGATCGCCGGGATGACACCGAAGGAGATGCCTAGGAGCGCGATGAGCGAGCCCGCGGCCAGAAACCCCGCCAGGTCGACGATCCACCACTGGGGCTCGATCAGGAGGGCGACCAGGAGAACGCTCGCTACGCTCGCGGCGGCAGGCAGGGAGAGGTCGATGAGGATCGACGCCTCGGGCGGCCAGGCGTAGAACGGAGCCGGGAACACGAGAGCGAACGTGGCCGCGAGGGTCACGTAGAGCGCGCCCGCGATCCCTGCGAGAATGAGCAGCCGGAGCGCGGAGCGTCCTCCCTGATACCGAGCGACCAAGAGGATGACGACCGAAGCTCCGACGACCGGAATCAGGATGAGGAGCGGCGCGAACAGGTTGTTCGCGTTCGACGTGGAGGCGAGTCCCGCGGACTTGAACGGGAGGGCGAGAACGAGGCCAACGATCTCGGCCCCCACGAAGAGGGCAAACAGTCCAACCGACCTGAGGCCCCGCATGCCGGCCGACTACGGGGCGACCACAGCGTAGGCGTTGTTTCCGAGCACCTTGGTGATCTTCGCGTTGACGGTGACCCCACGGGTCGTCGCCCCGGTCACGAAGATGACGAACCCTTCCTTCTTCGCCACGCCGTCCCCCCGCCGCCCCACGTCCTCGATGGTGAGGCGGTAGACCTCCCCGACGACCACCGGGGTCCGCTGGCGTTCCGGGCCGACCACGCGACGCACCGTGACCGGACGCTGAGCCCCGCACGCCTCGCAGATCAGGAGCGTGAACCGACCCTGCTTTTCGAGGTGGGTGTCGGGCCGCTTGCACTCGGAACAGATGACGTACTTCTCGGTATACTCGCGGATCCTCTGCTGGATCGCCTCCTTCGTCACGCGCGACTTCAAGACGCCTCGAGGCAGGTCCAGTACACCCGGGCACCCCAGTTCCCGCGCGAGATGGCCGATCAGATGCGCCGGCTCGCGCCGTAGAACGGTGGCGATCTCCTGGAAGTTTCGGATGACCGTGTTCTTCCCGTCCGTCGCCACCTCCGGTTCGGGGACCTGGAACCGGTCGGTGCCGATTTGCACGGGGGGTAGCCGGGTCCGAGCCCGGTCGAGCAGGGCCTGATAATCTTCCATCGACGCTCGTCGAATGCCGAGGGCGGTTCAAAAGGCTTGCCCGAGGCAACGCCGATGCCGGGTTGCCGCTCGCCCTCGGATCGCCCTACCGGCTCCGAGGGGGCAGGTCGGGTAGGAGAGGGGGCAGTACCTTGAGCAGGTCGCGCTCCGTGACCACGATCGTCGCTCGCGAGCGGATCCGTCCGTCGACCGGTAGGAAGGCGACGCCGATCCGGGCCCGCTCGAACATGCGCACGTCGATATCCGAGTTGCCCACTGCCGCGGTCTCCTCCGAGGGAACGTGGAGCAGGGACTGGACCTGTTCGAGGACGAGATCCTTGCGCTTAATCGGGACTCGAATGATCCCGTCGCCGGTGATTCGTCCCGTCGCATCGGTCCGAAATCCGTTCGCGAGCACGCAGTCGATGCCGAGCTCCCGGCCGATCCGCCGCGCGAGCACGTCGATGCCCCCCGAGATGATCGCGGTCTTCACGGCGCGCCGATGGAGCTCGTCCAAGAGGTCACGGGCCCCGGGCATCAACGGCACGTCCCGGAGGATCTCCTCGAGCTCGTCGACGGTCAGCTCGGGACGGTGCTTCTTCCACAGGGCGAGGTCGCGGCGAAGGAACTCCTCGTCGTCGATGCGGTCGTGAACAAAGTCTTCGAGCGCGGCCTCGTTCGTCTCCCCGAAGTGGGCATGCACCGCGTGCCAGGAACTCTCGACGTCGACCAGCGTCCCGTCCATGTCGAACGCGACGAGTCTAATCAAGGGCCCCTCGGCCGATCGCATCCGCGCGGTCGAGGGCCTCGTCGCTCGGGCGTCGCGTGACGGCATCCAGTACCTGGTCGACCTGGTCCGGGCGGCTCGCGCCGAAGATCGGGGCCACCCCCTGACGGACGAGCCAGTGGAGCGCGAGCGAGATCATCGGCACGTTCTCGAGTTCGGCCAGCGCTCGAAGTTCCCGCCCGCGCTTCACGACCTCCGGGAACCGGTCGCCCTCGAAAATCCGGTGCGCGAACCGGCGGACCTCCGCCGGAGGCACCTCCCCGTCCAGATACCGGCCCGCGAGGACCCCCCGGGCGAGCGGGGTGTAGGCCTCCACGACGATCTGGTGCCGCCGGCAGTAGCCGAGGATCTCCTCGCCATCTTGGCGGTGGAACAGGTTGTACTCGACCTGGTTCGCGACGATCTCCGTCTCGCTCAACGATCGCGCGGCGGCCTCGAGCTCGTCCACGGAGAAGTTGCTGACCCCGATCGCGCCGACCCGACCCTCCTTCCAAAGGGCCTCGAGGGCCCCCATCGTCTCGGCGATCGACACGTGCGGGTCGGGTGCGTGGACCAGGTAGAGGTCGACCTTCGGCCGATTCAGCCGTTGAAGACTGCCGAGGAGGGCGGCACGGACCTGAGACGGGCGAAGGTGCTCCCAGGAAACCTTGGTCGTCAGGAACACGGGCGGGGTGCGCGGGGCCGCCCTCGCGAGCACCTCGCCGAGCAGTCGCTCGGACCGGCCGGTGCCGTACACCTCGGCGGTGTCGAACCAGCGAACCCGCCGCTCCAAGGCCCGGCCCAGCGCGGCCTTGGTCTGCGCCTCGTCCTCGATGGTCCACCGACCCAAAGCCCACAGGCCCATACCGATCGGTGGGTGGGCGTGACCGGTATGGCCGAGGGGGATAGGCGGCAGGATGGAGCTCTCGAGTTCGGGAGGAACCCGGGTTCGCGGGGCGCGCTCCGGAGTGGGCGCGCGCCGTTTGGGCGCCGGGCGCTTTGAAGGGCGGCGTTGGGGGGAGGGCTTCGGCTTGGATCGGGCCTTCTTGGGCGTCATGAAGGAACCTCCTCCGGGGATTTCGAGTCGAGGTGTGCGTCGATCCGGTCGAGCCGTTCCGACAGGTCCCGCGCCTTCGCCTCAGCTTCCCGGACGACCTCGGGCGGCGCCCGCGCAATAAAGCTCGCGTCGGAGAGGCGGGCCCGGGTCTTCTCCAGGAGTTGGCGCAGCTTCTCGCGCTCCTTCACCAGGGCCGCGGATTGGGTCTCCGCGACCTCGGGCACAGCGAGATAGAACTCGCCGAACGGCGTCACCGCCCGGGCGGACGAGCTCGGCGGCGCCGCCGCCGCGTCCAGCAGGTGAAGACCGGAGAGCTGGGTCAGACGAGCCACCGTCGCTCCCTCCGCCTCGAGAAGCTCGCGGACCTCGACGCCGGTCGGCCGGGCATAGGCCGTGGGGCGTGCGTTCACGGGAAGGTGCTGTTCGGCCCGAAGGTTCCGGAACACCCGGATCGCGTCCAGCACGGCGTCCATCGCGAGTTCCGCCTCGGGATCCACCTTGGACTCGGAAGGGCTCGGCCACGCTGCGATGGCCAACGCCTCCCCCTCGTGCGGGAGAACGTGCCACAGCTCCTCGGTGACGTGGGGCACGAGCGGGTGGAGGTGTCTCAACGAGCGCTCGAGGAGAAACCCGAGCGTGCGCCGCGCGTCCCTCGCGGAGGGCTCGCCGGCTTTCCCTTGAAGCCGCTCCTTGGCGAGCTCGACGTACTGGTCGGCAACGTCGTGCCAGAGAAAATGGTAAAGGGCCCCGGCGGCCGCGGTGAATTCGAACGCACTGAGGGCGTCGTCGACCTCCTGGGCGGTCTTCGACCAGCGCGAGAGGATCCAGCGGTCTTCGATGCGGCTCTCCCCCCCGACCGTAGGGGGGCGGACCGGGCTCGCGGTCCCCTCGGGAAAGTAGGGAAGGGCGAACCGAACGAGGTTCCAGAGCTTCGTGAGGAAGTTCCGAGCGGACTCGAGTGTCGGCGTCCCAAACGGCCCGTCCTGATCGACCGGGTTCGGAAACACGAGCGCCCAGCGAAGCGCGTCGGCCCCCCACTGCCGGATGAGGTCCATCGGCTCGGGCGAATTGCCGAGGTGCTTCGACAGCTTGCGACCCTCCTCGTCGCGAACCATGCCCGTGAAGTAGACGGTCGAGAACGGTCGCGAGCCCGTGAAATGGTAGCCGGCGATCATCATCCGGGCGACCCAGAAGAAGATGATCTCGCGGCCGGTGACGAGCACGTCGGTGGGGTAGTAGTGCGCGAGGGCGGCCGTGCGTTCGGGCCAACCGAGCGTGGCGAACGGCCAGAGCCATGAGGTGAACCAGGTATCGAGCACGTCGGGGTCCGGGGTCAGCTCGGCCTGGCCGCACTTGGGGCACCGGTCGAGGGGCTCCAGGGCGGCGTGCTCCGAATGGCACGCCCCGCAGTAGTAGACCGGGATCCGATGGCCCCAGGCCACCTGACGCGAGATGCACCAGTCCTGAACGCCCTCCATCCACCGGAAGAACGTTCGGGTCCATCGTTCGGGGCGGAGCGTGATCTCCCCGCGGCGCACGGCGTCCACCACGGGCTCCGCAAGCGGCTGCATTCGGACGAACCATTGACGGGAGAGCATCGGCTCGATCACGACGCCCGTGCGCTCGGAGCGCGCCACCCGATGCCGGATCGACTCCGTCCGCTCGAGAAAGTGCCCTTCCTCGAGCGCTTTGGCCACGGCCGCACGCGCGCGGTCCCGGTCCAACCCTCGGAATCGCTCGGGAACGAGCTCGGTCTCAAGTCGTCCCTTCGGGTCGAGGACGCTCGGCGGGAGTTCGAGCTCGGGATGCCGTCGGAATACCTCGTAATCCACGAGGTCGTGGCGCGGGGTGATCTTCAACGTTCCGTTCCCGAACGCAGGGTCGATCGCCTCGTCGGTGATCACGGGCACCACGTGGTTGGTGAGCGGCACGCGAACCGTGCGCCCGACGGCGGCCCGGTGCCGCTCGTCCTTGGGGTGCACGGCGACCGCGACATCGCCGAAGATTGTCTCCGGTCGCACCGTAGCGACGAGGAGACCGCCCTCGGACCCGTCCGCCCACGGATACGAGACGTAGAGCAGTTCGGCCGGCTCCTCCTCGTGCTCCACCTCGAGGTCGGACACGGCGCTCTCGAGCTCGACGTCCCAGTTGATGATCCGATCTCCCCGGTAGATGAGGCCCTCCTGGTAGAGACGGACGAACGCTTCGCGAGTCGCGCGAACCGCCATCGGGTCGAGCGTGTAGCGGTACCGCGCCCAATCGAGCGACAACCCCACCGCCTCGGCCTGCTCGCGAATCCGCGCCTCGTGAGCGACCCGCCATCGGTCGATGTGCTCGACCGTTTCCTCACGGGAGAGGCGCTCGAGCACGACCCCTTCGCGGGCGAGGTGCTGCGCCACCACGACCTGCGTGGCCAGCCCCGCGTGGTCGCTGCCGGGCGCCCAGAGCACCGTCTCGGCGCGCATCCGATGGTAGCGAATCAGCAGGTCCATGATGGTGTCCCCGAGCATCTGGCCAAGGTGGAGCACTCCCGTCACGTTCGGCGGGGGAAGGATGATCGAGAAGCGGGGTCCCGGGGGGACGTCCGGAGCGTGGAAGTACCCCTCGGCGGCCCAGAACGCCTGCCACCGGTGTTCGAACGACGCCGGATCAAACCTCGGAGGCAACTCGGAAGCGCTCACATCGGCCTCTTTCCTGGGAGCGTGAAGAACAGGGCCGAGCACGCGGTGAGTTCCGCAAGGGCCAGCACCGCCATGCCGGGAAGGGCGAGCGCGGGAGCTCCGGTGCGCGAGAGGTAGAACGCGAGAAGGGGGGCGCCGGCGAACACCACGCCCGGAACGGTCACGATGGCTCCCCACCAGGCTCCGGCATAGAGGTTCACGATCGGCAAGCCGCGGCGTTGGGCGACCCAGTAGAGGATCCCGAGCTCGAGCAGGGCCGCGGCGACGACCGCGGGAAGTTCGGCGGCGATGAACAGGAAGAACACGCCCGGCTGGAACACCTTGATGAGCGTGAGGCCGAAGACGATCCCGGAGGAGACGAGGTAGACCAGGAGGATGAGGCCGAGCTTCCCGGCGATGACCGATCGCTGGGTGAGCGGCAGGGAGCGGGAGTACGAATAGCCAATCACCTCGATGGCGAAGAAGGCGGGGCCAAAGAAGGTTGCGAGCAACGCCGCCGACGCGACGGTGGCGGTGGCCAGGTTGAACGCGTCGGCGCCCGGTGGATTCGATAGCATCGTGTAGAGGCCCACCGCGGTGGCGTTGAGCACGGGAAGTAGGATCAGGAACGCGAACGTCGGCGTCCGAGACGCGACTCGAAGGTCTTTGCGGAGGATCGCGAAGCTGACCGACCGAGGACGGATATGCGTGTCGTCCCGGCGGGGGGCCGGCCGCGAAGCCGGGAGGCCGATGAGCGATCGTCGCGTGGCCCTCACCAGCCACACACCGAGCAGGCCGAGGGCGAGGGCGTAGACCGCGGCCATACCGACGACCACCGACGGATCGAATCCCACCTGGTGGGCGGCCGGGATGCCTGCCGCGGTGAGCGCGGGTAAGAGGGCGAGCGGGAACGGAAAGATCGCCACCAGGAAAGTGAGGAACGCCGTCTGGCCGGTCAGCACGAGGTTGTCGAGGTAGTTGAAGAACGGGAGCGCGAACGTGATCACGACGAACATGGCAAAGGCGGGGACGGTCCAGAGGGCAAGGAAGGACCAGCGGGCGAGCGTTCGCCCCCTCCCGCCCCCGGTACCCTGCACGCGACGGGCGAAGAACCGTCCGGTCCGTAGCGCGAGCGCCAGAGCGACCAGGATACCCGCGGCGATCCCCGGAATCATCGCAACTCCGGCCCAGCCCGAGCCCAGGCCGAACGCGACCGCGAGCGGGAACAGGATCACGGTCGTCACGACGGGCGCATCGACCAGACGGAACAGCACTAGGAACGCGACCCGGTCGCGAGTTCGTGCGGGGATCGGCAGGGTCTCGAGGAGCGCGAGCGGACTCGACCCGATCAGCACCGGTACGAGCTGGAGCGCGGTCCACCAAAGGAACGTCATCACCAGAACGATCGTCCCGGTAAGGACTCCGCCCTGGAACAGGATCGGATTGAGCCCCTGGCCGAGGACCGTCGAACCACCGAAGCGCAGCAACACCTCCGCCCCCACCGCGATCATGGCGAGGAGAATCGAGAGGACGGCCTTGCTCTGGCGAACCCGGCGCCGGGCGCGCGGCACGAGGTCCCAGCTCGGGGTCGTGGGGGGAAGGTTCCCCTGGCGCAACGCGTAGATCGTCTGGAAGGAGAGCTCGGTGTAGGCAGCTCCCGAGAGCCGCCACGCCTCGCGCCACGAGGCCACGGGCTAGGCTCCTCCGAGCTCCTGAAGCGCCTCGCGCACCGCGTCCTCTTCCCGGGTGAGTCGGAGGAAGATCTGCTCCAGCGTCGCGCCGCCCTCGTTGCTAGTGACACGGAGGGCGTCGAGGGTACCCTCGCCCTTGAGCTGGCCCGCGTCCAGGATCCCGACGCGGTGGCAGAGCTGCTCAGCGATCTCCATCGTGTGGGTGGAGAACAGGACCCCCCGCGGGGCGCGGGAGACGTAGTCGCGCAACAGCTCCTTCATGATGCGGGTCGATCGAGGGTCGAGGTTGTTGAACGGTTCGTCCAGGACGAGGAGGGTCGGATGGTGGACGAACGCTGCGATGAGGATGACCTTCTGACGCGTGCCGTTCGAGAGCGTGGCGAGCGGCTCCTCGAACTCCGACTCGATCTGGAGCGCCCGGGCGTAGGCCTCCACGCGCTGGGTCGCGACCTCTTCAGAGAGCCGCCGAACGCTCGAAACGTATTCGAGGAACTCGCGGGGCGTCAGCGAATCGTAGAGCAGCGCCGTCTCGGGAACGTAGCCGACGGCCGCCTTCGCCGCGAGCTCGTCGTGATCCGGGTCGAGGCCCACGATGCGCAGGGACCCGCGGTACGGCCGAACGAGCCCGACGACGCTCTTGATCGTGCTCGTCTTTCCCGCGCCGTTCGACCCGAGGAGCCCGTAGATCTCCCCCGGGAGAACCGAGAGGCTCAGGTCGTCGACCGCGACCCGTTCCCCGTAGCGGATCTGGAGCCCTTGTATCTCCAGCGGTACGGCGGCGGGAGGAGCCGAGGCGGAAGTGACCATCACCAACGAACGAGGGTGCTGGGGGGTAATATCGGGCTCGACGTCCGAGCAGGTCCGGGGAGGGGGCGAGACTAGGTCCGGCGCCGGGTCATGGGAAACAGGATGACCTCCTTGATCGAAGAGATGCCGGTGAGGGCCATCACCATCCGGTCGACCCCGATGCCGAGACCCGAGGCCGGTGGCATGCCGAACGCGATCGCCTCGACGAACTCCTCGTCAAAGGCGTAATGCGCCTCGGGCCTCGATGAGATCTGCTCGCGAAACCGTGCGGCTTGCTCGTCCGGGTCGTTGAGCTCGGTGTAGGCGTTGGCGAGCTCGAATCCCCGGTAGAAGAGCTCGAACCGCTCCACTCGGTCCGTTCGCTCGCGATGGCGCTTTGCGAGCGGGGTAGTGATCGCCGGGTGGTCCATGACGAACGTCGGTCGCGTGAGCGTGGGCGCGACGTAGTGGTCGAAGAGCTTGTCGAGAAACGCTCCCGCCGGCGAGCCTTCCGGTACGGTCGACCCTACTGAGCGGGCGAGTCGGTCGAGCTCCTCCCGGCTCTTCGAGAGCATCCCCGGGATCCCCGAGCGATCTTCGAGCGCGCCGACGTAGTCGACCTGCGCGAACGGAGGGTGGAACAACGTCTCCGCCTCCCGGGCGGCCGGGTCGTCCGGGAATATCTCGACGCATCGCCGGGCGAGCCGCTCGTACAGCTCCTCCACCAAGTGGCGCATGTCGTGGTAGTCGGCGTAGGCCCAGTAGAGCTCGAGCATCGTGAACTCGGGCGAGTGGGTCGTATCCATGTCCTCATTGCGGAACACCCGACCGACCTCGTAGACGCGCTCGAGCCCACCGACCAGGAGGCGTTTGAGCGGCAGCTCGAGCGAAATCCGGAGCTTGAGCTCGGCATCGAGGTAGCTCGACCGCGTGATGAAGGGCGCTGCCGTTGCGCCGCTCGCCGTCTGGACGAGCGTCGGTGTCTCGACCTCGAGAAACTCGCGGTCGTCGAGGAAGCGGCGGAGCTCGCGGGTCAGCAGGGAGCGCGCGGTGAATCGACGTCGGGTCTCGCCCGAGGCGAGGAGCTCGACGTGGCGTCGTCGCAGCCGCTCCTCCATGTCCTTGAGGCCGTGGTACTTCTCCGGGGGGGGCTGAAGCGCCTTCGCGAGCAGCGTGACTTCGCTCACCAGGAGCGATGGCTCGCCGCGGCGGGTGACGAGGGGAACTCCGGACGCGCCGAGGAGGTCGCCCGGGTCCAGGTCGGCGAGCCACTGACGGTAGGCTCCCTCGCCGAGTTCGTCCGTGCGAAGGTAAAGCTGGAGGTCCCCCGAGCGGTCGACCAGGTCCACGAACGAGCTCTTGCCGTGGGACCGAATGGCGCGGACCCTTCCGGCCACCTTGAGCGAGGCATGTTCCTTCCGCTCGCCGGGCTTCAACGTCTTGCACAATTCGAGGACCTCGACGATGGGCACACGTCCCGGGAACCCCCACGGATACGGCTCGACGCCTCGGGCGCGGAGGCGAGCAACCTTGGCCCTCCGCTCGTCCACCAATCGGGACGGCTCACTCTCGCTCATCGACCGAACGCCCCGTGAGGGACCTGCGGCGAGGAAAAGCTTGCCGACCGCTCCGCGCTAGGAGACCAGACCCTCGAGCGAGAGGCGTTCCGCTCCCCCGGGGCGCAGGAGCGCGAGGTGCTCCGGTTCGCCGCCGGGCGCGCGGCTCGCCGCCTCGTGGAGCAGCTGGAACGTGCCGAAGAAGAACTCGGCGGTCGCATCCCCTCCCCCGATCCCGTAGCTGACGTAGTCGGAGAAGTAGACGTGGACCTGGCCCGACCGATGACGACGGAGCGCGTCCAAGAACTGGGCGAGCGGCTCGGGGCCCTTGCGCTGGAGCTCCTCGACGAGGTCGCGGAGGAGCGGCCGCTGGGAAAGTCCTCCGAGGCCGTCATAGGCGAGGTAGATCGCCGGACGAGGGTCGAGCGTGACGATGTCGACGCGGAGGACGCCCTCGACCGCCTTGGTGCGCATGGGGCCGGGCCTACCCTCGACCCGTCAAAAG
>Ga0187846_10000519_pt1 | contig 22513 bp, 14 predicted proteins | sample TC_taG_FD_161473 | JGI IMG/M metagenome (GOLD analysis project Ga0187846, IMG submission 161473) | Biofilm microbial communities from the roof of an iron ore cave, State of Minas Gerais, Brazil - TC_06 Biofilm (v2) | ecosystem: Environmental > Terrestrial > Deep subsurface > Cave > Wall biofilm...
TGAGCTGGTGGAATCGCTGATCACGCAGGTATGTGTGAATGTGGCGAGGCCAGATGATGTTGTTCTCATCTATTTTGCCGGTCATGCCTTCATCGATGAAATGAAGAATGAAGGACACCTGGCGTTAGCAAATACGTACTACGATGAGCCAGCAACAGGTTTGAACCTGCTCTCGTTGGCGCGCTATGCACTGGGCAAGAGTCGCGCTTCCCAGATACTGGTCATACTGGATTGTTTCCAGACGGGCAATGTCTGGAGCATGCGGCGCTCTTCACTGTACGACTCCAAGCCAGTGCTCGGTCTCACGCTGCTCAACGCTCTGCAACAATGGAACGGGCGCATGTTTCTCTGTTCCTGCCGGGGCAACGAGATGGCGCCAGAGGTTGGGGAACGGAACCTGGGGCTGCTGAATCATCGACTGATCGTGGGGCTAAGTGGTTCAGCCAGCGACGCGGCCACAGGCCAGGTGACGCTGCAACGCCTGCATGCCTTCCTCTTCAGAGCGCTTGACGAGCAACACAGGCCCCAACTTTTTGGGCAGGGACAACTGGTCCTGACAGGCGATATGTCGTCCGCGTCCCAACCAGTATCCCTGTTGAGCGATTCCCAGCATCTCCGGGCTACCACCAGCGGCCGCCTGCGGGCACAAACCGCTCAAGGAGCCATCGCTACAGAACAGGCGCTCCGGCCGCTGTCACCCACAACCTCCGAGGCATATTCCTATCCGGCAGTAGAACAAAAGCGCCCGCAGCAGAGCGCGATAGTGCTGCACCAGGCAAAACAGCTCTTGCAAATGCAGAACACTAACGAGGCTTACAGGCTTGTCGACCAGGTACTCCAGGATGAGCCAAATAACGCGAGCGCGCTTATTCTGAAGGGTCAGATTCTTGGTGTAGCAGGCAGTTTCCCAGAAGCTCTATCAGCAGTAGAACAAGTAATACGACAAAATGACGATAACGCGCTGGCCTGGAGTATGCGCGCGGCCATCCTAACAAACATGGGTCAGTTCCTGGATGCCTTGCCTGCCGTCGAGCGTGCATTGGATCTTGACCCGATGAATGCTGAGACACACGCAATCAGGGCAACGATTATGGCTAACCTCGCTCCTTCGCGCGGCGCATTGGAGGATAGCCAGGCGCTGCTTGCTGCTGGGAGACGTGGTGGGCCAGCATCATTTTTCATCGGCACTGGTTTGCAATTGCTCGGGCTGGTCAGCGGTATGATCGGGGCAGGACTGCCAATCGTTCGACCAGGGATACCGATCTACGCTGCGCTTGTATTGGAAAGCCTGGGATTGGCAATACTATGTGTCAATGCTGCACGTGGGTCCTATCGCTATGGCGCTTCACGTTTCCTGCTCACCCTGCTGACCAGTGCGCTGGTAGCGGGCGCCGTCGCTGGAGTGTACAAGTTTGGTTACCACCGTGCCATACAATTTGTAATTGCGCATCCGTCGCTGTTCAGCGCTGTGCTGTTTGCGCTTGGCTGGCTAGCAGTGGCAGCGGTGGCGCCGCTCTTGCTCTCTTTTGGCGGGCTTGTTGGGGGCATCGGGCACAGGATGCGGGGGAGACACCGATAGACTAGAGCGCCTCTTCTGCAAGATGTTCCCATTCAGTAAGCAGTACATCCGATTGAGACTTGAGTTGCTCGTATTCGGCGGAAAGCTGCGTTAGTCTGGCTGCATCGCCGTTCAGTGCTGCCTCATTTAAAGCCTCTTCCACCGCCTTTACACGAGCTTCGACTTTCTCGATCTCACGCTCCACCTCCTCAACAGTACGAACTTTGAGCTTCTCCACTCTTTTGCTGCTGGACCGGGCCGCTGATGCAGGACGCTTTGCCGTCGTAGCCCCCCGATTTATCGAGGGGGGCACAGTCAAGCCTTTACCTTTATCAATGGGCGCGGCAGGAACATCAAGCACGATAGGACGTTTGCGCGTCCGGTAGTCGGTATAGTTCCCCCAGTAGGGAATCAATACACCATCCTCGATGACCCATATTTTTGTTGCCAGGCTATCAATAAAGTAGCGGTCATGAGAAACAAAGAGCATTGTGCCCTCAAATTCACCCAGCACTTCTTCGAGAAATTGGCGGGATTGCAGGTCCAGGTGGTTGGTAGGCTCATCCAACACGAGAAAGTTAGAGCCTTGCAGCGTTAGCAGGGCCAGAGCCACGCGGCTGCGCTCGCCACCGCTCAAGGCGCCGATAGGCTTGAAAACGTCGTCGCCTGTAAAGAGAAAACGGCCAAGGAAGGAGCGCGCACCCTCTTCGCTCAACGCGCTTACCTGGCGGATCTCGTCAACGATGATGCGCTGTGCATTCAACCCGCTGTGCGTCTGAGAATAATAACCGATGCGCACGTTGTGACCTGGATAGACGTGCCCGCTGCTAGGTTGCAGCTCGCCGATGATTGTACGCAGCAGGGTTGTCTTGCCCGCGCCATTGGGCCCCAGCAGGCCAACCCTGTCGCCGCGCAATAGTTCCAGGTCGGCGACATGTACCAGCACGGTTGGCTCGGAATCTGGATTCGCATAGCCAACAGCGAGTTTTTGCGTCGACAGCACAATCTGGCCGCTGTCTATCACAGGGCTGAACTCGAAATGCATCTCTGGAAAATCCCGCGGGCGGGCGACACGCTCCAGGCGGTTCAGCAGCTTTTGACGACCACGCGCTTCACGACTGCGCTGGCCAGCTTTATAACGTCGAATAAACTCTTCAGTGCGGGCGATGTGCTCCTGCTGGGCCTCGTATTCGCGCAGGCGGCGTTCCATACGCTCCTCGCGCAGGTGGAGATACCTGGTATAATTGCCGGGATACTCTTCGATACGACCAAAGGCCATTTCGATGGTGCGCGAGACGATTTTGTCAAGAAAGTAGCGGTCGTGAGCAACTACAACCATAGCGTGCTTCCAGTCTGACAGGTAGGTCTCCAGCCATTCCAGCGCCGCCAGGTCCAGGTGATTCGTGGGCTCATCAAGCAAGAGAAGATCGGGTTCTTGCAGGAGCAGTTTTCCCAGGGCAGCCCGCGTCTGCTGCCCACTGCTCAGGTTCATGATAGGCGATGCTTGCTGCTCGCGGGTAAAGCCCAGGCCGTCGAGAACCTGGGACACACGATGCTCGAAGGTGTAGCCACCGGCGTGCTCGAAGCGTGTCTGTAGCTCATCATAACGCTGCAATAGTTCTTCATGGGCGGTATCATTATCTCCGGTCGAGGCAGCTTCAAGTTGCAGCGCGAGTTCGCTCAATGCGCGCTCCCAGGACTGCACCTCTGCGAAGACGGTGAGCATCTCTTCGCGTAGGGTATTGCGCGGGTGAAAATCTATATGCTGTGTCAGGTAACCAATACGCAGGTTGCGATTTATGGCCAGAGTGCCTTCATCGGGCTCTTCACGGCCTGCCAGCAAGTTGAGTAATGTTGTCTTACCGGCGCCGTTGGGTCCAACCAGTCCTACGCGATCCTGTTCGTCGATCTGGAAGTTGACTCCGGCAAAGACGCGCTCCGCCCCAAAAGATTTTCCTACTTGTATAACGCTAACTATGGGCATGCTTTCATCCTGTTATTGGTGATTGTGGTAAATTGTTTCCTATTCAACATACTATATCATCACTTTTGCTCTTCCGAAGAAACTCCTCTCCTCCATTTCCTGCTCCCAAGGAAGGCTCCAAGTATGGATAGTATGGCCCCCACAAGATTAAAGAAAATGGAATAGCCGAGAAGTATCATCTGTAGTACGTTTATTAATCCACCCGCACCCAGGCCGTGGTAAGTTTGCACTGGAGGATTGGCACTCGAGTAGATGATGAGGATCACCGTCGCGAGCAAGAGAATCAGTGAGCAGAACACGCCAGTCAGCATGCCAACGCGATAGCCTATGAAAGGCTCTTGAGTCCTGCGCCTCACCAGGTAAGCAAGCAAGGCAGGTATACCCAGATAGAAGAACCAGGTGAACCAAATGATAGAAGAGCCGTTGAGAAAGGGCGGAAAGCCGAGGGCAGGACTCAAGAGTAAGAGTGAAAGTTGGATTAGAGCCATGAGGATACCGAACAGCAGCCCTGGGAGGACTATCGCTTTCCATACAGGTGAAGGTGATGGGATTAGACGCATTGTTCGTTCATTCTCCTCAGAGAATTTTTTAGAGTATAGCTCCGCTCGACCTTGTACATTTTCAAGTCTTCTTCTCAACGGAACTTCTCTACTACCACTTCTCATTTCGTCGTACATACACTACGAGAGAGAGAACAAGCAATCTCACGCGGAGCAAACCAGATCCTTGATGCAAGCAAGCGAGGAGTAAGCCCCCAAAGTAGTCAAGAGCCGCTCAGAGGCGGCAAAATAGCACAAATCTATGACGTAACACGGGGAACTTCTCGAAGAAGTGAAAGTGATTTTGCTCGCCTGGTTATAGTGATAGTTACCGCGAGAACGTTGGCGACCTGGTTCCCCATGCAGTGAGCAGGCGCATGGTTGCTGCGAAATCCGGCTGCTGCATCTGGTCGAGCATCTGTTGATAGATGTCCTGGTAGTCTTCCGGCAGACGCGTCCACTCGCGCAGAAACGGCACGACCACTTGAAAGAGGCGCCGCCAATCTTCCATAAAGAGCTGCCCCTCCCGGGTGCTGGCACGGTGTTCCATCACATGAGCGCGCGTCTGCACGTCCTGGAGTCCATGTTTGCGCAGCAGGTGCGCGAGTTCCTTTGTCAGCCCATCATTCGCCTGGGTAAAGAGGCGTCCCGACCGGTAAAAGGCCTCGATCGCTAGTTCGACCAGCCGTCTCAGGGCTGGACTGGTGGTCTCGGAGACGAGAGTGAATTCGGTCACCCGGATCACGCCGCCTGGTCGAGTCACGCGCTGGCACTCTTGCAAGAACTTGGGCCAATCCCAGGTGCGCAGCCAGCTCGTGCCAGAGCGCTCATTGACCAGGTCAAAGTACTCGGTAGGAAACTCAAGCATGCGCAGCGCATCCATCTGGTGAAACTCCACGCGGTCATCGACCTGCAAAGCACTGGCCTGCGCACGAGCGTAGTTGAGCATCTTGTTGTTGACGTCCACCCCCACCAGGAGAGTCAGGTTTGGGTAGGTCTTTGCTGCTTCGATGAGCCAGCCACCTGTGCCGCAGCCGACATCGAGCACACGCCGGAAGCCCGCCGCATCAGGCTGCTCTGTCAGCACGCCGCCCATACACGTTGTGAGCACCTGATCGTGAATTTGCAAGCGTTTCAGTTCTTCTTCACTGGAGAGATCTCGCACCGTATAGGTGCTGGGATGCTCCCGACGGGGGTTGTTGTCAGTAGACATGGCAGCGTCCTCCTTGCCCTCCTGCTGGACTGATGGTCTCCTCCCCGCATCGCGGGGCCTCTCCCCATTTGCTCGTAGTATACTTGAGTGCAAGTGACTTGTCGAGTAGGTCAGGCGAAGCAAACTGGTCTATACTGAGATCCACGTACACCTGGGGGTGCAGGGGGCGAAGTCCCCTGCCGGAGCGCGAGGTGTCCTCGCTCACTCTCTCCTCCAAGCGGGCCGCAGACCCACAAAAAATTATGAGTGGATGTCAGGTCTACACTGTTCCTAACAGAGTCTGAACTATGGTATACTGAGGGCACTATTTCCCTTTGACGAGAAAGGACGCGGAGGTGTAATTTGGCGAAAGAGCAGAGCCTTGATAATCTCTGGCTAGCGCAGACGTTATTTGAACTTGGGGGAGTGCAGTTTGGAAATTTCACAGTGAGCGAGTCCGCGGTCAGTTCACCAGTTTTTGTCAATCCAAAAGTACTCATCAGCAACCCGACCGCCTTGCGAGTAGCGAGCAAGCTGATGCAGCAGGAAATCAACCTTGCTCAATCGTTGCGCCGCCCAAAAGCTCACCCTTTCGCCGTTGTTGCAGGAGTACCGGTAGGCGGGCTACTGCTGGCGTCGGCGTACTCGCTGGAAACGAACGTACCCCTGATCTACGCCCGCATACACCCGGAAGGGACTGGTAAGCGAGGCATAGAAGGCCATTTTACACGCGGGGATACAGTTCTCATCATCGATGATCTTATCACACGAGGGAGTAGCATCCTGGAGACGGCTGAGTTGCTTGAGGAAAAAGGTCTGAAGGTGAAGGATGTAATGGTATTGATTGACCGCGAGCATGGAGCAGTCGAGCGATTAAGGCGGCACGGCTATAATTTGATCAGCATTTTGAAGTTGGAAGTTATGCTCAACCATTACATGTCCAGGGGCCTGATCTCAGAGGAAACCTATCGCATCTGTGCTGAGTACCTGCGCAGCAAACAGGCAGAAAATCGCGTCCAGTGAGGCAGAGCTACACATGAAAAAGGGAAGCAATCGTGCTTATGGATGATTGCTTCCCTTTCTTTCGTCAAAGCCCAGGAATCGCGCTTACCGCTACGTCCGCGGTACAGGCTGCTGCGACAGTGAAGGCTGGCCAAGGAAGGGTACAGTCTTTGGCTCGTCTATCTGTGGTACAGGCGGTGTATATGCAGGGCCATCTTGTGAAGCTGCACTCTTTGAACGCCGCATCACTTCCATGAACGGCTCAATCAGGTCAAGGGGTAGCGGGAAGACGATGGTCGAGTTCTTCTCAACGGCGATTTCCGTGAGCGTCTGCAAGTAACGCAGTTGCAGAGCACTAGGCTGCGAGCCGATGATATTGGCAGCCTGGGCTAACTGTGACGAAGCCTGCAATTCGCCCTGAGCGTGGATGATCTTGGCGCGCTTCTCGCGCTCTGCCTCGGCCTGCTTGGCCATGGCACGCTGCATTGTCACGGGCAGCTCAACATCCTTGATCTCCACAGCAGTGACCTTGACGCCCCAGCGTTCTGTATGCTCGTCAATGATGGCCTGCAGTTCCCGGTTGATCTTGTCGCGCTGGGCGAGCAGTTCATCCAGTTCGGACTGGCCCAACACGTTGCGCAGCGTCGTTTGACCGATCTGCGTAGTCGCCTGGATAAAGTTCATCACATTTATCACCGCGGCCTGGGGGTCGACTACATAGAAGTAGATGACCGCCGTCACTTTGATGGTCACGTTATCGCGCGAAATTACTTCCTGCGGTGGCACGGTAAGTGTGACGATACGTAGATCGACCTTAATCATGCGCGTGACGAAGGGAGGTACCCAGAACAGGCCCGGTCCCTTTGCACCAGTAAAACGTCCCAGGATGAAGATCACCCCGCGCTCGTACTGCTGCACCACGCGCAAGCCAGAGAGCGCCATCAGGGCTATAACAACGATGATAGCGCCTATCAGAATTGATACGATAGGATCCATAAAAACGCCTCCTTCAAGCTCCTTGAATGTAATCAATGGAATGGTCTGTGAGTTTATAGGCGACGGGCAGGACATGCAGGCGCAGGCCTTCGACGGCGACGATCTGCACTTCTGAGCCGGCATCTACGGAAGTAGTCGGGGGCTCCAATACGGCGGCCCAGTCCTCACCTTCGTATCTCACCCGTCCTTCCGGCAGAAGCGGGGTCAAAGCAGTGGCTTTCGCGCCAATCATACCTTCGACGCCGCTCTTCATCCCGCGTCTCTGCGCCTGCACGACGATGGTGACCAGGGTCAAACCAATCAAGCCTATCAATCCAGCCATGCTGTATACGATAAGCGGATTTACCTGCGGTCCATTGTAGGGTCCACCGCTGTTAAAGAAGATGAAAGCGCCAAAGACGAGGGAGATCACCGCTCCCAGGGTGAGCACGCCATGTGTCGGTAATTTTACATCTAACACGAGCAAGACGAATGCCAGCATCATCAAGGCCAGGCCCGCCCAGTTAGGTGAAATCGATCCCACGCCGAAGAGGAAGAGCAGCAGGGCAATGCTGCCTACGACGCCGGGCAGAATGACACCTGGATGCGAGATCTCAATGTAGATGCCGATGACGGCAACGATGAACAGGAGGAAGATCACGTTGGGATCAAGCAAGAGGCTGTAAGCCTCATCAAACAGGTTGGGCTGGAGCATATCCACGCTTGCTCCCGCGGTATGTAACACTACTGTACGTCCGGATTCAAGTGTAATAACTTTCCCTGTTGCGGTTGTGTCCACTTCGTTCAAAAGGGTAGTCAGGTCGCTGGCCCCGTAGTCAACGATATTGTCGCTCACGGCAGTCTGGTCGTCATACGAGGCTGCTTTTGTGACCATTGCAGCTGCTAACGAGGCATTACGGTGATAGCGATTCTGAATGCCCGTGATCGACGCTACCAGGTCATTCTCGATTTTTGACAGGAGCGTCGAATCGATATTGGCGCCCGTACTTGTCACAGGGCTAGAGGCGCCGATACGCGTGGTAGGAGCCATGGCGGCAATTTGCGCTGCCAGTGCGACAAATGCCCCCGCAGAGGCTGCACGACCACCGACCGGTGAGACGTATGAAATGATGGGGACGGTGCTACTTAGCTCTGCCTGGGTCATGGATTTCATCGAATCGAGGTCGCCACCTGGTGTGTCGATCTCAATCACGAGCGCTTGTGCTCCATCCTGCTCGGCGGCAGCAACCGACCTTTCTAGATAACGCAGCGAAGCGGGGCCGATGTCGCTATTAAGAGTCATGACATCAACGTGGTACGCACTTGCCGCAGCAGTACGTGGAACAAACAGCAAAGCCAACAAAATGGGTACAACAAAGATGATACAAACGGGAAGCAGTGGCGGCACACCTGGTCTGCGATGGCTGTGGCGCGAAAACATGGCGATATTCCTCCATTAGATGAGACGACGCGCCTTAGTGTAGGTATTAACTACAAGTCTATCATATCACAGCCTGATGAAAAACACGATATTTTTCACCGGTGTTGTGGCAAGCGGATTAGCAAGCTACTTTCGCACGTAATACATTGCTAATTGCTATAGAGAATATAGCATACTGTTATTTGGTTTGTCAAGTGGGCTGAGGGAAAGTTTAGGAAAAGGAAACATCATCAAAATTAATTTAGTTAGCAGCAACATTGCGGGCATTTTTAATTTGTATGGCACCAACCGCAAAGTTTGACGGATTCAGTTGTGAGACTGGAAATGCAAGGCGGAAAATAGCCTCAAAACGTCACAAAAAGGGCCAGGTGGTACAATGAATCAGCTTGTCGAAAAAGGGGAATGTGAGATAGCAAAGAAGAATCACGATTTGCGTGGTTACAATGGTTAGCGTAGTCACTTTGTCCCATGAACGTAGACTATAAGGGGGTTGAGAGAGTAACCACACAAGGAGTCACTTACAAGGTTCCTGCGGTTCGCGTGGTTACATTGCCTGTAGGGAAATGCACCTATAAAAAGAGATAACAGGCGGTGTCGGAGGCTTTTAATTGCGTCTGCCATGCCCCGTTCAGAATATGGGTGAGGCGACTTTTATCGACAGTTAGTATCACCACGGCCTTCTCAACTGGATTACCGTCACGGCCAAAGACAATGCGGCCACTGATACCCTGGAATTCCTTGCATTCGTCGTTTCCGAACAGTGCTTGTTGTGTATTGTCCGCATTCGGCACATCCGCATTCGGCACGCCGTTTCCGATGTTATCCGTGGCCGCTTTGTATGCAAGTAGGAGCACACGCGCCGAATCGAAGGCCGTAATGACGCTGGCATCAGCGCGTGTGTACCCGTATGCCCCCATATGCTTCCTTTCGGGGTCGAAGTTGTTCGCATAGTCACAAGAGAAATTCTGCGCTTTATCGGAAGTATTATCGAGGCATTCTTTGCTCACATCCTTCACTCCCCATTCGTCAGGAAACCCGAAAGCCGTGAAGGTGAGATCATGATAGTTGCTGGAATTGGGGAACCCGCCAGGGTCGTATGCTGCGTCTCCTCCCATCACATTGATGGGATGGGGCAGCTGTGACTGGGGGTTACGTAAGTTTTGCAGCAGCGCATTTAAGTCGTCCACGTAGCAAGCGCAGAAAACGAGATTGAGATCAGGACGTTGATGCTGTACCTGGTTCCATTCCTCTCCTATTTGGTCATACTCTGCGTTCCGTTTGGCCTGGTCAGCGATTCTCTGGTAGGTCTCGTAAGACACCTGGCTGACCTTCTTCTTTAACACATTGCCAAAGCTGCTTGCCAGGGTGGTGCTATAGAGATTGTTGTCGGCATAAAAGATAACAGCTATTTTTGTGGAAGCTGGAGCGTATTGTGCGGCTACTGCCCCTTGCTGGCTATCAGGCGGAACTACCCTGAAGAAGTAAGGTGAGATTGCCGTCAGGGCATCGCTTGATGCGGAGGGAGAGATCATCAGAATATGGTTCGCTGACAGAATATGAATGCCCGCGACGGCCCCGGAAGTACTGAGTGAGAAGCCCACGACACCAACAACGGGCTCTTTATGTGCGAGTGTGACTACTTGCTGTGCCACGATGTCTGAGTATTGATAATCGTCGCCTCCATTGGCAACAAGCACACGCAGCTTGCGGCACCCTGGCAGCGTACAGCCGCCAGCATTCACCTCACGCTGAAGTGTGTTGACGCCCTGCAAATCGTCGTTTCCATTCACCTCCTCGACGCCTGGTGAGAGAGTGGTAAGTACAACTAGCGTGACAAAGTTATCGGTAATAGTTTTGTTTTCCGCATAAATGGCCTGTTCCGCATTATTTGTATCCCGGGTGGTCCAGAATGCATGCTGGTGATTACTGCTGCCTAGGAAGTCTTGTTGTCCGTCGCTGATGCCAATTGGCTCTTTATTGATCATCCTGACACAAATATCTTTACCTACACATGAGGCAATCTGTGTTGCCCCGAGAATCCGGTGTGGTGGGATGAGTAAAGTCCAGGGGTGGATGATGATGAATATGAGGACGATGTTAAGCAACAATGAGAGTATGGATACTAATTTGCTTCCGACCAATCGCTTGAGGGCAGTCCCGATAGCAGTGAAAACTCCACTGAGGGAAGCCCCGCTAGAAGTGAGAATCCCCCCAAAGAATGTATCGCAACCAACGAAAAAATCGTTTATCTCCCTCTTTCTGACCAGGGCAAAGAATATACCAGCCAGGAAAGCTCCAACTGTAGATACATCAAGAATAATGTTGCGCAGAGAACCGCTCTGGATGATTCCAATAATACATCCTGCGAAAGTCAGAATTAATACGATAATAACAACTCCTCGTGTGCTGATGTGCCATCTTCTACGAGAAGTACCAACTGGAGTCGGCAGTATGGCAACAGGAGGAGTGTTAGCAGGGGTTGCTGGGGTCTGACTTCCGGTAGTCATACTTGGTGTGTTATTCTTAGCCATGTCCGGGTTGGTGCTTTGTAGACGTGGATTGGTAAGACGCGGTCTTGGTGGTATCTGACCTGCCATGATCCTTGCTCCCTTGTTACATAGAAGTCTGCGCTATTATCTATATGAACATGGCCAAAGAGATAAAGTAGGTGAAAACGCTACTTTTGAGTAGTATAGTAAGGATTGGCCGACATGCCAATAAAAAAGGACTAATGGGCACCGACTTACGAAAGCGGAGAGACGGCCATCTGGTTCGTACACACAAAACGAAACAAAACCCCTTCTGGGCATGGTTCTCCCATTGTAGGAGTGACAGCAAAACTAACAGCAATCACGTTGAAGGAATCTGTAAAAGGTTGCATATATCTGAAACAGGAAATGCAGTCAATGAGCCTTTAGAGGGCCCAGAGAAGGAATGAAAAGCATGGTGATGTCGAAGCGGTGTATTCCGTATACGCCACGTTTTCGCGAGTTGAAAGAGAGCGTCTTCGCGCTTGTGACTACGACAGGAGTCCATTTACGTGACCAGGAACCGTATATAGAGGATGATAATAGCTGGCGCCTTATTCCAGGCGATGTACAGGCGAGCCAGTTAATGGTGACCCATGAGCATTACGACCGCCGCGATGCTGGGCGGGATATCAACGTGGTTTTTCCCATTGAGCGCCTGCGCGAACTGGCAGTAGAAGGGATTATCGCTGGCGTGAGCGACAAGCACCTGGGGTTCGGATTTACCCAGAATTTGCGCGATCTGTACGAGCGTGCAGCTCCCGAGATGGCAAAGATCATTATGCACTCGAAGGCCGACGGTGTTATTGTTACCGCTGGCTGCCCTTTGTGCCACAGGGTTGCTGTAGCAATCCAGCGCGAAATAGAGATGGTAGGCATTCCTACGGTGCATATTACGGTCATTCCTGAGAGCTCACGCCAGGCGGGGCCGCCGCGGGCCATCTATCCAAAGGGATTCCGCCAGGGGAACATTCTCGGTGGGCCAGGGCAGAACGATCTTCAACGCAAGGTGCTGCTTGATGCCTTGCGCCGCTGGGAAGCCCAGGAAGAGCCAGGACATATCTGGGAGATTTCCTATCAGGAGTATGAGAGTAGCACTTCGCAGCCAATGGCAGCGGTAGAGGAATGAAGAACCTGAATAGAAGGCAGGCATCCGGGCGCCCAATATGCGTCAAACTAAGGTATAGAGAAACCAGGGAGACATGCAGTGGGCCGAGTGATCCGTAGGGGCGGGAGTGGGGATGATGTCGGGTGGGGGCCTTTATGGCCGCCCGTTTTCACTCGATGGTTTCCTGTGCTCCAGCAGAATCACAGACCGACACCGGGCGACCATAAAGGCCCTCCCCGCACCTCTCCACCACCCTCGCCCCTACGGATGTTGGGCATTTCCTCGGTCAATATACTAGAGTTTGCGCAGGGCCTCGAAAAGGTCTTCGTTATCGGGCATGTCGCCGGGGGAGTTCAACAGCTCGATATAGCGAATGATGCCTTCCTTGTCGATCACAACGAGCGTCCGGTTGGACATACCCAGCGGGTGGCGAACACCATAGAGATCAACCACTTTACCCTGGGGATAGAAATCCGAGAGAAGTGGGAACGAGGTATGCATGGATTTAGCCCAGGCATTCAAGGAATAGTGGCTGTCCAGACTTACGCTCACTACCTCGGTATCAAAGTCCTTGAAACGGTCCAATTCCGCCTCATACGAAGGCAGTTGCACGGAACAAACGGCGCTGAAGGCGAAGGGAACGAAGGCAAGTACAACATTTTTCTTGCCGCGAAAATCACTCAGATGCCAGTCTTCTCTGTTTGCGGTTTTCAGCGTGAAATCAGGAGCCACGTCTCCAACCTTTAAGGTTGCTGTTTCCGCATGGCTGTTGCTGCTCATTTCTATACATCCTTTCAAAAAAATAAGTATTGGCGTGCCACGCCAGAATAAGCACGACCGTCAGGCGTTACCTGCACTACTCACCAATCGTCTTGGATTGTGCTAAGAAGCAAGAAAATAGCATCCTTCTTCTATACAGCACATCTCTTAATACGCTTCAGCGTTACTGCTTGGACTTTGCGCCTGTAGTTTGCTATTGAATTTCTGGCGAGTCGTGAAGCTCCAACGAGATGGTGCTTGAGACTGCTAAAGCTGCATGCGCACGTACTATTCATTCTAGCACTTCGACAGAGGTGAGTTCAATATGCTGCGAGGAGTCAAAGCGCGGAAAAGGCTTGTTGCATGGCGGGAGGCCCTGCTAGCGCGTGGAGGATGGGCGGCTTATATACCAATAGTGATGGCAACCTTATTACTATTCTACGGTGCATCCTGGTTACTTTTTGAGCCGATTACGGACGTGGGACGTTACCAGTGTTATGCGCTCACCTTCTGGCACGGGGGAACTGCGCTGAAGCAGTTACCTGCCATGCAATGCATGTTCCTTCTGCCCGAAGCGTTGACGCAGCCACCGCTGCATATGTTACCACTTGAGTACCCGCCACTGACGGTCTTGCTGTTCTCCCTGGGCATGTTTGCGCCACCCAATGTTTACCCGCTCCTTTTCGCGTTCGGGATGGCGCTCACCGCCTTCTTCATCTACTGGCTGCTGCTCCGCTACGGGCCACGTGGAGCCGCTCTGACATTCGCACTCTATATGCTGATCGGCGGATGGACAACGGCATTAGGTCGTTTCGACCTGGTTCCCGCGGCGCTTACGCTTATCTGTATTATTGCAGCCGAGCGCAGGCGCTGGACGCTTGCATATATTGCCCTGGCCTTTGGTGTCTTACTAAAACTCTACCCGCTGCTACTCTTCCCGCCACTGCTTCTCGCGGAACAACATGACATGGGTCGACTCCGCTTACCACCTTCAGTGATGACACTCAAAACTACACTGGTAGAACTTGGAGCCGGTATATACGAAGTGCGCAACTGGCGGTGGAAGAATAGTCTGATCTTCTTCGGTTTACTCGTTGCTGTAACGGGCGCATTCGCGTTGTTCAATTTCAAGGGGGCCATCGGGAATCAACTGGGTTACTTTGCAGGCCGGCCAATTCAAATTGAGGCAACCGGGAGTGCATTGCTATGGCTGGGAGCGCAGTTTGAGATTTATGTGCATACAGAGTATTCATATGGCTCTTTGAACCTGATCGGAGGGCTCGGTGGCGTCGTCTCATTGCTATGTATGGCGTTCTTCGCACTGGGCTATATGTATACAATCTGGCTGCAATGGCGCGGCAAACTCGACATTGTACAGGCAAGTATCGCGGTCCTGCTCGTCTTCATTGCCACGGGAAAAGTCTTCAGCCCGCAATATTTGCTGTGGATTATGCCCTTACTGGCTTATAGTAATGCGCTGGATGGCCTCTGGCTACTCTGTTGGGGACTTATCTCGCTGCTGTCAACGGTTATCTACCCGTACATGTACCGTCGTGCAAGCCTCATCACACTTGTTCCTCTTGTGCCGGGCTTCATTGAGACGACGGTGGCGCGCAACGCACTATTCGTACTTGTGACGCTTTCATACCTCTTTAACTGGTTCCTGGCACGCCAGCGCACACCCATCATCCTCAAATCAGAAACACAGACCGTAGGTGAAGCAGCAAAAGTACTGGATCAGGGATCACGGCAGGGACAAGCCCTGATCCCTCGATAACTGATCGCTATGAGCAGTGCTACGGGCACTTTACAACGATTCTATCGGGACCTGTTAAGAAGCGCACACTTATTCGTTTGATAATACGAAGTTAAATATAAAGTATTTAAAACGTCAACATATAAATAACGCACGCTTGCTTATTGTTGCACGTTTTTGTTTATTCTTGCGTTGGGGGTGGTTCGGGTATGAGGTCGTTGTTCACGCAGAAATACAGTTTTCTCCTCTTGCTGGTAGTCATCGCGATCGTCAGTGCTGTGCTGGTGTACCTGTTAATGGTGGGTAATGCTTCTATACCGCAACCTGCTAAAGCGACTCCAACGGCCAACCAGCCATCCATACCTATAACGCAATTGCATCCATCCAGGTCATGCAGCTCGAGGCAGCGCTATTTTCAGGCTGGCATTGCCTTCCCACAATGGGGCCCCGATGGCTATAGTGCAAGCGATACCAGGTGGCTTACAGAACTGAAGGACATGCATACGTTGACCGCCGCATGCTGGGTTGAGATGCCTATCCTGTTTTTTCAGTCCTCTCTGACCTCCACCACTGTCATACCAGGACCGAGCACACCCACGGTCTCATCGTTCAGCTATGGCATCCGCTTTGCCCGTGCCCTGGGATTGCATATCTTCGTCACACCGCTGTTACAGGTGAATGGCCCACACCCCTGGGCGGGAGACATTCAGTTCTCGACCTTCTACCAGGAACAACAATGGTTCGCGAGCTACTGGCAGGCAATCAAACCCTATGTAGTAGCAGCTGCGCAAGATGGCGCCGAGCAATTCGCACTGGGGACTGAATACGAATGGCTGCAAGTGCATGCGCCGAGCTCCTTATGGAACGGATTGATAGCGGAACTGCACAGTGTCTTTCCAGGAACATTGACCTACGATATGAATTGGTCATCGGTGCATTTGTCACCGCCTTCCTGGATGCATAACGCGGATCTGAAGATGATCGGGGTTTCAGCGTATTTCCCCCTTGTCAACACACCTATAAGAGTCGACCCGCGACAGATCTTCGATCTCTGGAGAAGTAAGGTCAAACGCGATCTTGACACGCTTGCTGTAAGACTTGGCAAGCCTATTTTTATTTCCGAAATTGGGTACAGGAACAGCGCTGATACCCTGTACCGTACCTACGAGACAACCAGTTCTGCCCCACCAGACCCGGTGGAACAGGCAGCTGCGTATGATGCAGCCCTGGCGAACATCTCTTCCGATCAGCATATTCTCGGCAGTTTCTTCTGGGGATGGGATGACGCAGGAGGGTCATTCAATCTTAAGGGATCACAAGCAACCAGTATAATACACAAATACTACGAAGCCCTATAAGCATTGGGAGAAAAAAATAAGCAGTAGGAAGTAGAAAGATGGGGGGTATGTCTAAATATTTTCAGAAGTCACCGCTTTCCTCGCACAATATACAGTCTCAGAGTGTTTCGCCCACAAAAGCAGCAGCACGATTCAGAGTGCAGACAATACCGTTTGATGATGCTCCAACTGGGCCTCTGCCCAGGATACCGACAGGTCCTTTACCTGGCATAAAACCTGCCATTGTTGAACCATACATACGCGAACGCGTGGAAAGCTATGCTCAATGGTTGTTCCTCAATAACAAGCTCCCGGTTTCGCCACAAAAGCTTCAGGCGTATCAGAATGCTGCCCTTGAGACCAGGAAGGTAGGGAAACACGCGGTTCGTCCCTTCGCGCCATTTCAGGAGGGCGCCTCTGCACTGCATGTTATGACTTCAGCTCAGATTGCAATGATAGCCATTCTAGCGGTCTGCTGGAGCATAACTCTTATTTTCTTACATCTGATGATGATTGCTATCACTTTAGGAATTGTCACCCTGCTCTACCTATGTGGGTTTGTCACCAGCGGCATCCTTGTCGCAAAATCATTTCACAGTAGTAGCGGGGAAACGATTGATGAGAAGATCATTCATGCACTGGATCAGCTAGGTGTCGAGTGGCCGACCTATACCATTCTCTGCCCTCTATACAAAGAAACAGTCATTGTGCCTCAATTTGTTGAGGCCATCAAAGCTTTGCACTATCCCCTGGAAAAGCTGCAAGTGCTCTTTTTGACAGAGGAAAATGATGGCGAAACGCGAGCGGCATTAGATAAAATGCATCTTCCTCCCAGTTTTATCATTCTGACGGTTCCTAAAGGTACACCACAAACGAAACCACGTGCCTGCAATTTTGGACTGCTCCAGGCCAGGGGCCAGTTCATTGTAATTTTCGATGCCGAGGACAAGCCAGAGCCCTATCAGTTGAAGAAAGCTGTCCTTACCTTCGCAAACCACGGACCAGAAGTAGCCTGTGTGCAGGCTAAACTTAACTATTATAATACTGAACAGAACCTGCTCACACGCTGGTTCACAGCTGAATACAGCACCTGGTTCGACATCATGCTCCCGGGGCTCCAGAGTACTGGCTTATCACTCCCGCTTGGAGGGACATCCAATCATTTCCGCACAGAAGTATTGCGTGCGCTAGGCGGCTGGGACGCCTTTAACGTGACGGAAGACTGCGACTTAGGGTTGCGTATTTCCCAGTATGGTCTGACAACGGCCATTCTAGATAGTACCACGTACGAAGAGGCCACTCCCCGCCTCAAAACCTGGCTTTTCCAGCGGTCACGTTGGATCAAAGGCTACTTTCAGACCTACCTTGTGCATATGCGTCATCCTGTACAAACCCTACGACGAGGTCATTTCCGCAAATTTTGCTCTCTGCAACTCATCGTAGGCGCCTGGACGATTGTCCTGTTCATCAATCCCATTATGTGGGCTTTGACGGTGCTCTATATGCTGTTCCACCCGGTACAGCTATATAATATCCTTTTCCCTGGCCCTATCCTGTATATGGGCGCCTTCTGCCTCATCTTCGGCAACTTTTTTTACGTCTATATTCATCTTGTCGGTTGCTTACGGCGTCAAAATTATGCCCTCATGAAATGGGTGTTGCTCATCCCTCTATATTGGGGGATGATGAGTATCTCAGCGTACATCGCCCTCTTTCAACTCATTGTGAAACCCCATTACTGGGAGAAGACTCAGCACGGTACTCACCTGGCGCCATCAGCAAAAGCGCAAGCGCATATCTTATTGCCAGCTTTTGAACTTGAAGAACGAGCTGCAGTTGCATCTATGCCTACTACGCGCCTCTTTGCCGTGACTGTTGGGAAAGTCTTCAATCAGGTGACAACCTCACACCAGCTTGATACGACAACGCAGCGTGTGATAGCCATACGAAGATCTCTTTCTACTCAGCTGGGCCAACGCAAAGTCCATCGACGGATACAACTGCCGCGCGTTCAAGACCGCTGGCTGCTTGCAACTATTGTAATTGCAGTCGTGGCGAGCACTACATCTACCTGGTATGTTTTCCAGCACCATTGGACGCTGGCCTACGGCGATGCTTTTTCGCACGTGGAAATTGCGCGCAGCGTTCTCGACAACATTACCCCTGGCTTCGCCCAGTTGGGTGGTGTCTGGCTCCCGCTGCCGCACCTCCTTATCGGCCTGTTCGTTTGGAACGATTATCTTTGGCAAACTGGTCTGGCAGGAAGTATTGTTGGTATGGGGAGCTACCTCGTAGCTGTGATCTATATTTTCTTTTCAGCACGCCGGCTCACTCAAAATAGCTGTGCAAGCTTCATTGGAACGCTTGTATATATACTGAATCCAAACGTACTCTACTTGCAAGCGACCCCTTTAACCGAGCCGGTATGCCAGGCAACATTTACCATGGCCTGTTATTACTTGCTCGCCTGGGCCCAGGAAGACAGGCGAAAATACCTGTTATTGGCTGCTGCAAGCACCTTCCTCGCTACTCTAACTCGCTACGATGGTTGGGCCCTGATTGTTTTGTGTCCGGTGCTGGTATTTATCATAGGAGCCTTAAAACATCACTCTTTGCGCAAGATCGAGGGCAGCCTAATCACTTTTTTTGCTCTGGGCATCTTTGGCATTATTTTATGGCTAGTGTGGGGCGAAATCATCTTTCACGATCCACTTTTTTTCCAGCATGGCTCTTATTCCTCGCAGCAAAGGTCCCTTACTTCACTTCAAGGCATAGAACATGGCAATTTCCCCCTGGACCTCCGGCTTTATACCATAGATACCATCGAAACCCTGGGTCTGGGACTATTTCTGCTGGCTTTTGTCGCAGTACTTCTCTATTTGTCCAGGCACTGGAAGGCACCACAAACGCTGGTTATGTTTGCTTTCTTGTCTCCTTTTGTTTTCTATATTGTCTCTCTCGTTAGCGGGCAAGTAACATTGTTTGATAGTTTCGCAACCTTTTATCCCCTGGGGATCATTCCTGTTGGCGCGAGTAGTCACCTTTTCAACAGCCGCTATGGCTCCGAGATGGTAGCGCCGGCAGCTATTTTCATTGCGACCCTGGTTCCCACCGGGTCGAAAGCTATTCCTTTGTTGCGACAATGGGGAAAATTACTGGGAAGTTGCATCCTGTTCCTCATTATTATATTACAGTCAGGATGGGTCGCCTATGGTGGTGTCATCTCAATAATCGCGAACACAAATCCTCCCTTCTGTGCATATAGCAATGCTATTAATGTATATCTTGCACAGCACTACAACGGGGGGCGTATTCTCCAGACAACCGTTCCTTTCTATCTTTCAGAATCAGAAGCAGGTATTCATTTTAGCAATATCGTTTATGAGGGCTCGGGCTCCCTTTGGACACAGGCGTTACAATCTCCAGAAACAAGTGTCGATTGGGTGATCGACGCGCCGGGTGATGCCGTAGCAAAGGCCATGGCTCGTGCTGGCGACAGGTTTAAACAGAACTTCACACTTGTCGTTACTGGTCCCTTTGACCTGAGTCTCTACCATCGGAATGGACTGCCTCCATTGCCGACGCACCCGCTCTCATCATACTTACTTAGTGAACAGCAGTTCTGCTCACCGGGCAATTATAAACTGGAGTGAAGGATTATTGCTAACCCTTCACCACAATGACGGGCTTAATCCTTGCCACCAGTTTCGCCAGGCCTGCATTATGCACCACGTTAACGACTTGTTGCGCATCTTTGGGGGCTTGGACACCTGTAAAGATTGGTGAATACGTGATCTTAATCTCCGGCGTAATATTTTCCATTATCTCACGCTGGCGAATAGGAGATTCCTGGAGGAACCGGTTCAGCTCGTCCCGATGGATATACGTCTGCAGGAAATCCTTCGTCTCGGCCTTGAGCCTTCCTTGTTCTATGGCCTCATGAATGTCCTGGTGATTGCTGATTCCCACGGTGGCCGTCAATTTATACACGGTAAACCACTCATCCTCATACTTAGCCAGCCTGAAAATCTGTCTTTCCGTCTTTATAAAACGCTGAATCTCTTCCCGATGGATGACCGTGTGCGATATGGCTTTCTGTTCGGTTTTGAGCTTGCCGGTGTTAATGGATGAGCGCAGCGTATTCGGGTGTATCCCTGTGAGCCTGGATACTTCGGAAACAGAAAGCCACGTCTTTCTGGTTTTAATGGTGGGCCATTCCGGGCGTAGGGTGGTATCCCGGTTGACAGAGGCTCTAACACCCAATACATCCAAAGCATTGCGCATTTCCTGGAACGTCGCTTCGTGGTATCGGCCTCTCATGGTATTCAGGAAGTCCAGGAAACCCGTCATACTCTTCTGGAAGCTGCCGGAGCGCTTCATCCTCTCCCTTGACAGGACGAACTCTTCCTTGCATCGCTGTAATTTTTCCTCTTTTTCCCTGATTTCCTTGGAAATCAGCGTATAATAATAGCTCCCCTCCGGATGTTTATCGCGCTCCTGCCTGTCATAGGTTATCTGCCCTTCCAGATCCATAATCAGGGCCGCGCCATGCGTGTCTTCCAGCATATTTTGGGCCAACTGGTCGATGCTCGCCTGAATCACGTCCTGGATTGCGTCCAGGCGCTCGAATACCCGACAGCAATCCGCCCATACTATCGGATCAATAACCGAGGTTCTCACACGCACAATATGCGGTTCACTTTTAGGATTAGGGTCGAGGGCGCTTATGTGCTTGTTACAGCGATACACAGGCAAGCCTTTCTCGGAAACCGGATGCATCCGGTTTCCGCACAGCGCGCAATAGATATGCCCTATGAGCAGGTATTCTTCAGGGTTGCGCGGCAGGTGGCTCTTGGTTTGCTGATTCGTTGCAAGCTTCTGCTGCGCCCGCTCGAACATATCCAATGAAACAATAGGCGGAATAGCATCCGGGATAACTTTCTGCTCAGGATGAGTAATATATGTGGTGCCGCCGTCCGGCTTCAACACCCGTTTCTTTTTGCAAACGACCAGCGTTCCGATATTCGCCACATCCCGAAGATACGTATGTATGGTACTACGATCCCAGGGGATAATCTTTGATGTAGCTTCTTCTTCCGCTTCGTCCTTCAATAGACCATCTTCGATAATATCCTCTTCCGGTTCCGGCTCTTTACGCGCCTGCCTTGGAGCGGGTATGCCGTCCATCGTCAATTTGTGGCCGATTTGGCGGATACTCATATCCATTTCGACGAACATCTCAAAAATCGAGCGCCGGACGGCGGCCTCCTCTTTGTTCAGCACGAAGTAGGTCTTGTCCTTATCACCCCATTTCCAGCCATAGGACGGGGTAGTGGTAGCCATCGGCAGGTTAAGCTCATGGCGCTTCTGCCAGTGCCGGTTGGCGTATTCCACGATTTTCTCGCGCTCGGATTCGGCGCTCCATGCGAGGATGGAGCGGATGAGCTTGCCGGTGAGGCTGTTGTCGATGTTCTCGCTGACGCTGATCACCTCGCCGCTCGCGCTCTCGATTTCCTCGAAGATCATGGCGGAATGGACGAAGTTGCGGGAGAAACGGCGCAAATCCCAGACGATAATGACATCGGCCAGCCCTTCCCGGATCATCTGGCGTGCGAGCGTCAGTTTTTCACGGAAAGAGTAATGGATAAAGCCGCTTTTTGCCTCTAGCAGGACAATGACAACATCCATGTCATGCAACTCGGCATAACGGCGGCCCTTTTCTTCCTGATATTCCAGGCTTTCGCCATCCTGCTCCTGCTTATCGGTACTTACGCGGCAATAAATGATGGCGCGTTTGCGCGTAATCATCTGTGGCAAGATTCACCTGTCTTTCGCTGGCAGCCGGGTAAAAAATCCCTGCCGTTATTATAGAATGTCCAACCGTTTCATGCGCCTATTGCCTTATAGGCAATAACACTCTATCTTTGCACTTTTTGGTCGAGGCGCCTCAAGCGGCGAACTGCTCATACAAGGAGTCGGGTTGGACTCCCGATTGGAACTGCTCATGAAGCCAATCAAGGACGCGCCGTCGATGGCGGCGCTGGATCTCGCGTCGCGCCTCGCCAATGGTGACCGGGCGCTGCCACTGCTGCTGCAAACGAGCGCGCTCTTCCTCCAGAAAGACGTAGGCCAACAGGGCCAGGGTCCAGAAGCGCACTATGGCGAGCGCGCTCAGCAGTTGGTAGTGATCCAGCCCCAGTTCCTCTTTGCCATCAGCGAAGAGCATTTCAATGGTACAATCACAAATGACAAATTCTGCATGAGCCGCACAGGACGATTGCGGCTCTCCTGGTGGAGATTGCCCTTGCGTGCTCGTGAAGTGGTCGCGCGAGCG